>Ga0255100_1000024_pt1 | contig 82925 bp, 51 predicted proteins | sample Colum_Colum_RepB_2_FD_188449 | JGI IMG/M metagenome (GOLD analysis project Ga0255100, IMG submission 188449) | Freshwater microbial communities from Columbia River, Oregon, United States - Colum_Colum_RepB_8d | ecosystem: Environmental > Aquatic > Freshwater > River | place: USA: Oregon...
GCCCAGGACCAAGGGTTTGCCATCGGCACCCACGGGTTGGCCTGCGCGGGTCGGCGCCGCAAGGGTGTCGGCTGCGGGGGTACGCGGCTCGACGAAAGTGGGTGCCGACGTGGGCGCAGTAGGTGTGTCGGCTGTCGCAGCCCCCGGCATGGTGAACGTGCCCAGGGTCGCGCCCGGCAACGGCGGAAACTGCGCCTGGGAGGCCAACGGCAGGCCGGCCACAAGCAAACAAAAGGCCAGGGGCAGGAGGTTCAGCAATCGCTTGGGGGTGAGAGGCATGGCGGGCATGTGAAGAGTCAACCAGCCATTTTACGCTGGCAAAAAAGGTACCCCACGATTTTTCTCAGAATTGGAAATGGATTGACATTGAACCCCCCCATAATGAGGAGGGTCCCAACATTAACAAACGTTGTGGGGACTGCCTATTTTCGGAGCGCTGGCCATGATGCAATACACCCTTACCAAAGACAACAACCCCAACGACAGCTTGCTGGCGTCGTTTGACATTGCCACGCTGGGGGTCAAGGCAGAGTTGCGGTACACGGGCACGGAGACCATCTCCAACAGCGTCATGCCTAACCAGCTGGTGTTGGTCAACACAGCCAGCGGGGGTAACGCCACCACGCTGACCTACAGCCTGGTGGTCAACTCGGACAAAACCTTCACAGCGACGGCACTCAACACAGTGACGGGGTTTCCCAGCAATTTGACGGGCAATTTCTCTAGCAGCACCGCCACAGCCAGCACACCAGACACGGTGGTATTGAACGAGCTCTCCCCCAGCGCCACGACTCCTACGACTCCTACGACTCCTACGACTCCTACGACTCCTACGACTCCTACGACTCCTACGACTCCTACGACTCCTACGACTCCTACGACTCCTACGACTCCTACGACTCCTACGACGCCCACCACACCCACCGACACCTCCGGCAGCCCCTTCTCGGTCAAAGCCACTGCTGCTGGCAGCTATGGCGTGTACGACAACGACACCTTGATCGGCACAGTGGCAATTGCCACGGCCAACACGCCGACCAGCTGGAACCCGCCCGATGCTTACCGACCGGCAGATGACACCCATGTGTTCACTTTGAAGCCTGTGGCGACAGGCAGCACGGCCACGGGCATGCTGTCGTTGCTGGGCAGCGACTATGCCGCTTCGGCCACGCTGAAGGTGGTGGCCTTGTCGGGCTTGCCCAGCGCCAGCGCTGCGGCCAGCGACAGTGCGTATTACATCGTGCACGACGCCCAGGCAGCCATTGCGGCCGCCGGCACCGAGGGCAGCGCGCTGGTGGCTTTGATGGCCCGCGGCCACTTGGTGGGCGCCTTCAGCAAGGACGGCACGGCGCCCACCACCGATGTGGCCACCACGGTGATGCTGGCCAACAACCAGGCCCTGGCCATTCTGGATTACGACAGCCGGTCTTTGACCGACACGGGCAGTTCCTCAGCCCTGAGCCTCACCCTCAGCAGCGCCAAGCGCACGATTGACGAAGACCTGAATTTCACGGGCCGCCGCATTGCGCCGGTTCTGGAAACCGGCCCGAACGTGACAGCGCCTGCCGCCGCGGGGGCCGACCAATTGAACATCACCGGCTTGACCGACACCAACGTGGTGGGTGGCTCTCTGAAGGTGAGCGTGAGTGCGGCCGCGGGCGGCAGCACCACGGGGATGAACCTGATCGTGGCATCTTTGAGCGGCGTGTTCAAGGTGAACAGCGCCACGGGGGCGGTCGACTATTTTGCCGACAGCCAGTATTACGGCTCGAACGTGCAAGACAGCGCGGGCAATGTGCTTCACCAGAGTGGCGAGGCGGCCCGCTATGGCAGCACCAGCATCACCGTGGCCACCTTGGACAGCACGATGAACGGCAAGAATGGCGCGCCGCTGAAGCTGACCTTCACCTCCAATGCCACGCCCGCCATTGCCGAGCTGTTGGCCTCGCACATTGGCTTGCAGGTGGTGGACAGCGCCGGCAAATACACCCAAGACTGGTCCGCCGCAGCGGGCGACAAGACCGTGAGCTTCGAGTTGGCCAGCAACGTGGCCGGGCAAACGGCGACAGCCTCGCGCACGGTGACGGTGGTCTCGAACGAGGAAAACGGCCAGCCTTTCTTGGCCTTCTTGAAGGTGGTTCGCGACATTGACGAAGACGCCAACAACACCGGCCGGCTGATTGCCTTCAACACGGCCGGGCCCAATGTGTCCAACCAGGGCAACAGCAACAGCAACCAGGTGGTGCTGGTGGACGAGAGCGCCAACTTCAATGGCGGCAGCCTGACGGTGACCACGCTGAGCGGCAACATGGCCCAGCTGCGCCTGGGGGTTTCGGGCAACAGCGGGGTGTTCAAGGTGGGCGTCAATGGCGACGTCACCTATTACGCGGACGCCACCTATTACGGCACCGACGTGAAAGACAGCAGCGGCAACCTGCTGCACAAGAACTTTGACCCCGACCAAGCGGGGACCGCCGCCAACGCCGTGGTCATTGGCAAGCTGGACACCTTGCACCAGGGCAAGCTGGGCGACTACCTGACCATTCAATTCAATGACAAAGCTACCCCGGCCATTGTGCAAACCCTGGCCGCCCACATTTACCTGGGCGTGACGGACAGCACCGGCGCGCTGACCCAAAACTGGTCGGCCGCGGCCGGCGAAAAACTGATCGAGTTCAAGCTCAAGGAAAGCGCCAGCGCCGTGGCGGTCACCGCCACACGGGCCATGACCATCTTGTCCAACCCGTCGGATGACGGCAGCGCCTTCAATGTGGGCGCGCTCGCCGTGGGCGCGCCCGGCGATGCCGAGGTGTTTGCCGACATGGTGCTGGACAGCGCCGCCGCCACCTTGCCCGGCTACCTGGGAAGCGTGCGCGACCTGCGGATTTTTCAGGACAAAGACAGCGACCCCATGACCTTTGCGGTCAGCACCGATGGCACTTCGGGCGACGTCAAAACCGGCACGCTGAAGTTGCTGGACAGCAGCACGGCAGCGGTGGGGCCGGACAGCTACAGCCTGCAGCTGCAGCCTTACAGCTTGCTGCCCTTGAACTACGCCAACACCACCGACACGGTGCCCAGCAGCTTCACCTTCTCGGACGAGAACAATGCGGCGGTGACGGTGGCGCTGAACACCAGGGTTTTGCCCGCCGTGGCGGGTTTGTATGCGACCTTCAGCACCCGCGAGGTGAAAGACGCCAGCGGCGCCAGCGTCAGCTTGTCTGGCAGCGTTTATGACATGACCGGCGACGGTGTGCCAGACACCTTGCAAGGGCAGTTTGGCACCGAGTCTTTTACCTTGCCCATCAGCATGGTTGACCTGAATGGCGACGGCAAAGCCGACCAATTGAAAGTGCAGGACGAGCCGCAAATGATCAATGGGCGGCTGACGGTGGACAGCGCCGGCTTGGTGACCGGGTTTTATGGCCCCAAAGATGGCGCGGTACCGCCTGTCAGCGGCCCCAACCTGCCGCCGACCTTGACCTTGTCGACCAGCCCGCGCACCTTTGACGAAGACCTGCACAACCGCGGCCGCCGCATTGCCTTCAACGGCGAAGCGGGGCCCAACGTGACCGCGCCCGGCGCCAGTGGCACCAACCAGATCAAGCTGGTGGACACCGATTCGGCCAGCTTTTCAGGGGGCTCGCTCAAGGTGAGCGTGAGCGGTGGCTCGACCAGCGGGCTGAAGCTGGGGGTGTCGGGCTTCACGGGTGTGTTCAGCACCAGCGCCAGTGGCGCCATCAGCTACGCGAGCAACGCCACCTACTATGGCAGCGACGTGCGCGACGAAGCCGGCAAGCTGCTGCATGCAGCGGGCGACCCGGCACAAGCGGGCAGCAACTGGGTGGTGATCGGGCAGTTGGACAGCGCCTTGAATGGCAACAACGGCGCTGCTTACAAAGTGAGCTTCAATGCCGCGGCAACGCCGGCCATTGTCGAGCTGCTGGCCTCGCATGTGGGCTTGGTGCCCTTGGACGCCTCGGGCAAGTACACCCAGAATTGGGAGGCCGTGGCAGGCGAAAAAACCGTCACCTATGAGTTCAGCGACAGCGCTTCGGGCACGGTGGTGCAAGCCTCACGCGGGATCACCCTGGTGGCGCAAGCGGAAAACGGCACGCCAACCCTGACCCTGGTGCCGGTGCTGCGCGACATGGACGAAGACACCCACAACACCGGCCGCCTGATTGGCTTCAACGGCGAGGCGGGGCCCAACGTGGTGAGCCCGCAGGGCAACAACAGCAACCAAATCATTTTGCAGGACAGCGACGCCTTGAGTTTCAACGGCGGCAACCTGACCGTGTCGGTGGTGAGCGGCAACATGAGCCAGCTGCGCTTGGGCATTTCCAACCTGAGCGGGGTGTTCAAGGTGAACGCCACGACCCGCGAAATTTCTTACTTCAGCGATGCCCAGTATTACGGCATGGATGTGCGGGACGCCACGGGCGCCATCGTCAACAAATCGTTCAACAATGCCAAGGTCGGCACCACCTCGGTGGTGATTGGCACGGTGGACGCCACCCACCAAGGCAAGGCGGGCGACTACCTGAGCATCACGCTGAACGACAAGGCCACCGTGGCCATCACGCAGTTGCTGGCCGCCCACATTTACCTGGGGGTGACGGACGCCAGTGGCAACCTGACGCAAAACTGGTCGGCCGCGGCTGGCGAGAAGCTGATTGAGTTCAAGTTCAAAGACAGCGCAGCCGGCACGACGGTGTCGGCCTCGCGTGCCATGAACATCATTTCGCACCCGGAGGACGACTTTGGCGGCGATGACGGCGACAACACCTACCAGTTGGACCAGCAAGGCTTTTACGATGCGGGCGGCGGCAATGACACCGTCACCGGCTCGTCGGGCAACGATGGCCTGAACGGTGGCGCCGGCAATGACGTGCTCAATGGCGGCGCGGGCAACGATGGCTTGAACGGCGGCGCCGGCAACGACACGCTGGATGGCGGCGCCGGCAGCGACAGCGCGCAGTACTTTGACAGCAAGTCCACCGATTGGACGCTGAGCGCCAAGGACGACGGCTTCGAGCTGGAGAACAAGGCCACCGGCGAAAAAGACGTGCTGCGCAACATCGAGTTCCTGCAGTTCAGCGACGCTGGCAAGAATTTGGGCACCAATTTCTGGGCTGCGCCAGATGACAAAGGCATGAACAGCATTCAAGCCAGCGAGTTCGCCGACACCATCGATGCCGACGCGCTGGCCACCGCCAACAATGCCCCGTCCAAACGGGATTGGATCAATGCCGGGGCTGGCAACGACATCGTCAAGGCGGGCCTGGGTGGCGACGACATCAACGGCGGCAGCGGCGACGACACCATCGACGGCGGTGGCTCGGGCGGCTTGCAAGCGCGCCTGCAATTGCTGCTGAGCACCCCCAATGCCAACACCTGGGACATAGAAAACCGCGCCAGTTACTCTGGCCCGGCCAACAAATACGAAATCACTTCCAAGGAAGTCAGCGGGGTCATGACCTTCACCGTCAAAGACTTGCGCAAGGACAACGCGGATGGCACCGACACCGTGACCAACGTGGACATGCTGCAGTTCTCCGACAAGCAAGTTCGGCTGACGCCCAACATCTGGGTCGACCGCGGCTGGGACCCGACCACGGGGCAGCCAGGCCAGACCGTGAAGGGCATCAGCATGGAGGGCTCCGCCGCGGGCGAGGCGCTGGGCGAAGACTCCACTTTGTTTGCCGGCTCGGACCGTTTGGTGGGCAACGCGGGCAACGACACCTTGCGCGGCGGCGCCGGTGCCGACACCTTCCGCGGCGACAAAGGCAACGACAGCATTGACGGCGGCGCCAACCGGCCAGAAACCAACAACAGCAGCCAAACTTGGGACAACAACGGCTCCAACGGCGTGGATGTGGCGGAATACGCGGGGCCGGCCTCGCGCTACACCATCACCAAAGTGGACGATGCGTTCCGCGTGGTCGACTCCAAGGGCGATGCGGGCGACGGCACCGACACCTTGACCAACGTGGAAGTGTTGCGCTTCTCCGATGGCGAGAAAAATTTGATGGTCGTGAAAACGCCGCAGATGGGTTACTCGCCCACCCCCGGGAGCAACACCATCACCGGCTACAACTGGAATGGCACCGACCTGGCGGACACCATCATGACCCAACCCACAGGCAGCAGCGCCTACCGTGACTGGGTGAATGCGGGCGACGGCGATGACCTGATTGCCACCGGCGGCGGCGGCGACTGGATTGATGCCGGCGAAGGCAACGATACCATTGATGGCGGCGCCAACGGCAGCACCAGCAATGTGTGGGACAACAACGACCAGGTGCGCTACGACGCCTCGATGTCGCGCTTCACCATCACGGCGGACAAAGACACCGACGGCACCAAATTCTTGTGGGTGGAAGACAAGCTGCCGCAAGAATTTGGCGGCTACGGCAAAGACAAGATTTACAACGTGGAGTCGCTGCAGTTCAACGACGGCAACAAAGAGCTGAGCGTTCGCTTTGACGCCAACAGCTGGAACAACAACACCCAGGGCACCGACTTTGCCGACAGCATTGACACCGATGCGCTGTACGCGGCGTACCTTGCCTCGGTGGCCAGTGGCACGGTTCAAATGAAGGCCGAAGGCACCTCGCAGGTGAGCTTCTCCGTGAATGGGCTGGCCCCTGCCGCAGGCACTGTGTTTGTGGCCGTGCTGGGTTTTGAAATGGCCAGCTACACCCCGGTGATGGGCGACCCGCAAACCAACAATACCCCGACCTTCAACGCCATGACGCGTTGGGACATGTCGCTGAACAAGAGCGTGCCCGTGACCTTTGAGGTGACCGCGCAAGCCAATGGCAGCTTACAAGGCATCGCCAGCTTCAGCAGTTCAGCCATGGGCGGCAAATCCGTGCTGAAATTGTTCGCCAAAAACGGCTTTGCCTTCAACGACATGGGGCAACCCACGTCCCAACCCGCCAGCGACACCACCCTGCCCATCGCCTTGCTGACCGAGCGCGACTCGGTGCAACCGGGCGCGGGCGATGATGCGGTGTTCACCGGCGCGGGTGGCGACAACATCACCGATGGCGCAGGCATCGACATTTACGACGGTGGCGACAACGGCACCTCGACCACCAACACCTGGGACAACCTGGACCGGGTGCAGTTCACGGGCGCGCAATCGCGCTACACGGTGGATGTGTTGAGCTACAGCCAGCTGGGCACCTCTTCGGCCATCAAGGCTTACATCGACAGCAAGTACCCCAGCGCGGGCAGCAAGCCTGCGAACGTGGTGCGGGTGACCGACAAGCTGCCCAGTGGCGACGGCGTGAATTACCTGGTGAATGTGGAGCAGCTGCAATTCAACGATGCCAGCGTCAACCTGACCTACAACGTCAACCCCTGGCAAAAGCCCCAGATGGGCGACAACAACATGTGGGTGGGCAGCAACAATTACGACGGTGGCGTGGTCGACGACCTGATGGACGCCACCGGGCACGATGAAGCCAACCCCGGCAATGGGGTGAATGGCTTTTACAGCAACAAAGACTGGATGCAAGGCAGCACCGGCAACGACACCCTGCTGGGCGGCGCTGGCGGCGATGAGTTGGCGGGTGGGCGTGGCAACGACATCCTGGACGGCGGCAGCAACGGCAGCACGGGCAACAACTGGGATGACTCGGACCGGGCCCGGTTTGACAACATGGCCAACCGCTACAGCGTGAGCTTCTTGCGGCCCGCCACCGATGCCGAGAAAACCGCCACCACGGTGGTGAAGTACAACGACAAGGGCGTGGCCGTCACATCCGTGGTGGCCAACACGTCTTACTACGTGGCCTCGCCCTTCTACGTGGCCAACGGCTTGATCGTGGTGCAAGACAAAGTGACGGACGCCAAGGGTGGCGACGGGCGCGATGTGCTGAAGAACATCGAGATTTTGAATTTCTCGGACAGCTCCGAGCAATTGGTGCCCTTCGTGAACGACTGGGGCATGCAAGTCAACACCAATGGCACCCGCTATGGCGACAAGCTGGTGGGGGATGCCACGAAAAACAACTGGATCGACGGCCGCGCGGGCACCGACCTGCTGGTGGGCGGCGCCGGCGCCGACACGCTGCAAGGTGGTGAAGGCAATGACACCTTGAACGGGGGCGCGGGCAATGCGGACATTGCCAAATTCAACGCACCCCTGTCGCAGTTTCAGATTCAGCGGGTCGCCGACGATGCCGCCGGCAGCGTCACGGGTGTGGGCACGACCAGCACGGCGACCAGCTACTTTTACCGCGTGTCACACCTGATTGCCGAAAACTTCGGGGGCCAGGGCAGCGACACTGTGTTCAACGTTGAAAAGCTGCAGTTCTCCGATGCTAACGTCAACCTCAGCCAAACGGCGGACTCGGGCGGCAGCTTCTGGATTGGCGGGGTCTCGATTCCCACCGAATACACCTTCCGTGGCACGCTGTTTGACGACAAAGTGAGCGGCCGATCCACCGGCACCACGGCAGCCAACGAGCAGTTCTTGATGAACAGCGGCAACGACACCGTGCAGGCGGGCAATGGCGCCGATTATGTGGATGGCGGCACGGGAGACGATTACATTGAGCTGGGTAACGACCCTTACACATTCGTCAAGGGTGTGGCGACACCGCCGGATGCCAAAGACATTGCACGCTTGGGCCCGGGCAATGACACGGTGATCGGCGGTTACAGCAGCAGCAGCGAGGAAGCCGATGCGGTCGCCGGCCTTGCCAGTGGCACCCGCTTCACGGTCACGGCAGGCGGCCAGACGGTTTACTACACAGACACCCAGTGGGACATCGTGCGCTATGACGATGACGCCTCGCGCTACGCCGTAGAGGTGCACCGCAACAGTGGCGTCAAAGGCCAGCTGGGCGAGCTGGTGGCGGTGTATGTGCCGGGCACCGTTTCGGACTTTGCCACATTCGACATTGGGGCAGAGGTGTTCCATGGCGGCTTCAAGGCGGTGGATGCCCAGGGCAATGCCACGGCCACAGACTTTGCGGGCGCCTTCCAATCGACCTCCCAAAAATCGCCCGGCAGATTCAACTATCACGAGTATGTGGTGGTGGTCAAAGACTCGCTGGCCGATGCGCTGGGCGGCGATGGCACCGATGTGCTGTTGGGCATTGACTCGATTTCGTTTGAAGGGTCTTCGCTCTACCTGAACACCTCGCCGGTGCCTATCACCTTCAGCGGTGACGCTTCCGTGGTGCCCGACACCTTGTCGGGTTACACCGTCAAGACCAGCACCGATGGCCTGACACAAACATTGGTGGGGACAGCAACAGCTGGCACCTACTCAACCATTGTGACGCCCACGCCCAACTACATTGACGGCACCCTCAAGGGGGAAACCTTGACGGGCACCAATGCCAACGACTCGATGCAGGGCTGGGCCGGCAACGATGTGCTGATCGGCGGCAAGGGTGACGACTACATGGTGGGCGGCATTGGCAATGACACCTTGAAGGGCGGCGAAGATGGCACCACCGACCCCTCCAACACAGGCGCCAACACCTTCTCGTTTGGTGACAAGGCGGCCTATAAAAACAGCTTGCCCATCCGCTTTGAGATTCGCAAGCTGGTGGACGACGCCACAGGCACACTGACCGGCACGGCCAACCAAACCTACTTCCGAGTGGTGGACACAGCTTCGCTGGTCTCCCTGCCCAAGGGCAGTGACGGCTTCCTGACCGACGCCGCGCTGGCCAGCAGCAACCAGAAAACGGGGGTTGGCTTTGGCATTGACGTGCTGGTAGGGGTGGAGCGCATTCTGATTGGCGACACCAAGCTGGACCTGGCGGTGAGCAGCAACACGTGGCAAAGCAATGGCTACACCCGCTCTTACTTTGGCGGCACGTTCTTTGACGATGTGCTGATGGGCACTGACCATGCGGACGAGCTGGATGGCCGTGGCGGCAACGACACCTTGGATGGCGGCGTGGAAGCTGCCGACCTGGTGGGCAACGAATGGGACACCCAGGACATCGTGCGCTACACCGGGGACCGCGAACGCTTCGAGGTGCGCGGCGTGACCGTGCAAGTCAGCGGCACGGGCACCGGCAAAACCTACACGGTGGTGCCGGCGGGCCAGGCAGCGGCGGCCAACACGACGTTGGTGAACGCCATTCAAGTGAAAGACCAGCTGTCCAGCGAGAACGGGGGCAGTGGCACCGACTTGCTGGTGAACATTGAGCGCTTGGAGTTCAATGGCTTCTTCTTCAACATCACGCCGCGCTTCAACTATTATGAAGACCTGTCGGCCGCCCTGGTGAATGGCGAGCGCCCGAAGGCGGTGAACGCCACCGGCACCGACTTTGACGACGAGCTGCAAGGCACGGCGCAGAACGACTGGCTGACGGGCGGTGGCAACGATGACACCCTGATAGGCGGCGCCGGCGGCGACGACATGGAAGGCGGCGCCGGTGACGACTGGCTGATCGGCGGCGCCAACGGGGCCACCGACCAGTGGGGCAACGCGCGAAACGACAGCGCGCGCTACAACGCGCCGTTTGAGCGCTTCACGGTGAGCTCGGTCACGGTGGACCTGGACGGCAATGGCGACAATGAAACCACCGCCATTCAGGTGCAAGACGCTTTGCCGTCGGACGACCCCAGCTCTTTGGGCACCGACATTTTGGTGGGCGTGGAGAACCTGAGCTTCTCCAACCGCTGGGTGGACATGAGCATTGGCCGCTGGGAGTGGAGTGACCCGCAAGGCGTGACCTCGAGCAACGTCTCGGGCAGCTTGTTTGGCGATATTTTGAGCGGCGACGTGCGCAAAGACGGCACCACCGCTGCGCCCAACCAAAGCGACAACCTGAACGGCAACGCCGGCAACGATGTGTTGTTGGGCCTGGGCGGTGGCGACCAGTTGTATGGCGGCACCGGCAATGACGTGGTCGATGGCGGCGCCAACGGCGTCAGTGGCGATGCCTGGCGCGACCTGGACCAGGCCCGCTTCTCGGGCAAGCAAAGCCAGTACACCGTGTCCAGCGTGACGGTTGCTGCGGGCAGCGCTGCCGGTGACTACACGGTGGCCATCGGTGGCACCGCAGTTGCTCAGAAAACGGCCGGCGTGTTCACGGTGACCGACACCAGCTTGTCCAGCGACGTGGTGGAGGTGCTGACCTTGGCCAGCGCCAACCTGAGCTTGCGCGATGGCACGCACGCTGCCGCCACCTTGGTGGTGGACAGCCTGTCAAGCGACCTCGGCGGTGAAGGCGCCGACCTGGTGTTCAACGTGGAAAGCTTGTGGTTCCAGGACGGGCAACTGGAGACCGAGGTGCGCTTCAATGCCAACGACTGGAACGGCGACGACAAGCTGGACTGGGTGAACGTGACCGGCACCAACAAGGCCAACGATTTGAGCTTCGCGGACCTGGTGGCCAAGTCTGGTAAAACCGAAGCGGCCTTGCTGGCCACACAGATCGACATTGACTTGCGCGAAGGCGATGACGTGTATGTGGGCGGCGCGGGTGGCGAGTCGGTTCGTCCCGGCGCGGGCAACGATTACATCGATGGTGGCGCCAACAGTGGCCAAAGCCAGTGGGGCGGTGAGTTGCGCGACGAAGTGCGCTTCGAGGGCAAGTTCTCGCGCTATGTGCTGGTGGATGTGACCCTGAACAAGGCCGCGGGCAGCTGGACCCTGAGCAGCACCAAAAATCTGTCTTACACCTTGGGCAGTGGCGCGGCGGTCACGGCCACCAGCGCCGATGTCACCAAGCTGGGCACCGAAGGCTTGAAAGGGATTGGCCAGGCCATTGACCAACTGGTGGCGCATGCCGGCGCGGCGACTTCGCTGTCGGCCTGGGTGGTGGCTGACCGTTTGCCGGCAGCCTTCCAGGGCACGGGCGTGGACACGCTGTTGAATGTGGAGGCGATTTCATTCAGCGACAAATGGATGCCGCTGAGCATGCAAATTCACTACCAGCGGGACATGTCGCCCTCGCAGGACGCCATCCCCTGGGAGCAGCGCCCGATCACCAGCGCCTATGTGGATGGCACCACGCGCGACGACGTGATTGGCTACCGCACGGGCTTGGGCGCCAGCGACTATGCCTACAGTGGCGACGACAACTTGCGCGGCAACGAAGGCAACGACCAGATTCACGGTGGCGCCGGCGGCGACTGGCTGCAAGGCGGCGCAGGTGACGACACCCTGGACGGTGGCACCAATGGCACGGACCCGATGGGCAACGAGCGGGGCGACACCGTGCGCTACGACGGTGACTTCGACCGCTACACCATCAAGGCCAACCTGGATGGCTCGGTCACGGTGACCGACTCGCAGGCCGACGGCGACGGCGTGGACACGCTGACGAACATTGAGGGCCTGTCGTTCAATGACCGCTGGGTGCAACTGGGCGTGAACACCTGGATCAACCGGGACATGAAGGACGCCAGCAAGATCCTGAACATCCATGTGCAGGGCTCGATGTTGTCTGAAACCATCGACATCTCCAGCGGCAGCTACAGCAAGTTGGCGCACAACCTGCGCGGCAACGAAGGGGACGACACCTTGGTGGGCGGCTCTGGCCCGGACGAGTTTGTGGGCGGCACCGGCAATGACTCGATCGTCGGGGGCGCCAACGGCACCGACGCCTGGGGCAACCCTGGCTTTGACGTGGTGCGCTACGAAGGCGCCTTCGACCGCTACACCATCGAGTTCAGCCAAGACGGGGGCACGACCTGGGCCAGCTCGAACCCGGGCTCGGAAGGCGTGCTGATTCGCGTGGTGGACTCCTGGGAGGACGCCGACGGCGGCACCGGCTCCGACATGATGACGGGCATCGAGGCCATTGGTTTCTGGGACCGCTTTGTGATGTTGCAAAGCACCAAGACCGTTCAAGACTTGGACGGTGATGGCCGCCCTGACGTGGCCGAAGTGGCAGGCACCAACAGTGCCGACCTGCTCAAGGGCGACGTGACCAACGACCGCCTGAAGGGCGACGCAGGCAACGACACCCTGATGGGTGGCACAGGCGGCGACTGGCTGCAAGGTGGCGTGGGCGATGACTCGCTGGACGGCGGCGCCAACGGCACCGACGCCAATGGCCGCGTGCTGAACGATGTGGCCAACTACCAGAACGCCTTCAGCGCCTACACCATTGTGGCCGGCGCCGAAGGCACGTTCACGGTGACTGCGACCGACACCAGCGCCACCTCCGAAGGCACCGACACCTTGTCAGGCATGGAGGGCATTCAGTTCTCCGATCGCTTTGTGAGCCTGGTGGTGGACCGCCAGTCGCGCGACCTCAACAAGGATGGCGAAGTGGACCTGGTGGAAGTGCGTGGCCTGGACCTCAGCAGCACGGGCGACAGCCTGAGCTTTGTCACAGGCCAATCGGCGATCGCGCATGTGTTCCTGAGCGGGCTGGGCAACGACACCCTGGTGGGTGGCAGCGGCGCCGACGTGTTTGAAGGCGGCCCGGGCAACGACAGCGTGACCGGCGGCGAGGGCATTGACCGCGCGCGCTTCAGCAACAACTACAGCGACTACACCGTGGCCACGGCCGATGGGGTGACCACGGTCACCCACAACAGCCAGGGCGCGGATGGCGTGGACACCCTGCGCGAGGTGGAAGAGTTGGTGTTTGCCGATCGGATTTACAAGATTGGCACGCAGCTGGTGACCACCCGCGAGGTGGACACCGATGGCAACAAGAAAGCAGACACGCGCATTGTTTCCGCCACCGACAGCGATGACACGGTGGTGGGCAGTGCCACCTTGGCCAACGTGATCGATGCTGGTACCGGCAATGACACGCTGACGGGTGGCTCGCTGGGCGATGACTTCACCCCGGGGGCAGGCAATGACCGCATCGATGGCAGCGCCAACACCGGGCTGGACACAGCCGGCAACCCCAGCACCGACCGGGTGTTCTACAGTGGCAAGCAGTCGGCCTACACCTTGAGCGCCTGGGAGCAAGCCAGCTTCACGCTGTCGGGCACCATCGAAGTTGGCGACATTTTGTCGGTGACGGTGGGCGCCCAAAAAGTCAGCCATGTGGCAACCTCCACCGTGTTCAACGATCAGCTCACGGCGTTTGCGGCGGCCATCCAGACTGCGGTGGACACCAGCACCACGGAATTCAGCGCCACGGCCTCGGCCGGCAAGATTGCCCTGCTGGGCAAAGACATGCTGTTTGCGGTGATCCCCGCAGTGACCAATGGCACGCACTCGGTCAGTGGCACGTTCACTGTGAGCGGTGACAGCCAAACCGGCAAGACGCTGGTGTTGAGCGGCACCACGGGGCTGGAAGCGGGCATGTTTGTGTCGTATTCGGTGACCACCGGTACCAACACGGTGACCAATTATGGCCCCTACAAAATCGAGTCGATTGCCAGCGCCACCAACACCCTGACCCTGGCAGAAAGCATGGGCGCCTCGCCTGCCAACACGACCGCGCTGACGGTCACCCAGACCAATGCCAACACCAGCACGGCCACCACGGTGGCCAGCTACGAGCGCTGGTACGAAGTGACCGGCAGCGACACGGGCACCGACCGACTGGTGAACGTGGAGCAGGTGGTGTTTGCGGATGCGGCTGTGGACCTGTCTTACAAGGCCTCGCAAACCGCCGCTTGGGGCAGCACCGGAAAGCTGGAAGTGTCCACCCTGTTCACCGGGACGGCCTTGAGCGACTTGCTGATGTCGACAACGGCCAGCGAGCTGTTTGTGGGCTTGGCGGGCGCCGACCATTTTGTGATCCCCGATGGCGCGGGCGTGGATGTCATCAAAGACTTCACGCCAGGCGCTTCGGGCGATGTGCTGACCCTGCTGTTGGGCAGCAATGACACCGATGGCCTGAACGGCACCGGTGTGGATACCGTGGCGGAAGCCTTGGCCAAGGGGAGTCAGCAAAGTGCGGACACGGTCTTTGACTTCGGGGGTGGCAACACGGTTCGGCTGGTCGGCGTGACCTTGGGCGACCTGACGGCTGCGAACTTCGAAGTGATGCCCTCGTTCTAATCTAAGCCATCACCTACCATCATTACTCCAAGGACCTTAGACCATGGCTTATGAATCAGAGAGCCCGCTCAGCACAGGCACGCCCAACAACTCGACCGATGCCGCCAATGTGATGTCTTCGGGCGTGTGGAACAAAGCCTCCCTGGCGAGTTCCACCGATGTGGACTATTTCAAGGTCATCGTTGGCAGCGCTGGCCTGATCAAGCTGGAAGTCAGCAATGCTTTGGTGACCACCACCGAAACCTGGAAAGCCGACTTGCTGGACGCCAACGGCGACTACCTGACCCAACTGGGCACCACGTCGGTGGGCACCCCCTTGGTCTCGGGCAGCAGCAACACCGGCAAAACCTTGCTGGTCTCGGGCTTGACCAGCGCCATTGCCATTGGCAGCCGCTTCACGTTTTCAACCAGCAGCGCCGACACCGTCATTTACACCGTGTTGGGCGCCACCACCCTCAGTGGCAAACAGTCGACCTTGACGCTGGACACGGCCTTGCCGAGCTCGCTGGCGGCGGACACGCCGCTGGTGTTCTCTCCCACACAAATGGGCATTGCGGGCACGGGCAGCAGCCTGACCGGCAACGTGGCCAGCGCCGGCACTTATTTTGTGAAGATGAGCGCCTCCAATTGGAGCGACGCCGACTACCAGGTGAAGAGCACCTTTGTGCCCACCATCGAGTCAACCCTGGGCAACGACAGCAAGGCCTTGGCCGCCGACGTGGGCAACCGCCTGGTGGCCAACGCCTGGATGACCGGCGCCTTGTCGTCACAAAGCGATGTGGACGCCTGGGTGTTCACCACGGCTGCCGCCTCCGACTTTTACATCGACTTTGCGGCCGCCAGCGGCGATGACAGCACGCCCGAGTGGGAAATCAGCCTGAGCACCTGGAATGGCCAAGCGCTGACTTCGGTGCAAGGCGTGGCCCTGAGCGGCAGCGTGGGCAAGTCGGGCACCTACAAAATTGAAAGCGCCAAGTACAGCACGGCCAGCAGCTTTGTGGTGTCAATCGCCGCCAAGTCGGGCGTGACCTATGACCCTGGCAGTTACACGCTGCGGGTGCGCGGCGATGCGCTGGACCTGAACGACACGCCCATCCTCACGGTGGACACGGTGGGGTCAGGCAAGCCGGGCGAGTACATCAGCAGCGGCGTGGTGCGCTCTTTGAAGGTGTCCACCACCGATGCCTCCAGCCAGGTGGCCCTGAAAAGCCTGTTCAGCGTGAGCGATGCCGATGTGACGGCGGGCACCCAAACCATTGCCAGCTACCAAGTGGCCTTGACCACGGCCACGGGCCAGTCGGCCACAGGCTTGATCAAAATCATCGACGGCAACACCAGCACCACCTACACCAATGGCGCGTCCATGACCGCAGCGCAAATGGAGAAGGCCTATGTGGTGGCGGGCACGGCGGAAGGCAATTTGGACCTGGTGATTCAGGCCTTTGACTCCAGCAACGCCTCGGACGCATCGGGCAGCAGCTCTTACATGCACCAGACCGTGCGGCTGGTGAGCCAGTCGACCGGCGTGACCACCACCACCGATGGCAGCCTGAGCCTGACCGAGCGTGCCACCAGCAGCGAAAGCGGCTACAGCGAAAGCCTGTCGTTCAAGCTCAACAGCGCGCCCTCCAGCTCGGTGCTGGTGTACCTGGAACAAGCCAGCCCCAACCAGCTGAGCCTGTCCAAGAGCTTGTTGACCTTTACCACCGAGAACTACAACACGGCCCAAAGCGTGACGGTGACCGCCGCGCAAGACAGCTTGACCGAAGGCAGCCACACCGGCCAGTTGACGTTCCGGGTGGTCAGCACCGACACGGCCTACGACGGGCTGGCCGTGACCGCCCAAAGCTTTGCGATGGCCGACCCCATCAACCATGCCCCCACCGGCACGGTGACTGTGGCGGGTACGGCCAAGGTGGGCCAGGCCTTGTCTGCCACCACCACCAGCCTGAGCGATACCGACACCTTGGGCGAATTGAACTACCAATGGGAGCGCCTGAGTGGCAGCACCTGGTCGTCGATTGCCAACGCCAACACCAATGCCTATGTGCTGACCAGCAGCGACTTGGGAACGCAGGTGCGCGTGAAAGTGTCTTACCTGGACGGCCTGAAGAATGCCGAGTCGGTGACCTCGAGCGCCTCCACCACCATTGCCACAGCCAACGGCTACGACCTGAGCGGCGGGGTGCGCTTTTGGAAAGCCAGCACCACCAAGCTGGCCGATGTGTCGGTGTCGGGGGGCGGGCAAACGGCGACCTCCAGCAGCACCGGCACGTTCTCGCTCAGTGGCATCTCCCAAACTTCGGGCAGCACCTTGTTCGAGCTGACGCCCAGCAAAGCCGTCACCGCCACCAAGGCATCCGAAGCCGGCGTCACCCTGACCGATGTGCTGGCCGCCCTGAAGGTGTACCTTGGCAAAGACCTGCCCAGCGATTACAAGAGCAGCTACAACTACATCGCGGCCGACTTTGATGCCAACGGCACGGTCAACCTGACCGATGTGTTGTCCTTGCTGAAGTATTACCTGGGCAAAATCACCACCCCGGCCCCGGCCTGGGTGTTTGTCGATGCCGCCGATGTGGACAGCAGCGGCAACATCGCCGCCGCCAGCACCGGCAACATCACAAAGAGCGACACCGCCCCGCATGCGGTTGACGTCGACATGAGCGCCGTCACCACCGTAGACCTCGTCGGCGTGCTCCGGGGCGACGTAGACGGCAGCTGGACCGCCTAATCCAAATGCCGCCGTCAATGCGAGCGAAGCGCGGCAATGACGGTGGGGGGTTAGAAGCTCAGGCCGAGGCCGGCGGAGACGGTGCCGTATTTCACGCCAAAAATAGGCGACGTGATGCTGTTGTACAAGAACGGAATGTCGCTGAGGAATTGCCGTTGCATGAATTGCACGCGGGTGTAGGCGTGCACGGTTTGGGTGAACTTGTAGGACAGGTCGCCCACCAGGGTTTGGTTGCGTTGGTAAGACGCGTTGCCCAGGCTTTGCACGGCACTGTCGACCGAGGGGCGGCGCAAATACGCCATGACGTAACCCAGGCGGTACATCCAGGGGCCGGTGACGTAGCTGGCGTTAGCGCCGACCTGTTGGAATTTCAGGTTGTAGTTCAAGGTGCCGAGGTGTTCCGACACGCCCGTGATGTTGGTGAATGCGTTGGTGGTTGGGCTGGGGTAGGTGTAGGTGCCACCGGCAAAAGTTGACTCGACCACCGGAATGGTGACGTGGCCGGCCCCCAAGCCGGCAAACACCGAGCCTGACCATTGGCTGGCGTACCAGGAGTTGACCAGGTCCACTTGGTATTGTTGGTCTTTGGGCTGCAAGGCGGCCACGCGGTCAACATAGATGCTGGTGCTGTAAGCCCCCAGGTCCAGCAAGAAATTGGACTTGGTGACATTGGAGGAGCGGTTCCCCCAAAGGGCAGCCCTCACCGCCAGGGCCGACCCCGTTTCGGCCTGTTCGTGCACCACCTGCTGGGCACTGATGCGCCAGGAGGTAATGGGGTAAAGGTCGGGCCCGACGGCGATGTTGCGCTGCATGTAGGCGCCTTCAACCCAAGCACTGTCCCCCACTTTGCGCCCGGCCCGCAAGGTGTAGCCGTTGTAGTTGCCGGTGTTGTCGGTGATGCCCATTTTGCTGCGCACTTTGAACACGTCGAGCGTGCTGTTCATGGCGTCTGGGCCCCATTCCACAAAGCCCTCGCCATAACGCTCGGCAGGCCGGGCCTCCATCAGCGCATCCAAAGGGGCGGCGCAGGCGCCGCCCATGAGGGTCAGCAGCAGGCCGGCGTGGCAGATCGAAATCAATAATTTCATGAAAATAAAGAATTTGTGAGGAGTTTAAACGGACCCACTGCTCACACCGATCAATTGCAAAAATTGACCGTTCGATAAATTTTCGACATCGGGCGTGGCGGACGCCCACGAGCCATTGACATCGCCACGCAACACGGCCACCCAGTGGTGGCTGTTCTGGATGACGCCGGCTTCGGCAAAGGTGTGCGAAAGCTCGCTGGCGACCTGGGCTTTGCCTGCGCCCAGCCCCAAGCCGGAGACGTCGGCTTGGGCGTCCACAAACGCCCAGGACGGCGCTGTGGCGCCCGTTTTGCCCAGGTAGGCTTTGAGCAGGCTGAGCACGTCGCTGAGGTTGACGCTGCCGTTGGCGTCGAAGTCGGCCGCCACATAGCGGTAGGCCGAGGTGCTGGTGGCGGGCTTGTTGAGGTAGATTTTCAGGGCGTCGAGCACGTCGCTGAGGGTGATGGCGGCTTTGACGTCGGCCGTCAAGGCAGCAGAGGTGCCGACCGACTTGCTGAGCGTCAAAGGCAATGTCGAGGCCGGCTGAAAGCCGGTGAGGCTGTAGCTGCCGCTGGCGTCGGTGAGCGACTGAATGGGCGTGGACAGCTCGTCCAGGCCAGTGACTTGCACACCGTCGACCAAGCTGTGGCGCCCGCTGTGCGGGCCACTGGATGCGCCGGCCCAATACGCCACCTTGCCCGACAACTGGCTGGTGCCCAGCACCTGGGTCACAGGCACCACCGTGGCACTGAGCGTGCTTTCTTGCCCCTGGGGGGTTACGTAGTGCACCACCGGCAAGTCCCCGGAGAAGCCCAGCTGAGACTGCCAGGTGAAGTCGCCCGAGGCATTCAGCATGAAGCTGCCCAGGCCCGACAAGGCCACAGCGCTGCCGACCGCGTAAGCAACGTTGTTGTTGGACGGCGCCCCCGTGAAGTAAAACGTCTGCACTTGCAACGCCGAGTCGATGTCGGTGTCGTTGCGCAGGACGTTGCCCGTGATGCTGAGGCCTTCGCGCAAGCGGGCGCTGTCGGTTTGCAGGACGGCCGGGTCGTCCACCGGGGCCACAGTGACCAGCAGGTCTTGCAGGTTGTAGGCGCCGTAAACATCGGTGGCTTTGACTTGCAAGGCCACACCGGTGGTGCTGTTGAAATGGCTGGCGGGGGTGACGGTCAGCTGGTTGCCGCTGACGGTGGCCGTGACCGTGTCGGCACCCGTGCCTAAGACGGAGAGGGTGACGTTTTGCCCTTCCGGGTCGGTGACGGGGAAGGTGAGCGACTGGGCAGTGTCTTCGGTCAACGCCAGTGTGCTGGTGGCTTTGTCAAACACGGGCGCATGGTTGGGCCAGGGCTCGATGGGCGCGACCACCGACAAGGTTTGCGCTTCGCCCGTGGCCGACACCAGGGGCAAGCCCGTCAGGGTCAGGTTGTAGTAGGCGCTCAGCAGCAAGGTTTCAGGGGTGTAGCCGGTCAAACTGCTGAAAAGCAAGCCGGCATTGGCGTCGAGCTTGCTGATGAGCCCCATCAGGTAGATGTCGAGGTAGGCCGCCCCATTGGCGACAAACACCTGGCCAATCACATCTTGTGTGGAAAAACTGGTGTTCGCAGAAAAAGGGTTGCCAGCGCCCGAGATGGCCGTCACCTGCTTGTTGCTCTGCGCGTTGGCGTACAGCAAGATGCGCCCGTCGGTGACGGGCCCCACATGCACCGACAGCCCGTTGGGAATGTAGACCTGACGCTCGCCATAGTCGCGCGTGCTGTCCAGCCCCATGGTGAGCTTCCATTGGAACGTGAAGTCTTGCTCGCCGATGTCGGGCAAGCTGCTGCTGGCCAGGCGCAGGCGCAGCACGGGAGATTTGCCGCTGGTGCTGGCGTTGCCATCGAAGGTGGCAATCAGGTTGGTTTGGTCCAAGCCGACGGCCGCTGCCAGCAAGGACAAGCTCAGCACGCCCCCGCTGCTGCTCATGGGAACGGCAGCGGTATAGGTTTGGGTGCTGTTGCCTGAGGTGTCGATCAGCAGCGCGTTCGCATCGTTGGCAATCACCCAATTGGCCATGGTGTCAGCGCTCGCGGAAGGCGTTTTCTTTCACGGCCGTCAAAGGTTTGGTGATGTAGCGCAGCACGGTATTGCTGCCAGTGACAATGTCCACCTGGGCCTGCATGCCAGGGATGATGGGCAGTTTTTTTCCGAGGCTCTCCATCGCGGTGGTGGAGGTTTCAATGCGGACCTGGTAGAAGGCCTGGCCTTTGTCACCCATGGGCACAGCGTCGGCGCTGATGGTGGCCACCTTGCCCTCCATGGCGCCATAGATGGCGTAGTCGTAGGCGGTCAGTTTGACTTTGGCGGGCTGCCCAATGTGCACAAAGCCAATGTCTTTGGGCTGCACCAAGGCTTCCACCATCAGCTGGTCATCGGCGGGCACCACCTCGACCACCGGATCGCCGGGCTTGACCACGCCGCCCAGGGTGGACACCAGCACACGGTTGACGATGCCCGACAAAGGCGCACGCATTTCGGTGCGGCTGAGCTTGTCTTTCAGCGCGGGCATGGACTCTTCCAGCGCCCGCAGCTCGGTCAAGGTGCGGTTCAACTCGGCGGCGGACTCGGCTTTCAACTGCCGCTCCACCGAGAGCTTGCGCGATTGTGTTTCCTTGACCGCTTCGCTCAAGCGCGACACCATGAGCGCAGAGCCTTCGGCGCGGCCTTCTGCATCGGCGATGACGCGTTGCAGGCGAACCAATTCCAGCTGCGGCTCCAGGCCCCGCTTGACCATCATGGCCACGATGTCCATCTCGCTGCGGGCATGCTCGAGGGCGCGCTTGGCGGTGTCGCGGGTGACGATGGTTTCTTGCAGCTCTTTTTCTTTTTGCCCGACCTGTGCGTCCAGCATGGCTTGCTGTGCCTGGTGCTCGCCTATTTTGCTCAGGTAGGCGGCCAGTTCGTTGGCGACAAACTCGGCGCCATTTTTGCGAAGCTCTGCCGCAAACACGGGCTCACGGCCTTGGGTTTGCGCCAGGAAGCGCTCGGCGCGCGCTTGCAAGGCCATGACCTGTTTGTTGCGTGCCTGATAGTCTGAGCCAAACTGCGTGGGGTTGAGCAGCACCAGCAAGTCGCCTTGCTTGACGATCTGGCCCTGCTTGGCTTCGATCTGCGCCACCAGGCCGCCCTCGAGGCTTTGCATCACTTGCAGGCGTGCCGAAGGCACCACTTTGCCGTCGGCGCGGGTGACGGTGTCGACTTCGGCGAGCGCGGCCCAAAGGATCATCACCAGGAAGAAGCCCAGGATGAACCACATGAGCACGTGCGAGCCCGGACGGGTGCGCGCAAAGGTGCCAGCGCCTTCGATGGTGACGGCGCCGCTGCGCCCCAGCCAACGTTGCCACCAGTCGTTGAGCGGGCGCTTCATGCGGCACCTCCTGCGCGAGGCGCGCCCAAGACCTGCTCGGGCGTGCCCATGCTGAGCAGTCGGCCTTTGTCTAAAACGATCACTTTGTGAACCAGCTGAAGCATGGAAGATTTGTGGGTGATGACCACCAAGGTCTTGCCCTCGACCACCGGGCGCAAGCGATCCACCAGGGTTTGCTCGGCCCCAACGTCCATGGCACTGCTGGGCTCATCGAGCACCAGCATGGCGGGGTTGCTGACCAGTGCGCGCGCAATGCTGATGGACTGCCGCTGCCCGCCCGAGAGGCCTTCGCCGCGCTCGCCCACACGCAAGCCGTAGCCATGCGGGTGTTGGCTGATGAAGTCTTCAACGCCAGCCACTTTGGCGGCGTTCAAAATAGCGTCATCGCTGGCCTGGTCAAAGCCCATGGCAATGTTTTGGCGGACCGTGCCGCTCATGAGCCACACGTCTTGCAGCACCACCCCCAGATGGCGGCGCAGGTCGATGGGGTCAATTTGGCGCACATCGACGCCGTCGATCAGCACAGCGCCCTTGTCGGGTTGGTACAAGCCGAGAATGAGCTTGGCAATGGTGGTCTTGCCCGAGCCGATGCGCCCCAGAATGGCCACGCGCTCACCAGGCGCGATGGTGAAGGACACATTGTCCAGCGCCGGCGCAGGCGCATCGGGGTAGCTGAATGTGACGTCCCGAAACTCAATGCGGCCTTGGATGTGGTTGCGGGCGACAAACTGCACATGGTGGGCATGCTCACGCGGCGCAGACATCAGTTGTCGCAGCGCTTTGTAGCTGGCCAGCGACTGGTTCACCCGGGTCAGCAATTGAGAAAATTGGGCCAAGGGGGAGATGGCGCGCCCCGACAAAATGGTGCAGGCGATGATGGCGCCAAACCCAATGGCGCCCTCTGCCACCAAGAAAAAGCCCATGGTGACCACCCCCACTTGCACCAATTGCTGCGCAAGGTTGGCGATGTTGCCGGCAAACTGTGACAGCATGCGCGACTGCAAGCCGATTTCCGATTGGTGCGTGACGGCCTCTTGCCAGCGGCGACGCATGATGGCGCCTGCGCCCAGGGCCTTGACGGTCTCCAGGCCGCCAATGGTTTCCACCAAGATGGTTTGCTTGCGGTTGCCGTCCTCATAGGTGGACTGGATCAAGCGCTTCAGGCGCGGCTGCACGAGCAGGCTGGCGCCCAGCATCAAGGGAATGGCCAGCAAGGGCACGATCACCATCGGGCCGCCAATGGCGTAGATGATCACCAGGAACAACACAGAAAAAGGAATGTCGATCAAGGTGGTGAGCGTGGCAGAGGTGAGGAACTCGCGCAGTGACTCGAATTCTTTGAGCACATTGGCCAGCGCCCCGGTGGAGCTGCGCCGCGCTTTCATTTGCATGTCCAGGATTTGCTCGAACAAGGTGTCGCCAATGACCATGTCGGCGCGGGCGCCGGCCACATCCAAAAAGTAGCCGCGCAGGGAGCGAATGGCGAAGTCACTCACGAAAACCACGACCACGCCAATCAGCAAGGCCACCAGGGTGTCTTGGGCATTGTTGGGAATGACGCGGTCGTACACGATCATGCTGAAGATGGACGTGGTCACCGCGAACAGGTTGGTCAACAGCGCAGCCACGCCCACTTGCAAGTACAAGCCACGGGCCATGCCCAAGGGGCCCCAGAACCAGTGGCCATAACGCCCTTGGGGCTCGGCGTCAGGGCTGCGGTCGATCTGCGCTTGTCGGCTGAGCACCACTTGTTCGCCATTCAAGCGCGGCAACCATGCTTTGGCTTCGACGGTTTGCATGCCCTCGCCTGGCACCCAGGCTTGCCAATGGTGCGGGTCGCTTTGGGCAGTCACCAAGAGCATGCCGCCGCCATCCAGGCCCAACAAAATCGGCAGGTCTGGCAAGTTCGCCTGCTGTGCCGGCCTGTGCTGGCGGTGTGCGCGCAGGCCCAGGCTTTCAGCCGCTTCACAGAGGTCGCCCAAGGACCAGGGGCCTGGCAACTTGGCCGCACGGGCGCGCAGGGCGACGCCCGACATGGGCAGGTCGAACCAGCGCAAGGCTTGCAGCAACACGTCTTCCAGCAAGTCGGGAGGCGATGCGCTGCTCGGGTGGCGGGTGTCGGTATTCAAGGCGTGGCCCCCAGAGAAAAATGCTCGTCCAGCAGCGAGGCCATGTACAGCAAACGGTAGCGCGCCAGGGCGTGGTCGGTGACGGCGTCAATCAAATCGCGGCCGGACATGAAGACGTCTTCTTGGGCGCGCAACAAGTCGAGCAAGGTGCCGCGGCGAAATGCGAATTGCTCACGCACGGCCATCAAGGTGTCATTGGCCACCCCGACGGCCAAGCGGCGGTTGCGCAAAATTTCTTGGCCCAGGGCCACTTCGCTCAAGGTTTGGCGCAGGTTTTTTTCGGTGATGCGTTGTTCGTTGTCCGCCTGCTGTGCCAGCTCGACCGCGCGGGACGCAGCCTGCCGAGCCCGCGCCATTTCAGCGCCGCCCGACAAAAAGTTGTAGCGCAAGGTGAACAAGGTTGAGCGATCGGTGTACTCGATGCCGGAAGCTGCCTGCTTGTTTTGGGCCACCGAGTGTTCCAACGCCAGGCGCGGGAACAGGTTGGCACGGGCGGCCACGGCCTCTTTTTCGCTGGCCAGGCTCAGTTGCCGAGCCTCTTGCACGGTTGCGAAGCGCGAGACCAGCTGGTCAACTTGGGCTTGCAAGGCGGCAACTTGAATCGGGAAGTCGGGCCAGACCTCCACTTGCAGCGGTGCAGGCGTTTGAAAGACTTCCAGCCAGGCTGACTCGGCCGCTTGCTCACGCACGCTGGCCGCACTGAGCGAAGCCTCGGCCTCGGTTTGGCGCGCGCGCGCGCGCAAGACATCGCTGGCGGCGCTGCCGCCCAAGTCGGCCCGCTCTTTGATGAAGGCCACAATGTCCTGACGCGCTTGCACGTTCAGGCGATGCAACTCCATCAATTTGCGCGCCCGGTACAACTCGTGCCATGCGGACACCGCCCGCATCACGACCACCGCCTGCTTTTTATCCAGGCCCGCCACAGCGCCTTGCACGCGTGTCTCGGCGGCATCCACTTTGGCCGAGGTGTTGCCAAAGTCGAACAGCAATTGGCTGATGGTGAAGCCGTAGGAAGGCGTTGACACCGAGATGCCGCTGGTGGTGCGTGAGCCAAAACCGGTGTTGCCCGACACTTGTGGCCACCAGGCGGCACGGGCTTCGTCCACGCCCTCGCGGCTGCTGTTCAAGGCGGCACGGGCGGCCAGAAATTCGGGGTGCTTGCGCACGGCTTCGGCGACCGAGTCGGCAATGCGCCGCGCTTGTTGCTGTTGCGCTTGGTTGGCTTGAAGCGCCGCCCACGATTCAAGGTAACGAATGAGGGCGTCACCTGCCGAATTGACACGCAAAGACGCCTGCGGCGTTGGCGCAGGGGAAGCAGGTGCCGAGGCTTGGGCGAGTGTCTGCTGAGCGAAAGAAAAGCACAGGCATGCCGCAGCCAAGCGGCACACCGCATGAAACCTGACCGCGTTACACAAACGTGAAGTCGGTCTTCGACAAGTCGAGGCCTGTGATGCCATCCAGATGGATGATCTCGCTGAGCGACGTGGTCCCTGCCGATTTGTTGGTGTCGTAACGAATATCCACGCCACCCGTGGTCGAGTTGTTTGCAAAATGGATTTCGTTGTCACCCACGGTTGTCAGAGAAGTGCCGTCATCGATGATGGTGTACTTCAGGTCTGTGGCCGTGGAGGTGATGGTGGTGCCCGTGGTGCTGAGCTGCAAAGGCAACGCAGGCGAGCTGGTGTAAGTGCCGGCCGCCAGAGACAAATCGGTCACGTTGATTTTCAGGGTGCTGGTGCTGGGGATGGTGAAAGACACCGTGGTCAGCAACGTGCCCTTGGCAATGGTGGACACCGCGCCGTCGTTGGCCAGCACAAAGTCGGCCGTGCCATTGGTGTTCAACTGGTAGGTTGGCAAGCTGAACAAGTCTGGGTTGGCAGACTGCGCCACTCTGGTCACGGCGGTGGCGTCAAACGTCATCGAGATCACCGAGCTGGTGGCACTGACGCCCGTGAACAGGTCGCTCTTGGCCAGCACATCCACAGAAATTTTCGTGGTGCCAGCAGTGGTGCCAGCCACGCTTTTCCAATTGGACAGTTCCACCGGCGAGGAGGCCGAATAATTGAGCGAGGCTTCGCCGGTGTAACCGGCACCACCGGTGGCGGTTCCAATCAAGGAAGACAAGTCAATTTTGTCACCAGACCCAAAGCCGCTCACCGAGTCAGCCGCTGAAGCGGAAGAATCCCCGACCAAGAGCAATTTGACAACGTCGGTACCCGCACCCAGGTTGATGGTGTCTGCGCCTGCACCGCCGGCCACGGTGTCGTTTCCGGCACCAGCGTCAATAACGTCGTTGCCAGCACCGCCATCAATGGAATCGTTTCCGGTGGTGGTCAGCACGGTGTCGTTGCCATCCAAGCCAGAAATGGTGTCATTGCCACCGCCACCGTAAAGGGTGTCGGCCGAGCTTGTTCCCGTCAGCGTTTGCGCAACGCTGCTGCCAAAAAGGACCGAAACAGCCACCTGCTGCGCGGCGGACAGGGCATTGCCAGCGGCATCGGTGGCTGCGGTGGTGTCCACGGAGGCTGTCAAGGAAGAAGCCGTCGCCGTAGTGGCGCTGGTTGCGACCGGGGTCACAGCCAAGGTGTAGGTTTTGGCGTCGGTGCCCACCGCAACCACGGCGCTGGCTTTGGAGCCATTCGAGCTGACGGTGACGTCAGAGACGTCAAAACCCACCAAGGATTCTGTCGACACAAACTTGAAGGTGTACACGCCGGTGCTGGCGTTGAAGCTGTCCAGCGTCTCGGTCAAGGTTGGCTTGGTGCTGTCAATGGTGATGGCCGAGGCCAGCTTGCCGTACAGGCTTTCGTATTGACCGTCGCTTTGGCGAACCACGACTTTGTCGAGGGCGTAGGTGCCCTCGGCCAGAGAGAAGCTTGTGGTGCTCAAGGTTTGGTTAGCAGACCAGGTGGTGCCGCCGTTGGTGCTGTACTGCCAGTAGCCTGTGGGGTAGGTGGTGCCACTGAGCAATGCGCCCACATTGACCACGCCGCTGTTGGTGGTGCTGTCGCCAGATGTGCCGGAGTCGGGGGTGGCCAGCGTGACGGTGGGGGTCGCAGGTGCCGTGCGAATGTCCAGTGCCGACAAGGTGGTGGCGCTGCTGTTGTTGCCGGCCTGGTCGGTCTGGCGAACTTGCACAACGTCTTTGGCGTAGGTGCCAACGCTCAACACGAAGCTGGTGCCTGAGCCATTGGTCCAAGAGGTGCCGCTGTTGGTGCTGTATTGCCACGTGGCGTTGGCTTCCAGGCCGGAGACCACCAGGGTGCCGTTGGAGGTGATGCCATCGGTGGTGGAGGTGCCGTTGTCACTTTGCAGCGCTGCGGTGAGCTTGACGGGCGCCACGGTGTCATTGGTCACGTTCAGGGTGAAGGCCGCCGTTTTGGTGGCGCCGGCTTTGTCTGTGGCCGTGAGATTGATGGTTTGTTGCGCGGTGGCATTGGTGGCGTTGAGCGGCGCCGTACCGGTCAACACGCCGGCCGAGGTGATGGACCAACCCGTGGGCAGGGTGGCAGCAGAGAAGGTCAGCGCGTCACCCACATCCACATCGGCGAAGGCTTTGGACACATCAACGCTGACGGCGCTGAATTCCTCGGCCGAGATGCTGGTCACAGCGCCGGCGGCCAATTGCGGTGCGTCATTGACGTTGGTCACGGTCAGCTTGAACACGTCGGAAACAGTGTTGCCGGCGGGGTCAATGGCGGTGATTTTGATGTTCAAGGAGCCAACGTTGTCGTTGGTCGGCGTACCCGAGAAGCTTTTTGTGGCGGCATTGAAGCTCAGCCATGAAGGCAAGGCAGCACCGCTTTCCAGGGTGGCCTTGTACTTCAACACGTCGGCAGTATCGGGGTCGGTGAAGGTCGCGGCGGCAATGCCCAGGCCATTGCTGGATGGGGTAAAGGTGGACGCGGTCCCAATGGGCACGCTGACCTGCAAAGAAGTTTGCGACACGCCACCCGAGTTGACCGTGAGGTTCTTGAAGTCGTTGGCTTGAACCAGCAACGTAGAGTCGGTGCTGAGCATGGACTGCGCGCCGAGGTTGATCAGGTCAACGTATTTGATGGTGCCGTACTGAATGATGTTGTTGGCAACATTGAGCGCGTTGATATTGGTGCCAACCACGGATTGATAGTTCAAGCCGGCCAGCAAGGCACGCAGGTCGCCGTTGTTGGCATCGACCAGGGCGCCAATGGCTTTGTTCAGCAGCGTTTCTGCCGACAGGCCCTGGGCCTGGCTCAGGGCTGCACCCACGAGCGTTTGGGTCACGGTGACCAGGTCGACACCGGCTTCAATGCCCAGGCCGTTGGAGAGCAAGGTGCCGAGGTCGCTGAGTTTGTAGGTGCCAAAGGTGGTGCCAATTTTGGTCAGGGCACTGGACAGCGTGTCGCTGTTGGCGCTGTCGACCACGACACCAGCACGGCTGGCCGCTGTGAGCAGCAGGGTTTTGGTGCTGCCTGCAGAAATTTGCGACAACAGGTCGGAAACTTTCAGGGAGGACACTTCCGGGAAGTTCACCACGGCCTTGGACAAGGTGACCAGCTCGGACACCGTGTCCACGCTGGCGGGCAAGGTGATCAGGCTCTTCAGCTTGGCGACGATGGAGGCGGGGGTGACATCGTCAAGCACGCCAACCACCAGGGCGCCACCCAATGCCACCAGCCCTTCGCGGCTGAGCGCGGTGACGTCAAGCACGTCCCCGGTACCGTTGGTCATTTTGGCAAACAAACTGTCCAGCTTGAGGCTGAAGGACGGCGTGGCGCCCACGGTGTTGGAGCCTGCAGCCAAAGTCAGCAGGTCGGAGTCCAGATTGGAGAAGGTGTAGGTCCCCAGGGCCACGGAGCCCATCTTGACCGTGGCCGATATGTTTTGGGCCGGCAAAGTGAAGGTGGTGTTGCCCGAGCTGGTGGCGGCGTCGAGCTTGACGTCGTTGAGGGTCACGGTGAGGCTGCGGCCAGCAAAAGAGGCCTTTTGCAGGCCCATCACCAGGTCCAGGCTGCTGGTGCCGCCATCGGTGACGGTGTACCCCGTCATGTCAAAGGAGAGGGTGGGCGCCGTACCCACGGTGCTGCTGTCGTTGTCAAAGTACTTCAGCAGGTTGGCACGGCTGATGTTGTTGGCCGTGAAGGTGCTGGGCAGGGTGGTGAGTGAGCCCGTGCCACCCGTGCCGGACAGGGCCGAGTCTTCGGCCACGGTCACGTCGGGCAGCAAGCTGGAATTGACGACCGGGGCGTTGCCCTGAGCGGTTTTCAATGTGTTGGAAATGGTGGAGATGCTGCCTTTGGTGCTCACCACGTTGGAGATTGTGGTGTTGGTGGCCTTGGTGGTGGTCAATGCCGTGCTGAAGTCGGCGTCTGACAGGGTAACCTTGGATTGCACCGCTGTTTTCACGTTGGTCACCAACGTGTTCAGGACGGTGTCGCTGGTCAAATTCAAGGTGCCAGCCGTGGGGTTGGCTTTCAAGGCAGCCGCTTGGTCAACGACTTGGGCAGCCAACTTGGTGGCCACGGCCGAGACCGAATCGGCCAAGGACACGGCGCCCGCACTGGCGCCGTTCACAGAGACGGCCACGTTGGTCAGGATGGTGTTCACCTGGGCGGCAGCGCCTTCGGCAATGAGCGCATCGGCGGCGTTCACACCCGTGGCATAAGGGTTGAAGGTCAAGGGGTCAACCGTCAGGCCAAGGGCGGACTTCAAGTCTGCGGCGCTCAAGGAGCTGTTGGCCGCCAACAAGGTTGTCAGCGGGGTCACCACGGTGGCGCCAGCGGGGGCCGCCAAAACGCCGGTGTAGCTCAGGTTGGTGGTGGTGTCGGTACCGCCAGTGGCCACGATCACGCCGCCAGAGCCGTTCAAGGTGTAGCCACCCGTGGAGGTGGTCGTGGTGGACTCTTCGCCTGCGTCCAGCGTGTAGTTGCCGTTCATGTCGCGGAAGACGGTCGCGCCAGAAATGGGGCCTTTGACCACGCTGCCAGAGGATGAGCTGACCACGGTGGCGACCGTGTCACTGGAGCCAAGGGCACCGCCTGCCACGGCGGCCAAGCCGACCAGGGCCACCGCCTGGGCCGAGGACAAGGCACCCAGGGCTGTTGCGCCCGAAGCCGCCCCAGAGGCTGTGGCCGTCGTGGCCGCACCCGCATCCGTTGCGACCGATGCGCCAGCCTGCGCCGCCTGGGCCAGCAGGATGTCCAACTGGCTTTGAGCAGCTTGCGGATCGCCAACACGGCCGCTGACGCCGCTGTCTTGCGCCAGCGACTTGAAGGTCTCAAGCGCCGTCTCGAGGTCGGACGGCGCGAAACCTGCGGATTGGGAAACGGCCTCCAAAGGCATGTCCAACAGGTCACCTTGAACCTTCAAGGACTCGACCAGCGCGGTCAAGGACACAGCGTCGGCAGACTCCGGCGCGGCCGACAGGTCTGCCGCAGGCTGCGCCAACGCAGACAAGGCAGCCAGGGGGTTGGGGCTTTGCAAAGCGAATTGAACGCGCAGGGCGGCTTCTTCAGGGGCCACACCCTCTCGGACCAGGGCCTGGACCAGGGAGGCCACGGCGTTGTAGTCGAGGACGGTGGTTTTGCCGCTGGCCAGAGGGGCCGGGGTGGCAGCGTCTTGGAGCAGAGACTCTCTGACGGCCGCCAGCGCATCGGCTGCGCCGACCAGGCCCATCACAACCAAGGCCATGGGGCTGAGAGCCGAAGAGCGGGCAGCAGGCGCTTTTTTGTTCAGTGTGTGTTGTGAACGGATACTCATCTCGACTCCTGGGTTCGAACAATTGACGCACGCCAAAGCGGCAATACGGCAGGGTGTGGCTAAAAATAGACTTAGATTGATGTTAACCCAAGTTTCGGTCAGTTGAATGACAAAACAGGGTTTTTGGGATGCCCTTGCGCCCGCCCGCGAAGGCCTTGGGCAGATTGCGGGATGTCTGGCTTATGGGAGGTCGATCAGGCTGAGCTCGCCAGCCAGCCAATGCAGCCGAAAGGAGGAGATCAGGCCGGTGTATTCGGCTTGCAGCCTGTCACGCTTCAACTGGGCGACCTGCTGGCTGGCTTGCAGGACGTCGAACGGGGTGCGAACGCCGCCCAGGACACTTTTGCGGGTCGCCTCAACCAAGGCGTCTGCCGTTTCGAGCGCCTTGTCGAGGGCCTGCAACTTGCTCACCACTTGCCCCATGGCCAAGTAATGCCTGTGCAGCTCCACCATGGTTTTTTCCAGCTGATGGGCCAACTCGGCCTCGGCCCGCGCACGGCTGGCCGCAGCTTGGCTGACGCCGGCCGTGGTGGCGCCCCCAGCGTAGAGCGGGATGGTGATTTGCGCGCCCACCGATCGGGTCAGATAAGACTGGTTCACCAGGTTGACGTTTTCAGACTCTGATTTGGCATAGCTGGCGACCAAATCGGCCCGGGGCAGGTGGCCACTTTGGGCTTTCAGGTACTCCTGGTGGGCAATATCGACCGCCAGTTGTTGCGCCCGCAGGTCTGCGTTTCGCTCTTTGGCTTGGGCCTCCCACTGTGCCAGCGGCCTGGCCAAGGCCTGCGCTGAAAATCGGAAGGAGGCCGGCTTGGCGCCCTGCAGCACCAGGTCTTTTTGCGCCGGGCCCACAATGGCCAGCAAGGTTCGCTGTGCCAGCTTGAGCGCATGCTCGGCCTCGATGCGGCTGGCTTGCAAGAGGTCGCCGCGAGACTGCGCCTCGAGCACGTCGGTGCGCGAAGCTTCGCCTTTTTCGAATTGTTGGGCCACGCTGAGCAGCTGCTCCGCCAAGGTTTGGCGTTGCACCTCCAACAAATCGATCTGGTCTTTGGCGTACCAAAGGCTGCAATAAGCTTCGACCAAACGGACCAGCACCTCGCGCTGGCGCCCGTCGAATTGAACCTGGGCGTAATCTGCCTGCAATTGCCCTTGCTGGTAGCGCGCCCAGGCCTCGCGGCTGTAGATCGGCTGCCGCACGGACACGCCGCTGTACAAGCTGCGGTAGTTCAGCTGGTCTTGGGTGGTGACTTGGCCCGTGCTGTTAAAAATAGACCGGTCGGCGCGGTTGTCTGACTGGTTGTAGCTGTATTGGGCTTGCGGCAAGACCGCAGAGCGGCCCAAAGCTTTGTTTTGCAGGCCCGCATCACGCTCGTGCTGGGCACTACGCAATTGCGGGTCGTGCCGCAAAGCGGCTTCGTAAAGGGTTTGCAGCGTGTTTTGCCCCCAGGCGGCGGCCGTGAAGCCAGCCGCCCCCAACCAGATGCCCCCAACCCATTGGCTTAGCTTGGCCACGCTTATTCCTCGCGCAGGGCGCCATGCATGCGGTCAAGCAGCGGCTTGAGCAAATAGCTCAGCAAAGTGCGCTCGCCGGTTTTGACCAGCACCTCGACAGGCATGCCGGGGCGGACCTGCAATTGGCCAAGCTTGCGCATGCCCTCAGGGGTGACATGCGCATGCAGGGTGTAGTAAGGGAAGCCATTTTTTTCATCGACCAATCGATCGGCCGAGACCATGTCGACGAAGCCTTGCACATGCGGGGTGCGGTTTTGGTTGAACGCGGTGAACATGAGCTCGACCGACAAGGCAGGCTTGACTTTGTCGATCAGGTGGACGGGGACTTGGGCTTCGATGTACAGGGTTTCTTCTTGAGGGACGATGTCCATCAATTTGAAACCCGGCGAGAGCACGCCGCGGTCGGTGAAAACAGCCAAGCCCACGACCTTGCCAGACATGGGCGCCTTGATTTCGGTGTTGGCCAGGTCAAAGTCGGTGGCCGTGCTGCGGCTCTCAAGCGTCTCGGCGTCACGACTGGCCTCCGCCAATTGGGTGCGGACTTCTTTTTGGTATTCGTCCTGGCGTTGCGCGATGCGTTGCTGGGTTTCGCTGACCTGATGCCGCAAGCGCGCTAAATTGCCCGTGTCTTCGGCGATCGCCCCGACGATCTGGGCATGCATGCGGTCCACCTCCAAGTAGCGGTTGCGCGGCACGTAGCCGTCGCGCGCCAACTCCCGCATGCCCTCGAGCTGCACGGCGAGGCTTTTTTGCTGCTGCAGCTTGCTGGCGCGGCTCTCCTCGAGGGCTTGCATGTGTGAGTTCAGCCCCGCCAGACTTTCCTGCATGGCGGCCAGGTCGGCCTGCAAAGCGGCGCGACGGCTTTTGAACAGGTCTTGTTGCACCTGCCAAGTGGCCATGGCGCGGGGCAGGCTGTGCAGCTGCTCTTGGAGCGCCGCTGGCAACAGCAGCTGGGCCTTGCCGGCCAGCTCGGCTTGAAGTCGAACGGCGGTCAAGCGCGCTGTGAGGTATTGGCTGCGGGTGGCATCCGCCTGGGACTTGGCAGGAATGGGCTCCATCAAGGCCAAAACCTGGCCGGCCTGCACCAGGTCGCCTTCCTTGACCAGGATTTTGGCCAGGATGCCGCCGGAAACATGCTGAACCGCCTTGCGGTGACCGCTGACCATCACCGTGCCAGGCACAGGAACCCCTTTGTCCAGCGGCGCCAAGCCAGCCCAAAGGAAAAAGCCCACCAAGCCCACCCAAATGACCGCCCAGCCCAAACGGACATAGCGGTACGGGTTCAACAAGTCGGGGGGGGTGACGGGGCGAGCGGTCGCGTCTTGGACTGCAGCGGAAGGGGTAAGGGCTGACTTGGACATGGCGGTCTCAGGTGGCCGCAGAGGCCGGTGCACGCTGGGCCGCCGCTTGCTGGCGCGCTTGGGCCAGCGCGCCCAAAATTTGCTGGGTCGGCCCGAAGCCCTGAACCGCGCCCTCGTTGAGCACCAGCAATTTGTCGCTGATGGTCAGGATGGGCATGCGGTGTGTGATCAAGACCACGCTGCGGCGCATCGCTTTGAGTTCGCGAATGGCTTGGATCAGGGCCGCTTCGCCAGCGTCGTCCAAGTTGGAGTTGGGCTCATCGAGCACGATCAAGGCGGGTTGGCCGTACAAGGCGCGCGCCAGGCCAATGCGCTGTTGCTGCCCGCCCGAAAGGCCAGCCCCTCCCTCACCGATCGGGGTGTCGTACCCCTTGGGTAGGCGCAGCACCATCTCGTGCACGCCGGCCAGCTGGGCTGCCGCGATGACCTTGTCGGCGTCAACCTCGCCAAAGCGGGCGATGTTTTCCGCCACGGTCCCGGCGAACAGCTCAATGTCTTGCGGCAAGTAGCCCAGGTGCTGCCCCAAGGCATCCTTGTTCCATTGGTAGAGGTCAGCGCCATCGAGCCGGACTTTGCCCACCTGGGCCGGCCAAATGCCCACCATGAGCCGCGCCAGGGAGGACTTGCCAGAGGCGCTGGGCCCAATGATGGCAAGCACCTCGCCCGCCGCCAGAGACAGCTGCACGTTTTTCAAGACTGCGACCTGGCCGCCGGGCGGCGCTGCCGTGACGTTTTCAATGCTCAACTGCCCGGTGGGTGCGGGCAGAGGCATGCCGGTTTTGCGCACCGGATTTTGTTGCAGCAGTTGGTCCAGGCGCTGCCAGGCTGTTTTCACGCCGGCGACTTGCTTCCAAACGGCGATGAGTTGCTCGACCGGGCTGAGCGCTCGCCCCATGAGGATGGAGCCGGCAATCATCATGCCGGGGGTCAAGCGCCCTTCAATCACCAGCCAAGCCCCCAAGCCCAAGATGTAAGACTGCAAAGTGAGCCGGAAGAGTTTGGTGACGGCCGTGACCACCGAGGCTTTGTCGCTGGCAATGGCTTGTTGGGCCAAAAACTGTTGGTGCAGTTGGTGCCAGCGTGCCCGCAAATTGGGCAACATGCCCATGGACTCGATGACTTCGGCATTGCGCAGGTTGTTGGTTGCCATGGCGCCAGAGGCCACGGCCAGTTGGCTTGCCTCCGACAGGGGCTTGCTGGACACCCGGTCGTTGGCCCACGCCAAGGCAATCAGCACGGCGGTGCCGATGAGGGAAAACATGCCCAGCCAAAAATCGAAAAGGAAGTTGACTGCCAGGTAGATAGGGAACCAGGGCGCATCGAACAGCGCAAACAGCCCCTGACCAGTGACGAACTGGCGCAAGGTGGTCAAGTCGGTCAGCGCTTGCCCTGCCTGGAAATTGTTTTTCTTGAGGTTTTGCTCGAACGCCGCGGTGTAAATGCGCTCGCTCATGAGCGCGTCAATCTGGGCCCCGACCCGAATCAAGACCTGGCTGCGCACCCATTCGAGCCCGCTGATGAGCGCATAAAACATCAGGGTGATGAGGCTGAGCATGGCCAAGGTCGTCAAGTTGCGGCTGGACAACACGCTGTCGTAAACCTGCAACATGTAGATGGAGGGGACCAACATCAACAGGTTGATCGCCATGCTGAAAACGCCAATCGTCTTGAAAACGCCCTTGAATTGCTTCAAGGCGGCAGCGATTTCACTTTGCGACGCGGAGAGGGACGGTGTCATAGATGCGGCAGAGTTTAGTACGCTTTGCGCGCCTTAGAATGAAACGGTTACAACTTTGAATGAGCCCTCTCCCATGAGCACACAATACACCTACGTTGACGGCATTGACAGCATTTCAATGGTGGACGGCGTTGTCCGGTTTGAATTGGTCACGATTTCACAAATCAACGGCGACAAGGCCCAGGCCAACAAGGTCGGCGGCATGGCCATGTCGGTCCAAGGTTTTGTTCGCACCTACGACCAAATGACGCAAGTGATCAACAAGTTGGTGGAGCAAGGCGTGCTGAAAAAGCGCGACGCCCTGGAAGCTGCGCCGGAGGCCCCCAAGGCTTAAGCCCTTGGGTCCCTTGTGGCATGGGAAAAAACGCACTTGAACCTGCTGTTTGTCCATCAGAATTTTCCGGGGCAATACAAACACCTGGCGCCGGCCATGGCCAAGTTGCCTGGGCATCGGGTGGTCGCCATGCACATCAACGCCACGCCTGCCATGCCTGGCGTGGAAACGCGCCGCTACACGCCCCAAAGGGGCTCGACCCCGGGCGTGCACCGCTGGGTTTCGGACTTGGAAACCAAGGTCATCCGGGGCGAGGCGGCCTACCACTGCGCCCGCCAGCTCCGTGACGAGGGCTTCTCGCCGGATGTGATCGTGGCCCACCCCGGATGGGGCGAAAGCCTTTTTTTGAAAGACGTGTGGCCGCAAGCCAAGCTTGGGATTTACTGCGAGTTTTTTTACCAGCCTGCAGGCGCTGACGTGGGCTTTGACCCTGAGTTCCCTTCCTCGAACAGCGAGGATGCGTGCAGGCTGCGGCTCAAGAACGCCAACTACCAACTGCACTTTCCCATCGCGCAGGCGGGCTTGTCACCCACCCATTGGCAACAGTCTGGCTTTCCCTCACCCTTTCGCGATCGGATTGAGGTTGTGCACGATGGCATCGACACGGCCCTGGCTTGCCCGCGCCCCGAGGTCAGCCTGCAACTTCAAACCAACAGCGGCATGCGACAGCTCACGCGCGCAGACGAGCTGATCACCTTCGTCAACCGCAACCTGGAGCCCTACCGCGGCTACCACATCTTCATGCGGGCTTTGCCGGCGATCCTGAAGGCACGGCCCAACGCCCGCGTTCTGATCGTGGGGGGGGATGGCGTGAGTTATGGTGCGCCGCCCGCTGCCCCTGCGCACGGCAGCGGCACGGCCCCCAAGGGCTGGAAGCACATTTTTTTGAACGAGGTCAAAGACCGCATCGACCTTGAGCGCGTTCATTTTTTGGGGAACATTCCTTATCCCCAGTTCGTCTCATTGCTGCAAATTTCCACCGTCCACACCTACCTCACCTACCCCTTCGTCCTGAGCTGGAGCCTGCTTGAAGCCATGAGCGCGGGGTGTGCCATCGTGGCCAGTGACACGGCGCCCGTGAGAGAGGCCATTGCTGACAACGAGACCGGGTTGCTGGCGGACTTTTTAGATGCTTCGGCCTTGGCCGAACGGGTGGTTGCACTTTGCCAAGACCCGCAACGCCGCCAGGCATTGGGGCAGGCCGCGCGGCGCTTTGCCATTGAAAATTACGATTTGCGCACCCAATGCTTGCCCCGGCAAATGCAATGGGTGAGTTCGCTGCGCGAGCGTTAGGCCGCTGACTCCGGGGAGTACATGACTTGCTCATCGGTGCGGCCAAAGCGGCGCACGCGAGAGGCGAACCAAGTCAGGGCCTTGACCAAGCAGTCTTCGTCAAAGTCTGGCCAATAGTCATCGACAAAATACAGCTCGGTGTAAGCCATTTGCCAAAGCAAAAAATTGCTGATGCGTGACTCGCCTCCGGTGCGTATCAACAAGTCGGGGGCCGGCAAGTCAGCCGTGCTGAGGTGGGCCGCCAGGTCTTGCTCACGCAAGTCCTCAAGCGCCAGGTGCGGGTTCGCTTGGTGCCAGGCGCGCATGGCTTGCAAAATATCCCATTGGCCACCGTAATTGGCGGCCACTGTGAGGTGCAAGGTGGTGTTGTGCGCCGTGGCTTGCTCGGCTGCGGCAATGCGCGCCTGCAAGTCTTGCGGAAAAGCGCTGCGGTCGCCAATGACCCGAAGGCGCACGCCCTCGCTGCTCATGTCCGCCATTTCTTTTTGCAAGTATTGGACAAAGAGGTCCATCAAGGTGGACACCTCTTCCGGGGGGCGTCGCCAATTTTCGGTGCTGAAGGCGAACAGGGTGAGGTAACGAATGTCGCGATCGGCGCAGGCCTTCACAATGCGCCGCACGCCCGCGGCGCCCTTGACATGGCCCACTGTGCGAGGCAAAAAGCGCTTCTTGGCCCAGCGGCCATTGCCATCCATGATGATGGCGATGTGTTGGGGCAGAGCGGGTTCTGAACTCATAACGTGACAGGCCGCAAGGCCTGCAATTCAATTTGAATGGTCTGGGGTTGGCTCAGCAACTCTATCAGCACCATGGCACGCGCTTCGCCGTCATGTTGCTGGTAGATGCCACGCAGGCCACGCAGAGGGCCCTCCACCAACTGGACTTCGTCGCCGGGGTTCATCAAGCGCTGGGGGGTGAGCGGGGGGGACTCACGCAGCATGTCGATGAGGGCATCGGGAACCGCTGCAGGCACATTGCCAAACGACACCAGTTTGCTGACCCCCAAGGTGGAACGAATGGGCGACCAGTTGGTCTGGGTGGTGTCCAAGCGAATGAACAGGTAGCGACTGAACATGGGCTCGGTCACTTGGGTCAAACGGCTGCGCCGAACTTTTTCCAGCGCAATCATGGGAAGCCATGCCTCAAACCCCTGGCGCTGTAGGTTCTCCAAAGCGCGTTGCTCTTGGCGAGGTTTGGTGTGAATGACGTACCACTGCATGGGCGAGAGGATAAGGGAAATTTTTTGGCGGCGAAGCTTCTAATTTTAATCAGCTATCGCATGCCCCCCGGTTTAGTCAGCGCCCCCTAAACAAAGTGGACACTTCCTACTACAGTGTGACTCCTCCCCTTGCCCTTGCCGAGAGACAAACCATGGCTGAAAAAAAACCATCGCCCCACCCTGCCGCCTTCAATGAGACGGTCAAGGAGTCTGCCCAACAAATATGGCTTGCCGGCTTGGGCGCCTTCGCCAAAGCGCAACAAGAAGGGGGCAAAGTGTTTGAAACCTTGGTGAACGATGGCTTGAGCATGCAACGCAAGGCGCAAACCACAGCCGAAGAAAAAATTGCCGAGGCCACGCAAAAAATGACCACCATGGCCCAAGAGCTCAGCAGCCAAGCCTCCCAATTTGGCAGCAAGGCCACTGGCTCGTGGGACAAGCTCGAGACCATTTTCGAAGACCGTGTGGCTCGCGCCATGGCCAGGCTGGGCCTGCCCTCGGCCGCTGAGTTCGAAGAATTGCAAAAACGGGTTGCCGCCCTGGAGGCTTCTCTTGGGGCCAGCAAAGCCCGGCCCTCCCGCCCCGCCGCCCAGAAAACCGCGGCTGTGGCAAAGAAGGCCGTCAAGAAGAAGTGAATTCGGGTAGAGTGTCTTCATTCCCAGAAGACATTGGCGAGTGAGACGACACGATGGCGAAAAAAGCGCCCAGGCGAACAGCAGAGCGGATCCTTGAGGTCACGCTGGCGCTGTTCAACCGCTTTGGCGAGCCCAATGTTTCCACCACCCTGATCTCCGCCGAGCTGAACATCAGCCCGGGCAATTTGTATTACCACTACCCGGCCAAAGACGAGCTGGTGAACGCCTTGTTTGAGCGCTACCAGGCGTCGCTGCACAAATTGTTGGCGGCGGCCCCCGAAGTGGCCGACCTGGAAGACGCCTGGTTTTTCATGCACTCCCTGCTCGAGGGCATCTGGCATTACCGGTTTTTGTACCGCGACTTGAACGACCTGCTGACCAAGAACCGCAAGCTCGAGGCCGAGCTGAAGGCCATGTTGCAACTGAAGAACAGCGCCTTTGGCGCGCTGTTGCTCAGCCTGGACCACAGCGGCGTGCTGGCCATCGATGCCACAGAGCGCGAGCTGACCGCCACGCACATGGTGGTGATGCTGACCTGGTGGCTCAGTTATGAATATGTGCGCGACCCGCGCCATGCCATGGAAGACGAGAACGCGCAGCAGTCCTTGCTGCGCGGCGCACAACATGTTTTGGGGCTGCTGCTGCCCTACACCACGCCGGCACCACGCGAACATTTGCAGCACCTGATGCGGGTGTACAGCGGCTCTTCCTCGCCGGACAATGGGGCCACGAAGGCTGGCTGAACATGGCGAACTGGAAAACTTTTTCACCCACGCTGCGGCTGAACGCCGAGCAGGTGCGCGCGCTGTGGCCACGCTGGCATCGCGGCGACTGCGAACCCTGTCCAGCGGATGCTGGCTTGCTGCACGCCTGGACGCTGTTCCACAGGGGTGAATTTGAAGCGGCGGTTGCTCAAGGCTTGTCGCTCACCGCCCAAGGCATGCACAGCGCCTGGACCGTGGTGAACCGCGCAACCACGGTCTATGCCAACTACGTGGAACCCTTGGAGAGCCAACGCCTGGCACTGCTGCATCAGGCTGCAGAACAAGCCCAAGCCCATGTGGCGCTTCAGCCGACCAATGCCAATGCTTGGTATTTGTTGGCCCTGTCGCTCGGGCGCTATGCCCAAGGCATCAGCGTGGCCAAAGCCTTGGCCCAGGGCATTGGTGCGCGCGTGCGTGATGCCTTGGAGAAAACCATTGAACTCAACCCTGCGCACAGCGACGCCCAATTTGCTTTGGCCACGTTTCATGCGGAGGTGATTGACAAAGTGGGCGAGCTGATCGCCATGATGACCTACGGCGCCAAAAAAGACCGGGGCTTGGCGCTTTACGCACAGGCGCATGCGCAAAACCCGGTTTCCTTGGTCGGCATGCTGGAAATGGCGCGGGGACTGGTCATGCTGGAGGGCGAGGCGCAACATGAGCGGGCGCTGGCCCTCTATCAGCAAGTGAGCAGCGCAGGGGCGACAGATGCGCTGGAACATCTGGTGGTGGCCTTGGCCCAAGCGACCCTCACCGACCTCTGACCGGCATCGCGAGCGCAGCGCGGCGAGGGGGTTACCAGGTGTCGTCGGACGGAGCGTCGCCCCAGTCGTCTGCGTCGTTGCCGGGGTCGAAGCCGCCAGTGTCGTTGGCGGCAGGGGTTTCGAAAGGGACGTAGCCGCCACTGGCGGGGGTGTCTGGGGCCGTGGGGCGATGACCGCCTTCAAGTGCGCGCGACAGCGCGTAGCCCGCAGCGACGCCCGCGACGCCACCAAGCACAGCGCCGGTGAGCGTGGCGCCACTGCCTGCTGCGGCAGGCGTGGCAGCATGGCTTGCGGCATGGGGTGCCTGGCCTGCTGGTTGAGGTGCATATCTGGCCCCAAAACCGGTCGGGGTGACCGCAGCGACTGGGGCGACCGATGCGCTGGGGCCAGCGGAGGCGGGTGTCGCAGGTGTGGCACTCACCGCGCCAAAGCGTGCAGGCGGTTTGCTGGAGGCGCGAAACAACAGAAATGCAGCCACCGCCAGGATGCCGACGCCCAACGCCAAAGTGCCCGAGGGCATGGCCGCTGCGGGTGGTGCGGAAGTCGCGGGTGTTACCGCTGCGGTTGATGCCACAGGCGCAGCATTCTGGCTCGCCTTGAGCGTTGTGACTTTGTTGAACACTTCATGGAACTTTTCGGGGCTGGCGGCAAACTTCAGGGCGGGGTCGATGTCTTTGGCGCGCTCTAGGGAACGCAAAGCCTCGGCATAGCGTGCCTCTTTGGCCAGCACTTGGCCCAACTCATAATGCGCTTTGGCGCTTTGCGGCTTCTCTTGCAACACTTCACGCAGCATGTTTTCAGCTTGCGCCAAATTTCCCGCGGCAACGGCTTGCTCGATGTCGCGAGGGGCGGGCAAAGCCAAGGCAAGCGAGGCACAGCCCAACAGGGCCGCCGCAAATAACGCACGAAACCCCTGGTTGACGCGAAGGCGAGGAAAAGTTGCCATGAGGGCACTCCTGGAATAAGGAAACATGAGGTATCTGGTGCGCGAAGGCTTGGAATTCAAGGTGTCTGGAGATACAACGCTTGTCAAGACAGTCAGGATGACCCTAGTGGCGTTTTGCAAGGACTCTGGGTAGACTGCAACTGTTATTGGGGGTTTTTATGAACGTTCTAGATTCCATCGTGACCCAGGCCGCCAGCATTGTGGCGATTCGCAAAGACATTCACGCCCACCCGGAGCTGTGCTTTCAAGAGCAGCGCACTGCCGATGTGGTGGCCGCCAAATTGACGGAGTGGGGCATCCCCGTTCACCGTGGCATGGGCACCACCGGGGTGGTGGGCATCATCAAAAACGGCACCAGCGACCGTGCCATCGGCCTGCGTGCCGACATGGACGCCTTGCCCTTGCAAGAGTTCAACACCTTTGCCCATGCCAGCCAACATGAAGGCAAGATGCATGCGTGCGGACACGATGGCCACACCGCCATGCTGTTGTCGGCGGCGCAGCATTTGGCCAAGCACCGCAACTTTGACGGCACGGTGTATGTGATTTTTCAGCCAGCCGAGGAAGGCGGCGGTGGCGCGCGCGAGATGATCAAGGACGGCTTGTTCAAGAAGTTCCCGATGCAAGCCGTGTTCGGCATGCACAACTGGCCAGGCGCCGAAGTGGGCACCTTTGCCGTGAGCCCGGGGCCGGTGATGGCCTCGAGCAACGAGTTCAAGATCACCGTGCATGGCAAGGGCAGCCATGCCGCTTTGCCGCACAACGGGGTGGACCCGATCGTGGTGGCCTCGCAAATGGTGCAGGCGTTTCAGAACATCATCACGCGCAACAAAAAGCCGGTGGACGCAGGCGTGATTTCGGTGACCATGATCCATGCGGGCCATGCCACCAATGTGATCCCCGATTCCTGCGAAATGCAGGGCACGGTGCGCACCTTCACGCTGGAGGTGCTGGACCTGATCGAGCGGCGCATGAAAGAAGTGGCCGAGCACATTTGCGCGGCCAATGAGGCGCGCTGCGAGTTCGAATTTGTTCGCAACTACCCGCCCACCATCAACCATGTGAAAGAGGCCGCCTTCATGCGCGAGGTCATGGGCGAGATGGTGGGGGCAGACAACGTGATGGCGCAAGAGCCCACCATGGGCGCGGAAGATTTTTCCTTCATGCTGCAAGAAATTCCGGGCGCCTATGCCTTCATTGCCAACGGCGATGGCGCGCACCGCGAAATGGGACATGGCGGCGGCCCCTGCACCTTGCACAACCCGAGCTATGACTTCAACGACGAGCTGATTCCCTTAGGGGGCAGCTTGTGGGTGAAGCTGGTGGAGAAGTGGTTTCAGACCAACTGAAACTCGGTTTTCGTTGGCACGTCGGGCGCAATCCAGAAGCGGCGTGTCTGCGGATGCATGATGATGCCGGCCACGCTTTCCACCCGCGCTTCGGGCGGCAAGGCGGGGTCGGGGCGGCGGCAGACGGCCAAAAACTCGCCGGATTCGTCACGCAAAAACGCTTGCAACGATGACAGGCCCAAGGGCTTTTGGGCGGCGTGTTGCGCCGCGGTCGCCAAGCGCGGCTCGCTCGACAGATAGTTGCTCATCATGGCTTGCTGCGTCAGCAAGGACTCACATAAGAAGTGATTGGTGTGCACCACCACGCCTTCATGCGGGCGCTGCTCGGCCCAGCCAGCGGGTGCCACCTCGAAACAGCCCACCTCGCCCTGGGCATCGGCACAAGGAATATTGGAAGCCGCCCCAAAGCCCAGCTTGTCTTGAATGAAGGACAGGCGCTCGCGTGCGGCAGCCATGTTCGGCAGGCTCAGCAGATGCCGCAGCAAGATGTGCACGGGCACGCCCGGCTCGGCGCCATCGCGCACCGAGCGCAAGATGTTCAAGCCAATGGCCAAGCCATGCTGGTTCATGCCAATTTTGGCGAGCATGCCGCCTTCGGCCAGCGTCGTGAAACTCGTGCCGTTGGCATCGACAGCGTAGACGACGACCAGGGCAGCGCGTTGCCGCCCGATCCAGTCCCAGTTTTGAGAAAACCAGGCGTGTCCGTCGTCACTGGCTTGGCCGTTCACGCACATGGCCGTGCATTCAGACAGATCGCTGGGCAACTGGGGCAAGGCATAGACATCGTCTGCCCAATCGGGGATGCCGGCAGCGCGATTGGCCTGCATGGCGGCTTGTGCCGCGGTAGGCTCGCCGCTGAAATAGTTGGGCGGCAAAATTTCGGTGCGGCAGTTCAGCGTGAGGATGTCTTCGAAACTGAAGCGGCTGCCTTCGGCGAGGCCACGCATTTCATCCAACAAGCTGGCGTCAAGGGCTTCAATGGCCGGCACATAGCGCTGCGCCAAGCGAGAGGCTTGCGCCCAATCGATGCCGCATGCCGCAAATTGGCGGGCATAGGTGGCCACGCTGTGCCCAACCTGGGCCCGACTGGCCTGGCCCAAAGCCACGCCACGTGCATGCGGCGTGGCATGCGTGGAAATGCGAATCTGTGGAAACATGAGATTGATGATAATGGGAGACACGCTTTTTGTCTTCACCATGACCTTTCTCGCACTTGACGTTGGCAACACCCGCCTCAAATGGGCCCTCTATGAGGCGCCGCGGCCGGGTGCTCGGCTGCTGAACCACGGCGCGGTTTTTCTGGAAAACATCGACCGCTTGGCCGAAGAGGAATGGAAAAACTTGCCCACACCCACCAAGATGATTGGCTGCATCGTGGCGGGCGAGGCCATCCGACGCCGGGTAGAAGAGCAAATGGAGTTGTGGGATGTGTCGGTGCGCTGGGTGGTGCCCAGTGTGTACGAAGCGGGCGTGACCAACGGCTATGACCACCCCACGCGCTTAGGGGCAGACCGGTGGGTGGCCATGATCGGCGCCCATGCGCGCATGCATGCACAGACCCTGGGCCAAACCCCACGGCCTATGGTGGTGGTGATGGTGGGCACGGCCGTGACGGTGGAAGCCATCAGCGCCGACGGCCATTTCTTGGGTGGCTTGATCCTGCCTGGGCACGGCATCATGTTGCGCGCCCTGGAATCGGGCACCGCGGGCTTGCGTGTGCCCACCGGTGAAGTGCGCCCCTTCCCCACCAACACCAGCGACGCCTTGACCAGTGGTGGCACCTACGCGATTGCGGGTGCTGTGGAGCGCATGATGCAACACGTGCGCAGCCATTGCCAGGCCGAACCCCTCTGCTACATGACCGGTGGCGCCGGCTGGAAAATGCTGCCCAGCATGTCCACGCCGGTGGAACTGGTGGACACGCTGATTTTCGATGGGCTGCTGGAAATCGCGGCAACGCGCTGATCTCGTCATCGCTTGGGTGGGGTGATGGCGTTACTGGTTAGGGGTTGCCAGGACCCATCGAAGCACATCATGGGCGCTTCTTGACGAAACACCCAAGCCGCGAATGAGCGCCGGGCTTGAAAAGCATTGCACTTAGTGCAACAATTTAAGTGCGCAACTCCATAGAAATTTTCGCCACCCCATCGTTTGATCGATGGGCAAAAAAGAACATGGTGCTGCACCAAGACTTGATCGCAGCCGCACACGACATGGCAAACGGTCTTGTCGATGCCAACCTGGGTGGTCAGGTTGTGAAAAAGCGCATCGCGTTCAAAGGTCGCGGCAAGAGATCTGGCGCAAGAACCATCCTGGCAACCAATTTCGAGCGTCGCTGGATTTTTTATTTGGATTTGAAAAAAGTGAACGAGCGAACATCAGCAAAGCTGAACTCAAGGCTTTGCAAGAACTGGCAAAAAATTTATTGGGTTTCAACGCGACGCAAATCGTCATGGCTGTGCGCGAGCGTCAGTTAATTGATCTGAAGAGGCTAGAAGAATGACGGCAAACCGCAAAAGCAGAATTTTGAGTGAGATTCACGAAACAGCCAAGGGCTTGCACAGCACCGGCCTGATCAGCAAGCGTCGCATGGGTGAATTTGACCTGCTGTGCAATCTGGAAGTAAAAGCCATTGCGCCGCATCAAATCAAACAACTGAGAGAGCGCGAACGTGTCAGCCAAGCCGTCTTTGCGGCCATCTTGAACACCAGTGTCTCAACGATTCAAAAATGGGAATTGGGCGATAAGAAACCCAGTGGTCCATCACTCAAATTACTGAATCTTTTGGAACGCAAAGGGCTGCACGCCGTTATCTAACGCCTCAACTCGCCCCAGGCGCCTGTTATGGCCTGGCGATACCCGGGCGGGTCGCTTCGTAAGCCCTCGCAGCACGCAGCACCAAGGCGTCGCCAAACATGGGGCCGACGAGTTGCATGCCCATCGGCAAGCCATCAGTGGTCAAGCCACAGGGCACGGTGATGGCGGGTTGTTGCGACAAATTGAAGGGGTAACTGAACGGCGTCCACCCCAACATGGTCTCGGGCGTCATGCGGGTGTGGCCTGCGGGCAAAGCCTCGAAGGCTGGCACCGCGGTGCTGGGGGTGAGGATGAGGTCGTAGCGCAACATGAACTGGCGCATGTGCGAGCCGAACAAGCCTCGGCGCTGGTTGAGTTGGTGAATTTGTTCAGGGGTGAGGTGTGCGCCCAACTCGACTTCGGCTCGGAAATCGGGATCTGCCACGGCTTGTTGCTCCGGTGTCAGGCCTTGCCACACTTGGTAGGCCCCGGCGAACCACAAGCCCGTGCTGATGTCCAAGGTGTCTTCAATGCCTGGGTCGACCGCCTCGACCAGGGCGCCCAGGTCCTTGAATGTTTGCGCCACGCGATCGAGGGCGGCGGCAATTTCGGGGTGCACGTTTTTCGCATAGCCCAAGGTGGGCGAATAGGCGATGCGCAAGCCACGCACGCCGTCGTTCAAGCCAACGGTGTAGTCGCTCGGGTCGCAGGGCAAGGAGGTCCAGTCACGCGCGTCCGGTTTTTTGAGCACGTTGGTCATGAGGGCCGAGTCCATCACGCTCATGGTGTGCGGGCCCAGGTGCGCCACCGAGCCATACGGTGACAAAGGGTAGGCCGGCACGCGCCCGAAGCTGGGCTTGAGGCCCACGTTGCCGCAAAAGGCCGCGGGTATGCGCACGCTGCCGGCACCGTCGGTGCCCACAGCGAGCGGGCCCAGGCCAGCCGCCACGGCAGCTGCGGCGCCACCCGAAGATCCTCCGGGCGTGCGCGAAAGGTTCCAAGGGTTGCGTGTGATGCCTGTCAACGGCGAATTGGTTTCGCCCTTGCAGCCGTATTCGGGCGTGGTGGTTTTGCCCAGCAGCACCGCACCGGCTTCGCGCAAGCGGGCGGTGGCGGGCGCGTCGACATCCCAAGCTTGTTGGGGGTTGATGCCGCGGCTGCCACGCAAGGTGGGCCAGCCTTTGGTGAGGATCAAATCTTTGATGGAGGTGGGCACGCCATCGAGTTCACCCACAGGGGCACCCTGCTTTCGATGGGCTTGCCAACGCGTCTCGCTTTGCTGCGCACTGGCCAGCGCGGCGGCCTCATCCACCAGGCAGAAAGCATTGAGTTGTGGGTTGAGCTCTTCGATGCGCTTCAAAACGGCGCGCGTGGCTTCGACAGGAGAAGCCTGGCCACTTCGGTACAGCTGCAGCAATTGCTCAGCCGTGCATTCGGTGAGAGAGGTGGTCATGGAGTCTCCTTGCAATGACCAAAAGGGGTCAGGGTCGGACACGGGTGTGAGGGCTGAGTTTTTTCCAGGGCATATCACCAGGATCGGCGGCCATGGGGCCTGGGGCTTTGGCAATCAACACATGGCTGGCAATGGGCTGAAAGTCGGCGCGGAAATGGTTGGAGCTTTTCACGACGATGACCTTCATGGCCTCGGGCTGAATGTCGACCATGCGCAGCAAGGCGCGGTCGAGCAGTTGCTTCTTGCCACTGACCACAGCCACGCGGATGCCGTCGATGTCCAGGCAGGCGCTGTGGCCCAATCGAACCGTGAGGCCACGCATCATTTCGCCGGGCAAGGTGCAAACGCCATCGCTGATGGCCATCACTTTGAAGCGCCCGGTGACCGGCGGATCGCTGTGTTGCCCAGTGAAGGTGGGCACCGCGGTCCCCAAAGACAGTTCCAGGGTGGCGCCCACGCCCGCCTCGCAGGCCTTGCGCGCGGCTTCGCTGTCGTACATCAAGCCCAGGGCGACCTGCCCGGGAAACTTGCGGCCCACGCCTTGTTGCAGCAAGGCGTGCAACATGCCGGTGGTGTTGCTGTCGCCGCCCGCGCCGGGGTTGTCTTGGGTGTCGGCAATGACCACCGGTCGATCGGATTTGTCGGCCAGGGCCATGGCGCGCTGGGCGGCCTCTTGGGGCGACAACAAATCGAGTTGCCATTGGGTGGGCTCGCTGGCTTGCGCATACAAGGTGTTGACGGCCGCTTGCGCTTGCTCGGCGGTGGCGGCATAGCCCCACACGACCGGGCCGCACTCTTCGATGTCGGACGCGGGAAAGGCCATGCAAAAACTGAGGATGGCGTTGTGCTCGCGGTCGAGTTGCTTGAGCTTGTCGTAAATGCCTTGGGCCGGGTCCATCCAAGTGCTTTGGGCATTGAGCGGAATGAGGTAGGGCACGCGCTGCACATGCAGCGCTTCGCGGCGACCCAGTTGCCAACGGCGGCGCAACAACTGCGCAGCCAACTCCCCCGTGGCGGCCATGTCGACGTGGGGATAGGTTCGGTACGACACCAGCGCATCGGCCTCGCGCAGCATGCGGCGCGTGACGTTGGCATGCAGGTCCAGGCTGGCGACGATGGGCACATCGGGCCCGACAAGCGACCGAATGCGCGAGATCAACTCGCCCTCGGAATCATCGGCATGCTCGGCCACCGCCGCGCCATGCAAATCGAGGTAAACCGCATCCAGGCCTTGCACGCAGGCAGACTGCACGTCTTCCAAAATGGCAGCACTGATGCGCTCGAAGGCATCGCGGGTGACATAGGACGAGGGAATGGCACCCGCCCAGGCCGACGGAATCAGCTGCCAGCCTTCAGCCTTGGCCGCATCGATGAAGCCGCCCACCGGAATGTTGATGCCGGTGAGCTTGTCTTGCATGGCCTGCCCGCGCGTGAACGCGGGGAAAGAGTCGCCACGGTTGAACGCCGTCCAGTCGGCCAGGCTGGGGGCAAAGGTGTTGGTTTCATGCTGGTAGCCAGCGATCAGGACACGTTTCATGCAGAGCTCGCAATGACGAGGGGGGTCAGAGGGCTTCCAGGCCGGGGGGCGCGGAGGCGAAGAGGCGTTGGGTGTAGGGGTCGCGGGGGTTGGCGTAAAGCTCGACCGTCGGGCCTTGCTCGACGATCTTGCCCTGGTTCATGACGATCACGCGGTCGCACAACTGGGCGGCCACGCGCAGGTCGTGGGTGATGAAGAGCAGGCCCAGACCAAACTCGGCCTGGATTTCCCGCAGCAGCACCAGAATTTGCGCTTGCACCGACACGTCGAGGGCACTGACAGCTTCGTCGGCCACCAGCACTTTGGGCTGACAGGCGAGCGCCCGCGCGATGGCGATGCGCTGTCTTTGCCCGCCACTGAATTGGCTGGGGTAGCGGCGCAAGGCTTCGACCGGCAAGCGCACTTGGGTCATGAGTTTTTCAGCCAAGGCTTGGGCTTGGGCCGTGCCCATGCCAAAGTTCACCGCACCTTCGATCAAGGACTGGCCCACGGTGCGACGCGGGTTGAGCGAGCGGTTGGGGTCTTGAAACACCACTTGCACTTGGCTGCGCAGAGGGCGCAAGGCGCGCTCGCTCAAGGTGGCGACCTCCTGGTCACCCCAATGAATCTGGCCGCCGGTGGGGTCGATCAGTCGAATCAGGCAGCGCGCGAACGTGGATTTGCCGGAGCCCGACTCGCCCACGATGCCCACGGTTTCGCCGGCATGGATGGCGACCGAGGCGGCGTGCAAGGCATGGGTGGGGTGACTGCGACCCATCCAATCGCGGGAGAGGTAGGTTTTGCTGACGTCGGTGCCGCTTAAAAGCGGTGCCCGTCCTTGCGAGCGAAGCGCGGCATGCTCTGAGATGGCCGCGCTGCGCTCGCCATGACGGGCTGGCGCCATGCTGGGCACGGCGGCCAGGAGTTGTTGGGTGTAGGGCTGGGTGGGATGCTTGAGGACTTGCAGGCGGGGGCCGGATTCGACGGCCTCGCCCTGGTTCATCACCAGCACCTGATCGGCAATTTCTGCGACCACGCCCATGTCATGGGTGATGAAGAGCACCGCACTGCCCTGCTCTTTTTGCAGTTGCGAAATGAGCTTGAGAATTTCTTTTTGGGTGGTGACGTCCAAGGCCGTGGTGGGCTCGTCGCAAATCAGCAAGGCGGGCTTCAAGATCACCGCCATGGCAATCACGATGCGCTGGCGCTGGCCGCCGCTGAGTTGGTGCGGGTAGCTGCGCATCATGCGCTCGGGGTCGGGCAGGCGCACATGCTCGAGCATCTGGCGCACTTGCGCGCGGCGTTTGTCAGCCGGCCAGTCGGTGTGGGTGGTCAGCAACTCGTCGATCTGATCGCCACAGGTCATGACCGGGTTCAAGGCGGTCATGGGCTCTTGGAAGACCATGCCCATGGCTTGGCCACGCAGTTGGCGCAAACGCGTGCTGGAAGCCTCCAGCAAAGACTCGCCTTGCAACACCACCTGACCCGCCACAGGCTTGAGCTCTCGCGCCAGCAAGCCCATGACGGTGGTGGCCATCACCGACTTGCCTGAGCCAGACTCGCCCACCACACACAGGGTCTGGCCAGGCTCGATCTGCAAGCTGATGTTGTGCACGGCGTGCACACGGTCGCCCCCTGCGGGCAAAGCCACCGAGAGGTTTTGAATGGACAGAATCGGCGCAGCCATTAGTTGCCTCGCCGCGCAAATTTGGGGTCGAGCACATCGCGCAGGCCATCGCCCAACAAGTTGATGGCCAACACCGTGGGCACCAGGAACATGGCGGGGTACAAGACATTGCCGGGGTACTGGCTGAACTGCACGCGCCCTTCGGCCATGATGTTGCCCCAGGTGGGAATGTCTGGCGGCAAGCCCAAGCCGAGGAAGCTCAGAATGGCCTCGGTCAACACAGCAGAAGCCGCCACAAAGGTGCCTTGCACCAGCAAGGGCGCCATGGCATTGGGCAAGATGTGGCGCATCAGAATGACCGGTGTGGGCGTGGCCAAGGCCCGGGCCGCTTCCACAAAAGGCTCTTCACGCAAGGTGAGCACCAGCGAGCGCACCAAACGCGTGACGCGCGGCACTTCGGGAATGGCAATCGCCACCACCACGGTGCCCACATTGGCCCCCAAGGCCGCCACCAAGGCAATGGCCAACAAAATGGCCGGGATGGCCATGAGGCCGTCCATCACCCGCATCAGCACCGCGTCGACGGCGCGAAAGTAACCTGCCATCATGCCCAGCAAGCCACCAAGCGCCAAGGACAAGAGCGCAGTGGACAGGCCGACCAGGAGAGAGACCCGCGTGCCGTAGACCACGCGACTGTACAAATCACGGCCAAAGCTGTCGGTGCCAAACCAGAAGGTGTGGGCCACGGTGCTGCCGTCGAGCAAGGCGAAATCGCCCGACTTGCCGGCCGCTTTGTTGATGTGATTGGAATCCATCGCGGCCGGGTCGACCGTGCCCAACAAGGGCGCGATCAGCGCGATGAGGCACATGAAGCCCAGCACCAGCACGCCAAAGCGCACCGTGCCATGGGCCCACAAACGTTGCGTGACTGTGGCCGCCATCAGTAACGAATCCTAGGGTCGAGGAACAGGTAACTCAGGTCCACCAGCAGGTTGATGAGCACATAGCTGAGCGAGAAAAACAGCACCAAGCCTTGAATGACGGGAAAGTCTCGGTTGAGGACGGCATCCACCGTGAGCGAGCCCAAACCGGGAATGGCATACACAGTTTCCGTGACCACCACGCCGCCAATCAGCAAGGCCACGCCAATGCCGATGACCGTGACAATGGGCACCGCCGCATTGGCCAGCGCGTGGCGAATCAGCACGGCCGACTCGGCGATGCCTTTGGCGCGGGCCGTGCGAATGTAGTCCTCGGTCAAGGCCTCGGACACGCTGGCACGGGTCACGCGCGCAATGAGGGCGATGTAAATCATGCCCAGCGTCATCCAAGGCAGGATGAGTTGGCGCATCCAATCCCACAGGCCGGCGCCACTGGGGCCGAACAAGGTTTTGTAGCCCTGCACGGGCAAGACCTCCCAGCGGATGGCAAACAAGTAAATGAGCACATAGCCGATGACAAACACCGGCACGGAAAAGCCCGCCACCGAAAACGCCGACAAGGTTTTGTCCAGCACGCCACCCATGCGCCACGCCGCGAGCGTGCCCAAGGGGACGGCGATCAGCACCGCCAGCAAAGCGGTGCCCATGGCCAAGGCCAGCGTCGGCTCGATGCGCTGCGCAATCAGCGCGGTGACGGGCTTGTTCAAGTAGAACGAGTAGCCCAGGTCACCCTGCAACACGCGCCCAACCCAAATGCCGTACTGCACCGGAATGGACCGGTCCAGCCCGAGCTGGTTGCGGATTTTGTCAATCTCTTCGTTGGTGGCGCTGTTGCCCGCAATCACGGCGGCCGGGTCGCCAGGGGCCAATCTCAGGATGAGAAAGACCACCAGCGACACCACCAGCAGCACTGGCAGCAGCGCTGCCAGGCGGCGTAACAAAAATGAAAGCATGAACCGCTCGCGCGAAGGCGTTTAGTCTTTCTTCAAGCCCCACATCACAGGAATGCCGGGGGTGGCCAGCAAGCCCGAGACGTTGTTGCGAATGGCGGTGGGGCTGCGGTATTGGCCCAGGGGGGCGTGGGTCGCGGTTTCAAACGCGATGGCTTGAATGTCGCTGGCGATCTTTTTCTTGTCAGCCGCAGAGCCGGCACGGGCAAACTTGGATTTCAAGTCTTCGATGCGCGGCTCATCTTGCCAACCGAACCAGCCGTTCTGGCCTTTGGCGTTGAACATGGCCATGGCCAGCGGGTTGCTGATGTCACCTGCGGTCCAGGCCGTCAGGAACAGGTGCCAGCCCCCTTGGGCCGGGGCGTCTTTCTTGGCGCGACGCGCCAACAAGGAGGCCCAGTCCATCTGCTGGAAGTCCACCTTGAAGCCAGCGGCTTCCAACTGTTGCTTGGCCACCAGGGGCAGCTTGGCAATGGAGGCCAAATCGGTGGGGCGCATCAGCAAAATGGGGGTGCCATCGTAGCCAGCCTCTTTCAGCATCTCGCGGGCCTTGGCCGGGTTGGCAATGCCGGTGAAGTAGCCGGTGTTTTCATCGGCGTATTGCGTGCCACAGGGGTACATGCTGCGGCACAAGCGACCGAGCTCCGGCACGCCCACCTGGGTGTTGATGTAGGCCTGTTGCCCCATGGCCACCATGGCGGCCTGGCGAATCTTGGGGTTATTGAAGGGCGCATGCAGGTGGTTGAAGCGCATGATGAATTGCAAGCCGGCAGGCGAGAAGTCTTCGACCTTCACGCCTTCGGTTTTCTTCAAGGTTTCGTACTGCTCAAAGCTGGGCTGCTCGACCATGTCGACCTCGCCGGCTTTGAGTGCATTGAACTGGGTTTGGGGGTCGCGAATGATGACCCACTCGACGCGGTCAAAGTTCACCGGGCGGCCGCCGGCCACGCCGCTGGGGGCTTCGGTGCGTGACTTGTATTTGGGGTTGCGCACATACACCGCCAGCGAGCCGGGCTTGAATTCGTCGGCCTTGAAGATGAAGGGGCCCGAGCCGATGTGCTCTTTGACTTGCTCGGTGCCCGGTGTGGCGGCAATGCGTGCCGGCATGATGAAAGGCACGTTGGACGAGGCTTTGCCCAAGGCATCCAGCACGATGCCGCAGGGCTCTTTGAGCACCAGACGGAAGGTGTTGGCGTCCGGGGTTTCCATGTGGTCGATGAAGTTGTTCAGGATGCCGCCCATGGCATCGCGGCTGGCCCAGCGCTTGATCGAGGCCACCACGTCTTCGCTGGTGACGGGTTTGCCGTCATGGAACTCGAGGCCGGCACGCAGCTTGAAGGTCCAGGTCTTGCCATCTCTGGAGGTCTCGTAGGTGTCGACCATTTGCGGCTTGATGTTGCCTTGGGCGTCTTCCGAGAACAGCGTGTCGTAAATCATGTACGCATGGTTGCGCGTGACGTAGGCGGTCGTCCAAACGGGGTCGAGCACGGCCAAATTGGCGTGCGGCACAAAGCGGAACACCTTGTTGGGGGCCGGTGCCTGGGCTTGGGACGCCAGCGGCGTGAGCATGGCCAGGCCAAGGCCCAGGGAAGTCAGAGCAGCAAACAAAGGACGGCGCTTCAGCATGTGGGAGTCTCCAATGGGCAGTGAGGGCAACAGCCAGTCCGCGATAATTCGCCAACCGGCTGGTCGGAAAAAGCCACTATAGACCTGAAAACAAGAAAGGCAACCTATGGAGACTACCAATATGACGGCTTGCGCGCTGTCGGACGCGCTGCACCAAAAGCGCTTGTCCAGCCGCGAGTTAATGCAGGCCACCCTTGACCAAATTGACCGGCTGAACCCGACTTACAACGCCGTTGTGAACTTGCAAGATCGGGACGGCTTGCTGGCGCAAGCAGATGCGCGCGATGCCCAAGTGGCACGCGGCGAGTCCATGGGCTGGCTGCATGGCATGCCCATCGCGGTCAAGGACTTGGCCAATGCGGCGGGCATTCCCACGACGCTGGGCTCGCCCTTGATGAAAAACTTTGTGCCGCAAGACGATGCGGTGATGGTGGCGCGCATGAAAGCCGCAGGCGCCATCGTGATTGGCAAGACCAACACGCCCGAGTTTGGCCTGGGCTCGCACAGCTTCAACGAAGTCTTTGGCGCCACCGGCAATGCCTACGATGTGAACAAAACGGCGGGCGGCAGCAGTGGTGGGGCCGCGGTGGCTTTGGCCTTGCGCATGGTGCCGGTGGCCGACGGCTCCGATTTCATGGGCAGCTTGCGCAACCCGGCGGGCTGGAACAATGTGTTTGGCATGCGGCCCTCACAAGGCCGCGTGCCTTACTTTCCAGCGCAAGATGTGTGGGTGTCGCAGCTGGGCACCGATGGCCCGATGGCGCGCACAGTCTCCGACCTGGCCAGGTTGCTCAGCGTGCAAGCGGGCTATTGCCCTCAAACCCCCTTGAGCATTGCCGAAAGCGGAGCGCGCTTTGCCGGTGATTTGCGCGCCGATGTCAAAGGCCGCCGCATCGGCTGGCTGGGCAACCTGAACGGTTATTTGCCGATGGAAGCGGGCATTTTGGAAGCCTGTGAAAACGGGCTGCGCCGCTTGGAGGGCCTGGGCTGTGCTGTTTCGCCCATGTCACTGGGCGTGGCGCCCGACGGGGTTTGGCAAACCTGGCTGGCTTGGCGCCGTGTCTTGGTGGCTTCGCGCCTGGCACCGTTTTTTTTGCAGGCCCAAAACCGCGCGCTGATCAAGCCCGAAGCGCAATGGGAACACGACCAGGCGCAAGGCATGACGGCACCGGCGTTCCTGAGCGCCAGCGTGCAGCGCAGCGCGTTTTATCAGCACATGCTGTCTTTGTTTGACCAGCACGATGTGTTGGCCCTGCCTGTGGCCCAGGTGTGGCCCTTCCCCAAAGACTGGCGCTGGCCGCAAGAGATTGTCACGCCCCAAGGGACGGTGGCCATGGACACCTACCACCGCTGGATGGAGGTGGTGATTTACGCCACGCTGGCGGGCCTGCCCAGCATCAGTGTGCCGGTGGGCTTCAATGCGCAAGGCATGCCCATGGGCATGCAATTGATTGGCAAGCCTCAGGGCGATTTCGAATTGCTGCAGCTCGCCAAAGCGTATGAGGATGCGATTGGGGATTGGCTGGCTGTCAAACCAGCGGCTCTGGCCTGAGTTTGCCTTTCAGTTTTGTCGCCAGGGGAGGCCACGGTAGCGCCAGCCCCCTTGAAGGCCGCGATGGGCTTGCGCGTCGGGGTCGCCCTCAAAGCCTTCCAGGATGTTGAAGGCCGTGACGCCTAACTCGGTGGCGCGCTTGGCGGCCGCGATGGAGCGCACGCCGCTGCGGCACATCAGCACCAGCTTGTGCCCTTCTTTGGCAGCGGCTTGAATGGCGGCATCAAAGTCGGCATTCATGGCCATGCCAGGCCATTGCTTCCAGGCAATGCCCAAGGCGCCGGGCACAAAACCCACCCATTCGCGCTCGGCATCGGTGCGCACATCGACCAGGACGGCCTGTCCGGCTTGCACCCATTGCCAGGCCAGTTGGGGAGAAACATCGCCCGCATAGCCAGCGGCGGGCAGAGGAGCGTTCAACGCGGCTTGATCGGTCATGTTGTCTTCTTTCAGGCAAATTTCACCAGCATTTCGGACACCTGCGAAACGGGCTGATCGCCCTCTTCGATCATGCAGCCCAGCATGGCGTAGAAGGTTTTGTCCAAGGCCTTGCGTGCGGCAGCAAGCTGTTGCGCCACTTTCTCGCAGTCGGCCTCGTCTTCAATGAGCTTTTGAATGCCTCGCAGCTGCCCTTCCACACGGGCCAGGCGGGCACACAGAGTGCGTTTTTTCTCAGCATCGCGCAGCGTGGACATGGCCACTCCTTCTTTGTAGCGGGATTGAAGCGTCAGTATATAAAGCCCGACGTTGCAAGCGCAGGTTTAGACGATGCGCACGCTGAGGTTGGGCAGGCCGTCGATGTGCATTTCGATGACGTCGCCGCGCACCACAGGCCCGACGTTTTCGGGCGTGCCAGAGTAGATGATGTCACCCGGAAACAGCTCAAACGCTTCGGACAGCTTGCTGATTTGCTCAGCCACCGACCAGATCATCTGGTTCAGGTTGGCGCTTTGCTTGGTTTGGCCATTGACCTTGAGCCAAATGGCGCCTTGTTTGAAATGGCCGGTTTGATCGACTTTGTGCACCGCACCGATGGGGGCGCTTTGGTCAAAGCTCTTGCCGATTTCCCAGGGCTTCTTTTGATCGCCCATGCCGCGTTGCAGGTCGCGACGCGTCATGTCCAGGCCCAGGGTGTAGCCCCAGACCAGGTCGAGGGCCTTGTCCACCGGAATGTTGCGCCCACCTTTGCCCAGGCAGGCGACGAGCTCGGCTTCGTAGTGGTAATTTTTGGTCAGCGTCGGGTACGGGTGGTCGGCCACCGTGCCGGAGGCCACATACTGAATGGCATCGGTCGGTTTTTGAAAGAAGAAGGGCGGCTCACGGGTGGGGTCGGAACCCATTTCACGGGCATGGGCGGCGTAGTTGCGGCCGATGCAGTAAATGCGGCGCACGGGGTAGCGTTGCTCGGAGCCCACCACGGGCAATGTGACCTGGGCCACCGTGAACGGCATGGCGGCAGATGCGCTGCCTGCCCCCGCCGTGGCGCAGCCTGTCAAACCTGATGCCACGGCCAACGAGCCGGCGGCGGCGGTTTTTTGGAAGAAATCCCTTCTTTGCATGTCGACCTTTGTAGTGTTGATCGATTCATTATTTCTATAACAAAGCCTGGTTGCAATGCAAATAGCTTACAAATAACCCCATATTGGTAGAAACCCTCTAGTCGATGTTTGTAAAACACCAAAAATGCACTGTCCAATCTTTGTATGTGACAAATCACTGAGGAGCCTCATCCATGTCCGAAAACAAGTCCCCCCGCCGCCGCAACCTATTGAAAGGCGCAGCTGTTGCCGCCGGTGCCGTCAGCGCACCCATGGTGTCAATGGCCCAGACCACGTCCCTGCGCTTTCAAAGCACCTGGCCTGCCAAGGACATCTTCCATGAATACGCCAACGACTTCGCCAAGAAAGTCAACGACATGGCCGGTGGCCGCCTGAAAATTGAAGTGCTGCCTGCAGGCGCCGTGGTCCCGGCTTTCCAGTTGCTGGACGCCGTGAACAAGGGCACCCTGGACGGTGGCCATGGCGTGGTGGCTTACCACTACGGCAAAAACTCGGCGCTGGCCCTGTGGGGATCCGGCCCGGCCTTCGGCATGGACCCCAACATGGTTCTGTCCTGGCACCAATACGGCGGCGGCAAGGCCCTGCTGGATGAGATTTACGCCTCCATCAACATGGATGTGGTGTCCTACTTGTACGGCCCCATGCCCACCCAACCGCTGGGCTGGTTCAAGAAGCCCGTGGCCAAAGTGGACGACATGAAGGGCCTGAAGTTCCGCACCGTCGGCCTGGCCGTCGATGTGTTCACCGAAATGGGCACCGCTGTGAACCCCTTGCCCGGCGGCGAAATCGTGCCGGCCCTGGACCGTGGCCTGATCGACGCTGCTGAATTCAACAATGCCACTTCTGACCGCATCCTGGGCTTCCCGGACGTGGTGAAGAACTGCATGTTGCAAAGCTTCCACCAAAGCGGCGAGCAGTTTGAAATTCTGTTCAACAAGGGCAAGCTGGCGGCACTGCCGACCGAACTGAAGTCCATCATCGACTACGCCGTTCAGGCCTCTTCTGCCGAAATGAGCTGGAAAGCCATTGACCGCAACGCCAAAGACTACGAAGAAATGAAGAAGCAGGGCATCAAGTTCTACAAGACGCCTGACTCGATTCTGCGTGCCCAATTGGCGGCCTGGGACAAGGTCATTGACAAGAAAGCCAACGAAAACGCGCTGTTCAAGAAAGTGCTGGATTCGCAGCGTGCTTTCGCAGCCCGCGCCGGACAGTGGCAAAATGACTACATGGTCGATTTCAAAATGGCTTACAACCATTACTTCGCCAAAAAGAAAGCCTGATTCTTACCCTGCCTTCTGAGCAATCCCATCCAGGTTCGCCTGGATGGGTATTTTTTTGATTAAACGTGTTTTTTCGAGAGTTCCCATGAGTATCCAAACCCTGCTACACACGGTAGACAGGATCAGCACATGGTTTGGCAAGGCGTTTGCCTGGCTGATCGTGGCCCTGATGCTGCTGGTGGTGGTCGAGGTGTTCAAGCGCTATGCCTTGAACGCGCCAACAGCCTGGATTTTTGACGCCAGCAACATGATGTACGGCACCCTGTTCATGATGGGTGGCGCCTACACGTTGTGCCAGGACGGCCATGTGCGCGGCGACTTTTTTTACGGCAGCGCCAAACCCCGTACACAAGCCACGCTCGACATGGTGTTGTACATCCTGTTCTTCATTCCTGGCGTGGTCGCCCTGACCTACGCTGGCTGGACCTATGCGGCAGACTCCTGGATCATCAAGGAGCAGACCTTCAACGCCGACCCTTTGCCTTTGTACCCCTTCAAGGCCATCATTCCCCTGGCGGGCCTGATTGTGCTGGTGCAAGGCCTGTCCGAAATTTTGCGCTGCATCGTCTGCATTCGCACCGGTGAATGGACGCCGCGCCTGAAAGACGCCGATGAAATCGATGTGGTCGAGCAACAGCTCGCCAGCAGCGTCTATGTGGACGATGAGGCGCGTCAACAAGCCATCGCCAACGCCAAACAAATTGAAGAATCGGCGCACCAGCGCGCTTCCGGAGGTCAGCGATGAGCGATCCCGCACTCGGCCTCTTGATGCTGGGGCTCATCATCGTGGTCATCATGATGGGCTTCCCCACCGCCTTCACCCTGATGGGTTTGGGCATGGTGTTTGGCTTCTCTGCCTTCTACGACCCGTCCCAGCCGTGGATGGACAACCGCGTGTTCAACCTGATGGTGCAACGCACCTTTGGCGCGATGACCAACGACACTTTGTTGTCGATTCCTCTCTTTGTGCTGATGGGCTACATCATGGAGCGCGGCGCGTTGGTGGACAAAATGTTCCACAGCGTGCAGTTGGCCTTCCGCCGCCTGCCCGGCTCTTTGGCCGTGACCACCTTGGTGATCTGCACCTTCTGGGGCATTGCCAGTGGCTTGGTGGGCGCTGTGGTGGTGCTGATGGGCGTGATCGCCATGCGCCCGATGTTGAACGCCGGCTATGACACCCGCTTGGCCGCTGGCGTGATCACCGCCGGGGGCACGCTGGGCATTTTGATCCCGCCGTCGGTGATGATCATCGTGTACGCAGCCGTCGCCGGCCAATCGGTGGTGAAGCTCTACGCTGCCGCCATGTTCCCGGGCTTTTTCCTGGCCTTCTTGTACCTGGTCTATGTGATTGGCTGGGTCATGATCAATCCCAAGATTGCGCCCAAGCTGCCACCGGAGCAAATGAAAGCGGATGTGCGCCCCTGGGTTCAGCATGTGTCTGATCAGTACACATCGCGCATGTTGCCCGCGTTCGCGGCCGCCGTTTTGTCACCCGCTCGCGCCCTGCGCGCCAGCAGCGCGGAATTCCGCGTGGGCTGGACCTTGATGGTCAAGAGCCTGTTCACCAGCCTGATTCCCATCTTCATGACGGTGATCTGCCTGGGCGCAGTCTGGTGGTATGTGGTGATTTACTCGCAAGCCGACAACAATGCGGCCGCCGCTGCGGCCAATGCCCCGGCCACGGTATCGCAACCGGCCCAAGAGACCGCTGGCAGCACCACCACCGAAAAAGTGGCCGGTGGCGTGCAAGAACCTCCAGGTGCTGGCGGCGTGCAATTGCCGCCCGGCGCGGAAGGCGTCAAAGAGCCCCCGGGCGCTGGCGGCTTGCAGGAGCCTGCGGGTTCGGGTGGCGTGCAAGAACCCCCAGGTGCAGGCGGTGTGCAATTGCCGCCTGGCGCGGAAGGCGTTCAAGCGCCTCCTGGCTCAGGTGAAGATGAGCCCTTGCGGGCCATGGGCGATGGCGACACGTCTGACGCGCCCAAGACCGAACCTGTTCCCGAGAGCTTCTACACCGGCTTTGCCGTGACCTGTGGCGCCATGCTGCTGCTGCTGCTCTGGTACTACCGCAACTTTGATGCAGAACAGTTTGAAATTCTGGACATGCTGGTGCGTTCGGTGATGCCCTTGGGCGTGCTGACCCTGGTCGTGCTGGGCGTCATTTTGTTCGGCATCACCACGGCCACGGAATCTGCGGCGGTGGGTGCAGCCGGGGCCTTCCTGATGGCCTGGGCCGCAGGCACGCTGAACTTTGAGCGCATCAAGGAAGCCGTGTTCCTGACCGCCAAGACCACCTCGATGGTGTGCTGGCTGTTCGTGGGCTCGGCCTTGTTCTCGGCGGTGTTTGCCATTTTGGGTGGCCAGCGCCTGGTGGAAGAGTGGGTCATGGCGATGAACCTCTCACCCATCCAGTTCCTGCTGCTGTCGCAAGCCATCATTTTTGTGCTGGGTTGGCCGCTGGAGTGGACCGAGATCATCGTGATCTTTGTGCCCATCTTCCTGCCGCTGTTGGCGCACTTCCAGATCGATCCCATGCTGTGGGGCGTGCTGGTGTTCGTGAACTTGCAAGCCGCCTTCCTGTCGCCCCCGGTGGCCATGTCGGCCTTCTACCTCAAGGGCGTCTCGCCACCGCATGTGACGATCAACCAGATCTTCGCAGGCATGATGCCCTACATGTTCATCGTCATCGTCTGCATGGTGCTGATGTACATCTGGCCGCAACTGACCTTGTGGCTGCCGAACTACCTGTACGGCAAGTAAGCCAGGCCTGCCCTGCGAAAAAGCCCGCATCGCGAACCGATGCGGGCTTTTTTTCTGGCCGTCGCGGGGTTGGCATCCTGAAAGATATTGCCCTAGAATTGACGTTTACGTAAACGTCAACCAACCCAATGCCTGTCTAATGAGGATGGGCGCATGCGCGCTGACGTCGCAGGAGACTTTGAGATGACCGATTTGTCCGCTGAATACCAAGCCCTGGCCAACTACCGCCCGACGAACAAGGTGCGCTTTGTGACCGCCGCCAGTTTGTTCGATGGCCATGATGCCGCGATCAACATCATGCGACGCATTCTGCAAAGCATGGGCGCGGAGGTGATTCACCTGGGACACAACCGCTCGGTGGACGATGTGGTGACCGCGGCCTTGCAAGAAGACGTGCAAGGCATCGCCATCAGCTCCTACCAGGGCGGCCACGTGGAATATTTCAAATACATGGTGGACTTGCTGCGCGCGCGTGGCGGCAGCCACATCCAGGTGTTTGGCGGCGGCGGTGGCGTGATCGTGCCAGCCGAAATTCGAGAGCTGCATGATTACGGCGTGGCCCGCATTTACAGCCCCGAAGATGGCCAGCGCATGGGCCTGCAAGGCATGATCGGCGAGATGATCATGCGCTGCGACCAGAACCTGAGCGCGCACGCCCCGACAAGCTTGAATGCCATTCAAGGCCACGAAGAGCTGGCCTGGCGTGCCCTGGCCCAGCTGATCACCGCCTTGGAAAACGGCGAAGCCGATGCCAGCTTGGTGAAGTCGGTGCGCGAACAAGCGGCCAAGACCCAGGTGCCCGTGCTCGGCATCACAGGCACAGGCGGCGCGGGCAAATCCTCGCTGACCGACGAGCTGGTGCGCCGGCTGCGCTTGGACCAGGAAGACGCTTTGCGCGTGGCGGTCATTTCCATCGACCCTTCGCGCCGCAAAAGTGGTGGCGCGTTGCTGGGCGACCGCATCCGCATGAACGCCATCGGCCCCTGGCGCCATGGCGCGCGGGTGTTCATGCGCTCGCTGGCCACGCGTGACTTTGGCAGCGAGATCAGCGCCGCCCTGCCCGACGTGGTGGCCGCCGCCAAATGTGCGGGCTTTGACCTGGTCATCGTAGAAACCTCCGGCATTGGCCAAGGCGATGCGGCCATCGTGCCGCATGTGGACGTTCCCATGTATGTGATGACGCCCGAGTTCGGCGCGGCCAGCCAGTTGGAAAAAATCGACATGCTGGATTTCGCCGAATTTGTGGCCATCAACAAATTCGACCGCAAGGGCGCCAGCGACGCCTTGCGCGATGTGGCCAAGCAAGTGCAGCGCAACAAAGAAGCCTGGAGCGTGCCCACCGAGCAAATGCCAGTGTTTGGCACCATGGCCTCGCGCTTCAACGACGATGGCGTGACCGCCCTTTACCAATCGCTCAAGCCGCGCCTGGCCGCGCTGGGCCTGAAGCTCAAGCCGGGCCAACTGCCCGAGTTGAAGGTGCGCCACAGCACCCATCAGTCATCGATCGTGCCGGCCAGCCGCACGCGCTACTTGGCGGAAATCAGCGACACCGTGCGCGGCTACAAAAAGCGGGTGCGTGAGCAAGCCCAGCTGGCGCGCGAGATTCAACAACTGCGCGCTGCAGCGCAAATGTTGCAAGTGTCCAAGCCGGATCGCGCACGCGCGGCCGAAGCGGCCATCGACCTGGCCGTGTCGCGCGAACAGTATTTGGGCGCGGTGGAGCGCAAGCTGCTGGCCCAGTGGAACGACATGCAAAAAGCCTATGCAGGCGACGAGTATGTGGTGAAGATTCGCGACAAGGAAATTCGCACCGCCCTGACCACGGTCACCTTGAGCGGCACCAAAATTCGCAAAGTGGCCTTGCCGCAGTACGAAGACGATGGCGAGCGCCTGAAGTGGCTGATGCTGGAAAACGTGCCCGGCAGCTACCCCTTCACCGCCGGCACCTTCGCGTTCAAGCGCGAAAACGAAGACCCGACCCGCATGTTCGCGGGGGAAGGCGATGCCTTCCGAACCAACCGCCGCTTCAAGCTTTTGTCCGAAGGCATGCCGGCCAAGCGTTTGTCCACGGCCTTTGACTCGGTCACGCTGTACGGCCACGAGCCCGATGAGCGCCCTGACATTTACGGCAAGGTGGGCAACTCGGGCGTGAGCATCGCCACGCTGGACGACATGAAGGTCTTGTACAGCGGCTTTGACTTGTGCGACCCCGCCACCAGCGTGTCCATGACCATCAATGGCCCGGCACCGACCATCCTGGCCATGTTCATGAACACCGCGCTGGACCAGAACATTGAGAAGTTCGAAAAAGAAAACGGCCGCCAACCCACCGACACCGAGATCGCCAAAATTCGCGCCTGGGTGCTGGAGAATGTGCGCGGCACAGTGCAAGCCGACATTCTGAAAGAAGACCAGGGCCAGAACACCTGCCTGTTCTCCACCGAATTCAGCCTGAAGGTGATGGGCGACATCGCCGAGTATTTCGTGCACCACAAGGTGCGCAATTTCTACAGCGTGTCCATCAGCGGCTACCACATTGCCGAGGCAGGCGCGAACCCGATCTCTCAATTGGCATTCACCTTGTCCAATGGCTTCACCTTTGTCGAAGCCTACCTGGCACGCGGCATGCACATCGACGACTTCGCACCCAACCTGAGCTTCTTCTTCAGCAACGGCATGGACCCCGAGTACACCGTGCTGGGCCGCGTGGCGCGTCGCATCTGGGCGGTGGCGATGCAAGAGAAATACGGCGCCAACGAGCGCTCGCAAAAGCTCAAGTACCACATCCAAACTTCGGGCCGCAGCCTGCATGCCCAGGAAATTCAGTTCAACGACATCCGCACCACGCTGCAAGCGCTGATTGCCATTTACGACAACTGCAACAGCTTGCACACCAATGCGTTTGACGAGGCCATCACCACGCCCACCGAAGACAGCGTGCGCCGCGCCATGGCCATTCAGCTGATCATCAACCGCGAGTGGGGCTTGGCGAAAAACGAAAACCCCAACCAGGGCGCCTTCATCATCGACGAGCTGACCGAGTTGGTGGAAGAGGCTGTGCTGGCCGAGTTTGACCGCATTGCCGAGCGCGGCGGCGTGCTGGGCGCCATGGAAACCGGCTACCAGCGCGGCCGCATCCAAGACGAGAGCATGCACTACGAGATGCTCAAGCACACCGGCGAGTACCCCATCATTGGCGTGAACACCTTCCGCAACCCCAAGGGCGACCCGGTGCTGGAGTCACTGGAGTTGGCGCGCAGCACCGATGATGAGAAGCAAAGCCAATTGACGCGCTTGCGCGCCTTCCAGGCCACGCATGCCGATGAAGCGCCACGCCAGCTCAAGCGCCTGCAGCAAGCGGTGCTGGACGACACCAATGTGTTCGAAGTGCTGATGGACGCAGTGCGCCATTGCTCGCTGGGTCAGATCACCAACGCCTTGTTCGAGGTGGGCGGCCAGTACCGCCGCAACATGTAAGCTACTCGTCCAGGGCTTGCGCGCGGCTGCGCGCCAGCTGGTCGAGTTTGAGCTTTCGGGCGACCCAGTTGAACAACAGGGCGCCGAGCATGGCGCCCAAAAAATCACCGACCACCATCATGGGCAGCTGGTGCACGGTGATCAGCGCGTCTTGTTCCACCAAGCTCCAAGCCACGTGGTTGAGCAAAGCGTTCATCAAAGCGTAGATCAGCACCAGCTGCAACAAGTCTTTCAAGTCCAGCAACCGCACGGGGCGCTCCTTGATGACTTGAAACAGCCAGACAGACACCAGCCCGCTGGTGGAAGACGCCAGCACGTTCATGCCCTCCACCGAGGTCACATTGTTGTTCCAGGCCGCCAGCAAAACGCCGCCCAAGGCCGTGGTGAGCGTGCCCCAGGCGTGCCCCAGGACCAGCACATTGGCCAAGCGTAAGAAGGCCGGCAGGTAAATCAGGCTGATGTGCGGAGAAAACTCCACCAACTGAAACGCCCAGGCATTGAAGAGATGGACCAGCGGGAACAAGACGGCTGCCACGCCCCCCACCACCACTTGATCAACCGAAGGAAGCCAGCGCATGGACAGGCTCGCTGAACAAAACCTCAGGCTGCCGTTTTCTTGGCGCGCGAGAGGTCTACCCCCAGCTGCCTGAGCTTGCGATAAAGATGGGTTCGCTCCAGGCCCGTCTTCTCGGCCACGCGGGTCATGGAGCCACCCTCCTGGGTCAGGTGGTATTCGAAATAGGCCTTCTCGAAAGCGTCGCGGGCCTCACGCAAAGGCTGGTTCAGCTCAAAAGTTTGGTGCGAGGCAGGCAAGGCAGACGCACTGTTGGCCAGGGGCGCCCCCACCGCCGACGTCATCGGCATGTGTGAAGGCGTGGCCTGCGCAGCCGCGACCGATGCAGCCGCTGCGAGCACGGCAGGAGGCGCCGTCTTGCGCACCAAGCCTTGCTCAACCGCCTTCAGAAGTTTTTGCAAGGTGATGGGCTTTTCCAGGAACGCCTGCGCGCCGATGCGTGTGGCCTCGACGGCGGTGTCGATCGTGGCATGGCCGCTCATCATGATCACAGGCATGCTCAGCAAGCCACTGGCCGCCCATTCTTTGAGCAAGGTGACGCCATCGGTGTCGGGCATCCAGATGTCCAGCAACACCAGGTCTGGGCGACTTTGTTGGCGTGCCGCGCGCGCTTGCGCCGCGTTTTCTGCCAGCTCGACGTTGTGGCCCTCATCATTCAGGATTTCAAACAGCAAATCCCGAATTCCCAGTTCGTCGTCGACCACCAATATATTTGCCATGTTGAACGATCAGGCCTTGAAGTTTTGTGAAGCAGCTGCCTGGAATGATAGCGACACTTGGGCACCTTGGAGCTGGCCGTCTTTTTCAAGGTTTTTCAGGTCAATGCGGGCGCCGTGGTCATCGGCAATTTTTTTCACCACGGCCAAGCCCAGCCCGGTGCCGCGCGCCTTGGTGGTGACATAGGGCTCAAAGGCCCGCTTGAGGATGGCCTCGGGAAAGCCGCCCCCGCTGTCGCGCACGCTCATGCGCACCCGCTGCGAGGTGGGGTTCCAGCGGGTGGCCAACACCACCTCTCTCACGGCACGGCCTTCGGTTGCATCTTGCGCATTTTGCAACAGGTTGTGCACCACTTGGCGCAGCTGTTGGGCGTCGCCCAGGATGGGCGGGCAGGCGGGGTCCAACTCGGCCTGGATGGGCACGCTGCCAGCCTCGCTTTGGTACAGCTGCAGCACGTCACCGAGCAAGGCGTTCAAGTCCAGCGCCGAGAGTTCGGCTTGCGGCAAGCGGGCATAGTCGCGAAACTCGTTGACCAGCCGCTTCATGGCGTCCACTTGGTCGACGATGGTTTTGACCGACTTGGTGAGAATGGCCTGCTCGGGCTCAGCCACCTTGCCAGAGAGCTTCATTTCCAGCCGCTCGGCAGAGAGCTGGATGGGGGTCAGCGGGTTCTTGATTTCATGGGCCAGTCGGCGCGCCACCTCGCCCCAGGCCTGGGCGCGCTGGGCCGAGACGATTTCTGAAATGTCGTCAAACACCAGCAAGCGGGCCTGGTTGGGCAGCACTGCGCCGCGAGCCACCAAGGTGGTGCTGTTGTTGCTTGTCACCAGCAAGGTGGTGGCGCGTTGGCTCGAGGCGGCCTGAAGCTCGAAAGATTGCTGCCAGTGGTCCAGCCCGTGCTGGCTGCGCTCTCCCACAAAACTGTCGAATTGCTCTTGAACCTGGCGGGCAAAATCTCCCAAGCCTTCAATGGACGCCAGGGGCTGCCCCTCCCGCGCGGCCAGTGGCACCCGCAAAATCCGGGTGGCGCCGGGGTTGGACGAGACGATGCACCCGGCGCTGTCAAGGACCATGACGCCTGCGGTCAGGTTGTCCAGGATGGTTTGCAAGTTGGCGCGCGCCAAGTCGACTTGCTCCATGCTTCGCTCCACCGTCGAGCGCGCATCTGCCAGCTGTTGCGTCATGTCCGCAAACGAGCGGGTCAAGCCCTCCAATTCGTCACGCCCGGACAACACAGGCTTGGGGCTGAGGTCGCCGGCGGCCACGTCGCGCACGCCAGTGACCAGCCACAACAAGGGGCGCGCCAGTTGGTTGCCCAACAACACGGCCAGCAGCACGGCGCCAAACACCGACAAAAACAGGCTCAGGGTCAAGGTGCCGATGTACATCCTGCGCAGGCCGTCACGCGCCAGGGCACGCTCCTGGTACTCCTGGTTGGCGGCCTGAACGGCCAAGGCATTGGCCACCAAGGTCGGCGGCAACATCACGGTGACTTGCAACAAACGCGGCTCAGTGGCCAAGCCAAATCCCGTGGGCTGCAAGGTCGCCAGTGCCTTGATGCGGGGCTTGACGTCAGGCTGTGTCAAGGCCTCTTCCAGGCCCTCGATGGTGGTGACCACCGCCTGGTTGCGCAACTGTCGCATCAGCCCGCTGGCAGGGCGCTCAGGGTTCAGCTGAAAACGAGAGTTTCCAGCGGTCGCCAAGGGGCTGCCATTGCTGGCCCACAAAACCACGTCCTCCGCATCCAGCTGCGCGCGGACACGCTCGAGGGACAGAACGGCCGAGGTTTCAGAAGCTTCGTTCAGTTGGGCAGCAGCCGCACGGGTCTTGTTGCCCAGGTCCAACGCCAGGGTGTCCAGCGTGGCGCGCCCCAAATTGAGGCCTGCGTCCAGCGCGCCTTCGACCTTGACGTCAAACCAGGCTTCAATGGAGCGCGATACAAATTGGTATGAGACGCCATAAATGAGCAAACCCGGCAAAAACCCCACCACGGCAAATATGGCGGCGAGCTTGACCAGCAAGCGGCTGCCAAATTTGCCTTGGCGCCAACGCAAGGCCAGGCGGACGGCAATCCAGACGATGATGGCCAGCAACAAGCCCGCCACCACGGCGTTCAAGCCAAACAGCAAGGTGAAGTATTGGGCATAGACATCCCACTTCTGGGTGGCTTGCATCAACAGGAAGAGCAAGACCAGGCCCATGGCGAGCATGATCGACACCCCCACCACCAACAGCCAACGCAAGGCCTTGCGGGAGTCGGGCGAGGGGGTCGTGGCGCTCATTTGACGGGCGGCAGTTCAGGCGTCATGCGCTGGCTGCGGCTGATGCTCAAGGCCCAGTCTGCTTCCCCCAGGGCACCGATCTGCAAAGGCCGTGGCAGCTGCGTCAGGTCGAGGCGAAAGCGGAAGTCGGCACGGTGCTTGGCCTCCATGTCGATTTCGGCCACATCGGCGATGCGCCAGCGGTTGACCCGCTGGATGGCCGCCAAGGCTTCGCTCAGGCTGTCGAAATTCTGGCCCAAATTGACACCCAAGCCTGAGTTGCCAATGGGATTGGACGAGGCCAACAAGCGCCAGCGTCGCGTCAAGGGGTGGTAGCTCAGGCGCCAGTAGCGCTCTTGCCGTGTGACCAATTTGTCGGCCCAGTACCAGCGCTCTTTCAGCACCTCGACTTCGGCCATGAAAAAGAAGGGAATGCCGCGCCCCAAGGCTTCTTCGACGGCTTGAGGCAGCTCAAAAGCGAGCTGAGTGGCCAAAAACCAGCCATCTTCCTGGCGTTGGAGGCTCAGCGGCTCGGCCTGTGCGGGCGGTTGCGCCCAAGCCAGGCCACTGGCCAGCCAGAGCAGGCAGACCGCCACCCAAGACGTCAGCCCACGCGCCAGCCACTGGGGCAGTGGTTCACGGGGCGGATTTTTCGAGCAGTGCGTAATAGAAGCCGTCTTGGTCACGAGACCGATTGTCCGTGAGAGCCGGCATTAAATGCCCCGGAGCCTCACGCAAAATCGCCCCAGTGTTGTGCGCAAGAAACGCTTGGACCTGCGCCTCCCCTTCTTGCTTAAAAACTGAGCAAGTGCAGTACAACAGAACCCCTCCGGGCCGAAGCAAGGGCCACAGCGCCGACAGCAACCGGGCTTGCTGGGCTGCCAGTTGGCCGATATCGCTGGCACGGCGCAGCCAGCGCACATCCGGGTGGCGGCGCACAATGCCGGACGCCGTGCACGGGGCGTCCAATAAGATGCCGTCAAAGGCTTGGCCGTCCCACCAGGCTTCGGGGGTTGCGGCATCGGCACACCGAACGTCCGCTTTGAGGCGCAGGCGCTCGAGGGTCTCGCGCGTGCGGCGGCAACGCTCGGCGTCGACGTCCAGGGCCACAAGCTCGGCATCCATCAAGTCCAACAAATGCGCCGTCTTGCCACCGGGTGCGGCGCAAGCGTCAAGCAGGCGCCAAGCCCGCCCTTGCGCAGGCTTCAAGCCTGCGGCCAGCAGGCAGGCGGCCCGCTGTGCTGCAGCATCCTGAACAGAGCACAAACCTTCATCGAATCCAGGAATGTCATGAACCGCGCGAGGCGACGCCAACACCAGCCCATGCTCACCCACCGGCTGTGACGGCAAGCCCGCCTGCGCCCAGCGTTGCTGCAAAGCCTCGCGGGTGATGCGCCGCGTTTGTACCCGCAAAGTCATGGGGGCCGCTTGCTGGTTGGCTTGAAGGATGGCCTGCCAATGGCCAGGGTGGTCGTGTTGCAGCTGTTCAATCCACCAGCGGGGGTGGTTCCAGCGCGCGACCGGATCGGCCTCGCTTTGAGCCACCAGCGCTTCACGCTCACGCAGAAAGCGACGAAGGCAGGCGTTCAAGAAAGAAGCCTGGGGTTGTGTCGCGCGGTGCCGCTTGGCCGCTTCCACTGCCTGATTGACCAGGGTGTGCGGTGCATAAGGGGCCAGGTCGTCTTGCCAAGCCAGCGCCAATGCGGTGCACAGCAAGGCATCGGCAGCGGCAGGCGGTGCCCGGCGTGCCAACTGCGCGCGCAAGGCCATGGCCCTGCCAAGATAGCGCAGGCTTTGGTACAGCAGCGCCTGAACGCCCGGCCGCAAGTCAGCGCGCACTTCAGAAATGATTCTGGTGGCAGATTGCCCTTGCCGCACAGCGGCCACGCCTTGCGCTGTCGCTTGCAAAAGTTGCCACAAAGCCGGGCCGGCCGATGCAGTGACCGCCGGCTTCATTGCAAGCCTTGCGCCGGCAAAAACTTGAAACTGCGCGCGATCAACACCGCCGGAAACTCGGCGATGGCTTCGTTGTAGGCCGCAATGGCGTCATTGAAACGTTGTCGGTCAGGCTGGATCAAGACGCCCAGCTCTTGCCATCGCAGGCACAACGACTCGGTGATGCCCACGGCATAAATGTCAGGGTGGACCAAGGCCAACCAGGCCGCGTCGAGCTCGGCGCAAGCAGCATTCACCTCTTGTGCGGAGGCCGGCAACAGAGGGTGTTCGTTCATGCGCGCCAGTGCCATCGCAGCTTGACTCGCGGACGCCTGCAACCGCCCCCACTGTGAAGCAATGGCCGCCAACGAGGCGCTGCTGCGCCAGTGGTCGGGGTCAGAAGCTGCAGCGGTCACCGCATCTTGCACCAGGTCCTGGTAACGCAACAGCGCCTTTTGCAGCTCGGCAAAGCGTTGTGCCACCTGGGCGCGCAAGCGCACCAGGCGGTTGTAAGCCCCCAAGGACCAGAACACCAGCAGCGCCAGCGCTGCCCAAAACCAAGCTGCTTGCAGCACCCGCGCCTCCTTGAAACGACAAAGGCCCTTGCGGGCCCTTGTGCTTACTCGGCAGCAGCGCTTTCGCCGTCAGCCGGCGCCGGTGCTTCACCGTCGCCAGCCGTGGCTTCCGCCAGCTCTTGCGCTTCGGCTTCGGCGATGGCGCGGCGCTCGGCCTCGTCCATCTGGTCCTTGGCCTTGCGCGCTTGGTGATAAGCCATGCCAGTGCCCGCAGGAATCAAGCGGCCGACGATGACGTTTTCCTTCAAGCCACGCAGCTCGTCGCGCTTGCCCATGATGGCAGCTTCGGTGAGCACGCGCGTGGTTTCCTGGAAGGACGCGGCGCTGATGAAGCTGTCGGTGGACAAAGACGCCTTGGTGATGCCCAGCAACAGGTTGCTGTAGGTCGCGGGCAACTTGCCATCGGCCATCAGCGCTTCGTTGGTGTTGAGCATCTCCGAGCGCTCGACTTGCTCGCCGGCGATGTAGTTGGTATCGCCAGAGTTCTCGACAACCACACGGCGCAGCATCTGGCGCACGATCACTTCGATGTGCTTGTCGTTGATCTTCACACCCTGGAGTCGGTACACGTCCTGCACTTCGTCCACGATGTAGCGGGCCAACTCTTCCATGCCCAGCAGGCGCAGAATGTCTTGCGGGTCGGCGGGGCCGTCGACAATGCTTTCGCCCTTGTTGACGACCTGGCCTTCGTGCACCAGGATGTTCTTTTCCTTGGGCACGAGCTCTTCCCAGACCTTGCCTTCCGGATCGGTGATCTGCAAGCGCACCTTGCCTTTGGTTTCCTTGCCGAAGGACACGGTACCGGTCATCTCGGCCAGGATGCCCTTGTCTTTGGGCGAACGGGCTTCGAACAACTCGGCCACACGCGGCAGACCGCCGGTGATGTCACGGGTCTTCTGGCCTTCCACAGGGATACGGGCCAGCACTTCGCCGGGGCCCACGTCCTGGCCGTCACGCACCTGAATCAACGCGCCCACCTGGAAGCCAATGGTCACCGAGTGGTCGGTGCCCGGAATCTTGACTTCTTTGCCAGCGGCATCGATCAGCTTGACCTGGGGACGCACGACCTTGGCAGCGCCACGGCGCTTGGGATCGATCACCACCAGGGTGGACAGGCCGGTCACTTCGTCGACCTGCTTGGCCACGGTGAGGCCCTCTTCCACATTCTCGAATTTCACCTGGCCGGCGAATTCGGTGATGATGGGTCGGGTCAGCGGGTCCCAGTTGGCCAGGATGGTGCCGGCCTTGATGGTCTGGTCGGCCTTGATGGTCAGGATGGCGCCATACGGCACCTTGTGACGCTCACGCTCACGGCCATGTTCGTCGTGAATGACGATCTCGCCCGAGCGGGAAATCACCACCAACTCGCCCTTGCTGTTGGTCACATAGCGCATGGTGGCATTGAAGCCGATGGCGCCGTTGGACTTGGCTTCCACGCTGGAGGCGATGGCGGCACGCGAGGCGGCACCACCGATGTGGAAGGTGCGCATGGTCAGCTGGGTACCGGGCTCGCCGATGGACTGCGCGGCAATCACGCCGACCGCTTCGCCGGTGTTCACCAGGCCGCCGCGACCGAGGTCACGGCCGTAGCACTTGGCGCACAAGCCGAAACGGGTTTCGCAGTTCAAGGCGGTGCGCACTTTGACTTCGTCCACGCCCTGGGCTTCCAGCTCGTCGATGATGTCTTCGTCCAGCATCTCGCCTGCAGGCACCAGCACGGCACGGGTTTCGGGGTGCAGCACGTCTTCGGCAGCGGTGCGGCCGAGGATACGGTCGCGCAGCGATTCGATGACTTCACCGCCCTCGACGATGGCGCGCATCAGCTGGCCTTCGTGGGTGCCGCAATCGTCTTCGGTCACCACCAGGTCTTGCGTGACGTCCACCAGGCGGCGGGTCAGGTAACCGGAGTTGGCGGTCTTCAAGGCGGTATCGGCCAAGCCTTTGCGCGCACCGTGGGTGGAGATGAAGTACTGCAACACGTTGAGGCCTTCACGGAAGTTCGCCGTGATGGGGGTCTCGATGATGGAGCCGTCAGGCTTGGCCATCAGGCCACGCATGCCGGCGAGCTGGCGAATCTGCGCTGCCGAGCCGCGGGCGCCAGAGTCGGCCATCATGTAGATGGAGTTGAACGATTCTTGTTCGACTTCGTTGCCATGGCGGTCGATGGTCTTCTCTTTGCGGAGCTGGTCCATCATGACCTTGGAGACGGCATCACCGGCCTTGCCCCAAATGTCCACCACCTTGTTGTAGCGCTCGCCAGAGGTCACCAGACCCGAGACGTATTGCTGCTCGATTTCCTTGACCTCTTTTTCGGCCTCTTCGATGAGGCGGTGCTTCTCTTGCGGCACCAACATGTCGTCGATAGCGATCGAGATGCCGGCGCGGGTGGCCAGGCGGAAGCCGTTTTGCAGCAGCTTGTCGGCAAACACCACGGTCTCTTTCAAGCCGCACTTGCGGAACGAGGTGTTGATGAGGCGAGAAATTTCTTTCTTCTTCAGCGCCTTGTTCAGGTTGCTGAACGGCAGACCTTTGGGCAGGATTTCCGACAACAGTGCACGGCCCACGGTGGTCTCGACCATCGAGGTGCTGGGAACGAATTCGCCGGTTTCCTTGTTCTTGGTCCACTCGGTCATGCGCACATTGATCTTGGCGGTGAGTTCCACCTGATCGGCGTCGAGGGCGCGCTGCACTTCACCGATGTCGGCGAAGATCATGCCTTCGCCGCGGCCGTTGATGCGCTCGCGGGTCGTGTAGTACAGACCCAGCACCACGTCTTGCGAGGGCACGATGGAGGGCTCGCCGTTGGCGGGGAACAGCACGTTGTTGGAAGCCAGCATCAGGGTGCGGGCTTCCATTTGCGCTTCCACCGACAGCGGCACGTGAACGGCCATCTGGTCACCGTCAAAGTCGGCGTTGAAGGCCGAGCAGACCAGGGGGTGCAGCTGAATGGCCTTGCCTTCGATCAGGATCGGCTCGAAAGCCTGAATGCCCAAACGGTGCAGCGTGGGCGCACGGTTCAGCATGACCGGGTGCTCTTTGATGACCTCTTCCAGAATGTCCCACACCACCGGCGTGCCCGATTCGACTTCTTTCTTGGCCGCCTTGATGGTGGTGGCAATGCCCATGGCCTCGAGGCGCGAGAAGATGAAGGGCTTGAACAGTTCCAACGCCATCAGCTTGGGCAGACCGCACTGGTGCAGCTTGAGGGTCGGGCCCACGGTGATGACCGAACGACCGGAGTAGTCGACGCGCTTGCCCAGCAAGTTCTGGCGGAAACGGCCGCTCTTGCCTTTGATCATGTCGGCCAGCGACTTCAGTGCGCGCTTGTTGGCGCCGGTCATGGCCTTGCCACGGCGGCCGTTGTCCAGCAGGGAGTCCACCGCTTCTTGCAGCATGCGCTTCTCGTTGCGCGCGATGATCTCGGGCGCTTTGAGCTCGAGCAGGCGGCGCAAACGGCTGTTGCGATTGATGACGCGGCGGTACAGGTCGTTGAGGTCGGAGGTGGCGAAACGGCCACCGTCCAAGGGCACGAGGGGGCGCAGGTCCGGCGGCAACACGGGCAGCACGGACAACACCATCCACTCGGGCTTGAGGCCCGACTTCTTGAAGGCTTCCAGCACTTTGAGGCGCTTGGCGTTTTTCTTGACCTTGACTTCCGAGCCGGTCAGGTCGCCGCGCAGGCGCTCGATCTCTGTGTCGAGGTCCATGCCCTCGAGCAGGTCGCGAATGCCTTCGGCGCCCATCTTGGCCACGAACTCGTCGCCGTACTCTTTGAGCTTGGCATCGTAGTCGTCTTCGGACATGATGCTGAACTTCTTGAGCGGGGTCATGCCGGGGTCGGTCACGACATAGGCTTCAAAGTACAGCACGCGCTCGATGTCACGCAGGGTCATGTCGAGCACCAGGCCGAGACGGCTGGGCAGCGACTTCAGGAACCAGATGTGGGCGCAAGGCGCGGCCAGGTCGATGTGGCCCATGCGCTCGCGACGGACTTTGGTCTGGGTGACTTCCACGCCGCACTTCTCGCAGATGACGCCACGGTGCTTGAGGCGCTTGTACTTGCCGCACAGGCATTCGTAGTCCTTGATGGGACCAAAAATCTTGGCGCAGAACAGGCCGTCACGCTCGGGCTTGAAGGTGCGGTAGTTGATGGTTTCGGGCTTCTTGACTTCGCCGAAAGACCAGGAACGGATCTTCTCGGGGGAGGCAATGCCGATCTTGATGGCATCGAAATGCTCATCGGGGGTGAACTGCTTGAACAGGTCGAGGAGTGATTTCATGGGTGAATTCCTTTCAATGCCTGTTGATTAAGAGCGTTCCAACTCGATGTCGATACCGAGCGAACGAATTTCCTTGACCAGCACGTTGAACGATTCCGGCATGCCGGCATCGATCGCGTGTTCGCCCTTGACGATGTTCTCATACACCTTGGTACGGCCTTGCACGTCGTCGGACTTGACAGTGAGCATTTCCTGCAGGGTGTAGGAAGCGCCATAGGCTTCCAGCGCCCACACTTCCATCTCGCCGAAACGCTGGCCACCGAACTGGGCCTTGCCGCCCAGAGGTTGCTGCGTGACCAGGCTGTAGGGGCCGGTGGAGCGGGCGTGCATCTTGTCGTCGACCAAGTGGTGAAGCTTCAGCACGTGCATGTAGCCCACCGTGGTGGGACGCTCGAAGGCGTCGCCAGTGCGGCCGTCGTACAGGTGCGCCTGGGTACGGGTGGCGGTCAAGCCCTTGGTCTTGGCCACGTCGTCCGGGTAGGCCAGTTTCAGCATGGCGCGGATTTCGTCTTCCGAGGCACCGTCAAACACCGGCGTGGCGAACGGGATGCCTTGCGACAGGTTGCCAGCCATTTCGAGGATGTTGTCATCGCTCAGCTTGGCCAGCTCTTCCTTGCGGCCGGTGCCGTTGTACAGGCTCTCGAAGAACTGGCGCAGCTCGGCCACGCGGGCTTCGGCTTGCAGCATGTCACCGATGCGCTGGCCAATGCCTTTGGCGGCCCAGCCCAGGTGCACTTCCAGCACCTGACCCACGTTCATGCGGGAGGGCACGCCCAGCGGGTTCAACACGATGTCGCAGGGGGTGCCATCGGCCATGTAGGGCATGTCTTCGACCGGAACGATCTTGGAGACCACACCCTTGTTGCCGTGGCGGCCGGCCATCTTGTCGCCAGGCTGCAGGCGGCGCTTGACGGCCAGGTAGACCTTGACCATTTTCAGCACGCCCGCGGGCAGCTCGTCGCCTTGGGTGAGCTTTTTGCGCTTCTCTTCGAAGGACATGTCGAAGCTGTGGCGGGTTTGCGCCAGCGCGTTCTTGATGCTTTCGAGTTGCGAAGCCACGTCTTCATCGGCGGGGCGAATGTCGAACCAGTGGAACTTCTCGAGGTTGTCGAGGTAGTCTTTGCTGATGGCGCTGCCTTTGGCCAGCTTGTTCGGGCCACCGTTGGCGGCCTTGCCGATCAACAGTTTTTCGATACGGTCGAAAGCGTCGGCTTCCACGATGCGCAGCTGGTCGTTCAAATCGAGACGGAAACGCTTGAGTTCGTCGTCAATGATTTGCTGGGCGCGCTTGTCGCGCACGATGCCTTCGCGGGTGAACACTTGCACGTCGATGACGGTGCCTTGCGAGCCTTGGTCAACGCGCAGGGAGGTGTCTTTGACGTCGCTGGCCTTCTCGCCGAAGATGGCGCGAAGCAGCTTTTCTTCCGGCGTCAGCGTGGTCTCGCCCTTGGGCGTGACCTTGCCCACCAGCACATCGCCAGGTTGCACTTCGGCGCCCACGTAGATGATGCCGGAGTCGTCCAGGCGGTTGAGTTGTTGCTCGGACAGGTTGGGGATGTCTCGGGTGATTTCTTCCGCGCCCAACTTGGTGTCACGCGCCATGACCACCAGCTCTTCGATGTGAATCGAGGTGTAGCGGTCTTCGGCGACCACGCGCTCGGAGATCAGGATCGAGTCTTCGAAGTTGTAGCCGTTCCAGGGCATGAAGGCCACCAGCATGTTCTGGCCCAGTGCCAGCTCGCCGATGTCGGTGGAAGCGCCGTCGGCGATCACGTCACCCTTGGACAGCTTGTCGCCACGCTTGACGATGGGACGCTGGTGGATGTTGGTGTTCTGGTTGGAACGCTGGTACTTGATGAGGTTGTAGATGTCCACACCGACTTCGCCCGCTTGGGTTTCGGCGTCGTTCACGCGCACCACGATGCGGGTGGCGTCGACATAGTCGACCACCCCGCCGCGGGTGGCGGTGACCACGGTGCCCGAGTCAATGGCGGCCACGCGCTCGATGCCGGTACCGACAAAGGCTTTTTCGGGGCGCAGCACCGGCACGGCCTGACGCTGCATGTTGGCGCCCATCAGCGCGCGGTTGGCGTCATCGTGCTCGAGGAAGGGCACCAGCGAGGCAGCCACAGAAACGATCTGGGCGGGCGACACGTCCATGTACTGGATGCGCTCGGCGCCACACAGAATGGATTCACCCTTTTCACGGGCCGACACCAAGCCGTCGGTCAGGCGGCCGTCTTTGTCGAGCGTGGCGTTGGCCTGCGCGATGACGTACTTGCCTTCTTCGATGGCCGAGAGGTAATCGATTTCATTGGTCACTTTGCCATCGGCCACGCGACGGTACGGGGTTTCAATGAAACCGTACTCGTTCAAGCGGGCGTACAAAGCCAGCGAGTTGATCAGGCCAATGTTCGGACCCTCAGGGGTCTCAATCGGGCAGACACGGCCGTAGTGGGTGACGTGCACGTCACGCACTTCGAAGCCAGCGCGCTCACGGGTCAAACCGCCCGGGCCCAGGGCCGAGACGCGGCGCTTGTGGGTGATTTCCGACAGCGGGTTGGTCTGGTCCATGAACTGCGACAGCTGCGACGCACCGAAGAACTCTTTCAAAGCCGCAGAGATGGGCTTGGAGTTGATCAGGTCATGGGGCATCAGCGGCTCTTGCTCGGCTTGGCCCAGACGCTCTTTCACGGCTTTCTCGATGCGGGCCAGGCCGGTGCGGTACTGGTTCTCGGCGAGTTCGCCCACGCAACGCACGCGGCGGTTGCCGAGGTGGTCGATGTCGTCGACTTCGCCGCGACCGTTGCGCAGGTCCACCAGGATCTTGACCACGGCCAGGATGTCGTCGTTGGTCAGCACCATCGGGCCGGTGGACTCGTCACGGCCGACCTTGGCGTTGAACTTCATGCGGCCCACGCGCGACAAATCGTAGGTGTCGGGGTTGTAGAACAAGCGCTGGAACAGGGCTTGCACGGCGTCTTCGGTGGGCGGCTCGCCGGGGCGCATCATGCGGTAGATGGCGACGCGGGCGGCAAACTCGTCGACGGTTTCGTCGCTGCGCAGGGTCTGCGAAATGTAGGCGCCCTGGTCGAGTTCGTTGGTGTAGATGCACTGCAGGTCTTGCACGCCAGCGGCACGCAATTTCTTCAGCAGCACTTCGGTCAACTCTTCGTTGGCCTTGGCGATGATTTCACCGGTGTCGTTGTCGACGATGTTGCGGGCCACCACGCGGCCGACCAAGAAGTCTTCGGGCACGCTGATGTGCGTGGTCTCAGACTGCTCGAGCTCACGGGTGTGGCGCGCGGTGACGCGCTTGTCTTTGGCGACCACCACTTTGCCGGACTTGTCGGTGATGTCAAAGCGGGCCACTTCGCCGCGCAGGCGCTCGGACACAAACGCCATTTGGGCGCCGCTGTCCATCAGGCGGAAGTTGTCGTTGACGAAGAAGTTCGCCAGGATGGTTTCCGGCGTTAGGCCAATGGCCTTGAGCAGAATGGTGACGGGCATCTTGCGACGACGGTCAACGCGGAAGTACAAGACGTCTTTCGGGTCGAACTCAAAGTCGAGCCAGGAGCCGCGGTAAGGGATGATGCGGGCGCTGAACAGCAGCTTGCCCGAGCTGTGGGTCTTGCCCTTGTCGTGCTCGAAGAACACGCCGGGCGAGCGGTGCAACTGCGACACGATGACGCGCTCGGTACCGTTGATGATGAAAGAGCCCTTGTCGGTCATCAGGGGCACTTCGCCCATGTAGACCTCTTGCTCTTTGACTTCCTTGACAACCTTGGACTGGCTGGTCGAGGATTCACGGTCATAAATGATCAGTTGCACGCGGGCGCGCACGGCGGAGGCGAAGGTCAGGCCACGGGTCTGGCACTCGCGCACATCGAAGGCGGGCTTGGCGAGGTTGTACTCGATGAATTTCATCTCGACAAAACCGTTGTGCGAGACGATGGGGAAGGCGGCTTCAAAGGCAGCCTGCAAACCTTCCTGGGTTCGTTGTTTGGGGGCTGCGTCCGCTTGCAAGAACGCGGTGTAGGCGTCCTTTTGCATTTGCAGCAGGTAGGGAACTTCCAGCACGCTGTCGCGGCTGCCGAAACTCTTGCGGATGCGCTTGCGTTCGGTGTATGTGTAGGCCATGAGTTCTCCGGGCTTGATTCTCTCGGCGACTGTGTCGCCCCACAGGGGTCCAGATCCTGTAAGGCGTTCTTGGCGGCTGGCCACTACCAGCGTTGGCGGACGATTGCGCATTGCACGCAATCCGAACCAAGGGTCTTCTGCAGTCAGGGGTCAGAAGACACTCGAAAACGGCGTGAAAAAACAACGTTTTCGGGTGTGCTCTGCAAGCACCAAAGGCTGGAGGCCCTTGCGGACACTCCAGCCTCTGCGTGGCGATCGAATTACTTGAGTTCGACCTTGGCGCCGGCTTCTTCCAGCTTCTTCTTGGCGGCTTCGGCATCGGCCTTGGACACGCCTTCTTTGACGGCCTTGGGTGCGCCGTCGACCATGTCTTTGGCTTCTTTCAGGCCCAGACCGGTGATTTCGCGCACGGCCTTGATGACGGAGACCTTGTTGGCGCCAGCTTCGGTCAGCATGACGTTGAACTCGGTCTTCTCTTCAGCAGCGGCAGCACCGCCACCGCCGCCACCAGCAGCAGCGGGCGCGGCCATGGCGGCTGCGCTCACACCAAACTTCTCTTCGATGGCTTTCACCAGGTCGTTGAGTTCCATGACCGTCATGCTGTCCAGCGCGGTCAAAAATGCGTCTTTATCGAATGCCATGTTATTTCCTAACTTTTCCTAACAGTGCCACCTTGACGGCGGCGAATTGAACACTGCGCGACGTGCCTCAGGCGGCAGCCGCTTCGCCTTTCTTGGCCGCCAGGGCGCCCAGCACCACAGCGGTGCGAGACATCGGCGACATCAGCAAGCCACACAACTGAGCCAGCAACACTTCCTTGGAGGGGATGTTGGCCAATTGCTTGACGCCGTTGACGTCCAGGGCCTTGCCTGCGAACGCGCCACCCCGGATCACCAACTTGTCGTTGGTTTTCGCGAAGTCAGCCACCACCTTGGCGGCGGCAACAGCGTCAACAGAAAAGCCATAGATCAGCGGGCCGGTCATCTGGTCTGCTGCCACTTCAAACGCGCTACCGGCGACAGCACGGCGAGCCAGCGTGTTTTTCAACACGCTGAGCGTCACGCCCTTGCTGCGCGCATCGGAGCGCAGTTTGATCATGTCAGCGACCGTGATGCCGCGGTATTCCGCCATCACCAGCGTTTGAGCTTGAGCGGCGAGGCCCGTCACCTCAGAGACGACGGCTTCTTTCTCACTGCGATTCAGACTCAAGGTCTACTCCTTCAAAATGTGTTGTCGGGTTGCCCCTTCAACACGCTACGGTGCAGCGACCGACTGTCAGGGAAAAATCCTTTTCAGCGGGATCGCCATCTGCGTTGGCTGTTCGATTAAGTGCCACCCTGCGGCACGCCAACGGTCTTGGATGGCCCGAAACAGATCGAGATCGGTTTCGGCCCACCACATTGAGGGTCGCTTGCGCGGCCCTCAAATTTCGAGCACTTGGATCAAGCGCTCAGGGTTTGCAGGTCCACGCGCACGCCCACACCCATGGTGGAGGACACGGCCAGCTTGCGCAGGTAAACACCCTTGCTGGTGGCCGGCTTGGACTTGTTCAGGGCATCGACCAGCGCAGCCAGGTTGCCCTGCAACTTGTCGCTGTCGAAAGAGCGGCGGCCGATGGTGGCGTGCACGATACCGGCTTTGTCCACACGGAACTGCACCTGACCGGCCTTGGCGTTTTTCACGGCGGTGGCCACGTCGGGGGTGACGGTGCCCACTTTGGGGTTAGGCATCAGGCCACGGGGACCCAGGATCTGGCCCAGCGTACCGACCACGCGCATGGCGTCGGGTGCGGCGATGACCACGTCGAAGGGCATGTCGCCGGCTTTGACGCGGGCGGCCAGGTCGTCCATGCCAACCACGTCCGCACCGGCGGCCTTGGCTTCTTCAGCCTTGGCACCTTGGGCGAACACGGCCACGCGGGCGGTCTTGCCGGTGCCGTTGGGCAACACGACGGCGCCACGCACCACTTGGTCGGACTTCTTGGCGTCGATGCCGAGTTGCACGGCCACGTCGATGGACTCATCGAACTTGGCGGTGGCGCACTCTTTGACGATGCTCAGCGCGTCGGCAAAGGGGTACAGCTTGTTGCTGTCGACTTTGCCGGCAACGGCTTTTTGTTTTTTGGTGATTTTGGCCATGGTCAGACTCCTTCGACCGTGACGCCCATCGAGCGGGCAGAGCCAGCGATGGTGCGAACTGCTGCGTCCAGATCGGCAGCGGTCATGTCTTTCATTTTGGTTTTGGCGATTTCTTCCAGCTGTGCGCGGGTGATCTTGCCAACCTTGTCAACGTGGGGCTTGGAAGAGCCTTTGTCGAGCTTGATGGCCTTCTTGATCAAGGTGGTCGCCGGGGGCGTCTTGATGATGAAGGTGAAGGACTTGTCTGCAAACGCGGTGATCACCACCGGCAGGGGCAGGCCCGGCTCCACGCCTTGGGTCTGGGCGTTGAACGCCTTGCAGAATTCCATGATGTTCAAGCCACGTTGGCCCAGTGCGGGGCCAATCGGGGGCGAGGGGTTGGCCTTGCCAGCCGGCACTTGCAGCTTCACGAAGCCGACAATTTTCTTTGCCATGCTTTTTCTCCTTGCGGGTACAAACGCTCTTGCGAGCTCCCCGGGGTTAACGACTCACTTCAAACCACCGGGCGCCGAGTCGGAAGGCGCCCGATGCCAAACCATCAGGTCTTTTCGACTTGACCGAATTCCAGCTCGACGGGGGTGGCTCGACCAAAAATCGTGACCGACACGCGAACTTTGTTTTTCTCGTAATTGACTTCTTCCACCGAGCCATTGAAGTCGGTGAAGGGGCCTTCCTTGACGCGCACCAGCTCGCCCACCATGAACTCAACCTTGTGGCGCGGCTTGTCAGAGCCTTCCTGCATCTGGCTGACGATCTTCTCGACTTCGGCCTGAGAGATCGGTGCCGGACGGTTCTTGGCGCCACCCACAAAGCCAGTGACCTTGTTGGTGTGCTTGACCAGGTGCCAGGACTCGTCGTCCATGATCATTTCAACCAGCACATAGCCGGGGAAGAAACGGCGCTCGGTGGTGCGGCGCTGGCCATTTTTCATTTCCACCACTTCTTCGGTGGGCACCAGAATGCGGCCAAACTTGCTTTGCATGCCGGCGCGCTGAATGCGCTCGGTGATGTTGCGCTCGACAGCCTTCTCCATCCCCGAATAGGCGTGGACCACATACCAGCGCAGGTCCGGGTTGGCAGACGGCGCGAGCAGGCTTGAATTTTCGACGGTGTCGCTCATTATTTTTTCCAGCCCAAAATCAGGTCGTAGAACACCCACTCAAGGGTTTTGTCGGTGAGCCACAGGAACAAGGCCATGATGACGACAAAGCCAAACACATAGGCTGTCATCTGAATGGATTCCTTGCGGGTCGGCCAGACCACTTTTTGCACTTCGCGCCAGGCATCGCGACCAAAGCCAATCAGTTGGCGACCTTGCAACGAGGTCAAAAACACGACCACGCCACCCACCAAGCACACCAGCAAAGCCGCCCACTGAATCAAGGCGCCTTGCTGGCCCAACAGGTAATACGCCACCAAGGCCGCCAGCACCAAGCCAGCAGCCACTGCAAGCTTGAGCTTGTCAGCGGAGGTGTTCACGGTTTCAACGTTTGCGGTGGCCATGTCAGGCTGCTACTCATTCCAAAAAAGGGGCGTCACTGAAGACGCGGAAGCCCGCCAAACAGTTGGCGGGCTCGGAGGACACCAGAAACCGAGGTTTTTCAGAGTCTGGTGGCAGGGGCAGAGGGAATCGAACCCCCAACCTTCGGTTTTGGAGACCGACGCTCTGCCAATTGAGCTATACCCCTACGGTTTACTCCATGATCTTGGCAACGACGCCGGCGCCCACGGTCTTGCCGCCTTCGCGGATGGCGAAGCGCAAGCCTTCTTCCATCGCAATCGGGTGGATCAGCTTGACCGTGATCGACACGTTGTCG
>Ga0255100_1000028_pt1 | contig 74784 bp, 82 predicted proteins | sample Colum_Colum_RepB_2_FD_188449 | JGI IMG/M metagenome (GOLD analysis project Ga0255100, IMG submission 188449) | Freshwater microbial communities from Columbia River, Oregon, United States - Colum_Colum_RepB_8d | ecosystem: Environmental > Aquatic > Freshwater > River | place: USA: Oregon...
GCTTACCAGCGCCTGAAGTTACCCGCCGGACAGGCCTCGCTGGCGACGATGGAGGCTGAACTTCCGACCGACGGCAAACCCGACTCCCTGCTCGTGATTCGTGAATACGACGGCCTGTGGCCGGCTGAAAGCTGCGTGCTGGGCGGCACGCCCCCGCCGCTGGAGAACACCTACTGGAAACTCACCCGACTCGACGGTAAGGGCGTGCGGGTCGGTGACGACCAAGGCCAAGCTCATCTGATTCTCAAAGCGCCCAATGAACTGACGGGCTTCGGCGGCTGCAATCGGCTGGCGGGACGCTATGCGCTGAAAGGCGGCAAGCTAACTTTGCGCGGCACGGTGGCCACCCGCATGGCCTGTATCAACGGCATGGATCAGGAGGCGGCCCTGCTCAAGGCGCTCAAAGCCACCAGCACCTGGTCGGTCGAGGGGCAGTATCTCCACCTGTTTGACGAAGGCGGCCGGCAGGCCGCCCGCTTCGAGGCGGTGTATTTGCGCTAGTCGCCCGCACTGAGGCCGCTGTCCGCGGCCAGACGGGCGAGCTTGCCGTCGCGCTGCAGGCGCTCGATGACCCCGTCTACCGCAGCCTGAAGGTCCGGGCTCGCTTTCGGCAAGGCAACGGCCACCGGCACGCGTTCCAGCGTTGGCGAGCAGTGCAGTTCGGCGTGACCGTCGGCGATGAAAGCGAGAATGTTTTGCCGTTCGCTCAGCAGGGCATCGATCTCGCCCGCCTGTAACGCAGCGGCCGCCGCTTCAAAGCGCTCGAAGGCCCGCCATTCGGCCACTTTGAGACCGGCCGGCGGGCCCAGTCGCCCGGCATCGTTGCGCGCGATGAGACCAATTCGCCGCCCGTTCAAAGCGTCCAGCGTGGCGGGCGCCTCGCCCACCGTCATCGCCGCCAGATTGTGCTCGGTATAGGGTTTGGAAAAATCGACCAGCGCCGCCGAGGCCGGCGTAACGGCAAACATCGACAGGCCCAGATCCGCCTCGCCGCTCGCCACCGCCGGAAGACGATCGCGCTTGCGCAGAAGTTTGAGTTCCAACGCGTCGGCCGAGCCCAGCATCTCTTGGGCGATTTCGCGCGCAATGGCGATTTCAAAATTGCGTTTGGCGAAATGGGCCGGGTCCTTGTGCGCCGCCTGCCGCTGCTCGCCTTCGTTCTTCACCACCACCACCAGCCGACCCCGGGCCTTGATGCGGTCCAGCGCCACATCGGCCAGGGCTGGGGTCGCCCCGCCGAACATCACCGCGAACACCGTCCAGCCCAGAACCTTGCGCATCATGGAACCCACCTGTGGCAGAAAGAGTCGCATTATGGCGGCGAGACAGGTGCGCCGCGCGGGTATTGGCCACCGTATCTTCCATTGAAGGACAAAACCTTTGCAGGCGCGCCCATGACCTCTCCACTGTCGCCACCACTCAAGACCGCCGACCTGCTGGCCTATGCCGCGCTGGGCGTACCGCTGGCCATGGCGGCGCTGCCGATCTACGTGCTGGTGCCAAACTTCTATACCAGGACCCTGGGCCTGGAGTTGGGTCTGGTGGGCTTGATTCTGCTCCTCGCCCGCAGCCTTGATGCCTTGCAGGACCCGGTGTTGGGCTATCTCAGCGACCGCACCCGCCAGCGCGGTGGCAGTCGAGGGCGCTGGATTGCCGCCGGCATTCCACTGCTTGCCCTTGGCATGTGCGGCTTGTTGATGCCCCCCGCGCTGTCGCCCCCGGCGCTGGCGGGATGGCTGGTCGGCGCGCTGCTCGTGACCTACCTCGGTTTCAGCACGGTCAGCGTGAGCTATCAGGCCTTGGGCGCCGAGTTAGCCAGCGATCGGATTGAACGAACGCGCGTCACCGCCTGGCGAGAAGGGCTGGCGCTGCTCGGCGTCTTCGTCGCCGCCGCCTTGCCCGAGTGGTGGGCCACGGCGCTCGGACCTCAGGCGGCTTATGCGCGCTTCGCCGTGCTGTTCGCCGGACTGCTGGTGCTAATGGGAGGCATCAGCCTGCACTGGACACCGCCGCCGCAGTCTCCTGCGCCGCTGGCGCCGCCTGGCGGGCAGGCGTGGCGCTCAATGTTCATGCCCTTGCGTAACGCGCAGTTTCGACGGCTGGCGCTGGTGTTTGCGTTAAGCGGCATTGCGGCCTCGATTCCGGCCACGGTCGTGTTGTTTTTCGTCGAAGACGTCATCGGCAGGCCGGATCTGGGCGGCGCGTTTCTGGTGGTGTACTTCGCGGCCGGCGCGGCAGGCATGCCCTTGTGGCTGATCGCCGCACGGCGTTACGGCAAAGCCGGCGCCTGGCTGCTGGGAATGGGGCTGTCGATCGCGGCCTTCGTCTGGGCCTACGGCTTGGCGCCCGGCGACGTGCAGGCGTTTTTCATCATCTGCGCGCTGTCCGGGCTGGCGCTGGGCGCCGACTTGGCGCTGCCGCCGGCGCTACTGGCCGACGCCATCGACGACGATGAAAAAGCCGGGCTGGCGCGCGCCGAAGGCGCCTACTTTGGTCTGTGGCATTTGCTGAGCAAAGCCAATCTGGCGCTTGCGGCGGGCCTCGGCCTGCCACTGCTTGCGCTGCTCGGCTACACGCCGGGTAGCAACGACGCGCAGGGTCTGCTGGCCCTGTCTGTGGTCTACGCGCTGGTGCCCTGTGCGCTGAAACTGTTGAGCGCACTGGCACTGGTCGGGTCTGGCCTCTTACACACTCCCGACCGGCACCGGTCGGCAACTTGAAGGCATATCGCGCATGAAAAAAACATTGCTGGCCCTGGTTGGGCTGTTGCTTTCGGCTTGTTCGCAGGTCTCGATTCAGGATTATCGGGACCAGCAGCCACCGCTCGATTTACAGCGTTATTTCAACGGCGAAATTACCGGCTGGGGCATGGTGCAGGACCGCAGCGGCAAGGTGTTGCGCCGGTTTACCGTCCACATTGATGCGCGCTGGCAGGGCGAGACCGGCGTGCTGGAAGAAAATTTCGACTGGTCCGACGGCAAAAAAGAGCACCGGCGCTGGGAAATCACCAAGCGCGGGGACCGCTACACGGGCACTGCGGGTGACGTGGTTGGCACTGCCGCCGGCGTGGCCGCTGGCAACGCCCTGCAGTGGCGCTACGTGCTGGCCTTGCCGGTGGACGGCAAGGTCTGGCATGTCGACATGGATGACTGGATGTATCTGATCGACGAACAGACGCTGGCCAATCGGACCCGCATGAGCAAACTTGGCGTGCAGGTGGCCGAGATCAGCATTTTTTTCCGCCGCAAAGGCGATTAAACGAGTCGCGCTTGTCAGCCAGCCTCACACCGCCGCGACGCTGATGCCCATCAGGCGACGGTAGTTTTCCCAGAAACCGACGATCGCCGACTCGGTCACCAGATGTTCGGCGTCTTCCGCGCGGCCGCCGCCCATCGCAATCCAGGAGTGGGCGTCTTCGTCGCGGACAATCGCCTTCTGGACGATTTCCACCGCCTCGCCGTCCTCCATCGCCACGTAGCCGGCGGGCCCGATGAGGTTGGTCTGCTTCAAGCGAATCTCGCGCATCGCCTCATCGTCATCGGCATACCCGAAATGCGTCCAGACGAGTTCAAACGAATCAACCGAATACGGCACAATTTGGCGCACGGCGAGCGTGTTGGCGATCTGCTGAACCACGAGGTTGGGGAACACCGACAGGATTACCAGCGTAATGCCGTCGTCAAATTCGCGCCGCCCGGCCAGCACCGAGGGGTCCGCCAGCTTGAAGGCCGTGTTCAAACTACGGCTGTCCTGATAGGCGGCTTTGTCGGCTTCTGCCGTGCTAGTGCCTGCCATCGCGTACAACAGCGTATGGCGACGCCCGGCGTCCATCTTGCAGGCGCCCGTCTGCGAGGAGCGGTACAGGCCAAAGGTGTTGTGAAAGAGGTGCAGCAGGCTGGCGTGATAGGGGTCGCGCGTGTTCTCGGCGTACAGCTTCCAGTTGCCATGGATGAACTGACGCTGATCGCCAGTCACCACAATGTCTCGATTAAAAAGTCGCGCAATGGCCGCCACCACCATGGGGCCCAGATAGTCTTCCAAGGGCGCCACGTCCGTGGAAAAACTGGCAAACACCAGTCCGTGCAGACGGGCCACGCGCAGCCTCACCAGGCCATGGGCGTCCAGATTGAAGCCGTCGGGCATGCCGCCCTTGCCGTCGATCCCGGTCCGGAAAGGCACGCCACGCAGTCGACCCTTCAGGTCGTAATTCCACTGGTGATACACGCATTCCAGCCGGCGGGCGTTGCCCCGACGCTCGCGGCATACCAACGCACCACGGTGCGCGCAGCGATTTTGCAGGACGTTGATTTGGCCGTCGTTGTCCCGCGTCACGATGACCGGCGTGTCGCCCAGGAATGTCGACTTGTAGTCACCCGGCCGCGCGACTTCGGCCTCCAATGCTACAAAGCTCCAGGTCGGGCCGCGAAAAATGGTGGCCTGCTCGCGCGCGTACCAGTCGCGGTCCGTGAACACGCCGTAGGGCACGCGACAGCCGTCGCCTTGCACGGGCCATTGCAGCAGCGGGGAACTGTTCATAGCGGTGTCACCAGCAGGGTATCGATTCGGTCTGTGTCGAAAATCACCAGTTTTTCGGCGAAGCGCAACTCGCCGTCCTCCACCACGATGCGGTCGCGGTAGCTGCCAGCGCTGAAAATTTCCGTCACGCCGTTGGTTCGCGTACGCAGCACCACGTAGTTGCTGGTGGCTGTCAGCGCGTCGGCACTGAGTTCATCGAGCAGCAGGGCGCTTACGAAGTGGCGATAGCGGTGGGTTTCAAAGATGTTCGCATGGCGTAGCGCGACGATACGATCCGCCAGCATTGCGCGGGAATCGCAGTACATGGCCGCCGTCGACAGGCCACGCGAGGCGTTTTCCTGCGAACGCACGATGTACCGGCATTGGGTCGTAAAAAACGCCGGCCATGCTTCAAGCTGGTCGTCATCCAGACAGCGCACGTAGCGGGCGAGTAGCTCTTCGACCAGCAGCCGGCGCTCAGGCGCACTCAAGCTCAACAAATTCACGGCGAGACCCCTTGCATCAGACGGCAGAACGCCAGCGCCGAGTATAGGCCCGGTCGGGATGCTGGCGATGCTCGGACACAAGCCCGGGATTGGCCGGGCAGGCTGGTGCAGGAGGCCCGCGATGCGAGGCCAGACCTAATCGCGGCCGGCACGCCTACGCCTACACGAGAGCAGGTCGGCGTAGCACAGCATTCGTGAGAGGGGCTTTCTGCCCCGAGCCAGATTGTTGTGAACCTGCCGACGGCGTCGCGGCGTTGCCGCTCCCACGGGCGATGCGCGACCTCGCTTGACGCTGGGGTAGGCACCCAGAATTCCCTGCCAAAGTGGTCGTTCGTCTCGGCAGCAAGCGCGGCGCTTGCGCCGTGCCTGCAGGGTAGAAGGAACTGACTTGTCGAACGACCCTCCCGTACGACGAAGTCTCTCTCCGCCAATAAAAAAGCCCGCTGTTAGCGGGCGTTGGAAGAGAGAGCGGGATAGATTCGCGTTCGCTTGGGCGAACGCTCACCCCTGCGGGGCGCCTGCGGCGTCCAAACTCGCGCTGCGAGTTTGTCGAACGAAGGGTGCTCATCACGACATCTCTCTCCGCCAATAAAAAAGCCCGCTGTTAGCGGGCGTTTTTATTGGCGGAGAGAGAGGGATTCGAACCCTCGATAGAGCTTTTGACCCTATACTCCCTTAGCAGGGGAGCGCCTTCAGCCACTCGGCCATCTCTCCGTGGCCGGCAGGATACCGAGGCAGCCTGCCAGCGTAAAGCGACCTTACGCAGATGAGGACTTATTCGTCCTCACCCACGGCCGTTCCCGGTTGTTCCTGCTGAATGCGCTGATAGATTTCTTCACGGTGTACGGCAACGTCTTTGGGCGCATTTACCCCGATTCGAACCTGATTGCCTTTGATACCGAGTACCGTCACGTTAACTTCGTCGCCAATCATCAGCGACTCGCCGACTCGTCTGGTGAGAATGAGCATACCTGTTCTCCAAACCTGCTGTGAGAGCCTCTAGCGGCTCCTGTTTTCATACGCTTGCAGCTTAGTGAAGCGAGCGGGTCGGCCGCTTGCGTCGCCTCATTGATTCTGCAGCGGCGTCTTCTGCGCCGCCTACTCCTTGCCGAGCCCCGACGCTGGGTTCACTGAACGTTTCGTCGGGTCGTCCTGCCGCCCTTTTCCGCCTGGACAACGAAGGCCTGCTACCCCAAGTGGAGGTTATTCTATCCGACACAGACGGAATTTGGCCTTATTTTTCGGCCTAATTTTAAGCTTCGGCTGCCAGACCAAACTCAGCGTGCAAGGCGCGCACGGCGAGCTCGCCATATTTGTCATCAACCACCACGGAGATCTTGATCTCGGAGGTAGAAATCATCTTGATGTTAATGCCCTCATCGGCCAGCACGCGGAATGCCCGGCTGGCAATCCCGGCGTGCGAGCGCATGCCCACGCCTACCAACGACACTTTCACGATTTTCCGGTCGCCCGTGACCTGACGCGCCTTCAGCGTTGCCGCGCTGGTTTCCAGAATCGTGAATGCGCGGTCGAAATCGTTGCGGTGAACCGTAAAGGTGAAGTCGGCCGAACCGTCGGCGGCCACGTTTTGCACGATCATGTCGACTTCGATATTGGCGTCGGCCACCGGGCCTAAAATGGCGCTCGCAATGCCCGGTCTGTCGGGTACGCCCAACACGGTCAATTTGGCTTCATCACGGTTAAGCGTGACGCCCGAGATCAATGCGGCTTCCATGATGTTCTCCTCAGTCGTGATCAAGGTGCCGGCACCGTCCTTGAAGGACGAGAGCACACGCAGCGTGACCTGATACTTGCTCGCAAATTCAACAGACCGGATCTGCAATACCTTGGCACCAAGGCTGGCCATTTCCAGCATCTCCTCGTAAGTGATGCGATCGAGACGGCGAGCTTCGGGCACAATGCGGGGGTCGGTGGTATAAACACCATCCACATCGGTGTAAATCTGGCATTCGTCGGCCTTGAGGGCGGCGGCCAAGGCGACGCCGGTGGTGTCTGAACCGCCGCGGCCCAGCGTCGTGATGTTGCCGTCCTTGTCGACGCCCTGAAACCCGGCGACCACCACCACCTTGCCGGCGGCGAGATCGCTCGCGATGGGCGCGGCGTCGATTGCTTCGATACGGGCCTTGTTGAAGGCCGAGTCGGTAAGGATTCGGACCTGGGCTCCGGTGTAGGAACGCGCCGGTACGCCGCGCGCTTCCAGCGCCATGGCCAGCAGACCGATCGTGACCTGTTCGCCGGTCGACAGCACGCTGTCCAACTCACGCGGCGATGGCGGGTTTTGAATCGCCTTGGCCAACCCCAGCAGGCGATCTGTTTCACCCGACATGGCTGAAACCACCACCACCAACTGATGCCCTGCCGCATGTTCGCGCGCGACGCGCTCGGCGACCGCCTGAATGCGTTCCACCGAACCGACGGAGGTTCCGCCGTATTTCTGCACTATGAGACTCATAACACTCTCTATCACTCGCTTACCGGCTTAGCCGAGACGTTCGGCTACCCAAGCCTTAACCGATTCAAGCGCTGCCGGCAGGGCGTTTAGGTCGCTGCCACCGGCCTGCGCAAGGTCGGGTCGTCCACCGCCTTTGCCCCCCACCTGCGTGGCCACGAAATTGGCCAATTGACCCGCATTGACCTGAGCCGTGAGGTTGCTTGTGACGCCCGCGACCAGCCGGATTTTGTCTTCTTCAATCGCTGCCAGCACGATGACCGCGCTTTGCAGTTTGTCCTTGAGCCGGTCCATGGCCTCACGCAAGGTGGCCGCGTCGGCCCCTTCCAGCGTCTGCACCAGCAACTTTGCCGGCCCCACCGTGACCGCGCCGTCGGCGAGGTCCTTGCTGGAGCCACCGGCGAGCTTGGACTTCAGGGTCTGGATTTCCTTGTCTTGCGCCCGCACCCGGTCGGCTAACTGGCCGACTTTACCCAGCGCGTCCTCGGCATTGGCGGCTTTCACGCCGGCCGCGATTTTTCGCAAAGTCTGTTCGTTGCGCAAGGTGAATTCGAGTGCGCCGGCACCGCTCACCGCTTCGATGCGCCGTACGCCAGCGGCAATGCCGCTTTCAGCCATGATGCGAAACAGGCCAATGTCCCCAGCGCGGGAGACATGGGTGCCGCCGCAAAGTTCGACCGAGAACTCGCCCATGCTGAGGACGCGCACTTCGTCGCCGTATTTTTCGCCGAACAGCGCCATGGCGCCGGCGTCCAGGGCTTGCCGGTAGTTCATGAGGCGAGTTTCCACCGCATGGTTGGCGCGGATTTCTGCGTTGACCAGCCGCTCGATCTCCAGCAGCTGCTCTGGCGTCACCGCCTGCGTGTGCGCGAAGTCGAACCGCAGGCGGTCGGGCTCGACCAGCGAGCCCTTCTGCTCCACATGCTCACCCAGCGTGTTGCGCAGGGCCGCGTGGAGCAAATGAGTGGCTGAGTGATTGCGACGGGTGGCGGCGCGGCGGGCTTCGTCGACTTCGGCGCTCACCTGATCGCCGACTTGCAGCCGCCCCTGATTGAGCTGGCCAACGTGCAAATGGAGACCACCCTGCTTGCGGGTGTCGCTGACGTTGAACTGGAGGCCCTCGGCGCTCAGCCGGCCCCGGTCGCCCACCTGGCCGCCGGACTCGGCGTAAAACGGCGTGCGTTCCAGCACCACCACGGCCTGCGTGCCGGCCTCGATGACGCTCACCGGCTGCCCTTCGTGAAACAGCGCGGCAACCCGCGCCCGGTCGTGCTCTCGCTCGTAGCCGCTGAAGGACTGGCTGTTGCCGATCGCGCTCAGCGACTCGCCCGCAATGGCGTGCGAGGTGTCGACGTTCGCGAAGTGGCTGGCCGCGCGCGACTGTTCGCGCTGGGCGTTCATTGCCGCCTCATAGGCCGTCATGTCGATCGACAGGCCGCGCTCGCGGGCGATATCGGCGGTGAGGTCGACCGGAAAACCGTAGGTGTCGTTCAGCTTGAACGCAATCTCACCCGGGATGACCTTACCGCTGAGCCCGGCGACGGCGGTCTCGAAAATCTTGAGGCCCTGGTCGAGCGTTTCTGCAAAGCGCTCCTCTTCCTGCTTCAACACCTCGGCGATGCGGCCTGCCCGCTCGTGCAACTGCGGGAAAGCCTGACCCATTTCGCGGTCCAGCGGCGCGACCAGCTTGTGGAAGAAGGGGTCCCGGAAGCCCAGCTTGTTCCCGTGCCGGAGCGCGCGCCGCATGATCCGGCGCAGCACGTAGCCGCGCCCTTCATTGCTGGGCACCACGCCGTCCATTACCAGAAACGAACAGGCGCGAATGTGGTCCGCAATCACGCGTAAGGACGCGGACTCGCCGACATCCGCCGGGGCGAGATTGCGGATGGCGTTGATAAGGTTCTTGAAGAGGTCGATGTCGTAGTTGTCGTGTACGCCCTGCAGCACGGCAGCGACCCGCTCCAGCCCCATGCCGGTGTCGACCGAGGGCTTCGGGATGCGCTTCAGTTCGCCCTTGGCGGAGCGCTCGAACTGCATGAACACCAGATTCCAGATCTCGATGAAGCGGTCGCCGTCGGCGTCCGGCGAGCCCGGCGGACCGCCCGGAATGCCCGGCCCGTGGTCGAAGAAAATCTCGGTGCACGGGCCGCAGGGGCCGGTGTCACCCATCATCCAGAAGTTGTCCTTGTCGCCGCAGCGGGTGATGCGGGCGGGATCGACGCCGATGTGTTTTTGCCAGATTTCGGCGGCCTCGTCGTCGGTCTCGTAGACCGTGACCCACAGCTTGCTGGCCGGCAGTCCGAAGCGCTGGGTCAGCAGCCCCCAGGCAAATTCGATGGCTTCGCGCTTGAAGTAATCACCGAAACTGAAGTTGCCCAGCATCTCGAAGAAGGTGTGATGGCGAGCGGTGTAGCCGACGTTGTCCAGATCGTTGTGCTTGCCGCCGGCCCGGACGCAGCGCTGGCTGCTGGTCGCGCGGCGCACGGCGCGGTCTTCCAGCCCCAGAAAGACGTCCTTGAACTGCACCATGCCGGCGTTGGTGAACAGCAGAGAGGGGTCGTTTCCCGGCACCAGCGGGCTGCTGGCGACGATTTCGTGGCCCTGCTCGGCGAAATAATCGAGGAATCCCTGACGGATATCGGCGCTCTTCATGGCTTGAAACTACTCTGGGCGTTGGGTCATTCGTCGTCGCCGCCCTTCAGGGCGGCGGCTATCTGTTTGCGCGTGAAGCCGCGGTATTCAAGAAACCGCATGCGCTTGGCGCGTTCCGGGAAATCAGCGGCAGCGGCGGGAAACTTGCGGGCCAGTACCGCACGCGCGCTGGCGGTCCAATGCGCGGCGTCAGCATCAAGTGCTGCTTCGATCAACGCCGCGTCCACGCCTTTATCCCGCAGTTCGTGCCCAATGCGCACCGGCCCCTGCCCGCGCTCGGCCTTGGCGCGCACAAACATTTCCACAAATCGCTCGTCGCTGAGGTAGTGCTGGTCGGTCAACTGGTCCAGCACATCCTCTACCGCCTCTTGCTCATGCCCACGTTGCGCCAGCTTGCGCTTGAGTTCAACGCGCGAGTGCTCGCGTCTGGCCAGCGCAGCCAGCGCCTGTCGTCTGGCGCCGGCTGCGGGGTCGTCGCTCAGAGGTCAGGCTCCAGCTCGTCGTCATCAGCCTCCGGCACCGGTGCGACCGCCGGCATCGCTGCCGCGCGGATCGAGGCTTCAATTTCGTTCGCAATTGCCGGGTGTTCTTTGAGGTACATGCGGACGTTTTCCTTACCCTGCCCCAGTCGGTCGCCCTTGTAGGAGTACCAGGCGCCGGATTTCTCCATAAAGCCCTGCGCGACGCCCATTTCGACGATTTCGCTTTCGCGGGACACGCCCTCGTTGTAGATGATGTCGAACACGGCTTCCTTGAACGGCGGCGCCACCTTGTTCTTGACGATCTTCACCCGGGTTTCGTTGCCGATGATTTCGTCGCCCCGCTTCAACGAGCCAATGCGGCGAATGTCCATACGCACAGACGCATAGAACTTCAGCGCGTTGCCGCCGGTGGTGGTCTCCGGGCTGCCGAACATCACGCCAATCTTCATACGGATCTGGTTGATGAACACCACCAGCGTGTTTGCACGCTTGATGTTGCCGGTCAGTTTGCGCAGGGCCTGCGACATGAGGCGCGCGTGCAGGCCCATGTGGCTGTCGCCCATTTCGCCTTCAATTTCCGCCTTTGGCGTCAGCGCGGCGACGGAGTCGACGATGATCACGTCGACTGCCCCGGAGCGCACCAGCATGTCGGTGATTTCCAGCGCCTGTTCGCCGGTGTCGGGCTGGGAGACCAGCAGGTCTTCGATTTTCACGCCCAGCTTGGCGGCGTACTGCGGATCGAGCGCGTGTTCGGCGTCGACAAACGCCGCGGTTCCGCCCTTCTTCTGCATCTGGGCCACCACCTGCAGCGCAAGCGTGGTTTTGCCGGAAGATTCCGGGCCAAAAATTTCGACGATGCGCCCGCGCGGCAGGCCGCCCACGCCTAGCGCCAGATCGACGCTGAGCGAACCGGTGGATACGACGTCGATGTCGCGCACGGCGTTAGCGCCGCCCATGCGCATGATGGAGCCGCTACCAAACTGCTTTTCGATTTGAGCCAGCGCCGCGCCCAGCGCTTTTTTGCGATTGTCGTCCATGGAATTCTCCTGTGGATTGGATGAAGGTGGTGCGGCGAGGACGCGCGCGGATTATTGCACAGACGCATCGGCCAGTTCAGCGGTGGCCGTGGCGTGCAGTGCTTTGAAAAAGGCCTTAAGGCAGGGCGAGTCCCTCGGCCAGCGCCAGCAGACCGGCGAGCGCAGTGGCTACGGTCTGGCCGCGCACGGCCGCGCGGTCGCCGGCGAAGACCAGACGCCGGGTTTGCGGGCTCGCGCCCCGCAGGGCATAGCCAAAACAGACCGTGCCGACCGGCTTGCCCGGGCTGGCACCACCGGGCCCCGCGATGCCGGTGACCGCGACCGCCACATCGGCGCCGGAGTGGGCCAGCGCGCCGGCGGCCATCTCGGCCGCGGTCTTTTCGCTGACCGCGCCGGCCCGCGCCAGGGTGTCAACCTGCACACCCAGCAGTGCTTCCTTGGCGGCGTTGGAATAGGTCACAAAACCCCGGTCAAACCAGCCCGAACTGCCGGCAATCTCGGTGACGGCAGCGGAAATCCCGCCACCGGTGCAGGATTCGGCGGTTGCCAGCACCCAGCCGCGCGCGGCGAGCGCGACGCCCAGTCTGCTTGAAAGCGCCGCGATGGCGGCCGGGTCATGGGGAATCAGCGGAGTCATCGGCGTGCCCTGAAAAATTGTTGGAGCTGGGTGGCGGTGGCGGCTTGCAGCACGCCGCCGGTGATCGTCACGCGGTGGTTAAGCAGCGTCGTATTGAGGACATCAAGCACCGAACCGGCGGCGCCAGTGCGCGGGTCGTAGGCCCCAAACACCACACGCCCGAGTCGCGCGTGCAGGATCGCACCGCTACACATGGCGCAGGGCTCCAGCGTGACATAGAGCGTGGCGCCGCTTAGCCGGTAATTGCCCGCCTGCCTCGCTGCCGCGCGCAGCGCCACCACTTCTGCATGCGCGGTGGGGTCGGCGCTCTGAATAGGTCGATTCCAGCCCTCACCCAGCACAATCCCCTCGTGAACCACCAGCGCCCCGACCGGGACTTCGCCCTGTCTGGCAGCGGCCTCGGCCAGCGCGTACGCGCGCTCCATATAGCGCAAATCGGTGGTGAGGTCGGCAGACATGGCAGAGGACAGGCACTCGCGCGGTGGAAGGGTTGGAGTCTAACGAGCGCCTGCGGGGGAATCCAAATTGACTGCCCGGGCTGCTAGATCAGGTCTAGCCTGCGGGCTGGGAGGCTCAGTGGCTGAGCCTCTGATGCGTGGACTGGAGATCCGGCGCTGCCGGTCACCGGGATGGTGGCCGGCAGCGCGCGGGACTTAAGCGGCGCGACGCAGCGCCTCGATGCGGTCTTCCAGCGGCGGGTGGGTGGCGAACCACCGCATCCAGCCGCCTTTACCACCGCCCGACAGACCGAACGCCGCCAGACGCTCCGGTAGCTGCGAGGGCTGATGTGCCTGCTGCAGGCGGGCCAAAGCTGCCACCATTTTCGTGCGACTGCTCAGCGTGGCGCCGCCGCGATCCGCCCGGAACTCGCGCTGGCGGGAGAACCAGGCCACCACGCAGGAGGCCAGAATGCCCAGCGCAATTTCGAGCACGAAGAAGGTGACGTAGTAGCCCACCCCGGGGCCGCCCTCCTGCTTCAGCACGACCCGGTCGACAAACCAACCGACCGCGCGGGCAATCACAATCACGAAGGTATTCAGCACGCCCTGAATCAACGCCAGCGTCACCATGTCGCCGTTGGCGATGTGCGCCACCTCGTGACCCAGCACGGCTTCTGCTTCGTCCTGCGACATCTGCTGCAGCAGCCCGGTCGACACCGCGACCAGCGCATTGTTGCGATTCCAGCCGGTCGCGAAGGCATTGATGTCGTCCGACTGATAAATCGCGACCTCCGGGCGCCCGATACCGGCAGCCTCAGCCTGCCGGGCCACGGTCTGGAGCAGCCATGCCTCCGTCGCGCTGGCCGGTGACTCGATGACCTGCGCACCGGTAGCCATCTTGGCAGACCACTTCGAGATCAGCAGCGAGATCAGCGAACCTCCAAACCCGAACAAGGCAGCGAAAGCCAGCAGGCCGACCGGGTTAAGGCCCTGCGCGCCCACAAACTGGTGCAGGCCGAGCATCGAGGCCACCACCGACAAGGTCACCATGACCGCAAGGTTGGTCACCAGAAAAATTACGATCCGTTTCATTCTCTACTCCTGATTTGACTCATTCAGGGAACTGTCTTCCCGTCTTACTGACTGAGGTCCTGCCACGGGGAATCACGCCGCAGGGCCTGCTGGCGCCCCACCTGCCGAGAGACCGCGCGCCCGGCCCGTTCGGCAGCGGCGTCGATCGCCACATAGAGGTTGGATTCCTGCTGTTCGATGACGATTGCCTGCTGACCCGGCACGCTGATGCGTAGCGCGCAGCGTTTGTCGACGCCACCGCGCGGACCGTTCTCATCGGTCAGCCGCACGCCGACGCGACCAACGCGGGCGCCAAGGCCACCGAAGGCAAAGCGCAGACGACGTTCGGTTTGCGTGCGCAGCGCATCGGTCAGGGTGAAGCCTCGGGTCTGAATATCAATTTTCATCTTGGGCTACTCCGCTTGTTTCTGTGTGTTGACGCGCCCATTCTTCGCGTCAGCGATTGATCGAACCAGTCGAATCTTTTTACTCAACACTCAGTTTTTTACTGATAAATAAAATGGCCAGCCTGAACCTCAAGCATTTGCGTTATTTCTGGACCGTCGCCCGCACCGGCAGCATCGCGCGGGCCAGCGAACAGCTGCACGTCACCTCCCAGTCCATCAGCAGCCAACTGGCAGAACTCGAACAGTCGCTGGGCACGCGACTATTGCGGCGCCATGGCCGCGGCCTGGAAGTCACCGACATAGGCCGGCGCGTCGCCGATTACGCGGCAGAAATTTTTGCGCTGGAAGAAGACCTGCTGACGCTGGTGCGTCAGCAGGACAAACGAGCGCCGCTGCCTTTTCGCGTGGGCGTGGCCGACTCGGTGCCGAAGTCGTTCACCTCGGAAGTGCTGGAACCGGCCTTGAAGCTCGCGGAGGCGGTGCGCCTGGTTTGTCGCGAAGGTTCACTGGTCTCGTTGCTCGCCGATCTCGCCGTGCATCGGCTTGATCTGGTGATCGCCGACCGCCCACTGCCGTCGGATTTGAAAGTGCGAGCGTTCAGCCACCTGTTGGGCACCAGCGATCTGTCGGTGTTTGGAGCGCCGGGCTTGCTGCGGAGTTTGAAAGGCAGTTTTCCAGGCATGCTGAACGACGCCCCGCTGCTGCTGCCGGGACGCGGCGTAGCGGTCAGGCCGCAGCTGGAGCAGTGGCTTGATGTGAACCATCTGCGGCCGCAAATTGTGGGCGAATTCGACGACAGCGCCCTGTTGAACGCCTTCGGCCAGCGCGGCGTCGGGCTGTTTACCGCGCCAACCGCGCTCTCGGCCTACATTTGCAAGCAATACGCGGTGCGCGCGGTGGGCCGCATGCCGGAAATCAGCGAGCAGTTCTATGCCATTTCGACCGAGCGGCGTCTGCGGCACCCGGCCGTCCTCGCCATCAGCGAAGTAGCCAGCCAGCAGTTGCTCACGGCGCCGGTCAAAACGCGCCGCCGTCGCGGTTAGGGGCTCAAAACCAGTTGTAGTTGAAACTAATGCTCACCCGCTCGCCGCGCACGCGGTTGGGCGGTACTTCGTGCCTTAGCCAGCTTTCAAACAGCACCAGCTTGCCGGCTTCCGCCGGCACGGTTTCCCAGCCGGCCTCGGGTGCGCGGCGCGGCGGCGCGGCCATAAAACGGTCGAGTCGCGGATCTTCAAATTTGAGTCCCGGACAGCCCTTGGGCGTTTTCACATAGTAGGTGCCGCTGATTGTCGACAGCGGATGCAGATGCAGCGAGTGCGCGGTCTGGAAAGGCATGATGTTGACCCAGCAGTCGGTCATCTCGAGCTGGCGGTCGGTCAGATCAAAGTCGAGCGCTCGGGCAAATGCACGCACGTGACGGTCGAGCTTGCGCTGCAGGTCGGCAAAAGTTGGCGAGAACAGATGCATCCGGTGCGCCGAGCCGTAGGAGGTGAAGCCGCCGGGATAATTGTGCTTCGACCACTGCTGGCCGGCGACATCGTCCTGACGCAACTGCGCACATTCTTTCAGCAACTGCGCGTTCAGCGGCGTCGCCGTCTTCGGCGCCAGCTTGGCGAGATAAAGCCGGGTAGGGAACAGGGCGGTGACGGGCATAGCGGGGTTCTCGATTAGGGAACTGGATTGTAGCCATCGCACGCCGCTCAAGCCCTCCCAGCCCAGCGGGCGGCGGCTTGTGCTAGGGTCGCGCCACTATCACCTCCGCCGGCGGCGGCACGACTGAAAGGGTTTCTTATGTCAGGTCTCTGGGCATTGCGCGGCTGCCTCCTTGGCAGCCTGATCGGCACATCGGCGTTCAATGGGGCAGCGGCGGCCGGCCTACCAGACGCCGACTGGCCGGCCTATAACAACACCGTCAACGGTCAGCGCTACGCCGAGCTCGACCAGATCAACACCACCAACGTCGACCAGCTGAAAGAGGTGTGTCGTTTGCAGGTGGACGATGCCGGTACCTTTCAGGCCGGTCTGGTGGCGCTGGACGGTACGCTCTACTTCACCAACGCGCACGACACCCTGGCGGTCGATGCCCGGACCTGTGCGGTGCGCTGGCGTCATCACTATCAGCCGAAAGAGGCCGAAGTCTTTCAGGTCAACCGCGGCGTAGCGTATGCCAATGGGAAAGTCTTCCGCGGCACGCCGGACGCGCGCCTGCTGGCGATTGACGCCGCGACCGGTAAAACCCTGTGGCAACATCAGGCGGGCGATTCGGTGCAAGGTGAGTTCTTCAGCGCGGTGCCCGCCGCCTGGCAGGGCACGATCATCATCGGAACGGCCGGCGGCGACTGGGGCATCCGCGGTCGCGTGATGGCCTTTGATCAAAACGACGGCCGCGAACTCTGGCGTTTCTACACCATCCCGCGCGGCAAGGAAGTGGGCGCCGAGACCTGGAAAAATGTCGGCAGCGCGCGCTATGGCGGCGGCGGCAGCTGGACCACCTACACGCTCGATATGGCGTCGGGTGAAGTCTTCGTGCCGGTCGGCAACCCGGCGCCGGATTTTGTGCCCAGCCATCGGCCCGGCGATAACCTGTTCACCAACAGTCTGGTGGTGCTGGACGCGCGCACCGGCGCGCTCAAGTGGTGGCACCAGATGGAGTCGAACGACGGGCTCGACTTGGATCTGGGCGCCGCCCCGGCGCTGTACTGGGACAGCAAGGGCGAGGCGATGGTCGCTTTCGGCAGCAAGGACGGGCATCTCTACGCGGTGAATCGCGAAACCCACAAGCGCGCATTCAAGACCCCAATCACTACCGTGAAAAAGCCCGCCACCGCGCCCACCCGCGACGGCGTGTACACCTGCCCGGGACCACTGGGCGGCGTTGAATGGAATGGGCCGGCCTACGATGCCAAAACGAAACAGCTGGTGGTGGGCGCGGTCGACTGGTGCGCGCACATCAAGTCAGACGAGGTCGCCTATCAGCCCGGCAAGTTCATGGTCGCCGGCGGCTGGCAGATGGACGAGCAGCGCAGCGGCTGGATCAGCGCGGTGGACCCGGATACCGGCAAGCTGCGCTGGCAGTACCACGCGAGCGGGCCAGTGGTGGCGGGCCTCACGCCCACCGCCGGCGGCCTGACCTTCGCTGGCGATCTGGACGGCAATCTGCTGGCGCTGGATTCCGCTACCGGCGAAGTTCGATACAAGCAGTCAGCCGGCGGCGCGCTGGCCGGCGGCGTCATCACCTACGCCACTGGCGGCACCCAGTACGTCGCGGTGACGGCGGGCAATGTCTCGCGCGCCTCGTTTGGCGACGGCGGCAAGCCCACGCTCGTCGTTTACGCGCTGGCCGACGAAGCGGCGGGCGCGCCCGTTGCCGCCGCCGCTGCGGCCCCCAGCGCCACCACGCCAAGCGGCGCACCGGATCTCATCCGGGGCAAGGCGCGCTTCGGACAGAGCTGCGCCGGCTGCCACGGCGCGCAAGGTGAGGGGGCGGTGGGCCCGACGCTGGTCGGTCTCAGCAAGAAACTGGACCTCGCCGCCACCATCCAGTGGATCAAGAACCCGTCCGCCAAGATGCCGCGACTGTATCCGGGCAGCCTGAGCGACCAGGACGTCGCGGATATCGCGGCCTATCTGCAAACCTTTTAGCACCGGGGGTGACACATGGCCCGCAGTGACGCCTACCTCCAAGCCGCCGCGGATCACATCATGATCCGCGACCTCATCGGTCGCTATGGCTTTGCGATCGATTACGAAACTGGCGACCCGGGCCAATGGGCGCAACTCTTTACCGAAGACGGGCGCTTCGAGATCCCGATCATGAAAGTGGTCGTCGAAGGCCACGCCGCGCTGACCGAGTTCGCCGCCGGACTGCAGCGCACGATTCCCGGCTTGCATCACGTGATGACCAACGCTTTTGTGGATCTCGACGGCGACCGCGCAAGCGGCAAGTGCCATCTTAACGAGTTCCTGCTGCGGCCCGAGGCGATCTACAACAACCTGCAGGGCTGGTACGAGGACGAGTATCAGCGCGTGGGTGAGGTCTGGCGGTTTCGCGTGCGCAAAGTGCTGTTTCCGCGCGACTCGAGCCGCGTGACCACGGGCGGCCAGATTGGCGAATATTTCAGGGAATATCTGACGTTCTGCCGGCAGTTCCGGCGGGACTAAGCGCTATCCGCAGTCCCATGCATCGCTTGAGTAAGCCCGCTTTCGACCAGGCGCGATAAGCCGTGCGGTGTTGGACAAGGCGCGGCGCTCGCTCCCGCGGGATCACGGGCACGGGCGCCACGTGGCAGGCAGTTAGCGAACGATCAGCCCCGCGTAGTCGCCCTTGGCCCGCCATTCCGCCAGCATTTCGTAAAACTTAAGCCCGCCTTCCGGGTAATGCCCCTGCAGGAAGCCGTCGTTCTCCGACTTGGCCGAGCCTTCGGCGTTGTAGTAGCCGGGCGTGCAACTCGCGAGGTATTCGGTCATCGCAGTCGGCGCCAGCACCAGCGCCAGATAGTCTTCTTCCGCCTTCAGCGTGGGTTCGAGCGCTTTGAGGCCGCGCTGCTGCGCCTCGTTGAAGACCTTCGCCAAATGCTGGGCCTGCTTGTCGAGCTGGTAGGTGAAATTCGGCGTGTAGCCGGTCTGGGTAAAGCCCATGTGATAGAGGTTGGGAAAGCCGTGGCTCATGAGACCGTGGTAGGTCCGCATGCCCTTGGCCCAGTAGTTGCCGAGCGTCTCCCCGTTCCGGCCGATGACTTCCATCGCCGCCTGCCGGGTGTAGGTGGCGCGGCTGACTTCAAAGCCGGTGGCGAAGATGATGCAGTCGACTTCGTATTCCACCCCGTCCACCACCACGCCTTTTTCGGTCAGGCGGTCCACGCCTTTGCCGCCGGTATCGACCAGTTTCACATTGGGGCGGTTGAAGCTTGGCAGGTAGTCGTCGTTGAAGCAGGGCCGCTTGCACCAGGGGCGATACCAGTGCTTCAGCGCCTCCGCGGTCGCCTTGTCTTTCACCGTGTCGTCGATGCGCGCCCGCACGCGGTTGTCATGCTGGTAGTCGACGATTTCACCGAGCAGCTTCAATTCCTCCGCGCTGAGGTTGGCGCTGCCGGATCCGTCCATCAGCTCGCCCAGTGACTTGAAGAGCGCGGTCCAGCCGTCGTTCACCAGATCCTCTTCTACCGCCGCGCCCACCAGCATCCTGGTGAAGTTGTCGTTGCGGTGCTGCTGCCAGCCGGGCTGCAGCGACTTGAACCAGTCGGGGTCGGTTTCGCGATTGCGCCGTTCGTCTACCGAAGACGGCGTGCGCTGGAACACGTACAGCTGCTTCGCGGCCGCACCCAGATGCGGAATGGACTGAATGGCCGTGGCGCCGGTGCCAATGACCGCCACGCGCTTGTCGCCCAGCTTGTCCAGATTGCCCACCGCAGAACCACCGGTGTAGTCGTAGTCCCAGCGGCTGGTGTGGAAGGTGTGGCCCTTGAAATCGCGGATGCCCGGAATGCCGGGCAGCTTCGGCCGGTTCAGCGAGCCGCTGGAAATCACCACGTGGCGGGCGCGGATGCAGTCGTGGCGGTCGGTGGTGACGATCCAGCGCGCGGCCGTATCGTCCCAGCGTAGTTCGCGCACCTGGGTCTGGAAGTAGCTGCGGGAGTAGAGGTCAAAGTGATTGCCGATGCGCTGCGCGTGTTCGTAGATTTCCGGCTGGAAGGAGTACTTTAGTTTTGGCATGTAGCCGGTCTCGTCCAGCAGCGGCAGGTAGATGTAGGACTCGACATCGCACTGCGCGCCGGGATAGCGGTTCCAGTACCAGGTGCCGCCAAAATCGCCGGCGCGTTCGATGATGCGGAAATTGGTGACGCCCGCCTCCTGCAGCCGCGCCGCCATCAACATGCCGCCGAAGCCGCCGCCCAGCACGGCAATGTCGATGTCTTCGGTGACCGGCGCGCGGTCTATCTTCGCGGTGATATGCGGGTCTTCGTTGTAACGTTCCAGATCCCCATCGATGTTCTGGTACTGCGTGTAGCCGTCGCCACGCAGCCGACGATCGCGCTCGTAGTCGTACTTGGCGCGCATTTCGGACGGGTCAAAGCCCAGTTCCTCGGCGGTCGGAATACGCAGCTTGCCGTCGCTGAAAAAAGGATTCGGCTTGTTCATGGTCGGCTCCTGGGCAGCACCGCCCGGTGACGGTGGATGTGGGATGGATGCGTGTTGCAGCGGACGTTACGGCGTTCGCATCGCAGCAAACTAGCGACGGGCCTGCCAATCTTTGTTCTTTTGGTGACAGGGCGGAGGCGGCGTTCGGGCGCCGCTCTCGCCGACGGGCGTGGTGGACTCAAATGGCGACGAGCACGTCAGCGCGGCAAGCCCGTTGGCGTGCCCGTTATCGCCCTGCCAGCGCCGCGTCCTGTGACAGCTTTGCGCCTGGGGCCAGAACTCGTCGCCGAACTGCCAGATAGCCCTATCTATGCGGTGTGCAGTGCTTACGGCCGCTCAAGTTCAAGCGTAGCTGCCATGTTTTAGTGAGGTATCGATTGCTTCACTATCTCAAGACAAGGTGACTTTACTCGTCATCAAAGTCGCACTGAACAATCTCAAAAAAAGGGCAAGACCATGAGTAAACCCGTTTGTCTGATCCTCGGCGCAGGTGCCGGCATCGGCGGCCATGTCGCAAAGCGCTTTGCCAGCGAGGGCTATCACGCCTGCCTCGCCCGTCGCACAGACAAAGCCGGTCTGGACAAGCTCGTCGCCGAGATCGAGGCCGCGGGTGGCTCGGCCAGCGGCTTCCTACTGAATGCGGTGGCGGAAGGCAGCATCGAAGAACTGGTCACCCATATCGAGGCCAACATCGGCCCGATCGCAGTCGCCGTGTTTAATCTGGGCGCACAGATTGGCGACCGGGGTCTGGCGAGCACTTCGCTCAAGGCTTTCGAGATGGGCTGGCGCATGGCGACCTTCGGCCTGTTCCGTCTGGCGCAAGTGCTGTTTCCCTACATGGAGCAGCGTGGCCAGGGCGCGCTATTGGTGACCTCCGCCACCGCCGCGATGCGCGGTAACGCCGGCCAGCATTCGCACGCCGCAGCCATGGGTGGGCGGCGGATGTTGTGTCAGTCCTTAAACGCCCAGTACGCGAGCAAGGGCATTCACGTCGCGCATATCGTCATCGACGGCGCGGTCGACGCGCCCGACACGCTGGGCAAGATGCTCGGCCCTGAGCGCTTTCAGGCTTTGCGCGAAAGAAAGGGCCTAGAACACGACGGCCTGCTGGTGCCAGCGGAGGTAGCCAACACCTATTTCCATGTGGCGCATCAGCATCGCTCCGCGTGGACTTTCGAACTCGACCTGCGCGCGCATTCCGATCTGGCCTGGTGGAACCACGCCAGCAATCCCGATCTCAGGTAGCGGCGCAACGGACTGAACAACTCGAGTAAGCCCGCCAAAAACCGATAGACTGGCGCCAATGTGAGGAATTGATGCGGGAGGATTAGGCATGGCAACTGCACTGAAGGTGGCGAGCGATGTGCGCGCGAAGATCAGCGACGACGAATGGCAGGTGCGCGTAGACCTCGCGGCCGCGTATCGCCTGGTCCATCACTATGGGTGGACCGACCTTATCTTCACGCACCTCTCGGCGCGTGTGCCAGGCCCTGAGCACCATTTCCTGATCAACCCCTACGGCCTGATGTTCGACGAAGTGACCGCTTCCAATCTGGTGAAGATCGATCTCGACGGCAACATCGTCATGTCGAACGGCTACGAGGTAAATCCGGCCGGCTTCACCATCCACAGCGCGATTCACATGGCGCGCGAGGATGCCCGCGCGGTGATGCATCTCCACACGGACGATGGCGTCGCGGTGTCCGCGATGGCGCAGGGCCTGATGCCAATCACGCAGACGGCAATGGTGATTGCGGATCAGGTGGCCTACCACGAGTACGAGGGTGTGGCGCTCGACCTTGGCGAGCGCGAACGTCTGGTGGCCGACCTCGGCGCGAAGAAACTCATGCTGTTACGCAACCACGGCACGCTCGCCGTGGGCGCCACGGTGTCAGACTGCTTCTTGATGCTCTACACCTTCGAGCGTGCCTGCAGTATGCAGGTGCGAGCGCTGGTCAGCGGCGCGCTGCACCTGCCGTCGGCGGCTGCGGTGGAAACCTCGCGTCAGCAGGGCAGCAAGCTGATGGCCTCAGGCCAACTCGACAGGCTGGCCTGGCCCGCGCTACTTCGTATGCTCGATCGCAAGGACCCGGATTTCCGCAGCTAGGGTCCCTTATTCGCTTAAAAGCAGTGGGTCGAGAAAACCCGGCGGGTCAGCCTACTCCCACTCAATCGTCGCCGGCGGCTTGCCCGAGATGTCGTACACCACACGCGACACGCCTGGCACTTCGTTGACGATGCGGCGCGAGCAGACGTCCAGCAACTCATACGGCAGATGCGCCCAGTGGGCGGTCATGAAGTCGACGGTCTCGACCGCGCGTAGCGCGATCACCGGCGCGTAGCGGCGGCCGTCGCCGGTCACGCCGACGCTTTTCACCGGCAGGTACACGGCAAAAGCCTGGCTGGTTTTCTCGTACCAGCCGGCGCGGCGGAGTTCTTCGATGAAGATGTGATCGGCGAGCCGCAGGGTGTCGGCGGCGGCCTGCGTCACCTCTCCCAGAATCCGCACGCCGAGACCGGGACCGGGAAACGGATGGCGGTCGATCATGGACTTGGGCAAGCCGAGTTCGAGACCGATGCGGCGCACCTCGTCCTTGAACAGCTCGCGAATGGGTTCGACCAGCTGCAGTTTCATATGCGCCGGCAGCCCGCCGACGTTGTGGTGGCTCTTGATGACGTGGGCCTTGCCGGTCTTGCTGCCGGCAGATTCGATGACGTCGGGGTAGATGGTGCCCTGGGCAAGAAAATCGACGCCCTCGATTTTGGCGGCCTCTTCATCGAAGACCTCGATAAACAGGCGCCCGATGATTTTTCGCTTCTGCTCGGGGTCGGCCACACCGGCGAGTTCGCGGAAATAGCGCTCGGCGGCGTTGACGCGAATCACCCGCACGCCCAGGTTTTGCGCGAACACTCGCATCACCTCGTCGCCTTCCTGATGCCGCAAGAGACCGTGGTCGACGAACACGCAGGTAAGCTGGTCGCCAATCGCTTTGTGCAGCAGCGCGGCGACGACCGAGGAATCGACCCCGCCCGACAGCCCCAGCAGCACGCGGCGTGTACCCACCTGCGCGCGGACGCGAGCGATGGCATCTTCGATGATGTTATCGGCGGTCCAGCTGCCATCGCAGCCGCAGATCTCGCGCAAAAATCGCTGATAAATCCGCGCGCCCTGCGTGGTGTGGGTGACTTCGGGGTGAAATTGCAGCGCGTAGTAGCGACGGGATTCATCCGCCATACCGCCAATTGGCAGGTCGGGCGTGGAGGCGATGGTCTTGAAGCCGGGCGGCAGTTCGACCACGCGGTCGCCGTGACTCATCCAGACATCCAGCAGGCCGTGACCGTCGGCGTTTACGCGGTCTTCGATGTCGCGCAGCAGCTGGCTGTGGCCACGGGCGCGCACTTCGGCATAGCCAAATTCGTGAACCGCGCCGGGCTCCACCCGACCACCGAGTTGGGCGGCCATGGTCTGCATGCCGTAGCAGATCCCCAGCACCGGCACGCCGCTGGCGAACACCACATCGGGAGCTGCAGGCGCATTGGCCTCCGTGACCGACTCGGGGCCGCCGGAGAGGATGATACCGGTCGGGCCAAACGCGCTGACCGCAGCGTCGCCCGCGTCCCAGGGATGGATTTCGCAGTACACGCCCAGTTCGCGCACGCGACGGGCGATGAGCTGGGTGTACTGCGAGCCGAAGTCGAGAATGAGAACGCGCTTGGCGTGGATGTCGCGGCTCACGTTGGCTCAATCCACCCGGTAGTTGGGCGCTTCCTTGGTGATCTGCACGTCGTGCACGTGGCTTTCGCGCATGCCCGCCAGCGTCACTCGCACAAAGCGCGGCTTGGTGCGTAACTCGGCGATGTCCTTGCAGCCGGTGTAGCCCATCGCCGCGCGCAGGCCGCCGAGGAGTTGCAGCACGATATTGCGCAGCGCGCCCTTGTACGGCACGCGACCTTCAATGCCTTCCGGCACCAGCTTTTCCAGATCGCTGTTTTCCTGGAAGTAGCGGTCGGATGAGCCGTGCCGCTGCGCCATCGCGCCCAGCGAGCCCATGCCGCGATACGACTTATACGACCGGCCCTGATAGAGCTCGACTTCGCCCGGCGCCTCTTCGGTGCCGGCAAAGAGACTGCCCAGCATCACCGCATGCGCGCCGGCGACGATGACCTTGGCCAAATCGCCGGAATAGCGAATGCCGCCATCGGAAATCAGCGGCACACCGGAGGCAGCCAACGCCGCCGCCACTTCGGAAACCGCCGTGATTTGCGGCACGCCAACGCCGGTGACGATACGGGTGGTGCAGATGGAGCCGGGACCGATGCCAACTTTCACCGCGTCGGCGCCGGCTTCGACCAGTGCAAGGGCAGCGGCGGCGGTCGCGATATTGCCGCCAATGACCTGCGTCTGCGGGAACTGTTTCTTCACATAGCGCACGGTGTCGAGCACGCCTCGCGAGTGGCCGTGCGCGGTATCGACCACGATGACGTCAGCGCCCGCCGCGACCAGCGCCTCGACCCGCTCGTAGGTGCCGGGGCCGGTACCGACCGCCGCGCCTACGCGCAGGCGCTCGTCGGCGTCTTTGCAGGCGTTGGGAAATTCGTCTGCTTTCTGGATGTCCTTGACGGTGATGAGGCCCCGCAAGGCGAAGTCATCGTTCACCACCAGCACTTTCTCGATGCGGTGCTTATGCAAGAGGCCGAGCACGAGGGACTTGTCGGCGTTTTCCGGCACCGTCACCAGCCGCGCCTGCGGCGTCATGATTTCGCGCACCGGCGCGTCGAAGCGGGTTTCAAAGCGGAGATCGCGGCTGGTCACGATGCCGACCAACCGGCCCTTGTCGACCACCGGCACGCCGGAAATGCGCTTGGCCCGCGTCAGCGCCATCACGTCGCCAATGCTGGCCTCGGGCGAGACCGTGATGGGATCGCGAATCACGCCGCTTTCAAATTTCTTGACCTGATGAACCTGCGCGGCCTGTTCTTCGGCCGACATGTTCTTGTGAACAATGCCGATGCCGCCTTCCTGCGCCAGCGCAATCGCCAGCCGCGCTTCGGTGACGGTGTCCATGGCGGCCGCCAGCAGCGGCACTTGCAGGGTGATCTCGCGGGTCAGGCGGGTGGCGAGATTGACCTCCTTCGGCAATACCTCGGAGTAATCGGGCAGCAGGAGGACGTCGTCGAAAGTAAGACCATCGCCCGTAATACGCATGGCGGGCACCGTTGGAAGCTAGGGAAGGGCCACCGATTATAGGGGCTGGGGCTGGATCTAAAAACCACCGCAGCGCTCGGGCCGGCGCGCGACCGCCGGTTTTTGCGGTTTAATGCCGACATGAGCCGCGTCGTCTACAGCATCAGCCGCCTTAACCGAGAAGTCCGGGCCTCCATTGAGGGCAATTTCGGCGCTCAGTGGGTGGAAGGCGAGCTCTCCAATGTCTCCCGCCCGTCCTCCGGGCACCTGTATTTTTCGCTCAAAGACCCCAGCGCCCAAGTACGCTGCGCGATGTTCAAGCCGCGCAGCCAGCAGCTCCGCTTCCGACCGGGCGATGGCATGCAGGTGCTGGCCTACGCACGAGTCACGCTCTACGAGCCGCGCGGGGATTTTCAGCTGGTAGTCGAGCATCTGGAGCCGGCTGGCGAAGGCCTGCTGCGAATGAAGTTCGAGCAGTTGAAGCAACAGCTGGCGGCCGAGGGTCTGTTCGAAACCGCCCGCAAACGCCCGTTGCCCCCGTGGCCGCGGGCGGTCGGCATCGTGACCTCACCCTCGGGCGCCGCGGTGCGCGACATTCTGAACGTGCTGGCGCGGCGAAATCCGGCGATTCCCGTCGTGATCTATCCCTGCGCGGTGCAGGGCGCAGCTGCCGCTGGCGAAATCGTGGCCGCGATTGCCACCGCCAACCGACGGGCGGAGTGCGATGTGCTGATTGTGGCGCGCGGCGGCGGGTCGCTGGAGGACCTGTGGTCGTTCAATGAAGAAGCGGTGGTGCGCGCGGTCGCGGCCTCCAACCTGCCAGTGATCAGCGGCGTGGGGCATGAAATCGACTTCACCCTCACTGACTTTGCCGCCGACCTGCGAGCGCCAACGCCTTCGGCGGCCGCTGAACTTGCCGTACCGGATCGCGAGGCCGTGCTGCAGCAGCTAACGGGCCTGGCTTCACGCCTGAATGGCGGCCTCCGCCACCGGCTGCGCTATGCCCAACAGCGGGTCGATACGCTCAGCGCGCGGCTGGTTCATCCTGGCCGACGGATTGAGCAGCATCACCAGCGGCTGGACGAACTGCTGGGCCGGCTGGAACCCGCCTTGCGACGCACGCTGGCGCTCAAGCAAGCCCGTCTCGCCGCAGCAGAGGCCACGCTGGCCGGCGTGACGCCCAGCCGGCGCATTGCGCTGGCGGCGTCGCGCTTGCAGAGCGCCAGCCAGCGTTTAAGCGGCGCCATGCCGCTGCTACTGACGCGGTTCAAGGTGCGGGTGACGGCCGCCGAGCAGACGCTCCGCGCGGTCAGCCCGCTGGCCACGCTGGCGCGCGGTTACGCCATCGTCAGCCGGGCCAACGGACAGATTGTGCGTAGTGCAAACGACGTGGCGCCCGATGAGACCGTGCACGCGCGGCTCTCACAGGGCGCGCTCAGCCTGCGGGTGGAAGACCGTCTAGCGCCGGCCGCCGACCCCGAGCCGCCGACTTAGCCGACGGACTCGCCGGCCGCCTGCCGATCGGCGTGGTAGGACGAGCGCACCATCGGCCCGCTGGCCACATTCGCAAAGCCCAGCGAACGCGCGTACACCGCCAGCGCGTCGAACTCATCGGGCGTCACGAAGCGCGCCACCGGCAGGTGCGCACGACTGGGCTGCAGATACTGGCCGATGGTCACCATGTCGCAGTCGTGAGCGCGCAGGTCGCGCAGCACGGCGTGGACTTCATCCATCTCCTCGCCGAGCCCCAGCATCACGCCGGATTTAGTCGGCACGTCGGGCAAGGCGGCTTTCACGGCCTTGATCAGCGACAGCGACCAGGCGTAGTCGGCGCCGGGACGGACTTTGAGATACAGCCGCGGCACCGTTTCCAGATTGTGGTTGAAGACGTCCGGCGGAGTGGCAGCCAGCGCGTCGAGGGCGGGCGCCATGCGGCCGCGAAAATCGGGCGTCAGCACCTCGATGCGGGTGCTTGGCGAGGCCGCGCGGATGGCGCTGATGCAGGCCGCGAAATGGCCGGCACCGCCGTCGCGCAGGTCGTCGCGATCGACCGAAGTCACCACCACGTAGCGCAGATTCATCAGCCGCACGGCCTCGGCTAGATGCGCAGGTTCTTCGGCATCCAGCGGCTTCGGTCGCCCGTGCGCCACATCGCAGAACGGGCACCGGCGCGTGCACAGCGCGCCCATGATCATGAAGGTCGCCGTGCCGTGGCTGAAGCATTCGCCCAGGTTGGGGCAGGAGGCTTCTTCGCAGACCGTGTGCAGGTCTTTCTCGCGCAGCAGCTGTTTGAGCGCCAGCACCTTGGGGTCGGTTGGGGCCTTGGCCCGAATCCACGCTGGCTTGCGCGGCAGCGCGCCCAGACTGGGCTCCACTTTCACCGGGATGCGGGCCACCTTGTCGGTCCCGCGCTGGGCGCGGGTAATCGTGCTGTCGGTCATGGGGGAGTCATCCTGTGGATCGTGGGCGCAGTGGGGATTATCGGCGCTGCGGCCAGCGGGTGAAACCCGCGCGCCAGCGCCCCGGTCAGGGATTCGGCAATACTGCCAAGCTCGGTACGCAGCCCAAGCGCCGCCAGACTGGTTACCGCCAGCCCGGCATAGCCGCAGGGGTTGATGCAGGAGAAAGGCGCAAGCTCACACGAGACGTTAAGCGCGAGCCCGTGATAGCTACAGCCGTTCCTGATGCGCAGGCCCAGCGAGGCGATTTTTGCATCATCCACATACACGCCGGGCGCGCCGGGCCGTCGCGCGGCGGTAATGCCAAGGCCGGCGAGGCTCTCGATGAGGGCAGCTTCTATTTTGCGCACCATCTCGCGGGGCCCCAGATTGAGCCGGCGCAGGTCACACAGGACGTAGACCACCAACTGGCCCGGGCCGTGCCAGGTGATCTGGCCGCCCCGGTCGGTTTTAACCACCGGCGTGTCGGTGGGGTTGATCAGGTGCTTGAGGTCGCCGGCAAGTCCAAGGGTGTATACCGGCTCGTGTTCCAGCAGCCAGAGTTCATCCGGCGTCTCGGCGGTTCGCCGGTCGGTGAACTCTCGCATGGCCTGCCAGATCGGCGCGTAAGGCACGCGGCCCAGGGCGCGGACCACAAAGCCATGCGCTGCCTCGCTCACAACACCATGACCACACGCTCGTGGCCGCTAAGCTCGCGGTAGAGATTGTCCAGCTGGTGCTGGCTTTCGGCGATCACGGTGACCGTGACCGATACGTAATTGCCACCCGCGCTGGCCCGGACGGTGACGGATTCTTCGCTCAGGTTGCCGACGTGCCGCTGCACGATCGACAGCACCAGCGTATCGAAGTCGTCCGCCGTCCGACCCATCACCTTGATTGGGAAATCACAGGGAAACTGGATGGCGGATTCGCGGTTATCAGACATGGCTTAATGGGCCTTAAAAGTGATGGGGGCTGGGTCTGATGCGCTCGGCGGCGCTCAAGCCCCGGGCGTTGGGGGCGCGTCGAGGGTAAGCCGTTCCGGGCACACAAACCTCACCAGCGTGGCGCTACCTCGGGCGGGTGGGCCTTTGCGCGGCGGCAGTTCGAGCGCGTAGAGCCCGGCAGTCGGCATGAACAAGGCACCTGACTGCTCGGCGTCTTCGGCGTCCAGCAGATGCCCGATCAGATACTCAAGGCCTGGATTATGCCCCACCAGCAACAAGGGCCTTGTGAGTTCCTCGCCCAGGGCATCAAGCAGCTGCGGCAAATCGGCGAGATAGAGCTGCGGGTCCCAGCGCACTTCGGGCGCAGCGACCGGCTCGGTCCCCAACACGGCGGCTACGGTTTCACGGGTACGCACGGCCGGCGAGGCCAGCACCCGCTTCAGTGGCGGCAACTGTTCGGCGAGCCACCGCCCCATGCAATGGGCTTCGCGGGCACCGCTCTCGCTGAGAGCTCGGGAGAAGTCGCTCTGGCCGGCCACCGCGGGTCTGGCTTCGGCATGGCGCATGACAATCAGGTTGGCGTTCAGCATGCGGATACTCTAAGCGGCGCGCGGCCCGGGCTCCAGTCGTCGCCGTGTTCCGGCGATGCCCGGCAGGGAGTAAACTCCGGGCAGTATCACCCTTATGACACCACACAGTTCCCTCATGGCAAGCCTGCGACCTACTGTTGAACTGCTGCGCAGCGTGCCGGTGCTGGGCGCGCTGGGTGAGCAGGATCTTCAGCGGATTCTCGACGCTGCAGACAACTCGGTCATCACCTTTGCGCCCTACGAAGTGATTTTCGCGGAAGGCGATCCGGCGGACAGCATGTACATCGTGCTGGAAGGGGCGGCCGATGTACGGATTAAATCGGTCGGCGATCGCGAAATTTCCATCGCGACCATCAAGGTCGGCGAGTTCTTTGGTGAACAGGCCCTGATGCCCGGTTCTACCGGACGGCGTAACGCCAGCGTGCGCGCGCTTATGGCCTGCAAAGTATTGCGGATTGCCGGGGCGCTGGTCTCTGCCGGCATGGCAAAGGCCGACCGCCTGTTAAATGCGGTTGATGAAGGCAACCCGCTCTCGCCGCAAGAACAGGCCCGACTGCTGCTGCGCGCGACGCGCCTGTTCCGCTCGCTGGATCAGGGTGACATTGACCGTGCCGACGACTGGACCGAACTCGAACAGTTCGAGGCGGGCGACATCATCCTGCGTGAAGACGAAGCCGCCGAGTGCATGTACATCGTGCTGAATGGCACGGTCGACATTTTCACCATGGACGACGACGGCAAGGTAGTGGTGCTGGGTCAGGCCATTCGCGGGCAATACGTCGGCGAGCAAGGCCTGCTCCCCGACGGGCCGGGCAAGCATGACACCAGCGTGCGCGCGGACAGCGACGTGACCCTGATCAAGATCGGACGACGCTATGCCCAATCGGTGCTGCGGCAGGATGACAAACTGCGCAGAGCCCTGAGCGCCGTGGGCGAAGCGCAAAGAAAAAAGAAGTTTGAAGCCATCGGCTTCCGACGCGGTCCCTGAGCGCTCCTCATGACCGGCCTATGACTCACCCCTTCCAGGACCCCTCGCGCTTGAAAGCTCTCGAACTCCGCGGCCTCGGCAAGACCTATGCAAATGGTTATGTGGCGCTGGGCGGCATCGACCTCAGCGTGGAAGACGGCGACTTCTTCGCCTTGCTGGGCCCTAACGGCGCCGGCAAGTCGACCACCATCGGCATCCTGACCTCGCTGGTGCGTAAGTCTACCGGCAGCGTCAAGGTGTACGGGATCGACATTGATGAAGACTTCGAGGCGGCGAAGGCGCAGTTAGGCGTCGTACCGCAAGAATTTAATTTCTCGATGTTCGAGACCGTGCTCGAAATTGTGCTCAATCAGGCCGGGTTCTACGGCCTGCCACGGGCCGAGGCGCTGGTGCAGGCCGAGCGCTGCCTGCGTCAGGTCGAACTGTGGGACAGGCGACACGAACGCTCGCGCACGCTCTCGGGCGGCATGAAGCGACGCTTGATGATCGCCCGCGCGCTAGTGCACCAGCCGCGCCTGCTAATCCTCGACGAACCCACCGCCGGCGTTGATATTGAAGTGCGGCGCATGATGTGGGACTTCCTGAGTGAACTGAATCGCAATGGCACCACCGTCATCCTCACCACGCACTACCTCGAAGAAGCCGAGCGGCTGTGCCGCAATATCGCGATCATCGACCACGGGCAGATCGTCGAGAACACCACAATGAAAGACCTGCTGGCCAAGTTGCAGGCGGAAACCTTTGTGCTGGACGTGGCGAGCGCGATCAGCGCGCCGCCCCAACATCCGGAATTCAAGTTCAGCCTGGTGGACAGCACCACCCTGGAAGCCATCGTCAAACGCGGCACGCCGCTGAATCAGCTGTTCGGCTTTCTGGAAAGCGCCGGCATTTCGGTGCTGAGCATGCGTAACAAATCGAACCGGCTTGAGGAACTCTTCATGAACCTCGTGCAGGACAGTGCCCGGAATGGAGCCGCTCATGGCTGAACTGCAAGCGGCCGCGCGCCAACCCCGCTACCTCGTGGCCTTTCTGACGATCGTCTACAAGGAAATCTCTCGCTTCATGCGGATCTGGCTGCAGACCATTCTGCCGCCCGCTATCACCATGGCGCTTTATTTCGTGATTTTCGGCCACCTGATCGGGCCCCGGATTGGCGAAATGCATGGCTTTAGCTACATGCAGTACATCGCGCCGGGATTGATCATGATGTCGGTCATCACCAACGCCTACGCCAACGTGGTGTCTTCGCTGTTCGGCGCCAAGTTTCAACGGCACATCGAAGAGATTCTGGTGGCGCCGATTCCCGAAATCCTGATTCTGCTCGGCTTTGTCACGGGCGGGATTGTGCGCGGGGTGCTCGTGGGGCTGGTGGTGACCGCCACCGCGCTGTGCTTCACCGAACTCCACGTTAACTCGTGGTGGTTGACGCTGGCCGTGGTCGTCATGACGGCGGCCTTGTTTTCGCTGGCCGGGCTCATCAATGCCCTGTATGCGAAGAAGTTTGACGATATCTCGATCGTGCCCACGTTCATTCTGACGCCCCTGACCTATCTCGGTGGCGTCTTTTACTCGATCGACATGCTGCCCACGTTCTGGCAACAGGTGTCGCTGGGCAATCCGATCCTCTACATGGTGAACGCGTTTCGCTACGGCATGCTGGGGGTCAGCGATATCAGTATTGGCACCGCCTTCAGCGTGATCACGCTGGCCTGTGCGGTGCTGTTCTTCGTGAGCCTGCACCTGCTGCGGCGAGGCATTGGCCTGCGCAGCTAGTCTTAATGGCTACTGCATCATCAGCTTGGCGCGGTCGATCCACTGGCTGATCAGCGAACCCTCTTCGACCGCTTCCAGCGCAACCAGCTGAATAGTGGCCAAGGTCTTGCCATCCAGCTCTACGTTGACCTTGCCCATCGCCTGCCCTTGTTTGATCGGCGCCTCGAGGCGTGCGGGCAACTCCACGCTGGCTTTTAGCTGTTCGTACTGGCCGCGCGGGAAGGTAATCGCCGTGCCGCCTGGCGCGGGGCCAAGCTTGACCGTCTCTTTCGCGCCCAGCCACACGCGGGCATCGGTCACGGTCGCGTTGTCTTCATACAGCCGGCGGGTTTCAAAAAACCGGAAGCCATAGTTGAGCAAGGCCTGACTGGCACGGGTTCGGTCACCGTTGGAGTCTGCGCCCATCACCACCGAAATCAGGCGCATGCCTTCGCGTTTGGCCGACCCGACCAGGCAATATCCTGCCGAATCGGTGTGCCCGGTCTTGATGCCGTCGGCCGACGGGTCCTTGTTCAACAGCCCGTTCCGGTTGTGCTGGCGAATACCGTTGTAGCTGTATTCCCGCATGGAGAAGATTTTGTAGATCTCGGGGAAATCCCGAATCAGGGCGCGCCCGAGCACGGAGAGATCCCGGGCCGTGGTGTAGTGCTCGGGGTCGGGCAAGCCCGTGCTGTTCATAAAGTGCGTGTCGGTCATCCCCAGCGTCTTGGCATGGGTGTTCATCAACGTGGCAAACGCTTCTTCGGTGCCGGATATGTGCTCGGCCAGCGCCACGCTGGCGTCATTGCCCGACTGGATGATGTCCCCATGCAGCAACTCGTCTACCGAAACCGGCGTGTTGACGTCGATAAACATCCGCGAGCCTTCCTGCTTCCAGGCGTACTCGCTCACCGTCGGCGTATCTTCCAGCTTGATGTGACCGCCGCGTAGCGCGTCGCCGACCGCATAGACCGTCATGATCTTGGTCAGGCTGGCCGGCTCGGCGCGCATGGTTGCGTCCTTTTCAGCCAGCACCTTGCCGGTATCAAAATCCACCAGCACATAGGCTTTCACGCCCAGTTCGGGCGGTGCCGGGGTGGGCATCGGCGGGGCGGCCTGCGCCAGGCTCGCGAACATACTCAGGGCAATCAGTAAACGCTTGGTCTTCACAAATGCTGTCCAGACGGCAACGACGTGCGCGGTGCCGCCTTACTACTCGTTAACAAAATGATGTTGGGTGATGCCCACGCCAGCCAAGGCGGCGATCGCCCGGTCGGCGTGGTCGACATCGCTTAAGGGGCCGACCTGCACCTTGAAAAGTGGTCGTGCGCCGTTACGGTCTTCATAGATACGCACGCCTTCCTGAAGTTTCCCGTCCAAACGCTGGCGCAGCCGCTCAGCGTTATCGCGCTGCCCGAAGGCGCCGATCTGGAGAAACATGTCCCGATTGGCAGCCAGCCGCAGCGCGGGGTCGGGCGGTTGGTCGTCAGGCCTGTCGACCGCGCGCACTTCCACAAAGGCGGTGCCTTTGGCAACGACGTCGAGTTTCAGAGCCGCGGCGTAGGACAAATCGACGACCCGGTTATCCTTGAACGGGCCGCGGTCGTTCACGCGTAATACAACGCTGCGCCCGTTCTCGAGATTGGTCACCTTGACCCAGGTGGGCAGCGGCAGCAGTTTATGAGCGCCGGTCATTTGGTACATGTCGTAGACCTCACGCGTGGAGGTCAATTTGCCGTGGAAATCCGGGCCGTACCACGAGGCGATGCCGCGCTCGACGAAGCCCTGACCGCTCTTCAGCACCCGGTAACGCTTGCCCATCACTTCGTAAAATTCTGGATTGCCGTAGGCGCTATAGCCTTCGCTGGGACCCACCGCGGCACCCGGCCGCGTCGTCCCCCCGGTCGCCGGCGGGGGCGTCGGCGGCGGCTTGCGGGACACGAACAGGCTACAGCCCGTCATCAGCAACGCCAGCATCAGGCCGAGAACGAGCACTGACCCCGGGCGTGCGGACGGGCTCATGGCGCCGGGGATGCCGCCGGCTGGCGTTGGCGGGCTTTGTCGATAGCGTCCGCCAGTTGGGTTACTGCCAAGGCGTATTTCGGACTGCGGTTATAGCGAGTAATGGCATAAAAGTTTTTGAATGCCAGCCAGTACTCGGCGCCGTCGCGGTTCTCGTAGGCCAGCAGGACAGCCATGAGTTGGTCATCGACTGGTTCGACCGCCCGCACGCCCTGGGCCCGGTACTGCGCGACGGTTCGCTGCAAGTCGACTTTCTCGCTGGCCAGCGCCTGATTGCCCGGGTTGCCGAGGACGGGAACCGCAATCGGCGCACCACGTAGCCAGCCATGACGCGCGAGATAGTTGCCCGCGCTGCCGATGGCATCTGCCGGGTTGCGCCAGATATCGCGGTGACCATCACCATCAAAGTCGACGGCGTAGGCGCGAAAGCTGCTGGGCATAAACTGCGGCAGCCCCATTGCACCGGCGTAGGAGCCTTTGGGCACCAGCGCATCAAGATTTTCATCGCGCGCGAGGAGCAGGAAGTTTTCCAGCTCGGAACGGAAGAACGGCGCTCTGGGCGGATAGTGAAAGGCCAGTGTGCCCAGTGCCTCGAGCACTCCGAAGTTACCGGTATTGCGGCCGTAGAAGGTTTCAACCCCAATGATGGCCACGATGATCGAGGCCGGTACCCCGTAGGTTTTCTCGGCCGCGGCGAGTGTGGCGGCGTTCGTTGCCCAGAACGTGGCGCCGGCATTGATGCGTTCAGCGGTGAGAAAAATCGGGCGGTAGACGTGCCAGGGTTTGTGCTCTGCGGGCTTCGCGATGGTGGCCAGAATAAGATCACGCCGTTCGACGCGAGCAAGGGTTTGGCCTAATACCTCGGCGTTGAAGCCGTGTTTGGTCTGCATCTCGGCGCTGAAAGCCGCGACCGCCGCGCGGTCGAGTTCGGCGCTATCGGCGCCTGCCGGAAGCGCGGCCAGAAGCGCCAGCAGGAGAATCCCGGGCGCCTTTGAAAAGCTTTGAAATTTCACGGTTTTTCCGGCACTCCTGCGCGAATTTTCAGGATTCTACAATGAAGCGTCGATGCGTTTGTATCGACATCAAAATGCCCATGCTGGTCAGCAGGGTGACGATGGAGGTGCCCCCATAACTAATCAGCGGCAGCGGTACGCCGACCACCGGCAGTTGGCCTATTACCATGCCCATGTTCACGAAAATGTAGATGAACAGGGTGAAAATGAGACTCGCGGCGACCAGTCGGCCAAAGAGATCTTGCGCCTGCACGGCGATTGTGACCCCTCGCATCATCACCAGCAGATAAGCAGCCAGGAGCACCAGCACGCCCAGCAAACCAAACTCCTCGCAATACACCGCAAAAATGAAATCGGTGGCCCGCTCGGGCAAGAACTCCAGATAGGACTGGGTACCGTTCAACCAGCCTTTACCCGACCACCCGCCGGAGCCCACCGCGATCGTCGACTGAATGATGTGATAGCCAGTGCCCAGCGGGTCGGCGGCGGGATCGAGCAAGGTCCGCACGCGCTGGCGCTGATACTCGTGCATGAAGATCCAACCGATGGGCGCCATGGCGCCGGTAGCCCCTGATGCCAGCATGATCAGGCGCCACGGGATGCCGGCAAAAAACAACACCAGCAAGCCAGCGGCCATGACGAGAATCGCGGTGCCGAGATCAGGCTGTTCCATGATCAGGGCGCCGGGCACCACGACAATTGCCAGCGCGATGCCAATCTGGCCCAGCCTGAGCGGCAAGATCTTGTCTCGCAGGAACCAGGCAACCGTCAGCGGCGTGGCGAGTTTCATGATTTCGGAGGGCTGAAACCGGATTGGGCCAAGGTCCAGCCAGCGGTGCGCGCCGCGTCCTTCGCCAATCGCTGTCGTCAAGATCAGCAAAAAAACACCGAGCAGGTAGATTCCCGGCGCCCAACGGGCCAGGCGTTGCGGGCTGATCTGCGCGATGCCGATCATGCAGGCCATCCCAAGCAGCATGCGTAGCGCCTGCTTGATGACCACATCGACCGATTGGCCGGACGCGCTATAAAGCGTGACCAGACCAATCGCGCAGAGCATCAACAAACCGCCCAACAGGGGCGGGTCGACATGGACTTGCGAGAGCAGGCTGCCCCGCCTATCCAGACGCATCGTCCTGCCCTTTCAGTGCGAAGTAGAAATCGAACAGCGTGCGCGCGATAGGCGCGGCCGTATGGGCGCCAGATTCGCCGTTTTCGACGACGATGCCCAGCGCAATCCGGGGCTCTTCAAGCGGAGCAAAGGCCACGAACAGCGCGTGGTCGCGGAGTTGCTTGGTGATGTCCTTGACGTCGATCCGCTTGTCCTGCGCGATCTGAAACAACTGGGCCGTGCCGGTCTTGCCCGCATATTGATAGGCGGCATCCAAGCCGGTGGCGCGCGCGGTGCCGCGCTCCCCCTGAACGACCTCATGCATGCCCTCGATTGCCGCATTCCAGGCTTCCTCCTGATGCACCGGCACGGACGGCGCTTCGACCACATGGACTTGCTCCTGCTCGCCAGCTTGCGGGCTTTCAAGCAGGTCGACCACGTGCGGCACGATCACGCGCCCACGGTTGGCCAAAATGCTCGCGACGTGCGCGAGCTGGACGGGACTCGTGAGCATGAACCCCTGACCGATCCCGTTAAGCAGCGTTTCGCCGGGGAACCAGGGCAGCTTCCGCGCACGCTGCTTCCATGCCCGCGATGGCACCAGGCCGCCCATTTCGGCGGGCAGGTCGATACCCGTGGGTTTTCCCAGCCCGAAGCCCACCAGCAAATCGTGCATGCGATCAATGCCCATGTCGCGGGCGAGCGCGTAGTAGTAAACGTCGCACGACTCGGAGATAGAGCGAATCATATCGACGCTGCCATGTCCGGCTTTCTGCCAGCAGCGGTACTTGTGACTGGCTCCCGGCAACTGAAAAAAGCTGGGGCAAAACGTGGCGGCGCGGCGGTCGCGCAAGCCCAGTTCGATCGCGCCGGCGGCGATAAGCGGCTTGATCGTGGACCCGGGCGGATAAAGCCCCTGCAGGGCGCGGTTGAAGAGCGGTCGGTCGGGCGCGTTACGCAGACTGTCATAGAGCGAAACGCTGATGCCGTTCACGAAGGGGTTGGGATCGAAGGCCGGGTTGGTCACGAAGGCGAGCACACTGCCGGTGGCCGGCTCGATCGCAACGATGGCGCCCTTCTGGCCGTCCAGCGCCTTGATGGCTTCGCGCTGCAGACGGGTGTCGATTCCCAGCCGCAGGTTACGGCCCGGTACCGGCGGACGACTCTCTACCACGCGAAGTACGCGCCCTTGTGCGTTGACCTCCACCGTCTGATAACCCACGCGACCGTGCAATTCCGTCTCGTAGGAGCGCTCGATACCTTCCTTCCCGATGTGCGTCGTTCCGCTGTACTCGCCCTGATCCAGGCGCCGCAATTCCTCTTCGTTGATCCGGCCGACGTAGCCCACCACCGCGCCGGTTTCTGCGCCCAGCGGATAGTGTCGAGTCAGACGACCCGCGATTTGAAAACCCGGGAAGCGATAGCGATTTACGGAAAACACCGCCACTTCCTGCTCGCTCAGGTTTTCCTTGACAGTGATGGTGTCGAAGCGGCGCCGCTGTTTGAGTTCGCTGCGCAGGCGGCTGAGCTGGTCGGGACTCAGGCTCACATAGGGCTGAATTTCTGCCAGCGCGCGGTTGAGCGCCGGGGTTTTCTCGGGCACGAATTCAAGCGCGAAAGACGCGCGATTTTCCGCCAGCACCACGCCATCGCGGCTGTAAACCAAGCCCCGCGTTGGTGGAATTGGCAGTACCTTCAGCCGGTTCTCCAACGAGAGCGTGGTGTAGTGGTCGTGGTTGACGAGCTGCAAATAGGCGAGCCGGCCAATGAGCATCGCGATCAGCAGCAGCATCCCGGCGATTGCAAACAGTATCCGGCCGCGAAACGACGCGGGGTCGCGACTGGATTCCCGTCGCGAATTTGCGCCGCTGTTCATCTGGCAGAAGTGACCGTTTTTCGGCGGAAATCACGCAGCACGATGTAGGCCCACGGCCAGAGCAGCGCGCTGGTAACGGCGCCCAACAGGTATTCCGGGCCGTAGTGCCGCGAGCCCAGCATGTTGTAGATAAAGCTCATGCCACCGAGATAGAAGAACACCATAGACCCTACCACCAGCGACTGTTGCACCAGCGGGAAGACCCGGATGCGCTGATGGTAGAGCACCGCGATGTAGCCCACGGTCGCCAGACCCAGCGCGTGCTGGCCAAGGATGGAACCGTGCAGCACATCGAGCACCAGCCCGATGCCCCACGCCACAAAAACGCCGATGCGTTCGGGTATGGCCAGACACCAGTAGATCACCGTGATAGCAACCCAGGCCGGACGCCAGGACTGCACCCAGTCCGGTAATGGAATGGCAGTGAGCAAAAGCGCGACGAGCAGGCTGATGCCGATTGCCCCCGGCCAATTCAGGCGCGAGATCATGGCGGGCTCGCCCCGGCGTCGACCCGACGCTCGGGCCACACGATCAGCACTTCCCGGGTGTGGCCAATCTGGGCGCTGGGTTGGACGCTTATCTTGGCGAACTGATCACCCGGCACGGCCGAAATTGCCGTGACGGTGCCCACCGCATAGCCCGGGGGGAAACGGTTGTCGAGGCCCGAACTCGTAATGAGGTCGCCGACCTCAATATCTGCATTCGTCGGCACGAAGCTCAACATCAGCTCATTAGATTCACCGGCGCCGACCGCCACCGCGCGGAGACCGGTGCGGTTAACCTCGACCGCGACCGCGTGACGCTCATCGCAAACCAGCAGGGCAGTCGCGGTAAACGGCGAAACCTGAATGATTTGCCCCAACAAGCCGTGGGCGTCGGCGATCGGCTGCCCCACGTAGAGGTGGCTACGGCTCCCTTTGTTGATGATGACCTGCTGCTGTGCCGGGTTGCTGTCGACGGTGAGAATTTCGGCGACAGCGACGTCTTCACGTCGATTTGCGCTGGAATCCAGCAACTGTCGCAACCGCTGGTTCTCGGTTTCCAGCGCTGCAAACCGCAACACCCGAGCCTGCAGTTGGGTGTTCTCACCGCGCAGGTGCTCGTTTTCACCCTGAAGGGCGCGGCGTGTGGCCAGCGTCTGGGCGAGATCATCAACCAGACGGACCGGCAGGCTGGCCGCGTACTGCAGAGGGTAAACCGCCACCGCCAGCATCGCGCGCAAACTGGCCGGATGCTGGTGCTGGTGGTCCACCGAGATCAGCAGGAACGACAGGATCAGACAGGCGATAAACCGCGCGCTGGGCGAACTCGATTCTGTGAACAGCGGCTTGATGGCTCGCTTCTCCAAGCGCCCGTGAGATTGAGCGACGTTATTCCAGCGCCAGAATTTCCGGACCGTGTTCTTCGATCATTTCCAGCACTTTGCCGCCACCACGCGCCACACAGGTCAGCGGATCTTCGGCGACGAATACCGGCAACCCGGTCTCTTCCATCAGCAGGCGATCGAGATCGCGCAGCAGTGCGCCACCGCCGGTCAGCACCATGCCGCGCTCCGCGACGTCCGAGCCCAGTTCCGGGGGCGTTTTTTCTAGAGCCGTCTTTACCGCCTGCACGATGCCCTGAAGCGGTTCCTGCAGGGCTTCAAGAATTTCATTGCTGTTCAGCGTGAAGCTGCGCGGCAGACCTTCTGCGAGATTGCGGCCCTTGATTTCGATTTCGCGCACTTCGTTGCTGGGGTAGGCGCAGCCAATTTCGTGTTTGATGCGCTCGGCGGTGGCGTCGCCAATCAGGCTGCCGTAGTTACGGCGCACGTAGTTCACGATGGCATCATCAAAGCGATCGCCGCCAATTCGCACCGAATCGGAATAGACGATGCCGTTCAGCGAGATGACGGCGACCTCTGTCGTACCACCGCCGATATCGAGCACCATGGACCCGCTCGCATCGCTAACCGGCATCCCGGCGCCGATGGCGGCAGACATGGGTTCTTCAATCAGATAGACCTCGCGCGCGCCGGCGCCCTCGGCCGATTCACGGATCGCGCGCCGCTCCACCTGCGTGGAGCCACAGGGTACGCACACCAGCACGCGTGGACTTGGTTTGAACATCGAATTGCCGTGCACCTTACGAATGAAGTGCTGGAGCATTTTCTCAGTGACGGTGAAGTCGGCGATGACGCCATCCTTGAGCGGACGAATGGCTTCAATATGCCCCGGCGTCCGGCCCAGCATGCGCTTGGCCTCTATGCCTACCGCGGCGATTTGCTTGGAGCCGGAGTCCTTGCCGCGACGAATCGCGACGACCGATGGTTCGTTGAGGACGATGCCCTTGCCGCGGACATAAATGAGCGTGTTGGCGGTCCCGAGATCGATGGACAGATCGTTGGAAAACACGCCTCGAAGCATCTTGAACATTCTGTGAGCCCCTTGGTCGGGAAGGAACAATGATGACGCGCTGCGCCGGGCTAATGAAGACGGGGGAGAGGGCCGACAGGCCCGAAGGGCCGTGGTAGACTGCGCTCGCGCGTCAGAAGCTTTTCCGCAGCATGCCCCGCCATGACCAGCCTGGTTGAGCCGCGCGACGCGTCACTAAGATTGGACCGTAATTTAACAGCGGCCTGTGCATTCGGCAAGCCGAGTTACGCTAAGTTTTACCTTCAGTTTCAATAGATAACGAGTTAAGCGCATGAGCCTCAGCACGGCCGAGCTACTGCGCGTCGCGCGTTTGGCGCGGCTGCGAATAGATGAGGAGGATGCTGGCGCGCACGCCGCGCAGCTCACCGGAATCCTCGAACATTTTGCCGCGATGGCGGCAGTCGATACCACCGGCGTGGCCCCGCTGGCTCATGCGTTGGAGGTCACAGCGGTCACCCGCCCCGATGCGGTCAGTGAAGAGATCGACCGCAGCCAATTGCAGGCGGATGCGCCCTTGGTGGAGGACGGCTACTACCTCGTGCCGCGCGTGATCGAATGAGCGGCGCCGGGTCGTTCCCTGAAACGCTTACCGAACAGGCCAAGGCACTTGCTGCGGGTCAGTTCAGTAGCGTCGAGCTGACACAGCATTATCTGGACCGCATCAAGCGGTTGGACCCACAGGTCAACAGTTTCATCAATGTCTGCCCTGAACTCGCCATGGCACAGGCCTTGGTCGCAGACACCGCCCGCGCCCGCGGCGAGGCCGGCCCGCTGAGCGGCCTGCCCTACGCCAACAAGGACATCTTCTGTACCGCCGGGATCAAAACCACCTGCGCCTCGCGCATGTTGGCAAACTGGCGGGCGCCGTACGACGCGACCGTGGTCCGCAACCTTGCCCAAGCGGGCATGGTGATGCTCGGCAAAACCAACATGGACGAATTCGCGATGGGTTCGTCTAATGAAAACAGCTGGTTTGGACCAGTTCGGAATCCTTGGGACCTTGAGCGCGTCCCGGGCGGTTCATCCGGGGGGTCCGCAGCCGCAGTCGCAGCGCGGCTGGCACCGGTCGCCACAGGCACGGATACCGGCGGGTCCATCCGCCAGCCCGCCGCGCTCTGCGGCATCACGGGGCTAAAACCAACGTATGGCCGCGTGTCCCGCTGGGGGATGATTGCTTTCGCATCAAGTCTCGACCAGGGCGGCCCGATGGGACTCTCCGCGGAAGACCTCGCGATGCTGATGAACGTAATGGCAGGCTCAGACCCACGCGACTCGACCTCGGTCGAACGGCCCCCGGAGGACTTCACCAGCCAGCTGGCGCTGCCCCTGTCAGGCCTGCGGATTGGACTGCCCAGAGAGTTCAACGATGGCAATCTTTCGGCGCCAATCGCCGCTAGCGTCGCCGAAGCCGCTGCAACGCTGGAACAGCTTGGGGCGAAGCTGGTCGATGTGTCGCTACCCCATGCGGGGATGGCGATTCCTGCCTACTACGTGGTTGCGAGTGCCGAGGCATCCTCAAACCTTTCGCGCTACGACGGGGTTCGTTTCGGTCACCGCTGCGAGGCGCCCAAGGATCTCGCCGATCTGTACAGCCGAAGCCGCGCGGAGGGTTTTGGCGCCGAGGTTCAGCGGCGGATTCTGGTCGGCACTTATGTGCTGTCCGCCGGCTATTACGAGGCCTGGTATCGTAAGGCGCAGCAAGTCCGCCGGCTTATCCAGACCGACTATGTCCGGGCCTTCGAAAATGTCGACGTGATGCTGGGACCCACCACGCCGTCAACGGCCTTCCGCCTCGGCGAAAATGCCGATGACCCGCTCACCATGTACCTGTCGGACATCTACACCACGGGCGTCAATCTGGCGGGCCTACCCGGGCTTTCGATGCCCGGTCGAGCAGTCGGCAATCTGCCCGTCGGGCTGCAACTCATCGGCAATTATTTTGGCGAGCAACGCCTGCTGCAAATTGCTCACCAGTATCAAAAGCAAACCGGCTGGCATTTAGCGCGGCCTGCTTTCGCGGAATTGTGACATGCGTTGGGAAACGGTAATCGGCCTCGAAATCCATGCCCAGTTGGCCACCGCCAGCAAGATTTTTTCGGGTGCTCCGACCCGCTATGGGGCCGAATCCAACACGCAAGCCTGCCCCGTCGACCTGGGCCTGCCCGGCGTCTTGCCGGTTCTCAACCAACGCGTCGTCGAAATGGCGATTACGCTCGGGCTGGCGCTGGGCGCGACGATCGCCCCGTGCTCGATATTTGCCCGGAAAAATTATTTTTACCCGGACCTGCCCAAGGGCTATCAGATCAGTCAGTACGAAGATCCAATAGTCGTCAATGGCACTCTGGATATTCGACTACCGGATGGCAACACCAAGACTATCCGCGTGACCCGCGCTCATCTTGAAGAAGATGCGGGCAAGTCGGTTCATGGCCTGTTTCCGGGTTACAGCGGCATTGACCTCAACCGCGCGGGGACTCCGCTACTCGAAATCGTGAGTGAGCCCGACCTCCGTTCACCGGCCGAAGCAGTCGCGTATATGCGAAGCATGCATGCACTCGTGCGTTATCTCGGCATCTGCGACGGCAACATGCAAGAAGGGTCCTTTCGCTGCGACGCCAACGTCTCGATCCGCCGCATGGGCAGTGAGCAGCTCGGCACGCGGGCTGAGATCAAGAACATCAACTCGTTCCGCTTCGTCGAAAAAGCCATTACTTTTGAAGTCGAACGGCAGATTGAAATCCTTGAGGGCGGCGGACAGGTGGTACAGGAGACGCGGCTCTATGACGCCGACAAGGACGAAACCCGCAGCATGCGTAGCAAGGAAGACGCGCACGATTACCGGTATTTCCCCGACCCGGATTTGCTGCCCATTTTGATTACCGCAGGCCAAATCGAGGCTGTCCGTAAGACCTTGCCCGAGCTGCCCGCGCTCCGCGCCGCTCGCTACGCGGCCGACTACGGCGTTGCGCCGCAGGATGCAGAGACCCTGGCCGCCGACCAGCAGCTTGCGGCCTACTTTGAAGCGCTGGCCGGTGCCTGCGGCGAAGGTCGGCTCGCTGCAAACTGGATCAACGGCGAACTCGCGGCCTCGCTTAACCGGGCCAACCTTGAGATAGCAAATTCCCCGGTAGACGCCGCAGCCCTTGCCGGGTTGCTAGTCAGGGTTCGCGATGGAACCGTCTCCGGCACGATGGCCAAGCAGGTCTTTGATGCTATGTGGCAAGGAGAAGGCAGCGCCGACGCTATCATCGACGCACGAGGCTTGCGCCAAGTGAACGATAATGGCGCCCTCATCGCCCTCATCGATGAAGTGATGGCTGAAAGCCCGGCTCAAGTCGAACAATACCGCGCCGGCAAAGACAAGGTCTTCGGCTTTTTTGTGGGGCAGGTCATGAAGCGCTCGCAGGGCAAGGCCAATCCGCAGGCCTTGAACACGCTTCTGAAGGAAAAGTTGGGCGGTTCTTGAAGCGACCGGCGCGCGCTTTGCGCGCCGGGCTCCACGCGGCGGGCCTATTCGGCCGCTGCTTCTCCGGCGGGGCGATCCAACAGCTCAATGAACGCCATCGGCGCGCAATCGCCGGGACGGAAACCGCATTTCAGGATGCGGGTATAGCCGCCCGGACGCGTGAGGAAACGCGGGCCAAGTTGTGTAAACAACTTTGTCACAGCCTCCCGGTCGCGCAAGCGATTAAACGCCAGTCGACGGTTAGCCACTGAATCGCGCTTCGCCAGCGTGATCAGGGGCTCGGCTTCCCGACGCAGTTCCTTTGCCTTCGGCAGGGTCGTGCGAATGATTTCGTGCTCGATCAGGGACACGGCCATGTTCTTGAACATCGCTTTGCGATGCGAACTGGTGCGGCCCAGATGCCGGCCGGCATTTTTATGCCTCATGGTGCTTTACCTCTCTTCGCGCCGGTCAGTTCGACTGGCGATCGTGCTCGTACAGGCCCTTCGGCGGCCAATTCTCCAGGCGCATCCCCAACGACAAGCCACGCGCGGCGAGCACGTCCTTGATTTCCGTCAGCGACTTCTTACCCAGATTGGGCGTCTTCAGAAGCTCGACTTCAGTGCGTTGGATAAGGTCACCGATGTAATAAATGCTCTCTGCCTTCAGGCAGTTGGCAGACCGAACGGTCAGCTCCAAGTCATCGATCGAACGCGTGAGAATCGGGTCAACCATCACGGTGCCGCCCTGCGGCGCCGTGGACACGTGACCGCCTTCGAGATCGACGAACACCGACAACTGGTCGATCAGGATCCGTGCAGCGCGCCGAACGGCTTCCTCGGGATCAATCGTGCCGTTGGTCTCAATCGTGATGATCAGCTTGTCCAGATTGGTTTGCTGCTCCACGCGAGCGCTCTGCACTTCGTAGGCCACGCGACGGATCGGGCTGAACGATGCATCGAGCTTGAGCCGACCAATCGCGGTATCGGCGTTCTCGTCCGCGATTTCCCTACCAATTGCCGGCTGATAGCCACGGCTACGGGCGACCTTGAGGGTCATGTTCAATTCGCCGTTCGCACCCAAACCAGCGATGTGGTAGCTGGGGTCGATGATTTCAACATCGTGGTCAAGCACGATATCGCCGGCGACGGCGTTACCCGGCCCCTTCTTGTTCAGGGTCAGCGTGGCTTCGTCGCGGGAATGCATGCGAATCGCAAGCCCTTTGAGGTTAAGCAGGATGTCCGTTACGTCCTCCTGCACGCCTTCGATCGTGGTGTACTCGTGCAGCACGCCCTCAATCTCGACCTCAACCACCGCCGAACCCTTCATGGACGACAACAGCACGCGACGGAGGGCGTTGCCCAACGTGTGGCCAAAGCCCCGGTTCAGGGGCTCAATCGTGATCTTTGCCGCGTTGGGGCCTAGCGGCTGAACCTCAGTAATTTTCCCCGTCAACTCTCTATCCGCTGCGAGCATGAATATTTCCTTCAGCAGGCCTGTTACTTTGAGTACAACTCGACGACGAGAGATTCATTGATCTCGGCGGGGAGGTCTCCGCGTTCCGGAACCGCCTTGAAGACGCCCTGCATCTTCTTGACGTCCACATCAATCCACTCGGGGAAACCCAACTGCTCAGCGGTGGCCAGGGCGTCCTGGATGCGGGTCTGCGCACGGGCGCGTTCGCGCACCGTCACGACGTCGCTCGGGCTTACCTGAAAGGACGGCACGTTCACGATGCTGCCGTTCACCAGAATTGCACGGTGGCTCACCAACTGCCGGGCTTCCGAGCGAGTCGTGCCGAAACCCATTCGGTACACCACGTTATCCAGACGGCATTCCAACAACTGCAGCAGGTTCTCACCCGTCGCGCCCTTGCGCCGCGCCGCGGTGAAGTAATAGTTGCGGAACTGCCGTTCGAGCAGGCCGTAGATGTAACGAAGCTTCTGCTTTTCGAGCAGCTGCGTCGCATAGTCTGACTGCCGGCGATTTTTCTTGTCGCCGTGCTGCCCCGGTGGTTTGTCCAGCTTGCATTTGCTTTCCAGCGAACGCGCGCGGCCCTTCAGGGAGAGGTCAGTACCGAGCCGGCGGCTCAGCTTGCACTTTGGTCCGAGATATCTCGCCATTCCAATAATCCTTGCTGCTTAGACGCGGCGCTTTTTGGGCGGCCGGCACCCGTTGTGCGGGATGGGCGTAACGTCAGTGATGTTCGTGATCTTGAAGCCTGCCGAATTCAGCGCGCGCACCGCGGACTCACGCCCAGGACCCGGCCCTTTCACAAACACGTCTAGCGTCTGCGTGCCGAATTCGTCGATCACACGCGAGAGCTTCTCTGCCGCAACCTGGGCCGCGAAAGGCGTGCTCTTCCGAGAACCGCGAAAGCCGCTACCGCCCGCCGTCGCCCAAGCCAGTGTATTCCCCTGGCGGTCGGTGATCGTGATGATCGTGTTGTTAAAAGAAGCGTGGATATGCGCCACGCCTTCAACCACGTTCTTTTTTGTGCGCTTGCGTGCTTTCGCCGCAGAACCTTGCTGTGTCGCCATTACGCTTTAACCTGCCCGATCATTTCTTGACTACCCCACGACGTGGGCCCTTGCGGGTCCGTGCATTGGTGCGGGTTCTTTGGCCACGCACCGGGAGACCGCGGCGATGGCGCAGGCCCCGATAGCTTCCGAGATCCATGAGACGCTTAATGCTCATGGAGACCTCCCGGCGGAGGTCGCCTTCAACGGTAAAGCGACCCACTTCAGCGCGTAGCGCCTCCATCTGCTCTTCCGTCAGGTCCTTGATTTTCAAGTTCGGTGCCACCTTGGCCGCGTCGCAAATCTTGCGCGCGCGAGTCGGTCCGATACCGTAAATATGGGTGAGCGCAATCACCGAGTGCTTGCGATCTGGGATGTTGACTCCCGCTACACGCGCCATGGCTATATGACCTCTTTACCTGATTCTTAACCCTGGCGCTGCTTGTGCCGGGGGTCTTTGCAAATGATCCGAACGGTACCTTTACGCCGGATTACCCGGCAATTCCGGCACAGCGGCTTGATCGATGCACGTACTTTCATGTCTCAATTCCTCGTTCTATCTCTCAACGACGGCCGTAGCCCTTGAGGTTCGCCTTCCGCAACAGTCCCGCGTATTGATGTGACTGCAGATGAGTTTGGACCTGCGCAATGAAATCCATAATCACCACCACGATGATCAGGAGGGACGTGCCGCCAAAATAAAACGGCACGCGGAATTCGAGGATCAGAAACTCTGGCAGCAAGCACACCAGACTGATGTACACCGCGCCGGCGGCAGTCAGGCGCGTCAACACAGTGTCGACATAGCGGGCCGTCTGCTCGCCCGGGCGGAAACCAGGCACCAGCGCGCCCTGTTTCTTGAGATTGTCGGCGGTTTCTCGCGGATTGAACACGATTGCGGTGTAGAAAAACGCAAAGAAGATGATGGCCGCTGCATACAGCAAGACGTAAATAGGCTGTCCCGGCGCCAACATGGTCGCCAGTTCACGCAACCAGCTCATGCCCTCGGCGTTGCCGAACCAGCCGGCTATCGTGCCGGGAAACAGGATAATGCTAGACGCGAAAATCGGCGGAATCACACCCGACATGTTGAGCTTCAGCGGAATGTAGCTAGCGGGCATCGAGAAACTTTGTGGCCCTCGCTGCTGTTTGGCGTAATTCACCGTTATCCGCCGCTGCCCGCGCTCGACGAACACCACGAACCCAGTTACAAGGACCACGAGGGCGAACAGCGCGAAAATCAGGAAGATGTGCATTTCGCCGGTACGAGCCAACTCGATCGTTCCCCCTACCGCCTGCGGAAGACCGGCAGCGATGCCAGCGAAGATCAGCATTGAAATGCCGTTGCCGATGCCGCGCTCGGTCACCTGCTCGCCCAGCCACATCAGGAACAAGGTGCCCGCGACCAACGTGGTCACGCAGGTAATCTTGAAGGCAATCCCGGGGGCTAGCACCAGGCTCATCCCCGCCGCGGTCTGCTGCTCGAGCATCACGGCTATACCAAAGGCCTGGAACGTCGCCAGTGCCACCGTTGCATAACGTGTGTACTGGTTGATAACCCGCCGGCCCGTCTCGCCCTCTTTCTTCAACTGCTCCAGCTTCGGGTGTATGAAGGTGAGCAATTGCAGAATGATTGAGGCAGAGATGTAAGGCATGACGCCGAGCGCGATCACGGAGAACCGCTCCAGCGCGCCGCCGGAGAACATGTTGAACATGTCCAATATCGTGCCGCGCTGCTGATTGAACATCGCAGCGAGCGCTGTCGGATTGATGCCTGGCACCGGGATGTGCGAGCACAAACGAAACACGACCATCGCCCCGAGCAAGAACCACAGGCGCGCGTACAGCTCCGACAGTTGACTGCTGCCAGTAGGTGCCTGCGGTTTGCGTAGGGAAGTGGCCATGGTCAATTAAGCTTCGATGCGCCCGCCGGCCGCTTCAATGGCGCGTAACGCACCCTTGGTAACCTTGATGCCCTTGATGACGAATGCCCGGCTCACTTCGCCGCTTGCAATAATCGTGACCTGCACTGCGGCGTTGTTGATGACGCCCGCAGCCCGGAGGCTCAGCAGGTCAACCATGTCACCTTCGACGGCCGTGAGTTCGTTCAGACGCACTTCATCCCGGCCATCGGCCGTTCGCGAACGAAACCCGAACTTCGGCAGGCGGCGCTGCAAGGGCATCTGGCCGCCCTCAAAACCAACCTTGTGGTAGCCGCCGGCACGGGCATGCTGGCCCTTGTGTCCACGACCAGCGGTTTTACCCAGACCAGAGCCGATGCCACGGCCCAGACGCTTGCGCGGCTTCTTCGAACCCGGAGCGGGCTTGATGTCGTTCAGGCGCATGATCAGACCTCTTTAACGGAGAGCAGGTAGTGAATCTTGTTCACCATGCCGCGGTTAGCGGGTGTGTCGTCAACCTGCACCGTGTGGTGCATGCGACGCAGGCCAAGGCCGGTTACGCACGCGCGGTGCTCAACGATTCGACCGGCCGGACTTTTAATCAACGTCAACTCAAGCTTCTTGGAGTCGCTCATGGCCATTAACCCTGAATCTCTTCGACCGACTTACCGCGCTTGGACGCGACGTAGTCGGGGGCAGCCATGCCTTGCAGCCCCTTGATGGTTGCGCGGACCACGTTGATCGGATTCGACGAACCGATGCACTTGGCGAGCACGTTGTGCACACCTAGCACCTCAAATACGGCGCGCATGGGGCCGCCCGCAATGATCCCGGTACCGGTGGAAGCCGGCTGCATGTAGACCTTCGCTGCGCCGTGCTCACCCGTGACCGGGTACTGCAGCGTGTCGCCGTGGAGGGCGATCGTGCTCATGTTACGGCGCGCGTTTTCCAGCGCCTTCTGAATCGCGGCCGGGACTTCGCGGGCTTTACCCCTACCCATGCCAACCCGACCAGCCCCGTCGCCCACCACAGTCAACGCCGCGAAACCGAAAATCCGGCCGCCCTTGACCACTTTTGCAACGCGGTTTACCGCCACCAGCTTTTCCTGGAAGCCTTCCGGGCTTTCGCCCATGCCGTCATTAGCGCTCATAAATGCACCACGCTGGATAGTTAGAACTTCAGTCCGCTTTCGCGGGCTGCGTCAGCCAGCGCCTTAACGCGGCCATGATATTTGAAGCCGGCGCGGTCGAACGCAACGGTATCAACCCCAGCCGCGAGTGCTCGCTCGGCGACTAGTTTTCCGACCGCTGCAGCGGCCTCGACGTTGCCGCCATTGGGCATGCTCTCGCGCAGGTCTTTTTCGACCGACGACGCAGCAGCCAGCACCTGACTGCCATCGGCGGTGAACACCTGGGCGTAAATATGCCGCGGCGTACGGTGGATGCTCAGACGCGTAGCGCCCAGCTCCCTGATGTGGCGGCGGGCCTGTTTGGCTCGTCGCTGGCGTGATTCCTTTTTGTTCATGGCTTACCGCTCAGGTCTTCTTCGCCTCTTTGCGCAGGATCTTCTCACCTGCGTACTTCACTCCCTTGCCCTTGTAGGGTTCGGGGCGGCGGTAGGCGCGGATGTTAGCCGCGACCTGTCCGACTTTTTGTTTGTCGACACCCTTGACGAGGATTTCCGTTTGAGTTGGCGTCTCAATGGTGATGCCGTCCGGCACGGGAAAGTCGACGGGGTGAGAAAAGCCCAACGTGAGGCTCAGCACATCCCCTTTGGCCTGGGCGCGATATCCGACGCCCACAATCTCGAGTTTCTGCTCAAACCCCTTCGCGACGCCCTCAACCATGTTGAAGAGGATGGCGCGGGCAGTGCCGGCCTGCGCTCTGGCGGTCGCGGCCTCGCTACGCGGCACGACGTTCAGCACGTCACCGTCCATTGCGAGGGTCACGTCGCTGTGCAGCAGATGCGCTAGCGTACCCTTGGGTCCCTTGATGTTCACAGCCTGACCCGAAACGTCCACTTGGACGCCGGCGGGGAGGTTAATTGGCTTTTTCGCTACGCGAGACATGGCTTTTCTCTAGTAAACCGAACAGATGACTTCGCCGCCGATACCTTGAGCGCGCGCTTCCCGATCGGTCATCAGGCCCCGGGAGGTCGAAACGATCGCGACACCCAGACCGCCCACGACGCGCGGCAGCTCGTCGGTTGCCTTGTAAACGCGCAGGCCAGGCCGGCTGACCCGCTCGATCTTCTCGATTACCGGGCGACCCTGGTAGTACTTCAGCTCAATCACCATGGTCGGGTGAGTACCCGTGGTGTCCATCCGGTAACCGGAAATATAGCCCTCGGTCTTGAGAACCTCGGCAATCGCCTGTTTCTGTTTTGACGCCGGCACCAGAGTCTCGCGCTTGGCACGGGCCTGCGCGTTACGGATGCGGACGAACATGTCGGCGATGGGGTCTTGCATGCTCATGGTCGAATTAACCTTGTTTCTTGGCCGTGTTCTTCGGCGATTACCAGCTGGCCTTGACCAGGCCGGGCACGTGGCCCTCCATGGCAAGACGGCGTAACTCATTTCGGCCCAAACCGAACTTCCGATAGTAACCGTGCGCACGCCCAGTGAGGCGGCAGCGGTTGCGGATTCGCGACGGGCTGGAGTCGCGCGGCAGCTTGGAGAGCTTGATACGCGCCTCATCGCGCGCTTCGAACGACATCTTGCTGTCGGTAATCACGGCCTTCAGCGCCGCGCGCTTCGCCGCAAACTTCTTGGCAAGCTTGATGCGCTTCAGCTCGCGATTGACCATCGAGGTCTTGGCCATGGTTTTACCCTCTCAGCGGGAATTGGAAGGCGGCCAGCAGGGCGCGGCCTTCTTCATCGGTTTTGGCGGTGGTTGAAATGCAGATATCCATGCCCCGGATGGCGTCAACCTTGTCGTACTCGATCTCGGGGAAAATGATCTGTTCTTTCACGCCCAGCGTGTAGTTGCCGCGACCATCAAAGGCGCGACCGTTGACACCACGGAAGTCCCGGATGCGCGGCATCGCGACGTTGATAAGGCGGTCAAGGAACTCATACATCCGATCCCGCCGCAGCGTTACCTTGGCGCCCACGGCCCAGCCCTCGCGTAGCTTGAATGCGGCGATTGATTTCCGCGCCTTGGTCACTACCGGCTTCTGGCCGGAAATATCAGCGAGTTCCTTTACGGCGTTCTCGAGTACCTTCTTGTCGCCCAGCGCTTTACCCAGGCCCATGTTGATGGTGACCTTAGTAATCCGCGGCACTTCCATCACCGAGCCATATTTGAACTGGTCCATCAACTGGGTGACGACCTTATCTCGGTAAAATTCCTGCAATCTGGCCATGGTCAGCTCTTCCCGTGCCGCTTAAACGTCAACGACTTCGTTATTGGATTTGAAAACGCGCACCTTGCGCCCATCCTCGAGCACCTTCACGCCAACGCGGTCAGGTTTCTGAGTCATCGGGTTGTACAGCGCGACGTTGGAACGATGGATAGCCGCTTCCTTCTCTACGATAGAACCAGGCGTACCCGCGGCCGGATTGGGTTTGGTGTGACGCTTAACCACGTTCACGCCTTCCACGATCACCTTTTCTGCGGCCACCAGCACTCGCAGCACCTTGCCGCGCTTGCCCTTGTCTTTACCGGTGAGGACGTAGACCTCATCGCCTTTGCGAATCTTCATCATGGCTGTGATTTCCTGCCTTACAGCACTTCGGGCGCTAGCGACACGATGCGCATGAAGCGCTCGCTGCGCAATTCACGGGTGACGGGCCCGAAGATGCGCGTGCCAATCGGCTGCAATTGTTTGTCGAGCAGAACGGCGGCATTGCCATCAAACCGGATGACCGAACCGTCCGGCCGACGCACGCCTTTGCGGGTCCGTACGACGACGGCGTTAAACACGTCGCCCTTTTTAACCTTGCCGCGCGGGATCGCGTCCTTGATGCTGACCTTGATCACGTCGCCAACGTGAGCGTAGCGGCGATGGGATCCGCCAAGCACCTTGATGCACATCAGCCGGCGTGCGCCGCTGTTGTCCGCTGCATCAAGCATTGATTGCATTTGTATCATTAGATTCTACTCCGCGCTGCGCTGGGGGTTATCAAACGACGTTCGCGCGCGTGATGACACGCTGCAGGCGCCAGGCCTTACGCTTTGAAAGCGGGCGGCATTCCTCAATGGCTACGACGTCACCCTCGGCGCATTCACCGTTTTCATCATGCGCTAGCAGTTTGGTCGACTTGCGCAGGTACTTTTTGTAAATCGGGTGCTCGACCTGACGCTCCACCAGCACGGCGATGGTTTTCTGCATCTTGGTGCTGACGACCTGACCGGTAAGCGTCCGCTTCGTTTTTTCGGTGGTTTCCATCAGGCGCTCCGGCTCTTCTCGGTCAATATCGTCTTGATGCGGGCAATGTCCCGGCGCGCTTCGCGCACAAGGTTAGGCTTCTGGTCCTGCCCCGAACCGCGCTGCATGCGGCCGTTAAACTGGTCCCGGCGCTTTTCGAGAATAAGCGCTTCGAGTTCGGCCGGCGTTTTGCCGCGTAAATCGCTAGTTTTCATCACATCACCTTTCGGGCCGCGAACGTCGTGCGAACCGGCAACTTGGCGCCCGCCAGACGGAAGGCCTCGCGCGCCACGCTCTCATCCACGCCTTCCATTTCGTACAACACCATGCCGGGTTTGATCCGGCAGACCCAGAACTCGACGCCGCCCTTACCGCTACCCATACGCACTTCCAACGGCTTCTTGGTGATCGGCTTGTCCGGGAAGACCCGAATCCATACCCGCGCGCCGCGCTTTACGGTGCGCGTGATGCAGCGACGAGCCGCTTCAATCTGCCGCGCCGTCAGGTTGCCGCGCGAGGTGGCCTTAAGGCCATATTCGCCAAAGGAAACATCACTGCCACGCTGGGCCAAGCCGGTGTTACGGCCCTTATGTTGTTTCCGGTACTTTGTGTTCTTCGGTTGCAGCACGTCGTCTCTCCTCAGCCAGCCGTCGCTTCAGCGGCGGCATCGGACTTGTTCAGATCAGCCCGGCCGAGCACTTCGCCCTTGAAAATCCAGACCTTGACGCCGATCACGCCATACGTGGTGCTGGCCTCGGCGAAACCGTAGTCGATGTCAGCACGCAAGGTGTGGAGCGGCACGCGGCCTTCGCGATACCACTCGGAACGCGCGATTTCAGCGCCGTTCAAACGACCGGCAACGTGAATCTTGATACCGAGCGCACCCAGACGCATCGCGTTAGACACCGCACGCCGCATGGCTCGGCGAAACATAATGCGGCGCTCCAACTGCTGCGCGACGGATTCTGAGACCAGGTAGGCGTCGAGTTCGGGCTTACGAATTTCTTCAACGCTGATGTGTGCGGGAATCTTCATCAGCGCCGAGACCTGCTTGCGCAGCGCCTCGATGTCTTCGCCCTTCTTGCCGATCACAATGCCAGGACGCGCGGTGTGGATGACAATCCGCGCGTTGTGTGCCGGACGCTCAATCTGGATTCGGCTAACGGATGCGTGCGCAAGTTTCTTGCGGAGGAACGCGCGCACGGCGATATCGCTATTCAGGTAGTCGGCGTACCGGCGATTGTCCGCATACCAGGTGGACGTCCAGTCTTTAATAATGCCCAACCGAATGCCGTAGGGATGAACTTTCTGACCCATGAGTTATCGTCCCGCTTCTTCGACAACCACGGTGACGTGGCTAGTCCGCTTGAAAATCTGGTTCGCCCGGCCCCGCGCACGCGGCATGAATCGCTTCATGATCGGGCCCTCGTCGACCATGATGGTCTTGACCTTCAGTTCGTCGACGTCAGCGCCATCGTTGTGCTCGGCGTTGGCGATTGCCGACTCCAGCACCTTCTTGATGAGCGTGGCGGCTTTCTTGTTGCTGAAGGTCAACAGGTTGATGGCCTTGTCGACCGGCAAGCCGCGAATCTGGTCGGCGACGAGCCGGGCCTTTTGCGGCGTGATTCGCGCCTGGCGCAATTTTGCGATGGTAGCCATGGCAGGGCTTTCCTCGTCCTTACTTGGTCTTTTTGTCGGCCTGATGGCCGCGGAACGTACGCGTAGGCGAGAACTCGCCCAGCTTGTGCCCGATCATGTTCTCGGACACGAACACCGGCATGTGCTGGCGGCCGTTATATACAGAGATCGTCAGGCCGATCATATCGGGCACCACCATAGAACGGCGTGACCAGGTCTTGATTGGGCGTTTGTCGCTGTTGGCTCGGGCGGTCTCCACCTTCTTCTGCAGATGGTGATCAACGAAGGGCCCTTTTTTAATCGAACGAGGCATGCCGCTACTCCGCTATTAACGCTTATCGCGTCGACGCACGATCATTCCGTCGGTGCGCTTATTGGTTCTGGTCTTATAACCCTTGGTCGGCACGCCCCACGGGCTGACCGGATGGCGCCCGCCGGAGGTACGGCCTTCACCGCCGCCATGCGGGTGGTCGACGGGGTTCATCGCCACACCACGAACCGTCGGTCGAATACCGCGCCAGCGTTTGGCGCCGGCCTTGCCGAGCTGCCGGAGCGAGTGTTCCGTGTTGCCCACCTCGCCGATAACAGCGCGGCAGTCGATGGCGACGCGGCGCATTTCGCCAGAGCGAAGGCGCAGCGTGGCGTAAGCGCCCTCGCGCGCCACGAACTGGATACCGGCGCCAGCACTGCGACCAATCTGCGCGCCCTTACCGGGCTTCAGTTCGACGCAATGGATCACCGCACCGACCGGAATATTCCGCAGCGGCAGGCAATTGCCGACCTGAATCGGCGCATCCACACCCGAGCGCACGGTTTGACCCGCGGTCAAACCTTTCGGCGCGATGATGTAACGACGCTCACCGTCTGCGTAAAGCAGGAGCGCTATGTGCGCGGACCGATTCGGGTCGTATTCAAGCCGCTCGACCTTCGCCGGGATGCTGTCCTTCCGCCGATCGAAGTCGATCACGCGGTAATGATGCTTGTGCCCGCCCCCGCGGTGGCGAACCGTAACCCGCCCGTGGTTGTTGCGACCGGCGTTTTCGTTGCGGCGTTCGAGCAAGGCCTGAAACGGCCGCCCCTTGTGCAACTCCGGCGTGACGACCTTGACCATGCCACGACGGCCTGGCGAGGTTGGTTTTGTTTTGATAATCGGCATGTCTGATTAGTCCCGTTTACGCCGCGCCGAGCAGGTTGAGCGTGAAGCCTTCTTTCAAGGTCACGTAGGCTTTTTTCCAGCCAGAATGCGTACCGCGACGCCCCCGGAAATTGGTGCTGTCGGCGCGAACATTAAGCACGCGAACACACTTCACCTGAACGCTAAACAGCTTTTCCACGGCCGTTTTGATTTCTGGCTTGGTGGCGCTGGTAAGCACCTTGAAGACGTACTGGCCTTCGCTCGAAAGTCTGACTGCTTTTTCAGACATCTGCGGGGCCAACAGAATCTGGAGCATCCGCTCTTCGTTCATGACAGGCGCTCCTGAAGACGATTGATTGCACCTTGGGTAATCAGCACGCGGTCGAAAGAGATCAACAGCGCCGGGTCAATGGCGTCGACCTCTGCCAAACCCACTTTGTGCAGGTTGCGCGCCGACAGGTAAAGCTGCTCGGACACGGTTTCGCTGATGAGCAGCAGCGTGCCCTCGCCGAACGTAGCCAACTGCTGCGCGAGCGCTTTGGTTTTAATGGCCTGCGTTTCGATTTCATCCACCACGGTCATGCGCTCTTGGCGCAGCAGTTCCGAAAGGATGGAGCGCACAGCGCCCTGGTACATCTTCCGGTTAACTTTCTGCTCGTAGTTGCGAGGGCGTGCGGCGAAAGCGCGGCCACCGGTGCGCCAGAGCGGCCCACGGGTCGTACCGGCGCGTGCTTGCCCGGAGCCCTTCTGCTTCCACGGCTTACGACCGCCACCACTAACTTCGGCGCGGGTCTTTTGCTGTTTCGTACCCGCGCGGGCTGCTGCAAAATAGGCCGTGACGACCTGGTGAACCAGGCCTTCGCGATAGGGCTGCGCGAAGACGTTGTCTGCAACCGTCAGGCTGCCGGCGACGGCGCCACCGTTAAACGTATGTAACTGAAGATCCATGGATCGCGCCTTTTACTTCTTGGCTTTGACGCTGGGCTTGATCAGAAGATCGCCGCCCTTGGCACCCGGCAGTGCGCCCTTGATAAGCAACAGGTTACGGCCGAGATCGACCGCGACCACCTGGAGCCGCTGAATGGTGCGTTGCTTGTCGCCCATATGGCCCGACATGCGCTTGCCCTTGATTACGCGACCTGGCGTTTGGCGCTGGCCGATAGAGCCCGGAGCACGATGAGACAATGAGTTACCGTGCGTCGCATCGCCCATCGAGAAGTTGTGGCGCTTAATCGTGCCCGCGAAGCCCTTACCGATGGTCACGCCGGTCACATCAACAAGCGCGCCTTGCTCGAACAGATCGGCTTTAAGTTCGCTGCCGCTTTGCAGTTCGGCGCCTTCGTGCTCGCCCAGACGGAACTCCCACAACCCACGGCCAGTCTCCACTGACTGCTTCGCAAACTCCCCGCCCTCAGGCTTGGAAATGCGGTTGCGGTGCTTTTGACCGGTGCTGACCTGAACCGCACGGTAGCCGTCCGATTCCAAAGTCTTCAGTCGCATTACGCGGTTGGGTTCTACTTCCACAACGGTAACCGGAATGGCAGCGCCTTCCGCCGTGTAGATGCGGGTCATGCCCCGCTTGCGTCCAATGAGTCCAAGTGCCATCGCTTTGCCCTTAGTTGAGCTTGATCTGCACGTCCACGCCGGCGGCGAGGTCGAGCTTCATCAAGGCGTCAACGGTCTTGTCTGTCGGATTGACGATATCGAGCAGACGCTTGTGGGTACGGATTTCGTACTGGTCACGGGCGTCCTTGTTGACGTGCGGGGAGACGAGCACGGTGAAGCGCTCGGTCTTGGACGGCAACGGGATAGGCCCGCGGATCTGGGCGCCGGTACGTTTTGCCGTCTCGACGATTTCCCGCGTCGACTGATCGATAAGCCGATGGTCGAAGGCTTTGAGACGGATCCTGATGACCTGCTGATTCATATGCTCGTTCCTGCTCTGCTACCGGGCGTTCCGCCAGCAGCGCTGCTTATTCTGGGGGCGCTTTTTATATGTCTTGCGTCTAGGGCTTAGGCGATGATTTTAGCAACCACGCCGGCGCCGACCGTCCGGCCGCCTTCGCGAATCGCGAAGCGCAGCCCTTCTTCCATCGCAATCGGGTTGATCAACTGCACCGTCACTTTGATGTTGTCGCCAGGCATCACCATCTCAACGCCCGCCGGCAACTCCACCGCACCCGTCACGTCCGTCGTGCGGAAGTAAAACTGCGGACGGTAGTTGTTGAAGAACGGCGTGTGACGGCCGCCTTCTTCCTTCGACAACACGTATACCTCGGCCTCAAAGTGCGCGTGCGGCTTCACGCTGCCCGGCTTGCACAGCACCTGACCACGCTCCACGTCCTCGCGCTTCGTGCCGCGCAACAGAACGCCAACGTTGTCGCCCGCACGGCCTTCGTCCAGCAACTTGCGGAACATTTCAACGCCCGTGCACGTCGTCTTGACCGTGTCCTTGATGCCCACAATCTCAACTTCTTCGCCAACCTTCACGATGCCGCGCTCTACCCGACCCGTCACCACCGTGCCGCGGCCGGAAATCGAGAACACGTCTTCAATCGGAAGCAGGAACGGCATGTCTACCGGACGCTCCGGCAGCGGAATGTAGCTGTCCATCGCCGCGATCAGCTTCCAGATGGAAGGCACGCCGATGTCGCTCTCGTCGCCTTCCAGCGCCTTCAGCGCGCTGCCAACCACCACCGGCGTGTCGTCGCCCGGGAATTTGTACAGCGACAGCAGCTCGCGCAGCTCCATTTCAACCAGTTCCAGCAACTCGGCGTCGTCAACCATGTCCGCCTTGTTCATGTAAACCACCACGTAGGGCACGCCAACCTGACGGGCCAGCAGGATGTGCTCGCGAGTCTGGGGCATCGGGCCGTCAGCCGCAGAGCACACCAGAATCGCGCCGTCCATCTGCGCCGCACCCGTGATCATGTTCTTCACGTAGTCCGCGTGGCCAGGGCAGTCCACGTGCGCGTAGTGGCGATTGTCGCTCTGGTATTCCACGTGCGATGTCGCAATCGTGATGCCGCGAGCCTTCTCTTCCGGCGCGTTATCAATCTGGTCGTACGCGCGAGCTTCGCCGCCGAACTTCTTCGCCGTCACTACCGTCAGCGCCGCCGTCAACGTCGTCTTACCGTGATCCACGTGACCAATCGTTCCTACGTTCACGTGAGGCTTGGTACGTTCAAATTTCTCCTTGGCCATGGCGCTCTTAACCTCTTCTTCGAATCAAGAAATTCCCGGTGACGGGGTTGCTTAAACTAAATCTCTGCTCACGCCCGTCTTGCGACGATCTCGGCGACACTCTTCGGCGCCTCGACATAACGTGAGAATTCCATCGTATAGGTCGCCCGCCCCTGTGTGGCAGAGCGTAAATCAGTTGAATAGCCGAACATTTCGGACAGCGGAACCTGCGCCTTGATAAGGCGCCCCGCGGGCGAATCTTCCGACCCTTCAAGCATGCCGCGGCGGCGATTAAGGTCGCCGTTGACGGTGCCGACGTAATCTTCTGGCGTAACCACTTCAACGCTCATGACGGGCTCGAGCAGGACTGGCTTCGCCTTGTGCGCGGCTTCTTTGAAGGCCATCGAGCCGGCGATCTTGAACGCCATTTCGTTGGAGTCAACGTCATGGTAAGAACCGTCGAAAAGCGTGACCTTCACATCGACCATCGGGTAGCCTGCGATGACACCGTTCTGCATCGCCTCTTCCATGCCCTTCTGAACCGCCGGAATGTATTCCCGAGGCACGACGCCACCGATGATGCCGTTCACGAATTCGAAGCCCTTGCCGGCGTCGTTCGGCTCCATCTTGATTACCACGTGGCCATATTGGCCGCGGCCACCACTCTGGCGAACGAACTTGCCTTCCTGCTTCTCAACCACAGCGCGGATGGTTTCGCGGTACGCAACCTGGGGCTTGCCAACATTCGCCTCGACCTTGAACTCACGGCGCATGCGGTCGACGATGATTTCGAGATGCAACTCGCCCATGCCCGCGATGATGGTCTGACCAGATTCAGCATCGGTCGAGACGCGGAACGACGGGTCCTCAGCCGCCAAACGCTGCAGAGCCAAGCCCATTTTTTCCTGGTCGACCTTGGTTCTTGGCTCTACCGCGACCGCAATTACCGGCTCAGGGAACTCCATCCGCTCCAGCGTAATGACGCTGTCCAGCGCGCATAGGGTGTCGCCGGTCGTTACATCCTTGATGCCCACGGCGGCAGCAATGTCCCCGGCGCGGACTTCCTTGATTTCTTCGCGCGAATTCGCATGCATCTGCAACAGGCGGCCGATACGTTCTTTCCGCGACTTCACAGGGTTGTAAACGGAATCACCGGATGACAGGACACCGGAATACACGCGAAAAAAAGTCAGCGTGCCGACGAATGGATCGGTGGCAATTTTGAATGCTAGCGCGGCAAACGGCGCGTCGTCCGCGGCGAAACGGCGCTGCTCGCTGCCGTCTTCCATTTCACCCTTGATGCCTTCTACGTCGTTGGGCGCAGGCAGGTACTCGATGACGGCGTCCAGCATGGCCTGCACGCCCTTGTTCTTGAAGGCCGAACCGCAGAGCACGGGCACGATTTCGTTGCGGAGTGTCGCGGCGCGGACGCCAGCCTTGATTTCGGCAACCGACAATTCCTGACCGTTGAGGTACTTCTCGGTGGTCTCTTCGCTGGCTTCAGCGGCAGCTTCGACGAGCGCCTCACGCCATTTCGCGCATTCACCATGCATGGCGGCGGGCACTTCGCGCTCTTCGAAGGTCATCCCAAGCGACTCTTCGTCCCAATAGATGGCCTTCATGGCGATTAGGTCGACGATCCCCTCGAAGGCGTCCTCGGCCCCGATTGGGAGCTGCAAGGGTACCGCGCGCGCACCAAGCCGGTCACGCATCTGTTCGACAACGCGGACAAAGTTGGCGCCAGCCCGGTCCATCTTGTTCACGAAGGCCAGACGAGGCACGCCGTATTTGTTCGCTTGCCGCCACACAGTTTCAGACTGCGGTTGCACGCCACCCACGGCGCAGAAGACAGCGACGGCGCCGTCCAGCACGCGCAGCGAGCGCTCTACTTCAATCGTGAAGTCGACGTGTCCAGGCGTGTCGATAATGTTGATCCGGTGTTCCGGAAACTGCTTGGCCATGCCGCGCCAGAAGCAGGTGGTGGCCGCAGACGTGATGGTGATGCCGCGTTCCTGCTCCTGCTCCATCCAATCCATCGTCGCCGCGCCATCATGCACCTCGCCGATTTTGTGCGAGCGACCGGTGTAGTAGAGGATGCGCTCAGTCGTCGTCGTCTTGCCGGCATCGATGTGCGCGGCAATGCCGATATTCCGGTAACGATCGATGGGCGTGGTGCGCGACACGGGTGCTATTCCTGACGACTAGTCCCGGTTACCAGCGGTAGTGCGAGAAGGCGCGGTTCGCTTCGGCCATCTTGTGCGTGTCTTCGCGCTTTTTAACCGCAGAGCCGCGGTTCTCGAAGGCGTCAAGCAGCTCACCAGCCAAGCGCCGTCCCATGGACTTTTCACCGCGCTTGCGGGAGGCGTCGACCAACCAGCGCATGGCAAGCGCACTGCGGCGGTTCGGGCGAACTTCGACGGGCACCTGGTAGGTCGCACCACCGACGCGGCGGGACTTAACCTCAACGCGCGGTTCGACATTGCTCAGGGCCTGCTTGAAGACTTCCACCGGTTCGCCACGTCCCTTTTTGGACATTTCGTCCAGCGCACCGTAGACAATTTTCTCGGCAGTGGATTTCTTGCCGTCGGACATGACCATGTTGATAAATTTGGCCAGCACCTGATCCGAATACTTGGGATCGGGCAGGATTTCTCGTTTGGCGGCGACGCGTCTTCTGGACATGGCTTCAGGGTCTCTGAGATTTCGTTAATTTCGGCGCTTACTTCTTACCGGGCTTGCCGGCCGGCGCGGACTTACCCGCCTTCGGGCGCTTGGCGCCGTACTTGGAACGAGCCTGACGTCGGTCGTTCACGCCTGAGGTATCCAAGGTGCCGCGCACGGTGTGGTAACGCACACCGGGCAAGTCTTTAACGCGGCCGCCACGAATCAGGATAACCGAGTGCTCTTGCAGGTTATGGCCTTCACCACCGATGTATGTCGTCACTTCCTGACCGTTGGTCAGGCGCACGCGGGCTACTTTTCGCAGCGCGGAGTTCGGCTTTTTCGGGGTCGTGGTGTAAACACGGGTGCAAACGCCACGCTTCTGGGGGCAGGCCTCGAGTGCCGGGACGGCGCTCTTGGTCCGCTGGGTACGTCTGGGCTTGCGCACTAACTGGTTGATTGTGGCCATGTGCCTGTTCCATCTCCGGCCCTGGTTCGGGCCTGTGCAATTTACCGACGACTACGCCACCGAGGCATTTCGCCTCTGCTGCGTTCACACCATTCGATTCGCGCCATCCGGAAGGGTGGGCGCTTTACACCGTAACTGAACCCGACGGCCGATGGTCGCCGCCCGGGAGGGCGGCATCGGCAAGTAGGACTCGGGATTTTCCGGTGCGAAAAAAACGACAGGCCCGATGACCGCGGCCTGTCGTAGGAGCGGGATTATATTGACCCGCCTTCCTGAGTGTCAACGACCTCGCTATGCCTCCGCCGCAGAATCGTCGGCAACGGCCGTATCAGGTACCTGATTTGCCGTCGGCAGCGGTGAAGTAAACGCAAAGTTCGGTGCCTCTGCCCCGGGGCGCCGTTGCCGGCGCCGGTCGTGGTGGTAGGCAAAGCCTGTACCCGCGGGAATGAGCCGACCCACGATGACGTTTTCCTTCAGGCCGCGCAGCTCGTCCCGCTTGCCAGATACCGAGGCCTCGGTGAGGACACGGGTGGTCTCCTGGAACGACGCTGCGGAGATGAACGACTCGGTAGCCAGAGAGGCTTTCGTGATACCCAACAGCATCTGCTGGCAAGAGGCAGGCTGCTTGCCCTCTTTTGCCATCCGCTCGTTTTCTTCAGAAAGCCGCTCTTTCTCGGTCTGCTCGCCGGCGAGAAAGCGGGTTTCCCCGGGCAGGGTGATCTCAACCTTGCGCAGCATCTGGCGAACGATGACTTCGATGTGCTTGTCGTTGATCTTCACGCCCTGAAGGCGATAGACCTCCTGCACCTCGTTAACGATGTAACGGGTCAGTTCGGGCACACCCTTCAGGCGGAGAATGTCATGCGAGTCCGGGGAGCCGTCGCAGATCACATCCCCCTTCTCCACGTGCTCACCTTCGAACACGGTGACATGCCGCCACTTCGGAATTAGCGTCTCGATTTCTTCGTTGTTTTCCGCACGAATGATCAGACGTTGCTTGCCCTTGGTGTCTTTACCAAATGACACGGTGCCGCTGGCTTCCGCGAGAATTGCCGGCTCCTTCGGCTTGCGGGCTTCAAACAAATCGGCCACGCGCGGCAGACCGCCGGTGATGTCGCGCGTCTTGGAGGATTCCTGCGGAATACGCGCCACGACCTCACCCACCTTGGCCTGCATGCCGTCCTCAACTGCGACCAGCGCGTTCGGCGGCAGGAAGTACTGGGCGGTGAGCTCGGTGCCGGGAATTTTGATTTCCCGGCCGTTGGCGTCCACGAGTTGGATCATCGGCCGCAGATCCTTCGCCGAGGAACCACGCTGCTTGGGATCGGTCACCACGATGCTCGACAGGCCGGTGATTTCGTCGACCTGACGGGTGACCGTCACGCCTTCCACGATATCCTTGAAGCGCACCACACCGTCCACTTCCGTAATAATCGGATGGGTGTGCGGGTCCCAGTTAGCGACGTTTTGGCCAGGCTTGACCGACCCACCGTCCTGAACGCTGATGGTCGCGCCGTAGGGCGGCTTGTAGCGCTCGCGTTCACGGCCGATTTCATCAACAACCACCAGTTCGCCGGAGCGGGAGACCGAAATCAGCGTCCCATTTTCCCGCTTCAGGGCCTTGATGTTCTGCAGGCGCACGGTGCCGCCGAACTTCACTTCAATGCTGCTGACGGCGGCGGCCCGGGACGCGGCACCACCGATGTGGAAGGTACGCATGGTCAGCTGCGTGCCAGGCTCACCGATCGACTGGGCGGCGATAACACCAACAGCCTCACCGACATTCACGCGGTGCCCGCGGGCCAGGTCGCGGCCGTAGCACATCGCGCAGACACCGTAGCGCGTTTCGCAGGTGATGGGCGAACGCACCTTGACTTCGTCGACGCCGACTTCATCCAGACGCTGTACCCATGTTTCATCAAGCAGGGTGCCGGCCGGGGCCAGCACGACTTCGTTGCCCGCACGCAGCACATCTTCGGCCAGTACGCGACCAAGGACGCGGTCGCGCAGCGCTTCGACCACGTCACCGCCCTCGATGAGGGAGGCGATCTGAATGCCGTTGTGGGTCCCGCAGTCGACTTCGGTCACCACCAGATCCTGCGCAACGTCCACCAGACGACGAGTCAGGTAGCCGGAGTTCGCGGTCTTCAGGGCGGTGTCCGCCAAGCCTTTACGCGCACCGTGCGTGGAAATGAAGTACTGGAGCACGTCCAGTCCTTCACGGAAATTCGCGGTAATGGGTGTTTCGATGATCGAGCCGTCAGGCTTGGCCATCAGGCCACGCATACCGGCAAGCTGCCGGATCTGCGCGGCGGAGCCTCGGGCGCCCGAGTCGGCCATCATATAAATCGAGTTGAACGATTTCTGCTTCAGCTGCTTGCCGTTGGCGTCGGTGGCAAGCTCGGTTCCGAGCTTGTCCATCATCGCCTTCGCTACCTTGTCGTTGGTCTGCGACCAGATGTCGACCACCTTGTTATAGCGCTCGCCAGTGGTCACCAAACCGGACGCGTATTGGTCTTCGATTTCCTTCACGCCATCTTCGGCCTGCTGGATGATGGCCTTCTTCTCGTCCGGGACCACCATGTCGTCGACACCAATCGAGACGCCCGCGCGAGTCGCATGGTGGAAGCCGGTGTACATCAGACGGTCGGCGAAAATAACGGTGTCTTTCAGACCAACGTTGCGGTAACAGGCGTCAAACAGGCGCGAGATGGTCCGCTTGTCGAGTGGCTTGTTAATCAGCGTAAACGGAAGCCCCTTCGGCAGCACCGAAGACAACAAGGCCCGGCCAACGGTCGTTTCGACCAGCGTGGTGGTTTCGGTTTCCTGCCCATCAGCGGCGATAGTGGTCTCCGTCAGGCGCACCTTGCAGCGGGCGTGCAGCGACGCAGCACCTGTTTCGTAGGCACGATGCACTTCGGCGATGTCCGCGAACTTCATATCGCGCCCCTTGGCGACTTCAGATTCTCGGGTCATGTAGTACAGGCCGAGCACCACGTCCTGCGTGGGGACGATGATCGGGTCGCCGTTGGCGGGCGAGAGAATGTTGTTGGTCGACATCATCAGGCTGCGCGCTTCGAGCTGCGCTTCGATCGACAGCGGCACGTGGACGGCCATCTGGTCACCGTCGAAGTCCGCGTTGAAGGCGGTGCAAACGAGCGGGTGCAGCTGGATTGCCTTACCTTCGATCAGTACCGGCTCGAAGGCCTGAATGCCCAGTCGGTGCAGCGTCGGTGCGCGGTTCAGCAGCACCGGATGTTCCCGAATCACTTCCTCAAGGATGTCCCAGACTTCCGGCCCTTCGCGCTCCACCAGCTTCTTCGCCGCCTTGATGGTGGTCGCCATCCCACGACGTTCGAGCTTGCTGAAGATGAAGGGCTTGAAGAGTTCGAGCGCCATCTTCTTCGGCAGCCCGCACTGGTGCAGCTTGAGCGTCGGACCGACCACGATCACCGAGCGACCGGAGTAGTCGACGCGCTTACCGAGCAGGTTCTGACGGAACCGGCCTTGTTTGCCCTTGATCATGTCGGCCAGGGACTTCAGCGGCAGTTTGTTCGTGCCGGTGATGGCGCGGCCGCGTCGGCCGTTGTCCAGCAGGGCGTCGACCGCTTCCTGCAGCATGCGCTTTTCGTTGCGCACGATGATGTCAGGCGCGTTGAGGTCAAGCAGGCGCTTCAGGCGGTTGTTGCGGTTGATCACCCGCCGATAGAGATCGTTCAGGTCGGAGGTTGCGAAACGGCCACCGTCCAGAGGGACCAGCGGGCGCAGCTCCGGCGGCAGCACCGGTAGCACCTTCATCACCATCCATTCCGGACGGTTACCGGAATGATCGAAGCCTTCCATCAACTTGAGACGCTTGGTGAGCTTCTTCAGCTTGGTCTCGGAGGTGGTTTGCGGTAGCTCGTCGCGGATGCGGCGGATTTCAACTTTCAAATCGACCGACTTGAGGAGCTCGTAGATCGCCTCGGCGCCCATCCGGGCGTCGAAGTCGTCGCCGTACTGCTCGATGGCCTCAAGATAGGCATCTTCGGACAGCAGTTGGCCGCGCTCGAGTTCGGTCATGCCCGGGTCAATGACCACGTAGGCCTCGAAGTACAGGATGCGCTCGATCTCACGCAGGGTCATATCGAGCAGCAGGCCCATTCGGGACGGCAGGGACTTCAGGAACCAGATGTGAGCGACCGGGCTCGCAAGGTCAATGTGCCCCATGCGTTCGCGGCGAACTTTGGCCAGCGTCACTTCCACGCCGCACTTTTCGCACACGACGCCGCGATGCTTCAGGCGCTTGTACTTGCCGCAAAGGCACTCGTAGTCCTTGATGGGCCCAAAAATCTTGGCGCAGAACAGGCCGTCGCGCTCGGGTTTGAAAGTGCGGTAGTTGATGGTCTCGGGCTTTTTGACTTCGCCATAAGACCAGGAACGGATTTTCTCCGGTGACGCCAAGCCAATGCTGATGGCGTCGAAATCCTCAACGTGCGCGTGGCTCTTGAACAGATCGAGTAAGTCTTTCACGTTGATTACCCCTTCGTCGGTACGTTAGCGGTGTGCAATTGCGCGTTCATTCGCGGTCCAGATCGATGTCGATCGCGAGCGAGCGCATTTCCTTGAGGAGCACGTTAAAGGACTCGGGCATACCTGCTTCCATGCTGTGGTCGCCGTCCACGATGTTCTTGTACATCTTGGTACGGCCGTTGACGTCGTCGGACTTGACCGTAAGCATTTCTTGCAGGGTATAGGCCGCGCCATAGGCTTCGAGCGCCCAGACTTCCATTTCCCCGAAACGCTGGCCGCCGAACTGCGCCTTGCCGCCCAGCGGTTGCTGGGTCACGAGGCTGTACGGTCCGGTAGACCGCGCGTGCATCTTGTCGTCGACCAGATGGTTCAGCTTCAGGATGTACATGTAGCCGACGGTGACTTCGCGGTCGAAGGCATCCCCGGTCCGACCGTCGAACAGCCGAGTCTGGCCACTGCGGGGCAGTCCGGCCAATTCCAGCATGTGCTTGATTTCCGGCTCGTGCGCGCCATCGAACACCGGCGTTGCCATCGGCACACCGGCCTGCAGATTGCGGGCAAGTTCGCGAATTTCGCCGTCGGTCAGTTCATCGAGGGTCTCTTGGCGACCACTGGCGTTGTAGACCTTGCCGAGGAAGTCGCGGAGCTCTCGCGTTTCCGCCATCGAGGTCAGCATGCCGGTGATCTTGAGTCCTAGACCGCGTGCGGCCCAGCCCAGGTGCGTTTCCAATACCTGACCGACGTTCATACGCGAGGGCACGCCGAGCGGGTTAAGGACGACGTCGACTGGCGTACCGTCGGCCATGAAAGGCATGTCTTCGACCGGCACGATCATGGACACAACACCCTTGTTACCGTGGCGGCCGGCCATTTTGTCACCGGGCTGCAGACGACGCTTCACCGCAAGGTAAACCTTGGCCATCTTCAGCACGCCGGGCTGCAGGTCATCGCCAGAGGTCAGCTTGCGTCGCTTCTCTTCAAACTGCTCGGCCGATTCTTCGTTGTGACGCTCGATTTGGCGGGCGAGCTGCTCGATCTGTTCGTTTACAGCATCGCTGGAAGTCCGCAGTTCAAACCACAGTTCGCGCTTCAGACCGGAGAGCTGTTCAGCGCTCAGGCTGTCAGTGGCGCCGCCGAAACCGCGGGGACCCTTTTCGATTTTCTTGCCCAGCAGGAGGCGTTCAACGCGCTGGTAGATATCTTCGTGGAGGATGCGCAACTGGTCGTCGAGGTCTTTCTTGACGCGAGCAAGTTCCGCGCGCTCGATTTCCAGCGCGCGCGCATCTTTTTCAACCCCGTCGCGCGTGAACACATGGACGTCGATCACGGTGCCGCTCATGCCGGACGGCACGCGCAGCGAAGTGTCTTTCACGTCGGAGGCCTTCTCGCCAAAGATGGCGCGAAGCAGCTTCTCTTCCGGCGTCAGCTGGGTTTCACCCTTCGGCGTGACCTTGCCAACCAGAATGTCGCCCGGGTGCACCTCGGCGCCGATGTAGACGATGCCGGATTCATCAAGCTTGGCCAGCGCACCTTCGCTCACGTTCGGAATATCGGCGGAGATTTCCTCCGGCCCGAGCTTCGTGTCGCGCGCAACGCAGGTCAGTTCCTCAATGTGGATGCTGGTGTAACGGTCTTCCTGCACCACGCGTTCCGAAATCAGAATCGAGTCTTCGAAGTTGTAACCGTTCCAGGGCATGAACGCGACCAGCATGTTCTGGCCGAGCGCGAGTTCACCCAGATCGGTAGCCGGACCATCAGCCAGCACATCCCCCCGCGCGACGACATCGTTCGGCTTGACCAGCGACTTCTGGTTGATACAGGTGTTCTGGTTCGAACGCGTGTACTTGGTGAGGTTGTAGATATCGACACCGGACTCGCCAGGCTTGGTCTCGTCATCGTTAACGCGGACTACGATGCGCGCGGCGTCAACCAGATCGACCACACCACCGCGACGCGCCGACACGGTAACGCCAGAGTCCTGCGCCACAGCACGCTCGATGCCGGTTCCGACCAGCGGCTTTTCGGTCCGTAGGGTAGGCACCGCCTGCCGTTGCATGTTCGATCCCATGAGCGCGCGGTTCGCGTCGTCGTGCTCCAGGAAGGGAATCAGCGCGGCGGCGACCGATACGATCTGCATGGGGGAGACGTCCATGTACTGGACGCGGTCCGGCGACAGCAGTGCAAATTCATTCTGGTGCCGGCAAGAAACCAGCGTATCAACCAGCATGCCGCTTTCGTTCAGCGTGGCATTTGCCTGCGCGATGACGTACTGACTTTCTTCAATGGCCGACAGGTACTCAACGTCATCGGTGACGGTGTTGTTGGTGACCTTGCGATACGGGGTTTCGAGGAAGCCGTACTTGTTGGTGCGCGAATAAACCGCCAGCGAGTTAATCAGGCCGATGTTCGGGCCTTCAGGCGTTTCGATCGGGCAGACGCGCCCGTAGTGCGTGGGATGCACGTCGCGCACTTCAAAGCCGGCGCGCTCGCGCGTCAGGCCGCCTGGGCCGAGCGCCGAGACGCGACGCTTGTGCGTGACTTCGGAGAGCGGGTTGTTCTGGTCCATGAACTGCGACAACTGGCTGGACCCGAAGAATTCCTTGATGACCGCCGATACCGGCTTCGCGTTGATCAGTTCCTGCGGCATGATGCCTTCGGACTCTGCCAGACTAAGCCGCTCCTTGACCGCGCGCTCAACGCGCACCAAGCCCACGCGGAACTGGTTTTCGGCCATCTCACCCACGCTACGCACGCGACGGTTGCCCAGATGGTCAATATCGTCGACCGAGCCGTTGCCGTTGCGGATGTCGACCAACGTCTTCATCACGTCGACGATATCGGATCCGTACTCCAGCAGGGCTTTCTTGACCTGACCAAACGGAATGCGCGAGCCGTCCTTGATCGCCGCCAGCGCCGGCAGGCGCCGCAGTTCGCTGGGCACGCTTGAAATCGAGATGTTGGTGGCTTCGTCAGGATTCTTCAGATCTTTGGCGAGCAGGGTAGAGAAGTAGGTGCCGTCCAGCAGGATTTCCGGCACTTCGCTGCCCGGGCGACCGACTCGACGGTTGAACTTCATCCGGCCCACGGCCGAGAGGTCGTAGCGCTCCTGCGTGAAGAAGAGGTTCTTGAAAAGATTCTCTGCAGCGTCCTTCGTCGGCGGCTCGCCGGGACGCATCATGCGGTAGATTTCGACCTGGGCTTCCAGCTGCGTGCGGGTGGAATCAGCGCGCAGCGTTTCAGAAATGTAGGCACCATGATCGAGGTCGTTCGCGAAGATGGTTTCGATCATGCCGACGCGCGCAGCGGCCAGCTTGTTCAGCAAATCCTCGGAAATCTCGGCGTTGGCTTCGGCGATGATTTCGCCCGTCGTCTTGTTGACGATGTCGCGCGCCAGCACGCGCCCGACGACAAAGCTGCGCGGCACATCAATGGCCGCAATCCCGGCCCGGTTGATGTCGCGGATGTGCCGCGCGGTGATGCGCCGGTCGGCTTCGACCAGCACATTTCCTGCAGCATCCTGCAGGTTGAAGTCCAGCGTGACGCCGCGGAGGCGCTCGGCGACCAGCGTAAGGGTAAGCTTCTTATCGTCGAGCGCAATCTGGTCGCGTTCGAAAAACATTTCCAACATCTGCTCGGCGTTGTAACCGAGGGCCCGCAAGAGGACGGTGGCCGGGATTTTCCGGCGGCGGTCGATGCGGACGAAGACGAGATCTTTGGGGTCGAATTCGAAGTCGAGCCACGATCCGCGGTAAGGGATCACCCGTGCCGAAAACAGCAATTTCCCGGAAGAGTGGGTCTTGCCGCGATCGTGGTCGAAGAAAACGCCGGGCGAGCGATGCAACTGGGAGACGATGACTCGCTCCGTGCCGTTGATCACGAAGGTGCCGTTTTCGGTCATGAGCGGCAGTTCGCCCATGTAGACTTCCTGTTCCTTGATCTCGCGCGGGGCGCGGTCCGGGCCGGAAGTTTCGCGATCGAACAGCGCAAGGCGGACCTTCACGCGCAACGATGCTGCGTAGGTCAGGCCTCGAACCTGGCATTCCTTGACGTCGAAAATCGGCGTGCCTAGGCGATAGCTGTCGTAATGGAGGACCGCGTTGCCAGAGTAGCTTTCGATCGGGAACACGGAGCGAAACGCTGCGTGCAGACCGTTGTCCTCGCGCCGATCGACCGGCACCGATTCCTGCAAAAAGTTACGGTAGGACTCGATTTGGGTCTCGAGCAGGTAGGGTACTTCCAGCACCGCACGGCGCTTTCCGAAGTCCTTCCGCAGACGTTTTTTCTCGGTGTATGAGTAGGGCATGTTCGTCCTCTGATTACCTGACAACACTGTCACGGGAACGCGCGGCGCAGCAGATCCGCGACACGCTTCCTACCGATGACGAAAGCGCAAACACCGCCCGTGTCTGCCGCGGTGAGCGGCAGAGCGGGCGGTGCAGCGCGATGGCCGATGGCCGCATCGAACTTACTTGAGTTCGACTTTGGCTCCGGCTTCTTCCAGCTGCTTCTTGATGTTGTCGGCCTCGGCCTTGGGGGCCGCTTCCTTGACGACGGAAGGCACGCCTTCGACCATGTCCTTGGCTTCTTTCAGGCCAAGACCGGTAATGGCGCGAACGGCTTTGATGACGTTGACCTTGTTCTCGCCGAAGCTGGTCATCACAACATCGAAGTCTTCCTTGACTTCAGCGGGGGCGGCGCCGGCATCGGCGGCGACCATCACGGGGGCAGCCGCGACTGCGGCGGCGGAAACGCCCCACTTCTCTTCCAGCGCGGAAACCAGTTCCGTGACTTCAAGAATGGTGAGGCTGCTGAGCGCGTCGATCAGCTCGTCTTTAGAAAGGGCCATGTGGGAAACTCCTCAAACAATATTCAGGTGGATGTGCTTTAAGCAGCCTGTTGCTGGTCGCGGTAGGCCGCCAGGACCCGCACGAATGCGGCGCCGGGTTCGGCCAGGGTGCGTACCAACTGGCTCGCGGGTGCCTGGAACATGCCAAGCAGGCGTGCACGGGCTTCATCGAGCGTCGGAAGCGTGGCAAGCGCCTGAAGGTCTTCCGGCCCTCGGACTTGCCCCCCGAACGCAATGGCGACGGGGACGAGCTTCTGGTTGTCCTTGGCAAAGTCGCGAACCACTCGCGCGCCGGCGCCCGGGTCCTCGGCAGAAAAAACCAGCAACAGCGGACCGGCCAGTTTTTCTGTAAGGCACTCGAACGCAGTACCCGCTACGGCGCGCCGCGCCAGGGTGTTTTTAACCACCTTGACGAAGACACCGGCCGCACGGGCCTGAACGCGAAGAGCGGTCATCTGCGCAACGCTCAGACCCGCATATTCAGCCGCAATTGCGGCTTGGGCGGTGCTGGCGACGGCATTGACTTCGGCAACAATTGACTGCTTTTGCTCTAAAGTCAGACTCATCTACTTCTCCTGGCTCAGTGCCCCGCGATTAGCGGGGCGCCACGCCGTTTTGGTTGTCGGCGGAGGTCGCCGACGCCCTCTTCACGGCGTCCGGGCAGGTGATTACCTGTTACTGGAGCACCGTCTGCGCAGGTTGCCCTTGCGAGGCGAATTAACCGAACCGGCTTATCGGGGCAGCCATTGGCCGACATAGCCAAGAGCTCCCTGAGGACGGTCAGACCTGCGGTCTTTGACGTCTGCCGGCGCAGGCCGGCAGTCCAAAGTTCCTGGAAAATTCTTGTTGCTGCGTGCCGATCAGGCCGATTCAACTGAGGCCCGGTCGACCGGGATGCCCGGCCCCATGGTGCAGGAGATCGTGATCTGGCGGAGATAGATACCCTTGGAGGTACTTGGCTTGGCTTTGCGCAGGTCGCCCAAAATAGCCTCGAAGTTGGCCTTCAGAGCCGCGACCTCAAACGAGGCCTTGCCGATTGGGCAATGCACGATACCGGCCTTGTCGGTGCGGTAGCGCACCTGGCCCGCTTTCGCGTTACGCACCGCACCGGCCACATCAGGCGTTACCGTGCCAACCTTGGGGTTAGGCATCAGGCCACGAGGACCGAGGATCTGGCCGAGCTGGCCGACGATGCGCATCGAGGCCGGGGTTGCAATCGCCACATCAAAGTTGATGTTGCCCTGCTTGATTTGTTCCGCCAGATCGTCGAAGCCAACGACGTCGGCGCCCGCGGCGCGCGCCGCTTCGCCGTCGGCGCCGTCCGCGAATACCGCCACGCGGACCTGCTTGCCGGTGCCGTGGGGCAGCACGGTTGAGCCGCGAACCACCTGATCGGACTTGCGGGGGTCGACACCGAGATTTACGGCCACTTCGACGGTTTCGTCGAATTTGGCGGATGCGACCTGCTTAATCAGGCCCAGAGCCTCTTCAAGGGTCCGGGAGGTGCCGGGTTTGCCGAGTTTCTCGAGCAGTGCCCGACGCCGTTTGGATACGTGTGCCATGACTTAAGCCCCCTCGACTTCGATGCCCATGCTACGGGCGGTTCCGGAAATGGTCTTCAGCGCCGCGGGCATGCCCGCGGCGGTGAGATCCGGCATTTTGGTCTTGGCAATTTCTTCCACCTGAGCGAGCGTGACCTTCCCGACCTTGTCCTTGTTCGGGACGCTGCTGCCCTTGGGAATGCCGGCCGCCTTACGCAGCAACACCGACGCGGGCGGGGTCTTCGTGATGAAGGTGAAGCTACGGTCGGAGAACACCGTGATCACGACGGGGATCGGGATACCTTCTTCGAGAGTCTGGGTTCTGGCATTAAACTGCTTGCAGAACTCCATGATATTGACGCCGCGTTGACCCAGCGCGGGGCCGACCGGGGGGCTCGGGTTAGCCTTACCGGCCGCCACCTGGAGCTTGATGTAGGCATCGATCTTCTTAGCCATTAGTTTATCTCCGCGAGTGCAAACGCCGAATCGGCTCCTCGCTCTTGCTTTTGCCTAAAACGCCACGCGCGACGCGCGGCTTGCAGGGTCAGTCTTTCGAAACCTGACCGAATTCGAGTTCGACCGGCGTAGAGCGCCCAAAGATCGAAACCGCCACCCGCAGGCGACTCTTGTCGTAATTGACCTCTTCGACGACGCCGTTGAAATCGGTGAAGGGGCCGTCGATAACCCGCACCACTTCGCCAACTTCGAACAAAACCTTGGGTTTCGGTTTTTCGACGCCTTCCTGAATACGGTCCAGAATGTTTTGGGCCTCTCGCTGGGAGATGGGCGTGGGCTTGTCGCTGCTACCGCCGATGAATCCCATGACCTTCGGGCAATCCTTGACCAAATGCCAAGATGCTTCGTCCATATCCATCTGTACCAGCACATAGCCGGGAAAGAATTTACGGTCGCTCTTGCGCTTTTGACCGTCGCGCATTTCGACGACCTCTTCGGTCGGCACCAGAATTTGGCCGAATTTTTCGTCCAGACCGCTGCGTTTCACGCGGTCTTCGAGTGACCGCTTAACCTGATTTTCAAACCCGGAGTAGGCATGAACGACGTACCATTGAAGCGCCATGCTGACTAACCTCCCTGCCCAAGTAACCAGCGGGTAAACCCGCCGAGCATCAGGTCAAGCATCCACAGAAAAAGGGCTGTAACGATGACGATGGCAATAATGCTGCCGGTCGTCTTGATGGTTTCCTGCCGGCTTGGCCAGACAACCTTGCGGATTTCAATCTGCGTATCGCGCCCGAAGCCGATCAGGCTCCGGCCCTGTGCGGTGGTCAGGAATAGCGCGGCAGCAGCTAATACGGGAATTAGCAGGGCAAGTAGCCGCAGGAGGCGCCCGCTTTCGCCGAGGTAGTAGAAGGCGCCGATCCCGAGGGCCAAGCATAGCGCGACGCCAGCGAATTTGGCGCCATCCAGCGAGGTCCGAGGTTCTTGTACGTCTGCGGTCATGTTATCTCGATGCGTTGACGCCTGCCCCCTGCCTGTATGCAGGGATGGCAGGCCAGGAGGGTCTCGAACCCCCAACCTGCGGTTTTGGAGACCGCCGCTCTGCCAATTGAGCTACTGGCCTGTATCTTTCGAACTCGTCAGGAAAGCCGAGGTCCCGCTTCAGGAGAGGCAGGACCTAGCTAGCGCAGATTGGACCTCAGGCGATGATTTTAGCAACCACGCCGGCGCCGACCGTCCGGCCGCCTTCGCGAATCGCAAAGCGCAGCCCTTCTTCCATCGCAATCGGGTTAATCAACTGCACCGTCACTTTGATGTTGTCGCCAGGCATCACCATCTCAACGCCCGCCGGCAACTCCACCGCACCCGTCACGTCCGTCGTGCGGAAGTAAAACTGCGGACGGTAGTTGTTGAAGAACG
>Ga0255100_1000029_pt1 | contig 73637 bp, 63 predicted proteins | sample Colum_Colum_RepB_2_FD_188449 | JGI IMG/M metagenome (GOLD analysis project Ga0255100, IMG submission 188449) | Freshwater microbial communities from Columbia River, Oregon, United States - Colum_Colum_RepB_8d | ecosystem: Environmental > Aquatic > Freshwater > River | place: USA: Oregon...
CCAATCACCGCCCGCGCCGACCAGTTCCCCTCCACCCCGCGGAGGACTGCCGGCACCGCTTTCGACAAGGCGGCTACGTAGCTCAGCTGGTTAGAGCGCGGCACTCATAATGCTGAGGTCGGTGGTTCGAGTCCACCCGTAGCCACCAATTTACCCTTTGATTCCAAAGAGACATTTACGCTCTCGCGCCGGCCGTTCGCTTGCGCAGGACAACCAGTGCGGGACTGATCGACGCGGACCCCGTTCGCCGCTTCAATCAGCTCTTCCAGTTCAGGTCCCGAGTAGTGCGTGGTGATGTCGCCGGACTTGTGTCCGAGCAACAATTTTCTCGTCTCGAGCGGCACGCCGGCAGCGCGTAATCGTCGACCGAAGGTGTACTTCAGACCGGGTATCCGCACCTGCTTCAGACCGATGTTTGGGGTCAGAGTAAAAACTACTCGAACTAAGGCTTAAATCCGCTCGCCCGGGAACAGCACCTGCTCCCTGCTGTGCCGCATCCGAGTCCGCGTCGAAAGGTCGAACTTTGACGCCTTCAACGCTGTGAGCGAGAAGACCACGGCATACCTGAGCTTTCGGGTAGAGACACACCGACTCCCGTCTTCCCGGTTGTTCCCGGAAACTCGATGTTGAGCTCAGAGGGCAAGCGTCTGAAGAAGCAACGCATGCTCATTCACGCGCCATACCGGGACAACCCTGCCGATTGCGGCGGCCCCCCGCCACACCTCAATCCATCCCGAGCGCCCGGAGCGCGCCGCCGACGTCCAGCGTTGGATCGAGTCGCGCGGCACCGCGCAGGGCGGCGGCCACCATTTCTATCAGTGCGTCGATCAGGCTATCGAGCCCGGCGCTCCGGCTGTGGGCAAGCCAGTGGACGGTTGCCTCATCAATGGAGCCAGCCAGCGCGCGCAGCATCAACCGCAGGGCGCGGTGCCCGGGGTCAAGGCCTAGCTCAACCGCAATCCAGGCCGTTGCCCGCTGCCGCGCTTCATCGATGATCTGCCAGGCCTCCGGGTCGGTGCCCAGCCCGCCGCGAAACAGATGCAGCGCGAGCTTGCGATGGCGCCGCATGAAACCCATGTGCCGCTTCAGCAGCGCGCGAATCCGCAGGGCCGGCACGTCGGCGGCCGGCACGGCATGCACGTCGGCAAGCTGCCTCGCCACGTCGCGCAGCGCTTCGAGATACAGCCCGCGCTTGCTGCCGAAATAGTGGAACACGAGGCCGTGAGCGACCGCCGCGGTGTCGGCAATTTCGTGCACGGCGACCGTGTCGAAGGAGCGGGTGGCAAACGCCTCCAGGGCGGCCGCGATCAAACGGCGGCGCGTGGCGTCGGCCTGCGCTTTCCGCGGCAAGACCGGCGGGCGCGCAGGCGGCTTGGTGGGCTTGGTGGGCACTATCGGGCTGGCTCCTGATTGCTGTCCCGCAGCGCGGGGTTTTCGTTGACCCAAAGTCAACAGACTTCTATTCTGCGGCGATGCTGCCGTAGCCGCCATTACTTCGCGAGGGAGATGCCACATGTCCGCCACGCCCAAGCTTGCCCACATCGTGCTGATGACAGGCCAACTCCCGGCAATGCGCGACTGGTACGCCAAGGTGCTTGGCGCACACGTCGTGTATGAGAACCCCGGGCTGTGCTTCATGACCTTCGACGACGAGCATCATCGTCTCGCACTCGTTGCGCCGCCGGTGCCACTCACGCCGCGCACGCCGCTCACCGCCTGCATGCATCACAGCGCGTACACCTTCGCCGGCTTGCCCGACTTGCTGCAAAGCTATGCGCGACTGAAGGCGCTCAACATCGAACCGCTCACGCCCATTCAGCATGGCGTGACGACCTCGCTGTACTACCGTGACCCGGACGGCAATCTCGTTGAGCTGCAGGTCGACAACTTCGCGCATCCGGATGCGGCGACCGCCTACATGCAGGGCGAAGAGTTCGCCGCCGACCCCATTGGCCCGGCCTTCGATCCGCAGGCCATGCTGGAGGCGCTGCAGGCCGGCACGCCGGTCGCCACGCTTATCACCCGCGCATGGGCACGCTCCGGCCCGTCCCTGCCAGATCCCATGACGCGCATGATGAGCGCCTAAGCGGGAAACACTGAACATGCACACGAGCAATCACACGCTGGACGTCCCGGTCTTGATCGTTGGCGGTGGTGGCTGCGGCCTCACCGCCTCTATCCTGCTATCTGATCTTGGGGTGGACCATCTGCTGGTGGAGCGGCACAGCAGCACATCGATCCTGCCCAAGGCGCACTACCTCAATCAGCGGACGATGGAAGTCTTTCGCCAGCACGGGCTCGCCGAGCGCGTTTACGCCGTCGGCACGCCGATGTCGATGATGCGCAAAGTGCGCTGGCGGACGACGCTGGGTGGCGACGGTCCCTTTGACGCCCGCACCTTCCACGAGATCGATGCATTCGGTGGTGGTGAACTCGCCGCGACCTATGAACGCGATAGCCCGGGACCGTCGTCAAACTATCCGCAGATCCGGCTCGAGCCTTTGCTGCGTGAAGAAGCCGAGCGCCGCGGCCCGGGCCGCGTTCGCTTCAACCACGAGCTCACCGAACTCAGCCAGAACGAACAGGGCGTTACCGCGACGGTCGTTGACCGCACCAGTAACCAGCCACTGCGCATCCGCGCGCAATACGTGGTGGCGGCTGACGGCGGCAAGACCATTGGCCCGATGCTCGGTGTGCGTATGCACGGACCGACCGACCTCGGGCGCATCGTCAGTTCGCACATCAGCGCGGATCTCTCCGCCTGGTGGGACGATGCCTGCCTCATCACCTGGCTCATCAACCCGGATTACGAAGGCGTCTTTGGCAGCGGGGCCATGGTGCCAATGGGGCCGACCTGGGGACGGCACTCAGAGGAATGGGTGGTCCACTTCGGTTTTCCGCCTGGACAGGAAACGCCGTTCGACGAAGCGGGCGTGGTGCCGCATCTGCGCGCGCTGCTCAAGCTGCCGGCGCTCGAAATGAAGGTGCACAAGGTCAGCAACTGGCAGCTCGACGCGGTGCTGGCCGACCGCTATCAGATTGGCCGCGTATTGTTCGCGGGGGACGCCGCGCATCGTCATCCACCAACAACGGGCCTCGGTCTCAACACGGCGGTGCAGGATGCGCACAATCTTGCCTGGAAGCTCGCGCTGGTCATCCATGGTCGTGCCGGCCCGGCGCTGCTCGAGAGCTACGCGATGGAGCGCCGACCCGTCGGCATGCGCAACGTGGACTGGGCCATGTTCACGGCGATGAACCACGGCGTGCTCGACGCCGGTATGGGCTTCTCGCCGCTGCAAACGCCCGAACTGCGCCGCGCCAATTTCGAGGCCTTCTTTGCCGACACGCCGATGGGCGAAACGCGCCGCGCTCGCGCCGCCGAAGTCTTCGCCACGCAGCGCACGGAATTTCAGGCGCACGATCTGGAAATTGGCTATGCCTACGACGCCGGCGCGCTGGTACCGGACGGCAGCAGCCCGCCGCCGCGCGATCCGCTAGGCGGCCGCTATGTGCCAACCGCGCGCCCGGGGCATCGTCTGCCGCACGCCTGGCTGACGGTCGCCGGCCAGCGCCTGTCCTCGCTTGATTTGGTGGGCGACGGCGCTCGCTTCGTGCTGCTGACGGGGCCAGACGCGGAAGCCTGGCGAGCCGCCGCGAACGCTGTTTTTGCGGCAGCGAAGCTGCCCTTGCAGATTGTGACCGTCGACGAGGCGATCGATGCCGACGGCCGCTGGCGCGAGTGCTGTGGCCTTAATGCGGCGGGCGCGGTGCTGGTGCGTCCGGATAATCACGTCGCCTGGCGCAGCGCGGGCCTAAGCGCGGATCCCGCCGCCGAACTGGCGCGCGTTCTTGCCACCGTTCTTGGGAAGCACTAAGCCATGACCACTGCCGCCACCCTGGTCGGCCGCGCGCACGAACTCGCCCCCGTCTTCGCCAGCCGCGCCGCGCGTACGGAGCAGGCGCGGGCGCCGCTGGACGAGAGCCTGCAGGACATGATCGACGCCGGCTTGCTGCAAACGCTCACGCCCAAAATCTACGGCGGGCACGAACTGCCGGTCGCGACGATGTCGCACATCGTCGCCATCCTGAGCGCCGCCTGCCCTTCAAGCGGCTGGATCAGCGCGTTCTACATGGGCGCGGCCTGGCGCGCGATGGGCTTCTCCGCCGAAGCGCAACAGGAACTCTTTGCGAACAAACCCTACCTCCTCAACGCGGGTCAGGCGGCGCCGCTGCGGGAAGTCCTGCGCGTGCCCGGCGGCTATCAGATCTCCGGTCAGACGCCGTGGGGATCGGGGGCCGTGCACGCCGAGTGGATCACGTTCATGGGCCTGGCCACGGGCGGCGACCTGCCGCCGGCGCCAATGATGTTCATCGTGCCGCGTACCGAGACCGAAGTGGTCGACACCTGGCACGTCGCCGGCATGCGCGGCACGGGTAGCAACGACGTGCGCTGTGAGAACCTGTTCGTGCCCGACTATCGCGCGGCGAGCTTTCTCGACGTGCTCGAGGGCCGCAGCCCCGGTCAGGCGCTGCACGCGAACCCGATGTATCGACAGCCCTTCCTGCCCTTCCTGATGTGTGAAGTCACCCCGGTGCTGGTGGGCGCGCTGCGCGGCGCGGCCAGCGCCTTCGTCGCGCGGGTCAAGGAACGGCAGGGCACGATCACGGGCGTGAAGTCGGCCGCCAAGCCGGCGGCGCAGATGCGGCTCGCACGCGGGCTGGCTGCCGCCGACGCGGCGGAGACCTTGATCGAGGCCTACCTGCAGCGCTTCACCGAGGTACGGCCAAGCCAGTACGCGCTGGCTGACCGCGCCGACATGAAGTTACGCGCGGCCTACATCACCGATCTCTGCCGCAATGCGATCAACGACCTCGCGCGCGGCTTCGGCGGCGACGGCTTTCGCGACGCGTCGCCGCTGCAGCGGTATTTCCGTGACATCAACATGCTCGCGGTGCATGCCTTCCTCGATATCGATACCGCCGCTGAAACCGTCGGCCGCCTGACCCTCGATCTGCCGCCCGAGGACCCCCTGCTCTAGCCCGCGGCGCCGCCCCAGGCCCGCGCGCGGGCAACGATGAAATCGTGCAGGGTGCGCACCGCCAGCGTCTGGTAACGGTGTGGCATCTGTAGCAGGAACATCCGGGTGCCATAGATGCTGAGGCGCCAGTCCTCCAGCGCGAGCACCACGCGGCCGGCGGCCACGTCTTCGCTCACGACATACTCGGGCACCAGCCCGACGCCCAGACCGGCCAGCACCGCCTCTCTCAGGAAAGAAAAATTTTCCGACGCCAGCGTCGCGCGGAGCGGAATATCGCGACGCGTGTCGCCCCGCACCGCGCTCAGGCGCTGGTCGCGCCCGTCGACCTTGGAGGTAATCACCGGCAGGGCGCCCAGCGCGCCGGGGTCCTGCGGCATGGTTTGCGCTTGCGCATACGCGGCAGAGGCGCAGACCACGTAGCGCACCTCGGCGAGATACACCGCGACCAGCTGCGGCGGCGGCTCGGACATCACGCGGACCGCCACATCGACCTCATCCCGCAGCAAATCGTCCACCCGGTTGCTGAACAGCAAATCCAGCGCGATGTCCGGATACCGCCGCTTGAATTCGAGCAGCCAGTTCGACATCACCATTTCGCCGAAGCCGGTGGGCAGACTCAGGCGCACCGAGCCGTGCAGGCCGCGCCCGAGCAGCTCGACCGACTCCTCCGCCGACAGCAAGGCGTCACGAATCGACTTGCCGTGCTCGTAGAGCCGCAGGCCAATTTCGGTCGGCTCGATCTGCCGGGTGGTGCGCCGAAAGAGCTGCGTGCCGATGTCGGCCTCGAGGCGTTTAAGGCGATAGCTGATATTGGCCCGGCTCATCCCCAGCTTGCGCGCCGCGAGGCTCAAATTGCCGGCATCAATGATGTCGACCAGCAGCAATAGCCCGAGAGAATCCATGCGCCGCCCTGATTGTCAAAATTCAACTGACGATTAATTAGATTGGCTGGTGATTGTCAAGCAATGGAGGATGGGGAAAATGACCCAAACCTCAACAAGGACATTGCCCATGGCACTCGACGCGCAAAGTTTTGAAATTCTCATGCACAGCGTGCAGCGCTTCGTGCGCGAGCGCCTGGTGCCCGCCGAAGACCTCGTCGAGGAGCGGGATGAAGTACCGGCAGAGATTGTCGAGGACATGAAAGATCTGGGGCTCTTCGGCCTGTCGATTCCGGAGCAGTACGGCGGCATCGGGCTCTCGATGGCGCAGGAATGCGCGGTGGCGCACTGCCTGGGGCAGACCGCTCTCGCCTTCCGCTCGGTGGTGGGCACCAACATCGGCATCGGCTCGCAGGGCATCCTGATGGACGGCACGGAGGCGCAAAAAGAAACCTGGCTGCCGCTGATTGCGAGCGGCGAACTGATTGTGTCTTTCGCGCTCACCGAGCCGGACGCCGGCTCCGACGCCGCCTCGCTCAAAACTCGCGCGGTCGCGGCCGGCGACGACTATCTCCTCAGTGGCAGCAAGCGCTACATCACCAACGCGCCGCGCGCCGGTGCGTTCACCTTGATGGCCCGCACCGGCGGCGAGGGCGCCGGCGGGATTTCCGCGTTCATCGTGCCGGCCGGGCTGCCGGGCCTGTCGCTGGGCCAGCCCGACAAGAAGATGGGCCAACGCGGCACCAAAACCTGCGACGTCTATCTCGATGACGTCCGGGTGCCCGCGGCCAACCTGATTGGCGGCAAGCCGGGTCAGGGTTTCAAGACGGCGATGAAAGTGCTGGACCGTGGGCGTCTGCACATGTCCGCGCTGGCCTGCGGGATGGCGCAGCGCATCCTTGATGAATCCGTCGCCTACGCCAAACAGCGTCGCCAGTTTGGGCAGCGCATCGGCGACTTCCAGCTCCTGCAGGCCATGCTGGCCGACAGTCAGGCCGAGCTGCTGGCGGGCTGGTCAATGGTCCGCGCGGTGGCTGACGCCTACGACCAGAAGGCGCCCGGTGCGCGAGACGGCGAGGTCAGCATGCAGGCCTCCTGCGCGAAGCTCTTCACCACCGAAATGGTCGGGCGCGTGGCCGACCGGGGCGTGCAGATCCACGGCGGCGCCGGCTATATCAACGAGTACAAGGTGGAGCGCTTCTACCGCGATGTCCGCCTGCTGCGTTTGTACGAAGGCACCACGCAGATCCAGCAGATGGTGGTGGGCCGACACCTCATGCGCGAGGGCTGAAGGCGTGCCGCGCGGCTGCCGGCGGGCAGCCGCGCGCAGAAGGCTTATCTACCGTGGGCTGCGGCCGCCAGAATGCGGCCAAACTCGACCTCGTTCGGCGCTTTGGGTAACTGCGGCAGCGTTGGATGCAAGGCACCCCAGGGCTGGGCGCTGTGGGTCCACACCTGCACCACCGGCGCGAACGCGGCCGGCTGGTCCATGCTGCCGGCCCACACGCCGTGCAACTCGGGCACCAGTTCGGCCTTGATAAACATCTGCGAGCCGCAGGTGGGGCAGAACCCCCGGCTGACCGCGTTGCCGCTCTCCGCGCTGACCGTGTAGTAACGCGCCTCGCCGGTCACCATTACCGCCTCTTGCGGGATATACATGATCGCGCAGTAGCCGCTGCCGCTGGCGCGTTGGCAATCCCGGCAGTGACAAAGCCACGAGAACGTGGGCGCCGCCGTGACGCGGTAGTGAATTTCGCCGCAGGCACAGCGGCCTTCAAATGGCAGTTCCATGAGGCTCCTCGCAAGGCTGACTGGGAGGCCCGATGTTAGCGCAAGCCTTGCGGCCCGCGCGCGGCGCCGCTCAGGCTGCGGCGTCTGCCCCCACCCAGCCGGCCAGGATTGCCCGCAGCGCGCTGATGAACGCGAGCGGTTGGTCGAGCATCAGGTGATGATGGGCCGCCGGAATTTCCACCACCGGCGCCTGCGGCCCCATCAACTCCGCCATATGCGCCGCGGTGTCGCGGCTGACCAGCGCGCTGTCGGCGCCATAAATCAGCGCGCGACGAGAGGGCGTCTGCTGCAGGAAATCGTGGAAAGGCTCGTCCCAGCGGCGACCGTTCATGGTCCCGATGTCGAACTTCCAGGTCCAGCCGGCGGGGGTCTCGCGCAGCGAGTGGCGGGCGATGAACTCAACCAGCCAGGGGTTGGCGCAGTCCTGGGCGGGCATCAGGCGAAAGCGTTCGACGCCGGTGGCGACGTCCGGGTAGTAGCGCGCCACGCTGGCCGGACGCGAGGGCGTGGGCCGCTGGCCGTTGGCATCCGGCCGATAAACAGGCGTATCGGCAATCACGATGCCGCCGGACTCGGCGCCAAACAGCGCGCCATAGGCCATCGCCATGTAGCCGCCGAAGGAGTGCCCCACCACAAACGGCCGCGGGCCGAAGCCGGCCGCCGCCAGCACGCCCCTGATTTCTTTTGCGCGCAGGCTAGCGCTGTATTCGGCGCGGTTGCCGCTGTCGCCCATGCCGGATAAGTCGAGCGCCGCGACCGCAAAGTCGCGCGCAAAGAACGGCGCGATGAAGCGCCACCAGTTGGCGTGGGCGCCGCCGCCGTGCACCAGCAGCAGGCCCGGACGGGTGCGCGGCGCGCCCTCATCGGCCCAGCGCAGGTAGTGAATGGGACAGCCCTCAACGGCCGCCCATTGCGACGCGAAAGGCTGGGCCAGTGCCCAGTCAAACCAGGCCGGGGTGGCGCCGGCAACGCGCAGCCAGTCGGCGTGCCAGTCAGGGGCGGTGGGTGGGTTAAGCGGCGAGGTCATCAGAACAATCCAGTACTACAGGTTTTTGCTTGCGCGGTCAGGCGGGCAAGGCTTTTCCAAGTTCGGCGCCGTAAGCCCGTACGCCGTTCCGGCCACTGCGCTTGACCGCATACAGCGCCAGATCCGCGCATTTGATGAGGTCTTCCAGATGCTCGCCCTGACTGGGGAAACAGGACACGCCAATCGAAATGGTCGTGCGCACCTCGCCCTGCGGACTCGCCACCGTCAGCGCCTCTACCATCTGGCGAATCTGCTCGCCCCGCGCCAGCGCGTGTGCGCTCGACATGCCGGGCAGCAGCAGCACAAATTCCTCGCCGCCCAGCCGGCAGGGCACGTCTTCGCGGCGGGTGCCCTGGTGCAAGAGCGCGCCGAACTGGCGTAAGACCTCGTCGCCCACCGCATGACCAAAGCGGTCGTTGATGGATTTGAAGTGGTCCAGGTCCAGCAGCAGCAGGGCCACCGGGATCTGCTCGCGGCGCCCGCGTGCCAGTTCGCGCTCGTTGGTGGCCTCGAGGTAGCGGCGATTAAACAGGCCGGTCAGCGGGTCGCGGTTGGCCTGCGATTCCAGGTGATGCTGCAAGCCCTCAATCTCGGTCAGTCTGATGCGCATGGCCTCGTTGGCCGCCTGCAGATCCTGCTGGCTTTGAATCAATTCGCCGCGTAGACGGCGCAGCGACTGCGTGCGCCGGAACGACAGCGCGCCAATACCCCACAGATAGCCCGTCAGGCCCAGCATGCAAAGGCCCGACACCCACTGGCTTTCGGCCGGACCCGGCCGCAAGCCGAAGAGCGCAAGGCCCACGCCGATGCCGCCGCCATAAACCGCCAGCGCGATGAGCAAGCCGCGATTGCCGCCGCTGATGGCGCTGTTGATCGCAGACGCGATGAATAGCGCGAAGCTGATCCAGGGTGGAAAGCCCAGCGCCGCCGCCCACAGGCCCCACAGCCCGATGTCGAGCAAAAGATTGTTCAGCTCTGCGCGCTGCGAATCGACGGCCCGACAGGCGCGCCAAAACAGCAAATGCGGATAGACCGTGAACTGCAAGACCGCGCACAGCCAGTACGGCGTTGAATAGGCGCCGTCGTAGAGATACAGCCCGACTAAAACCAGCGCATAGGCGAACGACAGCGCTCGCATGCGGTGATAGACCGGGACGATCCAGTGGGGGGAAGCGGCGTCTTGCATCAGTGGGCAGTGCGCACCCGCATTCATGATGCGTCACATCATACGGGCAGTTGTTGCGGCTGTCGGCCTCGGCCGCGTCGACCTAGAACGCGAAACCACGTTGGCGCAGCTGCGCCTCGTCGACCTGCAGCACCAGGCCATAGACCTCGGCAACCCGCACCACCCGCCCGCTGGCGAGGTCTTCGGCTGCAAAGTCACTGAGCAACCCGACTTCGGCGACGGCGGCGGGCGAGTCTCGCAGCAGCGCATTTGCCGCTGCCACGTAAGGCGGGTAGCGGTCCTCGGCCGCGGTGCTACGCGCGACAATCCGGCTGCCGCTGTAGAAGGCGATTTGCCACTGCAATAGCCCGTCGTGCGAAAACACGGCGCGCACGCCCCGTGCGTCCAGCGCCTCGACCAGCGCGTGCACGGCTGCCGCACCACCGGGCTGAAAGCTGAAACTGCGGAACTGCCACAGTCCCAGCGCGCCGCCCACGCAGCAGGCCAGCAGAGCGCCCTGCAGCCATCGTCGGTGGCCGCCGTCTTGCCACTGCGCCGCCAGTAGCAGCAGGAACAGCGCGGTAAAAGGCAGCAGGTAGCGTGGACCATAGGCAGCGACGACCAGCGTGGCGAGCAGCGTTGCCACACAGCCCGCGACCAGGGCCAGCACCAGCGGCGAGGCCTGCCGTCGCCACAGGGCAAGGCCTGCGCTCAAGCCGCTGAAGGCCACCACTCCGGCCATGACTTGCGCCGCGACGCCCCCGCCACTCGGACAGGGCAGCACGCGGTGCAGGTAGTAGGCGCCGCAGAGCTGGTCCAGCAGACGCGACGGCAACGCCATTCCTGCCGCCAGCAAGTTGGCGGGGACCATCCCGCCGGGGGGCGACCAGGTCGCCGGCGTGGGCGCGCCGGCGGCCAGTGTCCACGCGCCGTAGCACAGTCCCGCACCGGCGATGAACGCGAGCGCGGCGCGGCCTTCACGGCCGCGCCACCAGGCCCAGAGCACGATAGGCACCAGACCCGGCAGCCACAGGGCCTGCGCGGCGCCGATGGTGGCGAACAGGGCGCCGGCCAGTAGCGGGCGCGCCCAGCCGCTTAAGGGCGCCCGGGCCAGCAGCAGCCAGCACAGCAGCCCGCTCAAGGTGAAAGCGGTGAGGTAACCGCCGCGCGCTTTCATCGACCACACCGCCCAGGCGGGACTAAGGCACAGCGCGACGGCCAGCAGCAGGGCATGGCCGGGGGCGGCGGGCAGCACGGCGCGGAACGCGCGGTGATAGGCCAGCAGACCGCCGGTCCACAGCAAGCCCATCGCTGCCTTGAGGGCGAGCGCGTTCACGCCCAGCAGGCCAAACATCAGCGCCCCCGCGGCGGCCTCGAACAGCGACAGGCCGTAATGCTGGCCGTAGAAATACACCGGCCAGGGGCCGCCCGCCGCCAGCTGTTGCGCCATCACGCCCAGTACCGCTTCATCGCCGTCGAGCAGCAAGTCCGGACTCAGCCATTGCGGCAGGCGCGAGAGCAGCGCCAGCGCGAGCAACAGCAGGCTGGCGAAGGCCGGACGGGCGAGGGCAGGGGGCAGCTTCAGTAGCAAGTGGGCATTACCACAACGAGGTGGCCTCACCATAACAGCGGCGGGCGTCGGGAACTCGCCTCGCGCGCATGCGGTCAAGCTGATGCGGCCGTTAGGTGGCATCCTGCGTCGCCGCTTATCCTTGCCCATCGCCGACAACGCCGGAGTCCATCCATGACCACTTCCCGCTGCTTTTCCAGACCGCAGGGCCTTACTGCCCTCCTGCTCCTCGCGCTGGCGCTCGCCGCGCCGCTGGCACGGGCGTTTGAGCTGCCGCCGCTGCCTTACGCCTACAACGCACTCGCGCCAGTGGTGGATGAGCAGACCATGCAGATCCACCACGGCAAACACCATAAGGCTTACGTAGACAACCTGAACGCGGCGGTCGCGAAAGAGCCGGCCCTGCAGGGCAAGTCGCTGGAAGACCTGCTGGCCGGCATCTCCAAGCTGCCGCCGGCGGTGCGTAACAACGGCGGTGGCCACTGGAACCACACGTTCTTCTGGGCTTCGATGAAGCCGCCGGGTCAAGGCGGCGCCCCCTCGGCGCCCCTTCTGGCCGCCATCGACCGCGATTTCGGCTCGCTGGATGCGTTCAAGGCCGCGTTCAAAACCGCCGGCACCGGCCGCTTCGGCTCGGGCTGGGTGTGGCTCATCCTGACCACCGACGGCAAGTTGCAGATCACCTCCACGCCCAATCAGGACAACCCGCTGATGGACGTGGTGACCGAGCGCGGCATCCCGCTGCTCGGCAACGATGTCTGGGAGCACGCCTACTACCTCCAGTACCAGAACCGCCGCGCGGATTATCTGGAGGCCTGGTGGCAGGTGGTGGACTGGCAGGCAGTCTCCAGCCGCTACGCGGCGGCCGCAAAATAGCGGCGCTGCCATCGCGTGGCAGGGGCTCTGCCCCGACTGGGGCTCTCGACGACTTGGCGTTTGCGTCGCGGCGTTGCCATCGCGCGGGAGGGGCTATGCCCCGACTGAGGCTGTTGATGATCTGTCGTAAGCGTCGCGGCGTTGCCGCTCCCACAGCGAGGGAGGGGCTCTGCCCCGACTCGTGCTCTCGGTGAGTTGGCGCTGGTGTCGCGGCGTTGCCATCGCGTGGGAGGGGCTCTGCCCCGACTGAGGCTGTCGATGACTTGGCGTATGCGTCGCGGGGTTGCCATCGCGTGGGAGGGGCTCTGCCCCGACTTAGGCTGTTGATGACTTGGCGCTGGCGTCGCGGCGTTGCCGCTCCCACGGCGCGGGAGGGGCTATGCCCCGACTGAGGGTCTCGACGACTTGGCGTATGCGTCGCGGCGCTGCCGCTCCCACAGCGCGGGAGGGCCTCTGCCCCGACTCGGGCTCTCAATGACTTGGCGTATGCGTCGCGGCGCTGCCGCTCCCACGGCGTGGGAGGGGCTCTGCCCCGACTGAGGCTCTCGACGACTTGGCGTAAGCGTCGCGGCGCTGCCGCTCCCACGGCGTGGGGGAGGCGCTGCACCGACTCGTGCTCTCGGTGGGTTGGCGCTGGCGCCGCTGTGCAAATGCCGCAGTGCGGCTTTTCACATCGGGGTCGCCTCCGCTGAATCCGGCGGGTTACGCTCGCTGCATCAGCCCCAGCGCGGGCCCGTTGCAGAGGAGCGACCATGACCGACTCGACCGCGTTTACGCCCACCCCCGACGACCTCGCCGCCATGCGCGCGGCGCGCCCGCAGGGGCACGGCCCGGTGCGCGCCTACGACTGGCTGGCGCATCACACGCTGCAACGACCGCACAAGGAAGCCGTGCGCGATCTCGGCACCGGGCGCCGCTTCAGCTACGCCGACCTTGACCGCCGCGCCGAGGCGATGGCGGCGCAACTCACCGCGCTCGGCATTGGCCGCGGCGACCGTGTGGCGCTGCTGGCGCATAACGGCGTCGAATATTTTGATCTGCAATTTGCCTGCGCTCGCACCGGCAGCATCGCGGTGCTGTTGAACTGGCGGCTCACGGTCAGCGAACTCGATTACATCCTGAACGACAGCGCGCCGCGTCTCCTGATTCACGACGTGAGCTTTACGGCCGCCGCCGAGGATCTCAAAACTCGCTGCGGCATCGACCATCTGCTGTGTATTGCGGCGGACGCTGAACCCAATCCCTACGAGACCGCGCTCGCCGCGCAGGCCGGTGTTCGCGCGCCGCGTGTCGCCCTGACCCACGACGACGTCGTGACCATCATGTACACCTCGGGAACGACCGGGCATCCGAAGGGCGCGATGATCACCCACGGCATGAACTTCTGGAACGCGGTCAATCTGGGCTTTCCGGCCCGCGTTACGCCCGACACCGTGCACCTGAACGTGCTGCCGCTGTTCCACACCGGCGGGCTTAACTGCTATTCGAATCCCGTGCTGCACGCTGGCGGCACGGTGGTGATCCTGAAGGCTTTCGACCCGGCCACGGCGCTCGCGCTGCTGGGCGATGCCACCCAGGGCATCACGCATTTTTTTGCCGTGCCGGCGCCGTACCAGTTCATGGCGCAGCATCCGGCGTTTGCCGAGACCGATCTTTCGCGTCTGCAGGTGGCGGGCGTCGGCGGCGCGCCCTGCGCGCTCAGCATCATGGAAGCATGGGCCAACCGTGGCGTGCTGATGGCGCAAGGTTTCGGCATGACCGAAACGAGCCCGGCCTGCATCGGCCTCAACCCAGACGACGCGCTACGCAAGATCGGCTCCACCGGCAAAGCCTTCCTGCATACCGAAATGCGCATCGTCAACGAGGCTGGGGAAGACTGCGGCGCAGACGAAATTGGCGAACTGTGGGTCGCCGGCCCCAACATCACGCCGGGCTACTGGAACCGGCCCGATGCGACCGCTGCCGCCTTCGAGGGACGCTGGCTTAAAACCGGCGACGCCGCGCGCATGGATGAAGAGGGCTTTGTGTACATCGTCGACCGCTGGAAAGACATGTACATCTCGGGCGGCGAAAACGTCTATCCGGCCGAAGTCGAGAACGTGCTCTACCAATTGCCACAGGTGGCGGAGGCCGCGGTGATCGGCGTGCCGCATCCGCGCTGGGGCGAGGCCGGCCTCGCCGTGCTGGCGCTGAAAGCCGGGGCGGAAATTGATCTCCAGATCGTGCTGGAACACTGCCTCACCCGGCTGGCCAAGTTCAAGGTGCCGCAAGACATAGCCATTGTCGCGGCCTTACCGCGCAACGCGACCGGCAAAGTGCTGAAGCGCGAACTGCGCGTGCAGTTCGTGGGCGCGGACGCGCCGCGTATTTCCTGATCGCCGCACACCCTGTTTCCCCGCGGAGGATGACCGATGAGCTTTCCCGAACTCGATTTTGTAGCGGCGCTGCGCGAGCGCCTGAACGCCGACGACGCGTTCGCGCGGGCCAGCCGCTGGTCGGATGTCAAAGTGCTGCTGGTGCTGGGCGACAAGCGCTACTGGCTAAAACTCTACGGCGGCAAGGTGATCGACCTGATGGTGTATTTCCCGATGGCCAATCCGCTGGGCTGGGACTATTCGATCAGCGCGCCGCTGGCGACCTGGCAGGCCTTGCGCAATCGCAGCCGCGCGCTGGGCCATTTGATGGACACCGGCGAAATCGCCATCGACGGCAATCTGCTGCAGGCCAACCGTCTTTATGAATCCACCCATCTGATGCTGTCGGCGCTGCGCGATCTGCCGGCGGACGCCTGAGAGGAGCCGCCCCAATGACACCTGAAATTACCGGCCGCTATGCCATGGTTGACGGCGCCCGCGTGTACTACGACGTGTGCGGCGAAGGCGTGCCGCTGATCTGCATACACATGGGCTGGGCCTGCTCGTTGCAATGGCATTACTTCATGCCGCTGATGGCCGCCGCCGGCATGCGCGTCATCGCGCCCGATCTGCCGGGCCACGCCAAGTCGATGCCGGTCAACTGGAAGCCCTTCCGCAAAATGCACGACTACGCGGAATGGGTCTGGCATTTCATCGAGACCGTTTGTCCCGGCGAACGCCCGGTGGTGTGCGGCAGCGGCATTGGTGGCGATATGACGCTGCAACTCGCGTGCAAGCATCCGGACGGCATTCGTGCCGGCATGGCGTTTGAGTCTGCTGCGCGCACCGGATCAATTTCATTCCTGTCCGGCTACGCAGATCCGCATACGTTTCCAGGCTTCACGGCATTGACCGATAACGCTTCCACCGGCGCCATGTACTACCCCTGCGACCCGCGCAAAGTGCTGGAGTCCAAATGGCAGCACCGCGCGACCTATCAGGAGACCTGTGTGGCCGACATGGATGCCTGGAACGATCACGACGTGCGCGACCTGCTGCACCAGATCAAATGCCCGATCTTCATGTTCAAGGGCGAAGCGGACTATCACATTCCCGAGCAGGCGGTGATGGACACCATCGCCGGCATTCCGAATGGGCTTGCCGAAGGCGGCATCGCCAAGGGCATGGGGCACCTCATCATGATGGAGGAACCGGAACAGCTGGCCGAGGCCTGCCTCGGCTTTCTGCGCCGTCGCCAGATTCTCTGACGCGCTGCTTATCTGGCTGCGCGCGCCGCGATTTCTCGCGGCGCGTTCGCCAGCCAGTTATCGGAACCGACCGGCCGTGCAGTCAGGCCCCGCGCCTTACCCCAGACGCGCGACCTCCACCAGATTGTCGGAGAAACTCGGCGCGTGGCCCATGTTGGCGAACTCGGCTGAACTCACCACGTTTACTGTGCCGCGATTCAGCTGCCGCCAGTAGCCGAGTGTCGTCACCACCACGCCGGCCTGCACGTCGTCGGTAATTTCCGCGACGGCTTCAAACGCCCCGCGGTCGTTGAACACCTTCACGCGCTCACCGCCCGCCACGCCGCGCGCGGCGGCGTCCAGCGCGTTAATCAGCACAAACTGCTCGCCCTGCGCCTTCTGCTTGTTCGCGATATTCGCGTAGCAGGAATTGAGGAAGCCGTGGCTTTTCGGCGAGACGATATTCAGCGGATAGCGCGCGGCGAGCGCCGGATTGGTAGCCGGAGATTCGCGGCACGGCACGTAGTCGGGCAGCGCATCCAGCGGCTCTCCTCCCTGCATATCGGCATACATCTGACGGAACGGGCCGGCCACAAAATTGCCGCCGCCGGCGATGCTCGACTTGAACTCGCATTTGCCCGACGGCGTGGGGAAGTGGCCCTCGCGATGAGGCGCGCGGTCGTCGGCACCGCCGATCGCGAGATGCGCATAGCCTTCGCGGCGCAGGCGCTCGAGCGTGATGCCGGCACAGGCCGGCGCGTTCCAGTCGATGAAGTGCTCGAGGCATTCGCTGTCCGACCAGTGCAGGCGAGGCTCCGCATAATCCATCGCGCGCGAGAGCCGGCGAAAAATCTCGCCGTTGGAAAGCGCCTCGCCGGGCGGTGCAACGCAGGCCGCGTTGTAGGTCAGGTAGTTGTGGCCCCAGGACAGGATGATGTCTTCCATCTCGGCGCCCATCGCTGCCGGCAGCACGATGTCGGCAAAGCGCGCGGTGTCGACCATGAAGTGATCCGCCACCACCAGGAACAGATCCTCGCGCCGCAGGCCTTCCTCGATCAGATCGCATTCCGGCGCCTGCGTTAGCGGGTTAGAGTTCCAGCACATCATGGACAGAATCGGCGGGTCCATCGGGATGCGGCCAGTCAGGTGCCGGCCGATCTGCAGGTTGTTGATCACCCGGGTGCCGGCAGGAATCCAGTCGGGCCGACAGATCTCATCGAAGCGGTAGGGATGCTCCCACACCGGCATGGCGAGAATGCCGCCGCCGACATGTCGCCACGCGCCGGTCAGCGCGGGCAAACAGCACACCGCGCGGATGGTCTGGCCACCGCCCTGATGGCGCTCCAGCGCGACGCCAATGCGGATCGCAGCCGGCTGCGTGCCGGCGTATTCGCGGGCGAGTTGGCGGATGTCTGCCGCCGGAATGCCGGTGACGCCTTCGGCCCATTCGGGCGTGCGCGTGGCCGCGCGGGCGGCGAGTTCGTCGAAGCCTTCGGTGTGGCGTGCGACGTAGTCATGGTCGATCAGGTCTTCGCCGATTAGCACGTTGATCAGCGCCATCGCCAGCGCCCCGTCGGTGCCCGGCCGCGGCGCGAGATGCCAGTCCGCTTCCTTGGCGGTGCGCGAGCGCCAGGCGTCAATCACCACCACTTTTGCGCCGGCTTTCTGCGCGTCTTTCACGATGTGCCAGTGGTGCAGGTTGGTGCTGACGCTGTTGCAGGCCCAGATCACAATCAGCTTCGAATGCTTGAAGCTTTCCGGATCCATGCCGCCGCTCGGGCCGTAGGTCATCAGCCACGCGGTGGCTGAGCCTTCACCGCAGAACGTGCGTTCGGTCACCGTCGCGCCCATGCGGTTGAAGAAGGCGTCGCCGCCGTTCAGGCCGTGCACCAGGCCCTGATGGCCAAGGTAGCTATAGGGCGCGATGGCCTGCGGCCCGTGCTCGGCGATGATGGATTTCCAGCGCAGTGCGATTTCATTCAGCGCCTGGTCCCAGGAAATACGCGTGAACTGGCCGCTGCCTTTCGGGCCGCTCCGCTTCAGCGGGTACAGGAGGCGGTCGGGGTGATAGTGACGCTGCTCGTAGTCGCGCAGCTTGGTGCACAGGCCGCCGCGGGTCATGGGGTGATCCGCGCGACCCCGCACGCCGACCAGTTTGCCGGCTTCAACTTCGAACACCATGGCGCAGGTGTCGGGGCAATCGTGGGGGCAGGCCCCGTGGTGGGTGGTTCGCAGTGCGCTCATGGCAGCCTCCGGACGACGGGGATAGAGGCCAGGGACACTGTCAGAAACCGCGCCGCCGCAACAAGCGGGGCGCGGTCGGTCCGCGCGCGGCTACTGCAAAAAACCGCCACGCACGGCGTTCTGCGTCAGCAGCCGGACCGGCACCGGCTCGGCCCGCCAGATTTCACGGCAGTACTCGCGGATGCTGCGGTCGGACGAGAACTTGCCCGAGCGCGCGGTGTTGAGGATCGACATGCGCGTCCAGCGCGCGGTGTCGCACCAGGCCTCGTTAACCGCCTGCTGGCAGTCGGCGTAGGCCGCGTAGTCGGCCAGGACGAGGTAAGGGTCGTGCTGCAGCAGGTTATCCAACAGCGGCTGGAACAGCGTCGGGTCGCCGTGCGCGAAAAAGCCTTCGGCGATGAGATCGATCACGGCGCGCAAACTTTCGTCCGCCGCGTAGCAGTCGGCCGGCCGGTAGCCCGCCGCTTTGCGCGCCGCGACTTCCGCCGCGCTGAGACCAAACAGAAAGAAGTTCTCCGCGCCGACTTCTTCGCGAATCTCGATGTTCGCGCCGTCCAGCGTGCCGATGGTCAGCGCGCCGTTCATCTGGAACTTCATGTTGCCGGTGCCGGACGCTTCCTTGCCGGCGGTAGAAATCTGCTCCGACAGATCTGCCGCCGGATAAATATGCTGGCCGTTGGTCACGCTGAAATTGGGAATGAACACCACTTTCAGCAAATCCCGCACCGCCGGGTCGCGGTTTACCACTTCGGCCACCGCCGTGATCAGGCGAATGATGAGCTTCGCCATCGCGTAACCCGGCGCCGCCTTGCCGCCGAACACGAACACCCGGGGCGCGGGCGCGAAATGCGGATCGGTCTTCAGCCGCAGGTAAAGCCCGATCACGTGCAGGATGTTGAGATGCTGGCGCTTGTACTCGTGGATGCGCTTCACCTGCACGTCGAACATCGCCGCCGGGTTAACGGTGAGACCCGTGCGTTCGCGGATGAGCGCCGCGAGGGTGGTCTTGTTGGCCAGCTTGATGGCGCGCCAGTCGGCGCTGAAGCCGGCGTCCTCCGCCAGCGGTTCCAGGCCGCGTAGCAGACCCAGATCCCGCACCCAGCCTTCGCCAAGTTGCGCACTGACCAGTTTGGCCAGCGCTGGATTGGCCAGCACCAGCCAGCGACGCGGCGTCACGCCGTTGGTCTTGTTGCTGAACTTCTCCGGCCACAGCTCGTGGAAGTCCTGCAGCACATCGGTGGTCAGCAGTTGCGAATGCAGCGCCGCCACGCCGTTGATGGCGTGACTGCCGACGCAGGCAAGATTCGCCATGCGCACATAGCGCTCGCCGTGCTCGTCAATCAGCGACAGCCGTGCGACGCGCGCCTCGTCGCCCAGAAAGCGCATCCGCACTTCATCCAGAAAGCGGCGATTAATCTCATAGATGATTTCCAGATGGCGCGGCAGCAGCCGGCCAAACAGCTCCAGCGGCCAGCGCTCCAGCGCTTCCGGCAGCAGGGTGTGATTGGTGTAGCCAAAGGTGTTGCGGGTAATTTCCCAGGCCGGCTCCCAGACCATGCCCAGCTCATCGATCAGCAGGCGCATCAACTCCGCCACGGCAATCGACGGGTGGGTGTCGTTGAGCTGCACGGCAAATTTTTCGTGGAAGCGCTCGGGCGGAATTTGCTGCACGTTGAGAATGCGCAGCATGTCCTGCAGCGAGCAGGAGACGAAGAAGTACTGCTGCTCCAGCCGCAGCTCCTTGCCTTTCTGCTGCTCGTCGTTGGGGTAGAGCACCTTGGTCAGGTTTTCGCTGCTCATCTTCTGGTTGACCGCGCCGTAGTAGTCGCCGCGATTGAACACCTCGAAATCAAACGACTCCGGCGCCTCCGCCCGCCACAGGCGCAACGTGTTGGCGGTGTTGCTGCGGTAGCCGAGGATCGGGGTGTCGTAGGGCACGCCGTTGACCACCCGCGCGGGCACCCAGCGCACGCGGTGCTGGCCGGCTTCGTCGGTGTAGTGCTCGGTGTGGCCGCCGAACTTCACCGCCACCGCCCACTCGGGTCGTACCACCTCCCAGGGGTTGCCGTAGCGCAGCCACTTGTCGGTTTTTTCCACCTGCCAGCCGTCGACGATCTCCTGCTGGAAAATGCCGAACTCATAGCGAATGCCATAGCCCATCGCCGGCACCTGCAGGGTGGCCAGCGAATCGATGAAGCAGGCGGCCAGCCGGCCCAGTCCACCGTTGCCCAGGCCCGGCTCGGCTTCTTCCGCCAGCAGCGTGTCCAGATCGAGGCCCAGTTCGGCCATGGCCTCGCGCACGGTATCGGTGATGCCCAGATTCAGCAGGTTGTTGCCCAGATGCGGCCCCATCAGGAACTCCGCCGACAAATAGGCCACCGTGCGCGAGCCGCGCGTGGTGTAGGCGGCCGCCGTGCTAATCCAGCGCTGCAGGCTGCGGTCGCGGATGGTGTAGGCCAGCGCGAGGTAATAGTCGGTCTGGGTAGCGAGCGCCGGGAACTTGCCCTGCACGTAGAACAGGTTGTCGAGAAAGGAACGCTTCAAGGCCTCCTTGTGGAGCGCCACGCGTTCGTCGTCGGTAACGCTGGCGGCAAGCGGCGGGCGGGACTCAAGGCTCATGGCGAACTCCGGGGCTGGGCGACGCGAGGGTCGCTGGGGATAGGCGTGTTACGCAAGATTCGTGCTGGCAAAAACCGGCGGCTGGCGCTGCTGAGGGGGCGCATTTGCACCATCCTGTGCAAGCAGGGCAAACGGCCGCCTCTTGCGGGTGCGCTTGCTCAGGGCAGCCACCAGCAGCGCACGATATGAAAGAACACCGGTGCGGAAAAACACACCGAGTCCGGCCGGTCCAGTGCGCCACCGTACCGGTCTACAAGCCTTTTCTGGGTGGAAGCGAGGCGCAGACTTGCTTCGGTCCGTTTGCTTGGCGATTGTCTGCGTCGGCAGGTCTGGTGCGGGCCCATTGTGACGACCAAGCGGCAAGGCGCGATGGCAACCGACTGTGGCTAGCTTAGCCTCGCCCGCCGCCGGCCTTAAAGCGCCGACTGCTGCACGCGGGCCGACAAGGCCGCCGCCGCCTCGCGCCGCTCGCTGTAGCGGTCCACCAGGTGGTCGGCCACGTCGCGCGTCAGCAGGGTGAACTTCATCAGTTCCTCCATCACATCCACCACCCGCTCGTAGTAGGGCGAAGGTTTCATGCGTCCCGCCTCGTCGAACTCCTCATAGGCCTTCGCCACCGAGGACTGGTTGGGGATGGTGATCATGCGCATCCAGCGCCCCAGCACCCGCATCTGGTTGACCGCATTAAACGACTGCGATCCGCCCGAGACCTGCATGACCGCCAGCGTCTTGCCCTGCGTCGGGCGAATCGCGCCCACGCTGAGCGGAATCCAGTCGATTTGCGCTTTCATCACCCCGGTCATGGCGCCGTGGCGCTCGGGCGAGGTCCAGACCATGCCTTCCGCCCAGGCCGCCGCGTCGCGCAGCGCCTGCACTTTGGGATGGGTCTCGTCGGCGTCGTCCGGCAGCGGCAGGCCGTGCGGGTCGAATGTGCGGGTTTCGGCGCCCATCGCGTGCAGCAGGCGCGCGGCCTCTTCGCTCAGGAAACGGCTGAAGGACCGCGCACGCAGCGAGCCGTAGAGCAGCAGGATGCGCGGCGGATGGCGGGCGCTGCCGACGGCTGCGAAGTCGCAGGGACTGGGCACGGCGAACAGGTCGCGCTGCAGGTTGGGCAGGCTGGGATCGATGCTGGACACGCAGGGTCTCCGGTCGTAAACGCCGCCAGCATACGGGAGGCGTCGGCGACCGACGACCATCGCGCTGGCGGCGGGTATGCTCTGCGCGGGATCACCCGCCCCGTGGGGCAGCCATCAAGGAGCAGGACATGCGGCTGGGCGACGAAGACGAAAGCAGCAATATCGAAGACCGGCGCGGCGGCGGTGGCCGGGGGCGCGGCATTGGCATCGGCACGATCGCCATTGCGCTGGTCGTGAGCTATTTCACGGGCATCAACCCCATGACCTTGCTCGGCATCGCGGAGCAGGTGCAGGCGCCCACCCAGAGCGCCCGCCCACTCGACCCGGCGCAGGATCCGCAGGCCGCGCTCAAAAGCGAAATGGCCAAAGTGCTGCGCAAGACCGAAGTGGTCTGGGACGAGGTCTTTCGCGGGATGAACGGCCGCTACGAGCCGCCGGTGCTGGTGCTGTTTCGCGGCCAGACGCCCACCGCCTGCGGTACCGGGCAGGCGGCGATGGGGCCGTTCTATTGCCCGGGCGACCGCAAGGTCTATCTCGATATGGCCTTCTTCAACGAACTCGAACAGCGGTTTGGCGCGGGCGGCGACTTTGCACGCGCCTATGTCATTGCCCATGAAGTAGGGCACCACGTACAGAACCTGCTCGGCGTGAGCCAGAAAACCGCCGCGCTCCGCCAGCGCATGAGCGAGACCGAATACAACAAGGTTTCCGTGCGGGTGGAGCTGCAGGCCGACTGCCTCGCCGGCCTGTGGGCGCAGGAGGCCAACCGCCGCCGGCCCTTTCTGGATCCGCAGGACATCGACGAGGCGCTACGCGCCGCCAACGCCATCGGCGACGACATGCTGCAAAAACAGGCGCGCGGCGTGGTGGTGCCGGACTCCTTCACCCACGGCAGCTCGGCGCAGCGGGTGCACTGGTTCAAGACCGGCTTCGAGGCCAACAGCCTTGGCGCCTGCGATACCTTTCGGCGAGTGGCCGAAGGTGGGCGCTAAGGGTCGAGGGAGACCGGTGGTGGCCGCGGGCCGTGGTGACGCGCCTGCGCGCGCGGCGTTCGCCGTGGGCAATCTGCGCGCAGGCATGCGCTGGCCGATCCGCAGCACGGATCAGCCAGCGCTTATCGCTTAACTAATCAACAAAAAGTCACTCGCCGTCGGCGCGGCAGTGCCCGCCAGCGTGATGGTCGCGATGTGGTCAGCGCTGGCCGAACCGTTGCCGTCGGCGTCGTAGTAAAGCTTGTCGGTGGCCGGGTCGTAGATGAGGTAGTCGTTGCCGTCACCGGCCTTGGTGCCCACCTTGTAGTTGCCAGCGGCAATCGCCTTGCCGGCCAGCGTGCCGGTGCCGAGTTTGGTGTAGACGTCATCGTCCAGCACGATTTTGTCGGTGCCCTTGATGAAGTCGGTGACGATGTCACGGTTGGTGGTGCTGATGCCGTTAAACATGAACCAGTCGTTGCCGTTGCCGCCGGTCAGTTTGTCGGTGCCGGCGCTGCCGGAGATTGTGTCGTTACCATCGCCACCGGACAGCGTGTCTGCCCCTGCACCGCCGGCTATGAGGTTGTTGCCGATGTTGCCGGTGATCACGTTGGCGAGCGCATTGCCGCTGCCCTTGGTGTCACCGATGCCGGTCAGGGTGAGGCGCTCGAGTTTGTCGCCCAAGGTGTAGGTAATCGCCGCGCGCACGGTGTCGATGTCGGTGGTGCTGGTCGCGGTCTCGGTGACCAGATCGCTGCTGCTGTCGACGACATAGGTGTCGCTGCCGGCGCCGCCGGTGAGCGTGTCGTTGCCCGTGCCGCCATCCAGGCTGTCGTTGCCGGCACCGCCGAGCAGGGTGTCGTTGCCATCGAGGCCGCTGATGGTGTCGTTGCCGGCCAGGGCATCGAAGCTGTCGGCGCCGGCGGTGCCGGAGAGCACATCGTTGCCGGTGGTTTCGGTGGTGCCGCTCTGGCTGAGGTTGATGGTGAGCGTTTGGGTCACGCTGTTGGTGCCGTCGGTGACGGTGACGGTGAAGTCTTCGCTGGCGGTGGCGCTGGTGCCTTCAATGGCGACGTCGTTCGGGAAGTAGGTGTAGCCCCCGGTGGCGGTGTCAAGGCGAAGGGTGCCGTAGGTGCCGATGCGGGTGACGGTGGTGCCGCTGACGGTGCCGTTCTGGATGCCGTAGGTCAGGGTGTCGCCTTCGGGGTCACTGGCGCTGAGACTTGTGCTCCAAAGGGCGAAGCTATCGTTGAAGGCGGTGTCGGTGTAGGCAATCGCGGTGGGGGCGGTGAGCGTTAGAACGCGTGGCGGGCTCGTGTTCTCGAAGTACCACGTGCTGGCGTACTTGGTTCCCACAAAGAGGTCAAGGTCGCCGTCGCCGTCGAGGTCGGCGAAGGCGGGTTTGGCGGAGGCGCCCACATCACTGAGCCCGAAGGGGTTAGTGAGCGGTGCCGCAAAGCTCGCGGCGGACGCCGTGCCGGTGTTCTGAAAATACAGCGTGTCGCCGGCACTGTTCCCCACTAAGGCATCGAGGTCGCCGTCGCCGTCGAGGTCGGCAAAGGTCGGGGTGGAGTTGTCGCCCACATCGCTGAGCCCGAATGGATTAGACAGCGGGGCCGCAAAGCTCGCCGCAGTGGCGCTGCCGATGTTCTGGAAATACAGCGTTTCGCCGTCCTTGTTCCCCAATCAGGCATCGGGGTCGCCGTCGCCGTCGAGGTCGGCAAATGTCGGGGTGGATCTGTAGCCCACATCGCTGAGCCCGAAGGGGGTAGTGAGCGGGGCCGCAAAGCTCGCCGCAGTGGCGCTGCCGCTGTTCTGGAAATACCGCGTGTTGCCGTATCCCTCGCCTGCCAGAACATCGAGGTCGCCGTCGCCGTCGAGGTCGACGAGGGTGGGGGCGGCTTTGGAGGGCACAGCGCTCAGTCCCAGGGCGTTGGTGACGGGGCTCGCAAAACTCGCCGCAGTGGCGCTGCCGATGTTCTGGAAATACAGCGTGTTGCCGGCGTTGTTCCCCACTAAGGCATCGAGGTCGCCGTCGCCGTCGAGGTCGGCGAAAGTGGGGTTGGCGTAATTACCCAGGTTACTCAGTCCGAAGGGACTATTGGTCACCGGCGCAGCAAAAGAAATAGTCATGATTGTCATCCCATTGATTAAGACGTCGGCCCGGGCAGCCACTTGCGGCGAGCAGGCGTAATGGCAAAGGAGAGTAAACGGGAGGCAAAACGGAGAGTCGAAAAAGCCGGCTGTTTCTGTAGGAAATCAGCACCACTTGGGTGCTATCTGAGGTTGCTTTTCGCGGGCGCATCGCTCGCCGCGCCAAGGTGTTGGCGCGGGTGAATCACTGCAGGGTCAGCGCCCGCCAGCCCCGGCCAAAGCCATCCCCACCAGGGCCTCCAAATGCGCGCTGAGCGCTGGCGCCAGCACTTCCGGCCGATGAGTCGGTAACACGTACAGCGAAATCAATTCCGCGCGGGGCTGGTCCTGCGTGTCGGTCCATTTTTCGGCGATCGCAAAGCCCACCATCGCCCCACCCACCGAGGCCGACACGCCTAGCAACTCCCCGCGCTGGGGCCGGGTTTGCCAGCGGGCTTTGAGGCTGGGTGAGGTCATGGCGTCGTAGGGCAGGAGGTTGTCTGGCGTGAGATGAAACACGCGCTGAAATTTCACCTGGCCTTCCTGCGGCGGCGGCGCGGCCGGTGCGGCCGGCGCGTCGTCGGCAAGTTGCGAGAGGCGGGGCAAGCCGGCGACCTGCACCTCGGCGCTGAGGCCAGGCCGATGCACCGTGGGTTTGGTCACCATCAAGCCTTTGGAGCCCGGAAAGTTTACCAGCCGGTCGATGTCGTCGTCCTGGAAACCGAGCGCGCGCGGTTGGCGCACGCCGGGCAGTACCACCACATCAAACAACTCTTCCACCACGGCGCTAATGGTGAGGGTATGCACCACGTGCCCTGTATTGAGATCGATCACGGCCAGCCCGCACTGCGATTCGGTGCCCAGCGCGGCGAGACGGTCTTCCAGTTTCAAGCCGGAAAAACTCTTTGATCGGAGTTTGGACAAACCCACCATCGCGTAGTCGCCATGGAAGGCGAGCCCGCGCACAAAGCCCGGCAGGAAGGTCACGGGATTAAATTGCCCCTGCGTCAGATGACCCAGCTCGCCGGTGCCGGAGTTCAGCAGCCAGAGTTGCTGGCGGTAATGGCGCGGGGAATGGGGCATCGAGAGCCCATCCAGCACGATTTCATTGCTCGGGAGGTGCATCACCACGCCGCCCTGCACGCGATGCTCGCGCCAGCCGGCGGCGGTGTCGGTGCGGCTACACGCCGTGGCGTAGGCCGGCTCGCCGTCCTCCAGCGCCAGGCCGTTCAGATGGCAGCGGTCTTCCGCCACCAGCTTGCTGATGAAGGGCGGCTGCCATACGGGCTCGAAGCTGTAGCCGGGTTTAAGCGCGGCCAGACAGCTGAAATCGGTGTTGATGAACAACAGGCGCCGCGAGGCGGTCATCACCACGTCGTGGGCGTTAATGCCGCCGGTGGTGTGGGCGACGCTGGGTACGTAGAGGCGGTCGGCCCCCTGATGCGTTTCGCCCGGCGCGAGCCGGTTTTCCAGCGCCCAGATTTGGTAGCGACAGGCCATCAGCAGCGAGTCGTGGTCTAGAAATAGCCCCATCGGTTTGTCGAAAAGACGCTCATTGGCGACCAGTTTGCCGTCCTCCTTGCAGCCGATCAGGAACAGCCGGTTGGTCTGGTAGGTGGTGAAGGCGAGGCTGATTTCCTGCTGCTGGAGCCAGTCGGCAAAACCTTCGGTGCTGCTGATCAGGAGTGCCGTGGCTGCGGTGCTGGTCTGGGGCGAGGCCATGGTCTTTCGCGTGCTGGCGGGGAGCGCAGATTAAAGGATTACGCCGGGCGATGCGGGCGCGGAGAAAAAAACGCCCGGGCGGTCAGTTTGTGCCCCTATAATCCCGTCGAAACCCGGAGAGCCTCCCCTGAACGCGAAAACCAACTGCTTGACCGCTGCGGAACTGCATACCGGTCAGCGCTATGAATCCCGTCTGGTGTTTTCCCGCGAAGACGTCGCCCGCTACTGCGCGCTGTCGGGCGACCACAACGCCATCCATGCCGACGTCGACGCTGCCAGACTGCGTTTTCCCGGCGTGCCCGACATCATCGTGCCGGGCGGGCTGCTGCAAATCGCGATTACCGGCATTTTTGGCACGCAGTTTCCGGGCGATGGCAGTCTGGGGCTGGTGTTTACGCCGGATCGCCTGCGCAAGCCGGTGTGCCCGGGCGAGGAAGTGCTGGTGACCATTGAAGTCGCCCGCATTCGCAGCGATCTGGTGGAGCTTGAGGTCTCGATCAGCAATGCCGAGGGGGTCTCCATCGGCGGCGCGAAATCCCGGGTGCTGGCACCCGACAAGGCATATCAGGACTGGTGGGCGAGTCGACGCGCCGCAGGCGAGGGCTAGGCCCAGGGCCAGCCACGGCGGGCGACTCCCCTTAATCACAGCGGGGGAGTTGAATGAGCGATGTAGCGACCGCCGACACGGCGGCTATGCGGGCGCAGTTGCTCGCCGCGGTTGACGCACAGCGCGAGCGGCTTGCCGCGCAAACTGCCACTGACGAGGCGCAGGGCAGCCTCTCGCCGGCCAGCGTTGAGGCGCTTCGCGCCTGTGGCGCGCTCCGCATGAAACTCCCCACCGCCCTCGGCGGCCTCGAAGCCGATCTGGTCACCCAGATGGCCGTGCTGGAACGCCTCGCTACCATCAATCCTGCTGCCGCCTGGTGTGCCATGGTCGGCGCCACCAGCCTCGCGATGCCGGGGGCTTTCCTGCCGGATGCCGGCATTGCCCGCATGTTTCCCAACGGTCAGATCCCGCTCGGCGCCATTGTGGTCACGCCTTCCGGCCTCGCCACCCCCGTCGACGGGGGCTACCGGGTGAACGGGCGCTGGGGCTTTGCCAGCGGCGTGCGGCATGCCGAATGGATTTCCGCCATCACGCGGGTCGAGCGCACGCCGGGCGCCGCGCCTGAAATCCACCTGCTGGTGTTTCCCGCCAGCGACTGCCAGATCCTCGACAACTGGCAGGTGCTGGGCCTGAAAGGCACCGGCAGCTGCGACATCGTCGTGAAAGACCTGTTCGTGCCGCTCGACATGAGCGTTGCCGTGACCGCGCCGCCGCGTCGGGGCGGCGCGCTGTACCAGATTCCGCTGCCCGCCTTCGTCGCCTATGAACACGCCGGCTTTGCGCTGGGGCTGGCGCAGCGAATGCTGGACGAACTGGTGAACATTCTGCAGACCAAAGCCCGCGGCTATGCGCCGGGCGGCAGCCGCAGCGCCGACCGCGCGTCGGTGCAGCGGCTGATCGGCCACTGCGAAATGCGCCTGCGCGCGGCGCGCGCGCTGGCCATCGCGGAAAACGAGCAGATTTGGGCGGTGGCAAGCGCCGGTCAGACGCCGAGCGCCGAGATGCTGTGCGCCGTGCGTAGCGCCGCGGTGTATGCGACCGAGGTATCGGTCGAGGTGGCCCAGGCGGTGTTCCGTCACGCCGGCGCCAGCGCGGTATATGAGGGACATCTCATGCAGCGCCTGCTGCGCGACCTCAACGTCGCCGCCCAGCACTACATGGTCGCCGACACCGCCTACGAACAGCTCGGCCGCGCGCGCCTCGGCCTGCCCGATGTGCAAGCCATGGCCTGAGGCGCCCGGGCGCCCCCGCGCCGCGAAGGGTCTCCGAAGGAGACCCGGTGTCCCAACGTCTGCATCAAGCGCCATCGTGAATCTTCTGTGGGAGCGGCACCGCCGCGACACCAGCGCCAAATCGGCCACAGCCTGAGTCGGTGCAAGCAGCCCCTCCCACAAATGCGGCCTGCCTCGAACCCTTTCCCCGTGGGAGCGGCACCGCCGCGACGCGAGCACCAAGTCGGCCACAGCCTGAGTCGGGGCAAGCAGCCCCTCCCACAAATGCGGCCTCCTACAAACACAGCCTGCGGTAAATGCTTTCCCGTGGGGGCGGCAACGCCGCGACGACAGCACCAAGTCGGCCACAGCCTGAGTCGGGGCAAGTAGCCCCTCCCACAAATGCGGCCTCCTACAAACACAGCCTCCCCAACCGCGGCCCCCCACGAATGCGCTTCGCGGGCGAATCGCTTTTCGCAGGCGAACAGGCTGGCGACCCTTGCTGGTACCCGCCGGCAGGCGGCTAATCTTCCGCGCCTTGGGTCAGCCCGGCTCAGAACGGGTGGTACTGGTAGAGCCAGGTCTCGGACAGCACGGTGTCGCCGAGGCGGAGAAATAGCCGCATCTCGACCGGCTCGGTCCCTTCGGCGGTCAGGTCAAACTGGGCGCGCCAGTGCCCCGGCACATCGTTGGGCACGGCTTCGGTGAACACATAGGAAAAACTGCCGCGCGAGGCCGACAGCACGGCCTCCGGTTGCTGACCGTAGGCGAGCTTGGTCAGCGGCTCACCGACGAACTCCACCATGAACTTGCGCACGCCCTTTGGCCGGGGCAATCCGGGCTGGCCGCCGTTGCCAAGCCGCGTGGCCACACAGCGGGCAAGTGGCGTGGGATAGGGTTCGTCGGCCTGCCAGTGCAGGCGATAGGCCAGCGCAAACCGGCTACCGGCCTCGGCGGGGCTGGCCGGCACCCAGGCCGCGACGATGTTGTCGTGAATTTCGTCATCCGTCGGGATTTCGATCAGCTGCACCGCGCCCTTGCCCCAATCGCCCTTGGGCTCCACCCAGACGCTCGGCCGGCGGTCGTAATACACGCCATCCTGATAGTGATCAAAATTTCGGTCCCGCTGCAGCAGGCCGAAGCCGCGGGGGTGTTCGTCGCCAAAGGCCGACACGGCCACCTGCGCAGGGTTGTTCAGCGGCCGCCAGATCCGCTCGCCGTTGCCGGTCCACAGCGCAAGCCCGTCGGAATCATGGATCTCCGGGCGCCAGTCGACCGCCGTTGGCTTGACCGTCTCCCCGAACCAGAACATGGACGTCAAGGGCGCCAAACCGAAGCGGTCCACCTTGTTGCGCAGGTGCAGTTCGCAGTCGATGTCCATCACCACGCCCGCACCGCGCGTTAATTGAAAGCGGTAGGCGCCGGCGATCGACGGCCCTTCCAGCAGGGCGTGCAGCACCAGACCGTCGGCCGTTTCGGGCCCCAGATAAAACGCGGTGAAGGCCGGGAACTCCTCGGTCTTGCCGGCCTGCCAGGTGTCCAGCGCCACGCCGCGTGCCGACAGCCCGTACTGGCGCAGGCCGCCAATCGCGCGGAAATAGGACGCGCCCAGAAACGCCACCCAGTCGTTCTTGCGCCAGTCGAGCTCGCCGCCTTTGGGTTCCTGAATGCGCAGGCCGGCGAAACCCGCATCGGGCGGCAAGCGGCGCGCGATGGCATCCGCCGGCAGCTTGAAATAACGCTCGTCGTAACGGACTTCGCGCGCCATGCCCTCCGCCACCACAAAGACCTGCACCGCCTGCTGGAAATACATGCCGAGATGGAAAAACTCGACCGGAAAACGCGCCCCCTTGCCCAGCAGCACCGCGGCGTCGGGGTCAAAGGCGATCTGCCCCCACTGCTCGTAATTGATTTGCGCGGTGAGCTCGGGCGCCGGCCGCCGTGGCGGGCGGAACGGCAGGCCGGCGAGGCGGGCGGCTTCCGCTTTAAGGCCGTCGAAGGAAAACGCGCGCGCCTCGCCCAGCGGTAGTGCCTCAGCGGCGGCCAGCGCGAAGGGCGCCACGCCCAGCGCTGCGCCGACGCGGCACAGTCCGTGCAGAAAATCGCGGCGATTACCGGTGCTGCTCACGGCGAACCTGTCCGGCTCAGGGCGCGGCGGGGAATTGTTTGAGCCATGCGGCGTACACCTCGGCGTGATGGTGGGCGAAGCTGTCGAATACAAACACATAGCTGCCCATCAACACGCAGCCCAGTCCTACTCCTGCCCATAGGCTGGGCGCAGGGCTCATGAAGACCAGCGCGAAGCCGGCCACCACCACGAGCACTTCCACCACCTTGTACTGACGAAAGCGCTGAATGACGCCTGCGATGCGCTGCTGTTCGGCCGCGCCGGTCGCGGCGGGCGAGGTGCTAAATCCCGCCTGTAGCGCGGCCACCTGAGCCGGTGTGCGCTGGAGGATGCCGACGCCGACGCTCAAGGCGAGCAGACCCACCGCCAGTAGCGGCCAGGCCATGCCGAGCAGCGGGCTGCGTTCAAGATAGAGAAATGCGGCGAACATGAGGCTCAGCAGGCCGCTCGCCACCAGCAGCCACGAGCCCATTTTTTCAGCGGAGAAGTAGGTGAAAAGCGGGCCGAGATCCATGCGGGCGCCTCCGGTTGCGGTGAAGCCCAAGGTAGCCGGCCCGGGGGCAAACTTCCACCCGGTCTGGCTTGGGGAAAACGGGGGCTAGAACGCGTCGCCCGGCACCCGCACCCAGCCTTCCATCAAGACCCGCGCGCTGCGGCTCATGATGGCCTTGGTTACCGTCCATTCGCCCGCCTGCTCGCTGGCCTCGGCGCCCACCCGCAAGGTGCCGGACGGATGCCCGAAGCGCACCTGGCTGCGCGCGCCGCCGCCGGCCGCCGAGTTAACCAGCGTGCCGGGAATGGCCGCCGCGGTGCCAATCGCGACTGCCGCCGTGCCCATCATGGCGTGATGCAGCTTGCCCATCGACAGCGCGCGCACCAGCAGGTCGACATCGTCCGTGCCCACGGCCTTGCCGCTCGACGAGGTATAGGCAGTGGGCGGCGCGACGAAGGCGACTTTCGGCGTGTGCTGGCGCTTGGCGGCCTCGCTCACGTCTTTGATCAGCCCCATGCGCAGCGCGCCGTAGGCGCGGATGGTCTCGAACATGGCCAGCGCCTTGGCGTCGCCGTTAATCGCATCCTGCAGTTCGGTGCCGGTATAGCCAATGGCGTCGGCGTTGACGAACACCGTGGGAATACCCGCGTTGATCATCGTCGCCTTCAGCGTGCCAACGCCGGGCACCTCCAGATCGTCCACCAGCTGCCCGGTGGGGAACATCGCGCCGCCGCCGTCACCGTCGCCTTCATCCGCCGGGTCGATGAATTCGATCTGCACTTCGGCCGCCGGGAAGGTCACGCCGTCCAGTTCGAAGTCGCCGGTTTCCTGCACTTCGCCGTTGGTCATCGGCACGTGGGCGATGATGGTCTTGCTGATGTTGACCTGCCAGATCCGCACCGTGCACACGCCGTTGGCCGGCACGCGGGCGGGGTCGATCAGCCCCTTGCTGATCGCGAACGCGCCGACGCCGGCGGTCAGGTTGCCGCAGTTGCCGCTCCAGTCCACAAACGCCTTGTCGATCGAGACCTGGCCGAAGAGGTAGTCCACGTCGTGATCCGCACGCGTGCTGCGCGAGAGGATGACGGTCTTGCTGGTGCTGGAGGTCGCGCCGCCCATGCCGTCGATTTGTTTGCCGTAAGGGTCGGGGCTGCCAATGACGCGGAGCAGGAAATTGTCGCGCGCCGCGCCAGGCTGCTGGCAGCGCTCGGGCAGTTCGTCCAGACGAAAAAACACGCCCTTGCTGGTGCCGCCGCGCATATAGGTGGCCGGGACTTTGATTTGCGGAACATGAGCCATGACAGTCTCCTCAGGATATAGCGCCGCTGCGCCGGCCTCAGTGGCCTTGAAAATGCGGGCTGCGTTTGGCCAGAAACGCCTGCACGCCCTCGCGGGCATCGGCGGTTTCGGCACAGCTTTGCAGCAGTTGTTTTTCGAGTTCGATGTGCTGGGCCAGCTCGCGCGGTGCTGCGCCCCGGCACAGGTGTTTAATCGCCGCCATCGAGGCCGGCGCGGCCTGACGGAAATAATCCACCCAGCGTTCGGCGGCGGCCGCGAGCGCCTCGGGCGCGTGCAGTTCATCCACCGCCCCGGCGGCCAGACATTCCTCGGCCGTCACAATCTGATTGCCGAGCAGCCAGCGCTGGGCGCGCGCTGCACCCACGCGCCGGATCAGAAAATACGACGCGCCCAGATCGGGCGAGAGCCCGATGGCCGGATAGCCGGCGCGCAGCTTGAGCGTGGTGCTGGCCAGCACCAGATCGGCCATCAGTGCGAGCCCGATGCCCGCGCCGCCGATCGGGCCCTGCACCACCGACACCAGCGGACAGGGTGCGCTCGCCAGCGCGATGAAGCCCTGATGCAGCGGCTCCAGCGTGCTCGCGATGTAGGGACCGAGCGCATCGGCATGGGCCGCCATGTGCTGAATGGCGCCGCCGGCGCAGAACAGCCGCCCTTCGGCGGCCAGCACGATCACGCGCGGCCGGGCCGCCACCACGGCCTCAAAGGCCGCCGGCCAGACTTTGCTTTGCGCGTAGCCAATGGTGTTGGCGTCGGCCGGCGCGACCAGCGTGAGGCGCGCGACGCCGTCGTCTACCCGCCATTCAAGGCCGGCCTCGCGCTGGCAGGGCAGGGACACGCTCATGCGCGATTACGCAAAGCTGAGGGGGCGAGTGCCCGATGTTGCGGCATCGCCCCCGTGCCTCAGGCCGACTTGTTGGCGGCCAGGAAGTCTTGCGCGAAACGCTGCAGCACGCCGCCCGCTTCGTAGACCGAGACTTCTTCCGCGGTGTCGAGGCGACTGGTCATGGGCACTTCCAGACGCTCGCCGTTCTGGCGGTGGATGACCAGCGTGAGATCGGCGCGCGGCGTGCGCTCGCCCATCACGTCGTAGGTCTCGGTGCCATCCAGCGCCAGCGTCTTGCGGTTAACGCCCGGCTTGAACTCGAGCGGCAAGACGCCCATGCCAATGAGGTTGGTGCGATGGATGCGCTCGAAGCCTTCGGCCGCGATCACTTCCACCCCGGCGAGGCGCACGCCTTTCGCCGCCCAGTCGCGCGAGCTGCCCTGACCGTAGTCGGCGCCCGCCACGATGATCAGCGGCTGCTTGCGGTTCATGTAGGTCTCGATCGCTTCCCACATGCGCATCACCGTACCGTCCGGCTCCACGCGGGCCAGCGAGCCTTTCTTCACCTTGCCGTCGACCAGCGCCATTTCGTTCACCAGCTGCGGGTTGGCAAAAGTGGCGCGCTGCGCGGTGAGGTGGTCGCCGCGGTGCGTGGCGTAGGAATTGAAGTCTTCTTCCGGCAGGCCCATCTTCGCCAGATATTCACCCGCCGCGCTGTCCAGCAGGATAGCGTTGGACGGCGACAGATGATCGGTGGTGATGTTGTCGGGCAGCAGCGCGAGCGGCCGCATGCCGCGCAGCGTGCGCGCCCCGGCTAGGGCACCTTCCCAGTAGGGCGGGCGCCGGATGTAGGTCGACATCGCGCGCCAGTCGTACAGCGGGCTGACCTTGGTCGCCGGGCCACCCTTGTCTTCAAACATCGGGATGTAGACCTTGCGGAACTGATCGGGTTTCACGCTGGTGCTGACGATGGCGTCGACCTCGGCGTCTGAGGGCCAGAGATCTTTCAGCATGATCGGCTTGCCGCTGGCATCGTTGCCGAACGAATCCTTCTCAATATCAAAGCGCACCGTGCCGGCCAGCGCGTAGGCCACCACCAGCGGCGGCGAGGCGAGGAACGCCTGCTTGGCATAGGGGTGGATGCGGCCGTCGAAGTTGCGGTTACCCGACAGCACCGCGGTGGCGTAGAGATCGCGGTCGATGATTTCCTGCTGGATCACCGGGTCGAGCGCACCGGACATGCCGTTACAGGTGGTGCAGGCAAACGCCACGATGCCGAAGCCGAGTTGCTCAAGCTCGCTCTTCAGCCCGGCTTCTTCCAGATACAGCGCGACGGTTTTCGAGCCCGGCGCGAGCGAGCTTTTCACCCACGGCTTGCGAGTCAGGCCGAGGCGATTGGCGTTGCGCGCCAGCAGGCCGGCGGCGATGACGTTGCGCGGGTTAGAGGTATTGGTGCAGCTCGTGATGGCCGCGATGACGACCGCGCCGTCCGGCATCTGGCCGGGCGTTTCGGTCCACGGGCCGGCGATGCCCTTGCTGGCCAAATCGCTGGTCGCCACCCGCGCGTGCGGGTTGCTGGGGCCTGCCATGTTGCGCACCACGCTGGCCAGATCAAAGCTGAGTTCACGCTCGTACACCACGCCCTGCAGGCTGTCGGCCCACAGGCCGGCGGTCTTCGCGTAGGTCTCGACCAGCTTCACGTTGTCTTCGCTGCGGCCGGTCAGCCGGAGGTAGTCCAGCGTCTGGTGGTCGATGGCAAACATCGCCGCCGTCGCGCCGTATTCCGGCGCCATATTGGAAATGGTGGCGCGGTCCCCCAGCGTGAGCGACGAGGCGCCCGCGCCGTGAAACTCAAGATAGGCGCCGACCACTTTGGACTTGCGCAGGAACTCGGTCAGCGCCAGTACCAGATCGGTGGCGGTAATGCCGGGCGCCAGTTTGCCGCTCAGCGTCACGCCCACGATTTCCGGCAGCCGCATCCAGGACGCGCGACCCAGCATGACGTTCTCGGCTTCGAGACCGCCCACACCAATCGCAATCACACCCAGCGCGTCGACATGCGGGGTGTGGCTGTCGGTGCCGACGCAGGTGTCCGGAAAGGCCACGCCGTCGATGGCGTGCACCACCGGCGACATTTTCTCGAGGTTGATCTGATGCATGATCCCGTTGCCCGCCGGGATCACCACCATGTTGTCGAAGGCGAGCTTCGTCCAGTTGATGAAGTGGAAGCGATCTTCATTCCGACGGTCTTCAATCGCGCGGTTTTTTTCGAACGCATCCGGATCGAAACCACCGCACTCCACCGCCAACGAGTGGTCGACGATCAGCTGCACCGGCACCACCGGATTCACCTTCGCCGGGTCCCCGCCCTGGTCAGCAATCGCATCACGCAGACCGGCCAGATCGACCAGCGCGGTCTGACCCAGAATGTCGTGACACACCACGCGCGCCGGAAACCACGGAAAGTCGCGCTCGCGCTTGACCTCGATGATCTGCTGCAGGCATTCGGTGACGATGGCCGGATCCGCGCGACGCACGATGTTCTCGGCGTGGACCCGCGCGGTGTAAGGGAGTCGATCCCAGGCGTTCGGCGCGATGGCGTTGACGGCGGCACGGGCGTCGAAATAGTCGAGCGTCGTGCCGGGCAGCGGCTTGCGATAGTCGGCGTTCATGATGCTTCCACGTTCCTCTTACTTACGGCGCTTGATCGGCACGAACTTCTGGTCTTCCGGACCGGTGTAGTTGGCGCTGGGGCGGATGATCTTGCCGTCGATGCGCTGCTCAATCACATGCGCCGACCAACCGGCGGTACGCGCAATCACAAACAGCGGCGTGAACATCGCGGTCGGCACGCCCATCATGTGGTAGCTCACCGCGCTGAACCAATCGAGGTTGGGGAACATCTTCTTGATTTCCCACATCACCGTCTCGAGGCGCTCGGCGATGTCGTACATCTTCATGTTCTTTTCTTCGGCGGAAAGCTGGCGCGCCACTTCCTTGATCACCTTGTTGCGCGGATCGCCCACCGTGTACACCGGGTGACCAAAGCCGATGACCACTTCCTTGCGTTCGACGCGGGCGCGGATGTCGGCCTCGGCTTCGTTCGGGTTGTCGTAGCGCTTCTGGATTTCAAACGCGACTTCGTTGGCGCCGCCGTGCTTCGGCCCGCGCAGCGCGCCGATGCCGCCGCAAATGGCGGAGAACATGTCGGAGCCCGTGCCGGCGACCACGCGGGAAGTAAACGTGGAGGCGTTGAACTCGTGCTCGGCGTACAGAATCAGCGAGGTGTGCATGGCGCGCACCCAGGAATCGCGCGGCTTCTCACCGTGCAGCATGTGCAGGAAATGGCCGCCGATCGAGTCGTCGTCGGTTTCCGTCTCAATGCACTTGCCGTTGTGGCTGAAGTGATACCAGTACAGGAGCATCGAGCCGAGCGAGGCCATGAGCTTGTCGGCGATGTCGCGCGCGCCGGGATGGTTGTGGTCGTCCTTCTCGGGCGACAGACAGCCCAGCACCGACACCCCCGTGCGCATCACGTCCATCGGGTGCGCGTAGGGCGGCAGTTCTTCCAGCGCAGATTTCAGCGCCGCCGGCAGGCCGCGCAGGGCTTTCAGCTTGGCCTTGTAGGCGGTGAGTTCGGCCACGGTCGGCAGCTTGCCGTGCACCAGCAGGTGGGCGATTTCTTCAAACTCGCAGGTGTTCGCGATGTCGAGGATGTCGTAGCCGCGATAGTGCAGATCGTTACCGCTGCGACCCACGGTGCACAGCGCGGTGTTACCCGCAACGGTGCCGGAAAGGGCGACGGACTTCTTGGGTTTCGGCAGGTTTGGGGTGGTCTCGGACATGGTCTTTCTCCTGTTGAAATCGATAGCGGGGCTTGGCCCCTATTTGCCCTTCTTGAACAGCTGGTCGAGCTTGTCTTCGTAGGCGTGGTAGCCCAGGAAGTCGTAGAGCTCGCTGCGCGGCTGCATGAGGTCCAGCACGTTCTTCTGCGTGCCGTCTTTCCGAATGGCTTCCATCACGTTCAGCGCCGCGCGCTGCATGGCGCGGGTGGGCGAGAGCGGATATAGCACCATCGCAATGCCCTGCGCGCCCAGTTCATCCACCATGAAATAAGGCGTGGTGCCGAACTCGGTGAGGTTCGCCAGCACCGGCGCCTTCACCGCATCACACACCTGCTTGTACATGCCGATATCGGTCATGGCTTCGGCGAAGATGGCATCCGCGCCGGCTTCGATGAAGGCGCAGGCGCGGTCGATCACACCCTGCAGACCTTCGACCTGCAGCGCGTCGGTGCGCGCCATCAGCACGAAGTCGGCGTCGGTCTTGGCGTCTACCGCCGCCTTCACGCGGTCGACCATTTCGTCGGTCGACACCACTTCTTTATTCGGCCGATGGCCGCAGCGCTTCTGCGAGACCTGGTCTTCGATGTGCATGCCGGCGACGCCGGCGGCCGTCATCTGCTTGACCGTACGCGCGATATTGAACGCGCCGCCCCAGCCGGTGTCGGCATCGACCAGCAGCGGGGTGTCGACCTGGCTGGTGATGCGACGGGCATCGATCAGCACGTCTTCCAGCGAGGTCATGCCGAGGTCCGGCAGGCCGTAGGAATAGTTGGCCACGCCCGCGCCGGACAGATAAATGGCGCGAAAGCCGGTGCGTTTGGCCATCATCGCCGCGTAGGCGTTCACAGTGCCGATGATCTGCAGCGGTTGCTCCTCGCGAATGGCGAGGCGCAAACGGCCGCCGGCGGTCAGGGTCTGGGTCATGCGTGCTCCTTCTGGTGTTTCTCGATGTTCTGGCGGGCGGAACTTAAGTGCCGGCGCATCAGCATTTCGGCCAAATCGCCGTCGCGGGCTTCAATGGCTTCCACAATGCGCTGGTGTTCGGCAAAGGCCTTTTGCGGCCGGTTGGCATACGCGCTGACCTGATAGCGGTACATGCGGATGCGGTGATAGAGCTCGCCGATCAGCATTTCGGCCAGCGCCGCGTTGTGGCTGCCCTGAATGATGCGGTAGTGAAAGTCCAGATCGCCTTCCTGCTGGAAGTAGGCGGTGTCGGCCTTCAGGGCTTCGTCCTGTTCGTGTGCGCTGAGCAGGGCTTTCAGGCCGGCGACTTCGGCGTCCGTCATGTGCAGCGCGGCCAGGCGGGCGGCCATGCCTTCCAGCGCTTCGCGGACGTAATAGATTTCAATGAGGGCCGCATAGCCGAGCGACGCGATGCGGATGCCGACGTGCGGCGTCCGTTCGACCAGATGCCGTGACTCGAGCCGGCGCAGCGCTTCGCGCAGCGGGCCGCGGCTGGTGCCAAAGCGCACCGCGAGTTCGGTTTCACCCACCCGCGCGCCGGGCGGGATTTCACCGCGCACGATGGCATCCTGCAGCGACTCGAACACCCGGTCGGCGGCGGTGCGCAGGGTTTTGATGTCGTCAAATTCGGGATTGAACATGGCTTATTGTGCACAACCTGGGTGATGCGCCGGGGTGAATGGGCTGCATTGTGTTCAGCTTTGACCGAGTTGTCGACAATCTTTGCGCTGCCCGCTGCCCGCTGCCCGCTGCCCGCTGCCCGCTGCCCGCTGCGCGGGCGGGGACCGCAGGCAATGCCTCCATAGTGGTCCCTTTCGCCGTACGTCGTGGGCGTCTGGTCCAGTACGCTCGACGGGCACTCAATCTTCACGACCAAAAAATTGCTCCGAGAATGCATTGAATGGCTGAGCGCAGATGCCGCGCCGGGTGCGCGCCAGGCTGGCTTGGTCACCGCCGCCATCGCGATTTCCGCCCGCTATCGCCGCGTTGGGCGGTACTGGGACCCGCATCTCGAATGCACACGGGCGTTTCTGGCGAAGGAAGCCGCAGCCTGCGCCCAGCGCCGCACGGCGGTGATGTTGGGCGCCGGCGCCTGTCTCGATGTGCCGATCAAGACGCTGGCCGCCACGTTTGACCGGGTCATTCTGGTCGATGCCGTGTTTCTGCGGCGCACCCGGAGATGGGTCAGACAATTCCCGAACGTCGAGTGCCTGACGTACGACCTGACCGAATCGCTGGGCCTGCTGAATAAACCGGAGCAGCCCGATCTTTTCGCTCAATTAGCCGCCGTGCGTCCCATGCTGTTGCTGGACGATGCGCAGGTCGATTTCGTGGCCTCGGTTAATTTGGTGTCCCAGTTGCCCCTGCTGCCCATGCGCAGGCTGCTGGCCAGCGGGCGCTATGCGCCGCCGGCGGTCAATCAGCTCGGCCTGCAGTTGATGGCCAGGCACGTGCGCTATCTCAATGCCTTCACGGGCCGCAAAGCGATCGTCTTCGATGCCGAAATGTGGCGGCTGAGCCCGGAAGGGGAGCGCCAGGAGGTGGTTGATTTGCGCCCGGTCCTGCAGCTCCCGCACCCGCCAGAACAGCACTGGTTCTGGGAGGTCGCGCCGGCCGGCGAGCTGCGCAGGGGCAAATTGATGCATCGGGTCGAGGCGGTGGCGTGGTGAAACCGCTCGCAGTGTGTGGCCCCCATGCGGCCGGCATGCGCGGCGTGAACCGCCGCAGGGGCGACGGCGCCCCTCTATTGCAACGAATTTCAATTTTATTTTTATTTGCTAATTGGTGTTCTAAAAATCAAACTGTGCGCGCGCCACTTTATGAGATACTCACTAGCGCCTCGCGCTGTGTGGTCACTGTGACCAGACCCCCAATGGGCGCACTGTCACGCGCGTTCGCCGCCAAAGGCGGATTGCGCTGAGGTCGCCGCATGTCGCCACACCCTGTAGGGGGCAAATTCCGGCTGAGTTACGCACCGCAAGCCCTGGGCGTGCTGCTGGCTGTCGGGCTGGCCACGCTCTGTCTGGTCGGGGCCGCGCGGGCCATGGGCACGTCGATGCCCGTGCTAATCGGCATGGTGCCGGGCGTGCTGCTCCTGCGCTACGGGCGTCCTGCGTGGGGATTCTGCCTCGTCTTCGCCGGCCTGCTGGTGGCCGGCGGCGTGACGGCAGCGCAGGTTTGGTCGTCGCTGTGCGTGCTCGGGCTGATGCTCGTGATGGTCACCGCGTGCCGCGTTGTCTCGTATACCGCCCTGCTGGGCCGCACCTTGGTGTACTGGTTAGTCCTTGGCGTCCTGCTGCGCGGGCTGCTTGCGCTGACCGACGCCAGCCCCGCCCTGCTGCAGCTGGCTAGCGAACTGTCTGGCCTCGTCCTGCAGTCGCTGCTGGCCATCGCGGGCGCAGCCTGTGCCGCCGCCTTGAAGCCGGTAGCGGCGGTGCGGCGGCGAATCATTCGCTACCAGCGCATCTCAACCTTCGACTTTCAATTCTGCAGCAGCTATCTGGTAGCGCTGGGCTTGGCGGTGTGGGTCAGCGGCCCCCGTCTGCTCTTGGTCTGGCCGGCGGTTGCGACGGTGCCGGCTGCCCTCTCGCCAGATGATGCGGCGGCCGCTCAGGCCGTGGCGGCGGTGATGCAGCAGCCCGCGTGGGCGCTCGGCCTTGGTGTGGTGGCCTATCTGTTGGTTGGCTTGAACATGGTGCTGGCCAATGCCCGGGTGCGCGAACCCCTGCTGCGTACCCTCCAGAACCTCTCCCTGCTTTTGCACACCGATCCGCTGTCGGCTCCCGCATCACGCCGACCGCTGTGGTCGCCCTTGGCCATCGTGCGCCACCTCGATCGGGCCTGCAGACACCTGCACCAGCTGCTTCAGCGCGAAAAGATGCTGGGCGCGCTGCTGGCGCCCCACGTGCTGGGGCAGGCTGCGGTTATCTTGAGAATTCGCTTCTACGAAGGCGGGAAGCGTTTTAGCCTGGAAGCCGATGAGCGAGCCCTGGCGCTGGTGCTGGGATGGCCTGTGGTCGAAGCCACCGATTGGCACTGGTGGTTGAGCCGGATCCACCCGGAAGATCGCGCCTACGCCCCGGACGCAGTCGTGCATCGCTTGCTATCGCAGGGGCGTCTCTTCCAAAGCTTCCGCTTCAAGCATGCCGACGGGAACTGGTGCCATTTACACAGCTCGCTGCTCCTGGTGGAGCCACCAGACGCCAGCGGCGCTTTCTCGGTGGCCGGGGTGCTGCGGCGAGACGAGACTGCCGACGGCAGCGCGGCGGAACGGTCCGGGCTATCGGCCTTGTCTCAGGCCCAGATTGTGTTGCTCAAGGCCCTGCTGCACGAGGCCTATCAGCCGCTGAACACCCTTCAGCTCGTTGCAGAAAACGGCCAGCAGCAGTGTGCGGCGTCTGGCGCGCAAGAGGCGTCAGCAAGCGCGGCGCAGTTTGCGCTGGTGGAAGCCAACGTGCAGCGGCTGAGCGACAGCTTGCGCCGGTGCCGCGTGGCGCTTGAAACAACGGCGCGGCGCCCGCAGGGCACCCTCATCGGGCCCATCATCCGGCGGGACGTCGAGGCGCTCGCGCAGGACCTCAGCGGTGAGGACCTGCGCTATCTGGCGAACCTTGATGAGACCGCGCTGGTGACCGGGCGCGCGCCTGAGGTCTACCACAGCCTCATCGAGGCGGCCCTTCAGGGGTTCACCGCCTGGGTAGACGAGGTCTCGCCGCCGGGCAAAGGCGAGCGCGGGCCCGCCAGCATCACGCTGACCAGCGACCCGCAGAGTCAGGCCATTGATGTGCTGTTCAAGTTCGAATTACCCGTAACCGCAGAAGCCGACAGCTACGCGAGGGCCATCGAGTCGGAAAGCCGCCAGCGCAGTAAGCCCGCTGTATTTGCAGAGCAGTTGGCCACGGCGCTCGGCGGGGTGGTGGTCAGACGCGTGCACCACGGCGCGCTGAAAACCACGGTCACGCTGCCCAAGCATGTGGGCCCGGCAGCCTGAGCCGCCGCACCGGCGAGTTACAGCACCTGATCCAATAAGGCCTTGTACTGGGAAAACAGCCAGCGGCATTTTTCCGTCAGCAGCAGCAGCACCCGCCGGGCGTCGCCCTGATCTTTCCGCTTCTCAACCAGCCCGGCGCCGATCAGCACCTCGATGTGGCGCAGCGCGGTGGTCAGCGGCAGGCCGGCGCCAACCGCGATACTGGACACGTAGTTGTAATTGGCGTCGCCGGCGCTGGACCACAGGTCAACCAGAATCTGCCAGGCCGGGCCATCGTTTACCTCGGCCTCAAAAATCGAGGCGCGGATTTTGCGTTCCTCTTGCAGGATTTCCAGCAAGGAACGTCGGCCAATAAGCAGGCGGGCGCCGCGCGACTGGCCGTCCTCCGTGCGCGCACCGGCCGCATCTTGCCCGCTCTGCGGGGCAATGCCCGGCGTTTGCTTGACCAGAATTTGCTGCACGCTGCGGACCAGATTGTTGAGCTTTACCGGCTTGAGCAAAAAGTCTTTGGGGCCATAGCGAAGCGCTTCAATGACCGTATCCCGGTCGGCGTAGCCGCTGATAAAAATCAGGCTGGGCGCTTCGGTCTGCAGCTGGTCGCGCATTTCAGCAGCCAGCATCAGGCCGCTGACCCGGGGCATCTTGATGTCGGTGAGCAAGATGGAGACGGCTCGCGTGTGCATGATCTTCAGCGCGTCTGGCGCATTGCTGGCACAGGCAACCGTGATGCCCTCGGCCCGCAGTCCTATGGCCATCTGCTCCAGCGCTTCTGGCTCATCGTCTACCAGCAAGACGTCGACCGCCGGGAACGGGGCGTCCTGGCCGCCCTCGCTCGTCAGGGTCTCGCCTTCTGCCGACGGGCCAGCTTGCGACAGGTCAAAGTTTTCGAAGGTGTAACGGCGAGGCTGCAATTGAAATTCCTCCCGAATTGCGGCGAATCAGAGGCCAATTGAAGGGCCACGCCAAGGACCCCGGGCGTGCTCCCGCATCTTCACACGACGACGCTGCAAGCGGCGTGGTCCGGCGGTTCTTTTTGCAGGAATTATTCGCCGATATGGATGCAAAAATCACGTCTTTTATATTGACTTGTGCCGTTTCACAAAAATTTTTCTCGACGATACGCGCGGCGCCGCGGCCGGCGAGTGAAATCGCGACCGGGTGAAGGGCCATTCGATGAGAACCGCACCCACAATTGACTTAACTGTCACCGGGATGCACACCAGTCCGGACGGCTGCGGGCAGAGTGCGGCGCCCCGTCGTGGGCTGCAAGGCGGCGTCCTGCTTCGCCAGCGCGACATGCCATCGGGCGATGGCGCCCAAGGGGTGTTCACCGAAGAGGTCCGCTATCTGGCGGGTGGCCAGTGCCCGGCGGGTGGCAAGCCCAGCGGGCATCGGGGCGTCCTGCGCGCCAGTGGCGGTGCGCTCTGCAAGCGCCAACAGCGGACGGACCTGCGCGGAGCCTTGCGCGGGCCGCGGCCTGCGCGCGGCCGCCGGGGGGGCTAACGGCGCGTGTCCGGGCGCGCTCGCAATTGCTTTGTCGGGCCGCGGGCTTTCCGGCGGTGCCGGATTGCCCACCACGCGCTGCCACGCCGAGGCCATCAGATCCTTCCCGGCGATGCGGTTCGCGAGGTTCTGAACCATCGCCACCGCCGCTCCGATAGGCCCGCCGTAAACCAGTCCCCCCAGCAGATTGGCGGTCGGGGAGATCTGGTCTTTGCTCAGCGCCCGATACAGGCCGCTCAAGACGGGCAGGTGTTGCAAGGGATTAAGCACGTCCCGAATCTCGGCCAGCAAGCGACCAAAGCCGACGCCGGCAGCAGGCTTGGCCGCCGCGGAAGGCGACGACGGCACAGGGGGGCGTTGGTCGCGTAACTGCTCGGTGATGAGATTCATCATGGACGGCACACAGCAATTTCAATGCCGAGGCGGGCCCTTAGGGGCGCGCCCAGATGGCAAGAGAATTGCAGTCTGCTGGCACCTGAAAAATGCCCGACATAGAGATTCGCCAGATGATCAGATCCGTAGCAGGCACCCAGCCCATCATGGCCGCCATTCGCCACGCCGCCGCCAAGACCAATAATTCGTTCGACGCGATGCTGGCCACCGCGTCGGCAGAATCCTCCCTCAATCCCGAAGCCCGCGCCAAGACTTCAAGCGCGACCGGTTTGTTTCAGTTCACCAAAGCCACCTGGCTGTCGGTCGTGAAGCGCTACGGCAAAGAGGCCGGCATCGACCCGAAAATGCCGGAGTCAAAGCTGCTGGCCCTGCGCAAGGACCCCGCGATGGCGTCCATGATGGCGGGCTACCTGGCCAACGATAATCGCGCGCACCTCGAGCAGAAACTGGGGCGGCCGGTCAGCAATGAAGAGGTCTATGTGGCGCACTTCATGGGCGCCTCCGCCGCCGCCCGCTTGCTGAACTCCGCGGAAGCCAAACCCTCGGTGTCGGCCGCGCAGCTTTTCCCGCGCCATGCGGCGAGCAATCGAACGATCTTTTTTGCCGGCCCCCGCGCGCGCACGGTGGCCGAAGTCGCCAACCTGCTCGCCAACAAGGTGGATGTGAATGCCACCGCGCTGGCTGACGCCCGCCCGGGAAGCCTCGCGCAGGCCGACGATTTTTCGATGGACGATGCCGCAGGCCCGGCGCGCACCACCCCGACCCGGCTCGGCAACTGGGTGGAGGGCGATACGGACGGGTTCCGACTGATGCGGATTAATCTGGCGAGGAAACTTCTGCAGGAAGAACCACGCGCGCCGGCGTAAGGCTCTAAGATGCGCGCGGGAAGCGGGCCTAACCGCTTCCCTCCCTTATTCCCGCCCCAGCGCCGAGCGTGTTCAGTGTCGCAGGACCCTTTTCGCGAAATCTTCGAAACCGCGTCCGTCAGGCGGCAATTGCACGACGGCGAGGTGCTTTATACCCGGGGCGAACCCTCCGCGCTCTGCTTCCTGGTAGAGAGCGGCCAGCTTGAAAGCAGCCTGCCCAATCAGCAGGCGCGGCGTTACCCGCGACTGATCGGCGTGGGCGAAATTGTGGGCGCAGTCGACATGGTGCTCGACCGACCCTACAGCCGGCAGGTTGAAGCGCGCGACGCGAGCGTGGTGCTGCTGTTGCCGCGCGACGTGCTGCTTGGCCAATTACACAAAGCAGGGCCCCTGATGTTGGGTGTGATGCAATCCTTGGCGCGCAATATCGACAAGCTCGCCCGCGGCGGCTGCACCTGATGCGGCTGCTCACGCTGTCGCACGGCGATGTGCTAATCCGCGAAGCCCGCAAGCTGACGCACTTCTATATTGTCAAAAGCGGCTCGCTGGTCGCCATCCGCGCCGAACGTGGTCTGCTGGTGTTTCAGCGGGGGGATGCGGTCGGCATTGAGACCGCGCTGGAAAACCGCCCGGCGCCGTTTACCGTGGTGGCGAACGGCGCCAGCGAAGTGTTGGAAATTCCGACCGCCAAATTCGATGAACTGCAGTCTCAGTCGCCGGCCGAACTACGCGCCATGGCGCGCCATTTTTTGCAGCTTTCCGAACAACTGCTCAGCAAGCCTAAACCCTGACCGGTCGCTTTGCCGCGCGCCGTTACGGCGCCTCCGCGTCCTCTGCTTTCTTCGGATAATCCTTGGCTAGCGTGGCGGCGTCTGCGCTGCGCTCGAAGATGGCGACCGCCAGCGCCTGTAACTCAACGAGGCGTTCCGGTGCAAAGTCCTTGGCCAGGCGATCGCGATCACCCGTGGCCGGCGCTTCGCCCAGCGCTGCTGCAACGGCATTCCACACGTAGCTGTCCTCGGCCAAGGTGTCGGCGGCGCGCGGTGCCTGTTCGAGGAAGCGCGCATAGCGTCGAGCTTTCCGTCCACCGGGCGCCAACACATCATTAAAAAGACGTGTCTTGAGTCGATCGCTCAACTGCTCGACCGCCGGCGCGGGCAGCTTCGACTGCAGTTCACGCCGCGGCTTGCCTGCCTTGCTGTAGCCGTTGAGTTCCGCCAGCCAGAACCACTGCAAGGCCTCGACCTGACTCTGCGGTACGCCGCGCCCTTTTTCATACAGCAGACCGATGTTGTGCTGCGCGGGCGCGAAATCCTGCTCCGCCAGCGGCAGCCAGATCTTGAAGGCCTCGTTCGCATCGCCTTTCGACAGCGCCACGAATCCCGGCTGCAAGGCTTCCAGCTGCTGTCGCAGCTCGGCGGCGTTTGCCGCAGTGTCGGCGCAGGCCGTAACGCTGAGCAGCAGCCCCAACAGCGCCGCGCCGCAATCCCTCCACTTTGGATTAATCGCTAAGCGGGGCGGCACGGTGGCTCCTTTGCTGTGGCATATCAATTGCAATCTTGCGTGGCGAGAGATTGGAGATTGGGGCGATGGAATTATTCGGCATACATGAACGCGCGCTCTACCTGCGAAGTCAGCGGAGCGAATTGCTGTCTTCAAACATCTTCAATGCTGCTACGCCTAACTTCAAGGCGCAGGACCTGGACGTTGCCGCCGAACTGCAAGCGAGTTCAGACAACGGCCCGCTCGAGCAAACCAGCGACGGGCACTTTGCCAGCGCCACGGCGCCGGGGCAGGGCGCGCTGTACCGCGTGCCAGCCGAGGCCTCGCTGGATGGCAACAGCGTCGACCTCGCCTACGAGCAGGTCCAGTTTTCGCAGAACGCGGTTCAGTACCGCGCCACATTGAGTTTTCTAAACGCGCGCATCAGCAACATCAGACGCGCTCTTCGAGGTGAATAATGGCCGGGATATCGAACAATCAGTTTGATCTGGGCGCTCGCGCGCTAGGCGCACAGCTCGTACGCCTGAATACGATCACCAGCAATATTGCCAACGCCGGCACCGTCAGCGGTTCAGAACAAAAAGCCTACCGCGCGATGAAGCCGGTGTTCGAAGCGCAGTTCATGGATGCCGCGGCAGCCAACGGGCAAGCCACCGTCGACGTGGTCGACATCCAGCAATCAAACAAAGCCGTGCCGCGTCTGCTCCAACCCGGTCATCCGCTGGCCGACCAGGACGGCTATGTCTATCTCTCCAACGTGGACGTCCAGGAAGAGCTGGTCGACATGATGGAGGCCTCCCGCCAATACCAGAACACCGCTGAAGCGCTCAACACCATGAAATCCCTGACCATGCAAACACTGCGGTTGGGCACCTGAGGAATCGACCATGGCTACTAACATCAATCCGGGACTCGACCCCCAACTCAACGCCCTCTACTCCAAGCTGGGGATCACCACCCAATCGCAGGCTCAAAGCGCCGGCGCGCGGGCCAGCAAGGACAAGCTGGGTCAGCAGGATTTCCTGAAGCTGCTCACCACCCAGTTGGCCAACCAGGATCCGTTCAAGCCGATGGAGAACGGCGAATTCATTTCGCAGATGGCGCAGTTCTCTACCGTTTCGGGCCTCGATGATGTGAAGAGCGCCATCTCCGGTTTGGGCGACAAGCTGGGCAATAACCGCATTGCCACGTTCTCCAATTTGCTGGGCGCTCGCGTCCTCACGCCGGGCGGCGAAACCCGCATCGGTGAAGACGGCGTAATCGAAGGCGCGATTGATCTCTCAGACCCGGCGGCCAATGTGCGGGTGGCCATCACCAACAAGTCAGGCGCGCTGGTCGACACCCTCGACCTCGGATCTGCCGGCGCGGGCATGCTTGGCTTCAGCTGGGACGCGAAGGCGCGCGGCATTGCCTTCCAGCCAGGCGAAAGCTTCAAGGTTGAAGCGCTCACCGCCGGCGCCACTGAGACCACCACCGCCAAGACGGGCATCTACGATGTGGTGCAGGGCGTGGATATTCGCGGCACTAACGAAACGCTGACGCTACGGGGCGGCAAGACCATCGGCATGTCCGATGTGACGTCCATCCGCAAGTAAGCCCCAATCGAATCGCAGCTGGCTGCAGGAGATAACGCATGTCTTTCTATACCTCGCTCACTGGTCTTAACGGCGCGACCAAAGATATCTCGACGATTTCAAACAACATCGCGAACGTCGGCACCACCGGCTTCAAGCGGGCGCGCGCCGAATTCGGCGACATCTTTGCGACATCCCCCTTGCAGAACGCGTCCAGCGCGGTGGGCTCGGGCACGATTCTGAAATCGATCAAGCAACAGTTCACGCAGGGCAATATCACCTCCAGCCTTAACGCGCTCGATCTCGCGATTTCCGGTCAGGGTTTCTTTGCGCTGCAGCCCAGCCTGACCTCAACGCAGACGGTCTACACCCGCAACGGATCGTTCAGCGTCAATAACGACCGCTACGTCGTAGACTCCCAGGGCCAGTATCTGCAGGTCTTCCCGGTGAACGACGACGGATCGGTGATCGCGACCGGGCTTGAGTCCGCCACCTCGCTGCAGTTGCCGACGACCTCCGGCCTGCCGCAGGCGACGACCAAGATTGAACTGGGCTTGAACTTGCCGGCCGACGCCGAAGTCGTGCCGCTGCGCTCCAGCTTCACCGAAACCAATCCCTGGAAGTTCGACCGGACCAACCCGGACACCTACAACAAGTCGACGTCCATCACGATTTACGACTCCTTGGGCAACCCGACTATCGCGACGATTTACTACGTCAAAACCTCGAACGCGACCGAGGCCAGCCCCTCCAATAAATGGCAGACCTTTGTGTACGTGGGCGCCGAGGAAATTGAGCCCGCGCTGATCACGGCCAAGGACGACAATTCGCAAACCATCTATATCAACAAGTTTGGTCAGATCACTTCCGATCCGCAGGCCGCCGACCCGACCTTCAACGCCGACGCCGCGCATCCGCTCTACAAGCAGGATGACCAGACCAATCAGGAGCCTTCATCGCCCGCCAAGGCCGTGGGCGCCTTCATGCAGGCGGTGGGCTTTGACTTTGGTGATACAGACAGCAACCGCGTCAACATCATCACCGACGCCTCCGCGTTCGGCACCACCCGCGAAGGCGGGGAGAAAAAAGCCAACCCGGATTACTTTGGCGGCAGCTTGTTCAGTCTCAGCGTGGACGGATCGGAACCCCAGATCATCTCGGTCAAACAGGGCGCCTATACGGGTACCGAGCTGGCGGCGGAAATGACCCGTGCCGCCAACGAAGCCTTCGGCGACGACCGCTACATTCGTATCAAGGACACCTTTGCCAGCGGCTCGCTGGACACCAACGCCAATACCGTGACCTCGGTGTCGGTCGGCAACGACATCATCAAGCTCGACCTGTTCAAGCTTGACCCGGTGTCGGGTGGCTCAGTGGGTCTGGTCAAAACCGTGGGCGGGGTGACCGAAGAAGACCCGATCGTGATCGACCTGTTGGGCGACGCCGGGTCGGACGGATCGCCGTTTGTGCAGGTGGGCTCCGGGAGCGCCGCGACCTTCTCGCCGGCGCCGGATAACGACCTGCAGCTGACCCGCGATGAACTCATCAAGCTCGTTCAGCAAAAACTGAACGCGGCGCTCAACAAGCGCAACGTCGAGTTTGGCAAAACCACCGACTGGGTCGACCCGGCCTTCCCGCCGATTGTGGTGGGTTACGACACCTTCACCCGCGCGTTGACCTTTACCGTTGACCGGACGCAGCTCGGTCCCAACTCCACCGAGCTTGAAAGCCGCTTCAATAGCCTGAAGGTCTACGGCGACGCCTCGGCCACCAACAACCTCGGCATCCCGCCGGTGACCACCAGTCCGGAAGTGCTGATTCGCGCGGGCAGCGCCTGGCAGGGCAGCGGCATTGTGCCCGAAGGCGATTCGATTCTGGATCCTCTGGACCAGCGCTTTGGCGTTGTCTGCAAGTACAACAAGGACACCCGGCGCTTTGAGTTCACCAGCGGCAGCACGGGCGTGGCGTCGGACATCCGCGTGGGGCGTCCTTCGCTGGCGATCGAGACCTCGGCACAAGTCACGAGCTTTGACCTCTCCGACACCACCAACCTCGCAAACGGCGTGGCCGCCGGTCAGACCGTCACGCTCAGCTTCGGCGGGCCTCAGTTCCACACCTTCCAGTACACGGCCACCGCGGCGCTGTCCGGCGCCGCGTTGGCGACGGCCCTGGCCACCGGGCTGGAGCTGGTTGACCCGGATACCGGCGTCGTTGCCAGCCCGGCGCAGACGATCGCCGAAGTCTTTGACCTTAGCGGCGCGACCGAAACGCCGAACACGGATTCGTTTTCGATCGTCGCCGGTACGGGCAACGCCGCCGGCAAGCTGCTGATCACGGGCTACGCCACCGGCGAAGGCTTTACCGCCAGCCTGCGCGTCGGTGGACGGGTGAAAGCGGCCGAACCGGTGGGCGCCACCAACAGCCTTAGCGTGAAGGGTATCCGCTTGGGCGACCCGGTCGTGCGCGCCGGCCTTGATGCCTTTGCCGGCAATAGCGACCTGCTGGGCATCGGTGACGCCAACTACAAAGATCTGGTGGTGACGACCGGGGGCGCCGGCCTCGAGTCCTTGAACGCGGTCGCCACCGGCAATCGCGCCATCACCCCAATGAACCAGACCTTTGTTTTGCAGGAGGCCCTGAGCGAAAACAAGATGACCTTCACCATCGACGGCATCGTCGGTGAGATCACGCTGCCGATTAAGGCCTACACCGGAGAGACCTTTGCGTCCGAAATAGAAAAGCGCGTGAACCTGATCCAGGACCCCGCGACGGGTCGCACCGTGTCGGGGGTGAAGGTCCGGTTTGATGCCGACAACAATCGCCTCATCTTCACTTCCGGCACCGAAGGTGAAAACTCGCAGTTGAACGTGGTGGGACATCCCAACTTCGGCCTGCGCGATGTGACGCAGAAGCGCGGCTCGGTGCCGGTCATCACCAACCTTCAGCACGCGACCGACTCCGAAGGCAACAAGCTCTACGTCGACAAGGACGGCAAGATCAGCACGCAGGAGCCGACCAGCCTGCAGAACTGGTTTCCGCTCTATCTGGACGAAGGCGAGCTGACCTTCGACACCTTCGGTAAATTGATCTCACCGAAAGAAGGTGTGATCTACTCGCCCTTCGATCCGTCCAACGGGTCTAACCTGATTAACCTGTCGATCGACTACGGCAAGTTCTCGACCCAGTTTGCGCAACCCTTCTCGGTGCTCTCGTTGACCCAGGACGGCTTCGCCTCCGGGCGTTTGGACGGCCTGGAAATCGACGCCTCGGGCACCATCCGCGCCAACTACACCAACGGCCAGACGAGCGCGCTAGGCAAGGTCATTCTCGCTAATTTCGCGAACCCCAACGGCCTGAAGCAAATTGGTAACGCGAACTACGTGGCGACCTCGGGCTCAGGCGAAGTGCAGCTGGGCGAAGCTGGCGCCGACGGGTTCGGCACCATTCAGGGCGGTTCGCTGGAGCGCTCCAACGTCGACATCACCGAGGAACTCGTAGACCTCATTACCGCGCAGCGAAATTTCCAGGCGAATGCCAAGGCGATTGAGACCACCACCACCCTGACCCAGACCATCATCCAGATCCGCGGCTAGTCGAATACCCGCTAGCCGACTGCGAGAGTAAGGCCCATGGATAAATTGATTCACGTCGCCCTGTCGAGTTTGCGGCAGGCCGAAATCTCGCAGCGGGTGGTGGCGGCCAATTTGGCCAACGCCGAAACGGTGGGCTATCGCGCCGACAACGACCGTAGCTTTACCTCGGTGTATCTCAATCAGGCCGGCGGCGGCACGGAGCCGCGCGTGTTTGCGACGACGGGCGAACAAACCATCAACACCGAACCTGGCGCGGTCACCATGACCGGCCGCGACCTCGACGTGGCGGTGGATGGGGATGGCTATCTGTTAATCCAGACCGCCGACGGCACGCCCGCGCTGTCCCGCCGCGGCGACCTTCGCGTGAGTGCTGCCGGTGTCCTGGAAAACGCCAGCGGTCTCGCGATCCTCGGCGATGGCGGACAAATCCAGGTGCCGCCCAACCGATCGATTTCTATTGGATCCGACGGCACCGTGCGCGTCACTCCTATCGATGCGCCGGAAGACCAACCGCCGGTGGTGGTCGGGCGCCTCGGGCTGGTCGCCACCCCGGCGGCCGGCGTGAAGCGGCGAGCAGATGGTCACATCGCCGCGGCCGATGACAGCACGCCGCCCTTCGATCCGGCTATGAAAATTGTCGCGGGCGCGCTCGAAAAAAGTAACGTTAATTCCGTGCAAGTGCTGACCGGCATGGTGGAGCTGTCACGCATGTACGAGGCACAAACCAAGCTCCTTAAAATTGCCACCACTTTGGATGAAGCAGGTGCTTCGCTGATGCGAATGCCCGACTAAAAACGCTGCGACTGGCACATGAAATGCTCAATAAGTCCCATCGGCTGACCACAGCATCATGAGGACTAAGCATGTACGAGGCACTTCACGTCGCGCAGACCGGACTAACCGCGCAGAACCACCGCATGGCGGTGATCTCGAATAATCTCGCCAACATTAATACGGTGGGATTCAAGCGCGACCGCGCGAATTTCGACACCCTGCTTTATCAAACCTTGAAGCAACCCGGCGCGCAGACCGCGCAGGGCGCGGAATCCCCGACGGGTCTTTTTCTGGGCACGGGTGTGGCCATCGCCTCCTCGGAGAAGCTCTTCAATCAGGGCAACGTGATCAACACGAATAACGCGCTCGATATGGCGATTGATGGTCCTGGCTTCTTCCAGGTGACGATGCCCGACGGCAGCACGGCGTATACCCGCAACGGCGCGTTTACCCGCAACCAGAACGGCGAAGTGGTGACCTCTAACGGCTATGTGGTGAACCCGGCGATCCAGATTCCGGCCGATGCCGCCAACATCACCATCGGACGCGACGGCACGATCAGCGCGACCGTGGGTGGCGACTCGCAGGTTCAGCAGCTGGGTCAGTTGCAGGTTGCGACCTTCCCGAATTCTGCCGGACTACAGCCGATGGGCGAGAGCTTTTACCGCGAGACCGTGGCCTCCGGCGCGCCTTTGCAGGCGAACCCAGGCGACGCCGGCGCGGGCAAGCTGCTGCAAGGCTCGCTCGAATCGTCCAACGTCAACGTGGTGGAAGAGCTGGTGAACATGATCGAGACGCAGCGCGCCTACGAGCTCAACTCGAAGGCCATTTCGTCGATCGACGCGATGATGCGCAACCTGACGCAAAGCACCTGATAAGGAACCCTCGTATGCGCCCCTTATTGCCCGCTTTGCGTTTCGGTTGCGTGCTGGCCTCGGCCCTTGGTCTCGCGGGCTGTGCCAGTCAGCACCGTCAGCAAGAACTGAACAGCAACGAAGACTTCATCGCCCGCTACGACACCATCGTGCAAGGCCAGGAGCAGCGCAGCGTCGGCGCGATCTACGGCCCGTCGGCCGCCGCGTTTCTGCGCGGTGACAAGCGCGCGCGTAACGTGGGCGACATCCTTACCGTAGAACTGGTGGAAAGCACCACCGGCGCTTCCTCCGCCAAAAACGCCGGAAAGCGCTCGGGCAGCCACGGGCTGTCCTTGTCCTCGCCGCTGGCCGCTGCTGCCGGCGGCCTGTTAAACACCGTGGCCGCTGTGGTCATGCCTAAATCCACCGCGGCCAGCGTGTCGGGTTCGGCCGAAGACGTGCTCAAAGACAACAAGATCAGCAGCGAACACGCCTTCAAGGGCGAGGGCTCACTCGAGAAGTCGAACGAGATGCGCGGCTTTGTGACGGTGACCGTGGAGCGCGTCTTTCCCAACGGCAATCTTTTCATTACCGGTCAGAAGCGCGTGGAGACCGACGGCGGCGAAGAGTTTGTAAGGCTGCGCGGCATTGTGCGGCCCGAGGACATCCGGCCCGACAACACCACGATTTCAACGCGGGTGGCGCAGGCCGAAATCGCCTTTGTCGCCGCCGGCGATCGTTACGATGTGGCCCGCCAAGGCTGGCTCGGTCGCTTCTTCAATCAGGTTGACCCGCTCTAGGGGAAGACGATGAACGTACTGACATTCCGCGGCGCGCTCCTGCTCGCGCTCAGTCTGGTGAGCGCGCTGCCTTGCGCGCCGGCGCGGGCAGACCGCCTGAAAGACATGGCCACGGTGGCCGGGGTGCGCTCCAATCAGTTGTCAGGCTTTGGCATCGTGGTGGGCCTGGACGGCACGGGCGACAAGGACATCGGCGTCACGCTGAACTCCATGCGCGGCATCATCGAGCGCTTCGGCATTTCCATGAGCCGTCAGGATCTGGAAGCTAAAAACGCGGCGGCCGTGATGGTCACCGCCGACCTGCCCGCGTTTGCCAAACCCGGTCAGCGGATTGATGTGACGGTCTCTGCGATCGGCAAAGCCAAAAGCATTCGCGGCGGGTCGCTGCTGATGACGCCGCTGGTCGGCGCGGACAATCAGATTTATGCCGTGGCACAGGGCCCGGTCGCGGTGGGCGGTCTGGGCGTGCAGGGCAAGGACGGCTCGTCTCTCAGCGTGAACATCCCGACCGCCGGGCGCATTCCCGGTGGTGCTTCGGTCGAGAAAATGGTCGAGAACGATTTCGCCGGCGCGCCCAGCGTGGTGCTTAATCTCAACACCTCGGACTTCACCTCGGCCAATCGCCTGGTCGAAGCCATCAACAAGCGCTACGGCGCCGGCACCGCAGAGCCGCTGGATCCGACCACGGTGGTGGTGGCGGCGCCGAAGTCGGTGGCGCAGAAAATCGCCTTTGCTTCCGAACTGGAAAACCTGGAAATCGACCCGGGTGAGCCGTCCGCGCGCGTCATTGTGAATTCGAAGACCGGCACGGTGGTGATCAGCAAGAACGTGCGCCTCACGCCGGCCGCGGTCTCGCACGGCAAGCTCACGGTCAAAATTCAGGAAGACGTGGCGGTCAGTCAACCGCCCGGCGCGGTGATGACGCCGCAGGGCGGGGTGATTGGCGGCGGCGGCGGGCAGACCGTTGTGGCGCCCAAGTCGTCCATTTCGGCGAACGAAGAGAAGTCGCCCATGTTCCTCTTCGCGCCCGGGGTCAATCTCTCCGACATCGTCGATGCCGTGAACAAGGTGGGCACCACGCCCAGCGACCTTATCGCCATCCTCGAAGCCCTCAAACAGGCCGGGTCGCTGCGCGCCGACCTGATTGTGATTTAAGCCAGCTCATCGCCATGTCTATCACCGCCCTCGGCGCTGCGGCGCCCGACGCGTCCACGATGTCCAGTCTCTCCGCGCCGGCGGAGGCCGTCGGCAATGCGCCGAAGAATCTGCAGGAGGCGTCGCAGCGCTTCGAGGCCATGCTGGTCAAATATGTGCTGGACGCGGCCAGGCCGGCCGAGGATGAAGACAACGAGTCCTTGCTCGATAACGACGGCGCGCGGACCTATCGGGGCATGTTGCATCAGGAGCTGGCGCAGTCGGTGGCGACGCATTCGCGGCTCGGCGTGGCGGAAGCCATGCAGCGACAGTTGGGTGGCCCTGGTGCCGCCCCCACAGGGGACTAGGCCATGTCTGACTTGATGAGCGTGGGCCTGTCCGGGATTCTCGCCTCCAAAACCGCGCTGACCGTGACCGGCGAGAACATCGTCAACGCGAATACCGAAGGCTACTCGCGGCGGGCGGTCGATCTGCAGGAGGCGCGCGCGGCCGGCAACGTGTCGATGGACGCGACCCAGGCGCGCACCGGCAACGGGGTGCGTGTCGAAAATCTCAAACGGGCGCAGGACAGCTTCCTTGCCGGCACCTTGCGCATCGCCACCTCGCGCGCGCAGGAACTGGACACGCTCTCGGGCGAGCTGTCGCAAGTCAGCGACATTCTCAGCAACACCGATACCAATTTGAGCGGCCCGGCCAATCGGCTGTTCGATGCCTTCGCGCAGCTCGCGCTGCAGCCGGATGCCGATTCCGCCAAGCAGTCGGCCCTGATTGAATCCAAGAACTTTGCGTCCTCCGCCAGTGAACTCGCCAAGTACGTGGAAAGCCAGCGCGACCACGCGCTGACGCAGATCCGGGATGCACTGACCTTCGTCAACAATCTCGCGACCGCCTTGGGTGGCATCAATCAGGAACTGGCGCGCAGCGTGGCCGGTTCGAGTAACAAGGTCGGCTTGCTGGACGAGCGCGACCGTTTGCTGACCAGCCTGGCCGAGCAGGTGCGCTTTACCGCGCAAGAGCGCACTGACGGGACGGTGGATCTCTATCTGGGCGACAGCAACGCGGGGCGGCCTTTGCTGGAGGGATCTAAAACCGTCGCACTGGCCTTGCAGCAATCCGGTACGCGGCTCGATTTCGTGCTCGACCCCTACGGCAGCCCGCAGATCACCTCGCAGATTACCGGTGGCCGAGTCTCGGGCCTGCGCACCACCTACGAGATGTTGGGCCGCACGATAGATGGCGTAGACACGCTGGTGCGGGGGTTCGCTGACGCGGTCAACGAAATCCAGCAAAGCGGTGTGACCGGCGAAGGCCTGCCCGGCGACCCAATCTTTTCCTTAAGCGGCATCACGATCACCGCCGCGCCGGCCAATCTGGGCACGGCGAAGCTCACGGTAGCGCTGAACAAGCCAGAGCTCGCGCTTAATCAGCGCCTGCGGGTGAAATTCGACGACGCGGGCACGCCGACCCTTACCCAGGAATCCGGCGCCGTGCTGGCGCGCGGATTAAGCGCGATTGAAGACTACGGCGTGAAACTGGCGGTCGAGGGCACGGCCGCGCGCGGTGATGCCTTCACGCTCGACTTTATTTCCGGCGCTGCGAAATCCATCAAGGTTGCGCTGTTATCCAGCAACCAGTTCGCGACCGGCAAGGACATGCTGATCGAAACCGCGACCACCAACCTCGGCACCTCGGTCTTAAGCGTCGCGACCGCCGCCGAACGTCCCAGCAGGCCGGCTGGACTCGAGCAGATTTTCAGCAACACGCTGACGGCGGACCGTCTGGTGCGACCACTTCGTCCCGGCGCGCTGACGACCATTCCAGCGGGCATCAACGACCTGACCCTGCGCAGCTTCGACCAGCCTGATCTGGCGACGGTGAATCTCTCGGCTGCCGACCTGCAAAATCTCCACAGTCTGGAAATCCAGCTCACCGACAGCCGTAGCGTGACCGTGGATTTGACGCGAGCCGACCGCTCCTCGCTGCAGAAGATTGTGGACGGGCTGAACCGCGCACCGGAAATGGCGAGTCTTGGTTTCGTTGCGCAGCGGCGCGGCGACGCCCTGCAGATCGTCGCGCCTGGCGCGGGCAGGCTGGTGGGTCTCAATTCGGCGCCCTCGGGCAGCGTGGTGCTGCGCGCGGCGAATGGCAGCGCGTTGTCGAACGCGGTGTCGCTGGTAGCCGGCGAGCGCGGCGACGCGGTGCGGCTCTTTACGCGCGATGGCGTGCAGGTTTCTGGTCCGCCGATTGCGGACAGCGAAGCCGCCGCGCTGTTGACCGTCCAGAACGGTTTTGCGGTGGGCGCTCGCTATGTGCCGCCCGCCGGCAGCGGAAGCTATCGCGGCCTGACGCTGTTCCAGCTGGCCTACCCGGACGGTGTGAATGCGACCCAAACCGCAGGGGCTGGCGTGGCGAGCGCCAGTCTGCCGCTGGACTGGGCCGCGCACGGCGCCGGACCGGTGGTCTATAGCGAGGGCACCGCCTATCCCGGCCGCACGGCGACGCTGAGCTTGACCGCGCCGGATGGCCGGATTTTTACGGCGACGCCCCGGCCAGATCTTCTCAATCAGGGCGACCCGGCCAGCGCCGGGCGCGCGTTGCTTGACGCGCTCAACGCGCAGGGCGCGAGTGCCGGTCTGGTGGGTGATGTGATCCCGGCCGCGTCCTCGGGTGCATCGGCGACGCTGGACCTCACGGTCTCGCTGGGCGCGCGAAGCTTTACCGTGCGGGTGAACGCCACGGACGACCCGCCGAACTACGCCCGCGCCAGCGTGTCAGTCATCGCGCTCGACGGGGGTGAAGCCAACCTCACGGGCGGTATTTCGCAGGATGGTCGCCTGGTGCTGAACGCGCCGCGCAGTCTGGCCGGCGAACGGCTGCTGCTCGGCGGCAATAGCGCCGCGACGCTGGCGGCGTTGGGCATGAATGGCGTAGGCAGCAGCCAGTTATCTGGTACCACGGTCACCGCGCTGCCGGGCAGTGGGAGTAGCTTTCAGGTGACGCTGGGCGGCCAGACCTACACGCTCACGGCCAACGGCAGTAATGCGCTGGATGTGACGGATTCGGACGGCGCAAGCAGCAGCGACCTCGTCGCGAGTTTCGATGCCGTGCCCGGCGGTTACCAGTTACGTCTGAAGACCAGCCCGTCGCTGGCGGGCACCGCGGTCACCAGTACCGGCTCGAACGCGGGCGACTTCGGCTTTACGCTCATCGATGGGTTTGGCGCCCAAATCGATGCGAGCGGGCTCAAGCTCTCGGCCGGTAGCGCCAGTCCCAACTTGAGCGCCCATCTGGCCTTTACCTCGCCCATTGCCAGCGAAGTCCGCCTGCAGGGCCCGTTGCCGGAAGATCTGCTGCTAGTCAGCGTCCGGGCGGCAGGGGCCGGCATCGGGGCCGAGTGGCAGTCCGTCGATGCGAGCTACACGCCGCCCGCGACCAGCGTGAAAATCAGCGTCTCGAGCCCGGACGCGTCGCAGCCCACGCGGCTATTGCTCACCTTCACCGACGAAACCTCTGGCGATGTCATTGGAACCCGCGAAGCCACCCGCACGGGCGGTGCCTTTTATGTGAACGGTAAGGTATTCAATTTCACCGGCGGCTTGAGCGGCGGTCTGACCGCGGGCGACGAATTCCGCGTCGAGTTCGGCAAAGGCCGCCCCGGCGATAACCGCAACGCTGCCGAACTGGCGGCGCTCGCCAAGCGCAGCCTGTTTGGCAGCGGCAGTGCATCGTTTCTTGATCTGGTGAACGCGGAGTCGGCGAAGCTCGCCAACGATGTGCAAATCACCAAGACCTCCCTCACTGCGGCAGAACTGACGCGGGACGAAATCGCCGCAAAATACGCCGAGAAAACGGGCGTCAATCTCGACCAGGAAGCGGGCGATCTGGTGCGCTATCAGCAAGCCTATCAGGCGGCCGCGCAGGTGCTGAACACCGCCAAAATACTCTTTGACGCGATCCTGCAGGTTCGCTAAGCGACGGAGTCCTCATGCAAATCCCCACCAGACAATTCGCTGAAACGCAGCTGCGCTCCATGTCTTCCCTGCAGCGCGAACTGCAGGACATCCAGATTCAGTTGTCGACGGGCAAGAAGATTCTGCACGCGTCCGACAATCCCACCGCGAGCATCGAAATTGCCCGCATCGACAATCAGGCGGCGGTGCTGGCGCGTGACAAAAACGCCCTGCAGTTCACCAACGGCCGGCTTGGGCTGGAGGAAGACATGCTGGGCGAATCGATTTCGATCGTGCAGCGTCTGAAGGAGCTCGCCATTCTGGGTAATCGCCAGATCACCAGCCAGGACCGGGCGAGCCTGACCGCGGAAGCGCGCCAGCTCGAGGGCGCGCTGGAAGACTTGGCCAATACGGCGGACGAATCCGGTCACTCGCTGTTTGCCGGCTTTCGCACCAACCTGCGCGCCTTTGCCGAGAACCCGGACACGGGCGTGGTGGAATACCAGGGTGATAGCGGCACGCCCGTAGTGCCCGGCAACGAGGACACCACGCGCAGCGTTGACCACGGTGGAAGGATCTTTGGCGGCGTGCGTACTAGCACCGGACTGACCGATGCCTTCACGGTGATCGGTGCCTTTATTAGCGCGCTGGACAGCGGCACCGGCATCGCCGACGCCCAGGTCAAGCTCGATGCGCTGGCCGAACACCTCAATACCAAGCAAACCGAGGTCGGCGCGGCACGCGCGGCGATTCAAACTCGCATTGGTTTGTTTGCGGGCAAAGAGTCGGCACTGGCGGCGCGACGCGAACCGCTGGCAAAGCCGGTGATTGAGCAACTGGGCACCAAGCTGCAGCAGGGCATCGCCGCGCTGACCGCCGCCCAGCAGTCGTTTATCAAGACCATCGATCTGACGCTGTTCAAGTTCCTGTCCTGAACCGACAGCCCGTTTTAGGAACGACTAGATGAACTTGCGCGTGCCAGAGACGGCGACGGGACCAGGCTCGCAGCGGCTCAGTAGTTGTCTTCGCTGTCCGGGGACGGCAGACGACCGATGCTTTGGAGGAACGGCGTGAACAGCGCGGAGAGTTCTTTAATGCTGCCGGGATTCCAGTCTTCGGGCGTGGTCAGCGCCGCGCCGTTTTTGAGCCCGAAACAGAACTGGCGGAAAGCGCGTAAGCCCTCCTCCACCCGGAAGCGGCCGGGCTCTTCCGGATCGAGCACCGAGCCCAGCAAACGCTTCAGCTTGCGGGCCGACCCGTCGGGGTTGCTGGTCAGCGTGCTGGCGGCATACGCCCTTAAGACGGCCGGCGGATCCGGCGCTTCAAGTTTCACCAGTGCGCTCAGCACTTCGGTGGCCAGCGCGGCCAGATCTTCGGTGAGTTTCAGGTCGTCGCTGTACAGGCCATCCAGCGCGGCGCGCGCGTCGACCAGCATGTCTTCCAGTGGTGTATCGCCCTCAAGAAACTGCAAGGCCGCGATGGCGGACATGCTGCGAAACAACCAGTCGGCGGGGCTAGTCTTGGCCATTGGATTAAAAGTGAACTCGTGCGCTGGGGTCGCACCATTACAAGGCACCGCGCTAGGCGCGTCAATCAGACACCTCACCACATCGGGGCATCGCTTCCTCACCAAGTTGGAGGAGAACGCCTGTGCTCCCTGTTCAGATGCCGCATACGCTCCCCCTGCTCGCGCGCTCGCGCTCAACGGCTGAATAACCCCATGGCAAAAAAAGGCGAAGACAAAGAACCCGAACTCGCGCCGATCATCATCAAGAAGATTCAGGCCGGCCACGGGGGGGCGCACGGCGGCGCGTGGAAAATCGCCTTGGCCGACATGATGACCGCCATGATGGCCTTCTTCCTCTTGATGTGGCTGCTGGGCGCTACCAACGAGTCGCAGCGCAAGAGCATTGCGGATTACTTCAAGCCAACGCCAAAAAGCATTGTTGATCTAGCCAAAGGCTCGGGCTCGAACGGGGTATTCGGCGGGCGCTCCATGCTCGACGACCAGGGTCTGCCGAACGCCGCGATGCAGACCAGCATCTTCGATACCGCGACCCCGCCGCGCATGGGCGCCGACGGGCAGGACGCTGCGGATGGCGGTAGCAACCGGGGTGAAGCCGGGCCGGGCGGCAAAAACGCCGAAGGCGAGGCGAGCAAGCAGAGCGCAGACAAGCCGAAGACTGAAGCAGAGAAAGCCGCCGAGGCCGCCGCCAAGCGGGCGGCAGAGGAAAAAAACTTTGCCGAAGTGGAGGAAAAAATTAAGGAAGCCCTCGCTTCGAATCCCGAACTAGCCGGCCTTGAGGGCAATCTAAAAATCACCCGGGATAAAGACGGTTTGCATATCGACCTCGTCGACCAGCCCGACTTCTCTATGTTTAATCTGGGCACGGCCAAGCTCTTGCCGAGAGCGCAGACCCTGCTGAAAGCCGTGGCCAAAGCGGTCGCCAAGGTCCCTAACAAGGTGGCCGTTCGCGGTCATACCGACAGTTTCGGCTTTTCAGACCCCAAATCCGGCAACAACTGGACGCTGTCCGCCAACCGCGCCGAGACCACCCGCGCGCTGCTGGAGTCCTCTGCGGTCTCCTCCGACCGCTTCGCGCGCATTGAGGGCGTGGCGGATTCGGATCCGGCGGTGCCCGAGAACCCCTACGACGCGCGTAACCGCCGGATCAGCGTCACGCTGATGACCGACGCTGCGGCGGCCGCGCCCTGATGGTCTTCCGCTTCCTTACCCACAGCCCGCGCCGATTTCGGCGCGTCGGAGAAATTTATGTTTAGCGTGATTGGACTGGCAATCGTCATGGGGGCCGTGTTCGGCGTCTTCGTGGCGCACGGCGGTAATCTGGAACCGATTATCCATGCGGCACCGGCGGAACTGGCGTCGATTGGCGGCGCCGCCATCGGTGCCATGGTCTGCGGCAACAGCCTCGGCACCATCAAGGCGGTGGGCGGAGGATTGGGCAAGGCGTTCAAGGGCCCGACCTATCACAAGCAGGAATATCTGGATGTGATCTTTCTGGTCTCGAAGCTGATGAAGGTACTGCGCAGCGATGGCCCGGTCGCATTGGAGTCGCACGTGGAAAGCCCGGAGTCGAGCGCTATTTTTGGTGAGTACCCGAAGCTCCTGAAGGACGACGACCTGATCCATCTGATTGCCGACACCATTCGGCTAATGGTGGTCGCCTCCGGAAACCTCAATCCCTACGCCGTAGACGATGTCATGGACAACGCTCTCAAGAAGCATCATCACGAGGCACTCGCGCCGGTTGAGGCCTTGGAAAAAATGGCCGGCGCCTGCCCCGCGCTCGGCATCGTGGCCTGCGTCTTGGGCGTGGTGAAAACAATGGGATCTATTAACGAGCCCCCGGCCATTCTTGGCGCGATGATCGGTAGCGCATTGGTCGGCACCTTCATGGGCGTGCTGCTGGCCTATGGGGTTATCGAGCCGCTGGCCAACCGCATGAAGCAGGTCATCGATGAGGACAGCGAGATCTACCAGGTGGTTCGCCAGATCATTGTGGCCAGTCTGCACGGCCATCCCCAACCGCTGGTGATCGAAGCGGCGCGCTCCGGCATTGCCCACCACAACAAGCCGTCTTTCGGCGAAGTCTTCGACGGCTTGCGCGGCAAGTAATCTCCCTCAGACGCTTTTAAGGAAGGCCCGCACCCCTGCGAGGGGGTGCGGGCTTTTTTGTTTAGGGCCGCCGCCCCACGCGGTGACGAAAAAAATTTGGCCGTCGCCCTAAACAATTTTTGAACCGGTCGTCTTCTCGATTTATCAGGGCAATCGTGCCCCCGGAACCAGGACCGCCCGAAGCCCGGTCCTAAAAGGAACTGAGATGACCGTTATCAACACCAATATTTCTTCCATTCAGGCCCAGACCGCGATGCGCACCACCCGCGCCTCGACCGAGAAGGCGATGGAGCGTTTGTCGACCGGCCTGAAGATCAACTTTGCCGGCGACGACGCCGCAGGCCTCGCGATTTCCTCGCGCATGACCTCGCAGATCAAGGGCCTGAACATGGCGGTGAAGAACGCCCAGGACGGCATCTCGCTGACGCAGACGGCCGAAGGCGCGCTGGGCGAAGTGCAGAACATGCTGCAGCGGATGCGTGAGCTTGCGCTGCAGGCGGCGAGCGACACCAACAGCGCTGACGACCGGGCCTACCTGCAGACCGAACTGAAGGCGCTGTCGACCGAAATCGACCGCGTGGCCGCGACCACCACCTTCAACAACAACAGGCTGTTCTCCGGCAGCGACTTCGGGTCTTTCTCCGGCAGCGGCACGCCGACGGCGCCGTCGACGGTGACGCTGAAGATTCAGGTCGGCTCGAACACCGGCGCAAGCGACAAGGTGGAGATCACCTTGCAGGAAACGAGCGCATCGGTGCTGGGCGTTGAAGTGGCGGCGGCAGGTACTGCGGCGACCGGCAACGAGCTTGAGTTTGACACGGGCGCCAACGCGCTGACGGCGGTGCAGGCGGTCGATGCCGCACTGAAGAACGTGACCAACCTGCGTTCGTCCTTTGGTGCGATTCAGAACCGTCTGGAGCACACCGTTTCCAACCTGACGAACATCGCGACGAACACGGAGCTGGCGCGCAGCCGCATTCAGGACGCTGACTACGCGCAGGAGACCAGCAACATGACGCGCGGCCAGATCCTGCAGCAGGCGGGCACGGCGATGTTGGCTCAGGCCAACAAGATGTCACAGAGCGTGATGTCGCTTCTGCAGTAAGCATTGACCCCTACGCACACCGAAACCCCTCGCCGCAGCGCTTCCTGAACCCGACCACCAGGCGTTCAGGCAGCGCCAGGAGCCCCCACGTGAACCGCATCAAATCACCCATCAGCAAAGCACCCGGCGCCAGCGTCGGAGCGATGCTTTGCGGCGTGCGGATGCCGGCCAGCCGGGTCAGGCTCCCGCGCAAGTGCAGTGTGGCTGCGAACGGCAGGATTTTTCGCCTGCGATCTGACGACTTTTTCCTCAAGCACGAACGCTCGCACCGGGGAGCGCTGTCGACGGTAAGCACGGGACATCGTTTAGTCGATCCCGCGCTCAGGCATGCCAATGAACTGCACTCAGCCGCGCGCTGCGGTAAGCCGCAGCTATTGCATGGACCGCGCGGAGCGCAGACGAACAACGACTCCGCTGATGCATTAACGCTTGCGCAGGCGGTGCAGCGCTGGCCCCGCCCATCGAGGCAGCGATTCGCCTCTCATGCGGCCCCGGCCTGGCAGCACCGGGCGATGGGTAACTTTGGCGCCTTAGCACCCGCCATCTCAAGCTCGCGCGGCTCGCGGCTCGATTGTCTCCAGCAGGCGAACGCGCTACGGCCCGACATTCCGCTGTCGGCGGCGGAGGTCGCGCGCCAGAGCTTATCCGGGCGAACGCCAGGCGCCGCCGACGGTTTTCGTGCACGGCGCAGTCGGCGCCCCGCGAACGCACAAAAGAGCCTGGCTGCCGGTCACCGCCTTAGCCGACGCCTACAGGCGCGAATCAAGATCGTTGTCTTCGCTCCGCGGAGGCCGTCATGAGCGCCGCGCGGTTCGCTAGAAGGATCAACCACAGGCACCAGCACACGGAGCAACCACGCGACGGTCAAACGCCCATCGCGTCGCACTGGTTGTGCGCCGTCTTGCGACCCGCCTGGTCTCTGCGTGCGCCAGCGATGGCCGGCATGCCGCAGTCATGCGGGCCCTGTAGCCGGGAGGCATTCAGGACGCCGCATCACCAAGGTGCTGATGACAACGACCGCCCCGATTGCGAGACCGGACTGGGTTGGCGCACAGCGCTGATGCGGCCGGCGCGTAACTGCTGGTCCGTGCGCCAGGAAGGACGAATGACCTCACCGCTGCCGCAGCTCATGGGGAAGCGGCGCTGCGGACGGTCAGCGCTCGGCACAAGGCGCCGCGTGAGGAAGACGCCAGGAGCGGCACCGCCAAGCGCCACGCCGGCACCGCAAAAGGGGGAGTTCGTCCGCCGGAGGTCGTTGCTATGAGTGCTTCCTTGGCACGCCACGATCGGCGCAATGCAGAGCGAACCATCCCGCCAGCGCCTCGGCCGACGGGCGAGTGCTTCCGCAGGAGGTCGTGGTGATGAAAGGGACGCACAGATGCCGGCGTCCACCGTGCGCGGGATGGCTTTCAGCACCGGCGCATCCGGCTGCGGGCGAGTGCGTCCGCAGGAGACCGTGGGGATGAACGGAATGCGCAGATGCCGGCGTCCGCCCGGCGCGGATTGGCTTTCAGCGAGGGCGCACCGGCCTACGGGCGGGTGTGCCTGCCCGGGGAAGAGGAGATGAGTCTGGGCCAGACCGGACCAGCGCCGGCAGCGTCTGCGTTAGCGGATTACCGCGACACGGAAGCGACTACGCACGCCGCGGATGGCACCAGACAGATGAACGGGCCGCAAGGCCCAGACAAGTACGTCCGGCACTGCCGGGCATGGATAAACCACGTGAGTTTTCGGGCGAAATCGCCCGCGGAAAGAAGCCTCCCGCAGCCAGGCTTCGAGGGCCCATGAACGAATGACAGGACCACAAAGAGAACGCAGATTTTTTGAACTCTCAACACGATTGCCCGCGCTGCGGGCGTATTAGGAGCTTTTAACGATGACGACAATTAACACCAATGTGTCTTCGATCACCGCCCAGGCGGCGCTGCGCAACTCGCGGGCCAGCACCGAAAAAGCCATGGAGCGTTTGTCGACGGGCCTGAAAATCAACCGCGGCGGCGACGACGCCGCAGGCCTCGCGATCTCCTCGCGCATGACCTCGCAGATCCGTGGGCTCAGCACCGCTGTGAAGAATGCCAATGACGGCATTTCGCTGGCTTCGGTGGCCGACGGCGCGCTGGGCGAAGTCGAGAACATGCTGCAGCGGATTCGTGAACTGGCGATTCAATCGCTGAACGACACCAACAGCACCGAAGACCGCGGCTACCTGGACTCGGAAGTCACGCAGCTGGCGGCGGAAATCGACCGCATCGCCAACACCACCAACTTCAACGGCAAGAACCTCTTCGACACCGCGGCGGGTTTGACCTTGAAGATCAAGGCGGGTGCCAGCGCCAGCAACGCGGCCGAAGACATCAGCATCACCCTGAAGTCGATGGACACCGATGATTTGGGCGACGCCACCACCGACATCTCGGCGGCCAGCGTGGCCAACGTGGCTGATGCGGCGCAAGCTTTGAGTGCGGTAGACGCGGCCATCAAGCAGGTCGTTGAGCAGCGTTCGGATCTGGGTGCGGTGAGCAATCGCCTGGAGCACACGGTGTCCAACCTGACCAACGTGGTGACCAACACCGAGATGTCCCGCAGCCGGATTCAGGACGCGGACTACGCGGTGGAAACCAGCAACATGACGCGCGGCCAGATCCTGCAGCAGGCAGGGACGGCGATGTTGGCCCAGGCCAACAAGATGTCGCAGAGCGTGCTGGCCCTGCTGCAGTAAGTGAAACCACTGTAAAGGGTCTGCGGTTCAGGGGGGGCTCTGGCCCCCCTCTCTCCCAGACCCAGAGCAGTCCACCAGCAGCCATAACGCAACGATTTGAATCTCTCAATTTCTGGAGTTTTCAGCCATGACGACGATTAACACCAATGTGTCCTCCATTACGGCCCAGTCCGCGCTGCGCAACTCGCGCATCAGCACCGAGAAAGCCATGGAGCGCCTTTCGACCGGCCTCAAGATCAACCGGGGTGGCGATGACGCCGCGGGCCTCGCGATTTCTTCCCGCATGACCTCACAGATCCGGGGTCTGAACATCGCGGTGAAAAATGCCAACGACGGCATTTCGCTGGCCTCGGTGGCCGACGGTGCGCTGGGCGAAGTCGAAAACATGCTGCAGCGGATTCGTGAACTGGCGATTCAGTCGCTGAACGACACCAACAGCACGGAAGACCGCGGCTACCTGGATTCGGAAGTGAAGCAGCTGGCAGAAGAAATCGACCGCATTGCCAACACCACCAACTTCAACGGCCGCGCCCTGTTCAATACGACCGGTGGCCTGAGTCTCAAGATCAAGGCGGGCGCGAGTGCGGCCAATGCTGCCGAAGACATCGCCATTGATCTGAAGTCCATGGACACCACCGAGCTTGGCGATGTGGCCAACAGCAAGTTCATTGCCACCGCTTCGGTTGAGGATGCCACCAAGGCCGCCGACGCACTGACTACAGTAGACGCGGCCATCAAGCAGGTCGTCGAACAGCGCTCTGATCTGGGGGCGGTCAACAATCGCCTTGAGCACACCGTGTCCAACCTGACCAACGTGGTGACCAACACCGAGATGTCCCGCAGCCGGATTCAGGATGCGGACTACGCGGTGGAAACCAGCAACATGACGCGCGGCCAGATCCTGCAGCAGGCGGGTACCGCCATGTTGGCCCAGGCCAACCGGATGTCGCAGAGCGTGCTGACGCTGCTGCAGTAATGGCCAGCCGGCGACCACGGGCCCGGCGCGTGGGGGCAGATCGAAGCTTCCCAAGCCCGGGCCGGCGTGCCGGTGGTGTCGGGCCTTACTAAAGCTTTTTAAACGCGGTCGTCTTCACTGAAGTAGGCGGCCAGGTCCAGATGGAGGTTGCTCGTGTCAGGAGTCACCCAGATTCCAGGGGCTTATGCGCCGCCGGTCGTCGAGACGGCGGCGGCTGCGCCGACCTGGAGTACGGTGCCACCCTCGACGCCCGTAGAAAGTGCGCGTCCGGTGGAACCGGTGGCGAGCGCTGATTTTCAGCCGACCGATCTGGCGGGCGAGACGCTGGCGAACGCCATGGTGTTTACCGCGATCGCCGCCATGGTGCGTGAGGCAGGACGTGAGACCGGGCAGCAGGCCGAGGTGTCCGGAGAGGCGGCCGAGGCGGCACAGGCCGCGGCTGTGGCCGCTACGGCGGAAGCAGCGCCGGTGCAGCTCGCACAGGCGCGGGTGGTCGGCAATCAGGGGCGACAGTTCGAGGCGGCCCTCGCCGAGAGCGGAGCACAGGCCCTGTCGGAGGAGCAGATGCTGGGCGCTTTGCGGCGTTTGCAGCCGCAGCCTGATCCGCAACCCAACTTGCCTGGCAATGTGGAGCGACTTGCGGCGGTGGTCCGGCAGCAGATTCTGCAAGATTACCGGATTGCGTTCATGGTCCACGGCCGGTTAACCCCGGCGGTAGCCCAGCTGCTGTTCTGATTGAGATGGCTTGAGAATTGCAAATTTTTAGTGCGGGACTTTTCCTTAAACACCGGAGCGCGCCATGACCTCGATTAACACCAATCTTCCTGCGCTACAGGCCCAGAATGCGTTGGAGGATGCCAAGGAGGCGCAGGAAAAGGCCATGGAGCGTCTGTCGACGGGCAAGAAAATTAACCGCGCGGGCGACGATGCCGCCGGTCTGGCCATTGCGACGCGCATGCAGGCACAGATCAAGGGTCTGCGCGCCGCGGTCAAGAACGCGCAGGACGGCATCTCGCTCACCCAGTCTGCAGAGGGCGCGCTGGACGAAGTCTCGACCATGCTGCTGCGCATCCGCGAACTGGCGCTGCAAGCGGCCAGTGGCACCAACAATCCGGCCGACCGGGTTTATCTGAACGATGAAGTCACCCAGCTGAAGACCGAACTCGAGCGGGTCGCCACCACTACGCGCTTTAACGACAACACCCTCTTCAAAGCACCGACCGGCAGTGCTGCGGGGACGCCGGGTTACGCCGAGCAACTGCAAATTGGTGCCAAATCGGATGAAACCGTCACCATCACGATTTCGGACATGACGATTGCCACGCTCTTTTCCCAGGCGGTCGACGACGCCGGCGACCCGCTGGAGAACGCTAGCGGCGCTGTGGCCGGTGCCAGCGACGTCGACATCACCGACCCCGAGAAGGCGCAGCTGACGGTCAAGATTCTCGATGCCGCGCTGGAACTGGTGAACAAGGAACGCTCCGGCCTCGGCGCAATGCAGAACCGGCTCGAACACACCATTTCCAACCTGACCAACATCGCGACCAACACCGAGTTGGCGAAGAGCCGGATCATGGACGCGGACTATGCCGAAGAGGCCAGCAACATGACGCGGGGGCAAATCTTGTCGCAGGCCGCGACCGCGATGCTGGCGCAGGCCAACAAGATGGCGCAAAGCGCGCTGACGCTGCTGCAGCAGCAGTAAGGGCGGCACGCCACGGGCGAGGGCGGCGCCGGCATCACCGATTACACGGGGCAGGAATTGCAATGGTCGACGTACTTTCATCGATTAAGACGGCCTCGGGGCTCGACATCCCCAAGCTCTCTGCCGATCTGGCGACGGCGGAAGTCGCCGGGCGGAAAGACCTCGCGACCAAAAAGCAGGCCGCGGCCGACAGCGCCATTTCCGGGCTGGCCTCGCTGCGCGCCACGATGGGCAAGTTGAAAGGCGACATCGCCGGGCTGCTCAACCGCACGGATCTGGGCTGGTCCGCCACCTCGTCGCTGGCCACCGAAATCGTGCCCAGCTTTACCGCCGGCGCTGCACCGTCCGCCCTGCGCGCCGAGATCGCCGTGCAATCCATGGCGCGGGAGCAGGTCAGCGTCAGCCCGGCGAGAACGCCGGCCGGGAGCGCGGTAGGTACCGGCGCTATCACACTCCAGTTCGGCTCGCGCAGCAGCGGCAGCTTTGTGGCGGACGTCGATAACCCCGGCGTGGTGGTGCCTATCACCACAGGGGCCAATTCGCTGGCCGGCATCGCGGCGGCGATTCGCAAGGCAGAGCCCCGCCTGCAGGCCACCGTGCTAAACACCAGTCAGGGCGAGCGCCTGTCGCTGCGCGGCCCGTCTGGTGAAGACTTCGCCTTTGCCTTGTCTGCCGTCGACGACAGCAGCAGCGGCTTGAGCAGTCTCGTCAGCAGTCTGGTGACGTCCCAGCAGGCGACCGACGCGGCCATCACCGTGGATGGCGCGACCGTTCGTAGCCAGACCAATACCTTTGTGGATGTCCTGCCCGGCGTTTCGCTGGATATTTCGAAGGCCGCTGTCGGCCGCATCGCGACCGTGGAAACGGCGATGACCAGCACCCAGCTCAGCGATGGCATTAACGCCTTCGTCGAGCAGCTCAACGCGCTGGGCAAGGAAATGGCCACCCTCATGGCCCGCGGTGTAGACGGCAAGCCCGGTGGTCCGCTGGCCGGCGACACCGCCGCGCGCCAGTTGGTGCAGACGCTGCGTGGGCTGTCGTCGGTCCCGCTTGTCACGCCCGAAGGGGAAAGCCTGACCCTGGCCGAGCTGGGCGTGCGCACCAATCGCGATGGCACCCTGATGGTCGACACCACCATCCTCAACCGCGTGATCGCCGCCAATCCGGCGCGGGTCGCGGCGGTGCTGCACACCGGCCTCGGTGGCAACCATCTGGGCATCACCCCGGTCCGGGTGGGAGCAACGCCGTCCGGCACCTACACGCTGAGCGACATGGTGCCCGCCACGGCGGGCAGCATGACCGGCACCGCGAACCTGACGAATGAAACTTGGCCCCTCAGCATCACCGCCGGCAGCAACGCGCTGCGGATCAAGGTTGGCAGCGTTACCGCCAGTTCGACCTTAGCCCTGCCGGCCGGCAGCTATGCCGGCGCCACCGAGCTCGCCGCGGCGCTGGAAACAGCCGCCAATCTCGACCCGGTTCTCCGCAGCGCCAAAGCCTTTGTATCCGTTTCGGTCACATCGGCAGGTGCGTTGCAAATCACTTCTCGTACGCTGGGTTCCGGCAGCGCGGTAAGCCTGGTCAGCGCCGACGCAGCGCTCGAGTCGCTGTTTGGGCTCAGCGGCGCTGCGCTGGTCTCGGGCGTTAATGCCAGCGGCAAGATTAACGGCGCGGTGGCCACGTCCTCCGGCGCGCAGCTCCGTGGCGCACTGGGCAGCGTGACCGAAGGCCTGGCGGTGGCGGTTGGGGCTTACCCGCAGGACAGCACGGTTGTGGTGACCCGTGGCATTTTTGACCGGCTGACCGACATGCTCGAGAAGGGTCTTGCCACCGGCTCGCCGCTGAGCGCCCGCGATGCCTACTGGACCAAGCAAAAGACGGATGCCGGCACCCAGCTGAGCGCGCTGGACGAAGAGTACAAGCGACTGGATACGCGCTATCGCCTGTCTTTCGGCCAGATGGAAACCATGGTGCGCGACCTCAACAGCACCGGCGATTTTCTAAGTAATCAAATGAAGATGTGGACCAGTAACAACTAGCCGCTGCTTCGCTAAAACAATTGGCGCAACCGTCGTCTCCTGACTCTATCAATACTCTCTCGCACAGGAATTCCCGATGAAAGCTGCTGCCCTTGCCGCCTACCAGAAAGTTGACCGCGCCGGACTGATGGAAGGCGCGAGCCCGCTGGGTCTCGTGCGCTACCTGTTTGAAGATCTGGGAAGCCTGCTTTATCGCGTCGAAGACGCCGCGAAGCGCGGCGCCCGGGAAGAAAAAGGCGAAGCCATTGCCCGCGCGCTGTCGATTTTGCACGTCCTGCAGTCGACGCTGGATTTCGACAACGGCGGCGAAATTGCGCTCAACCTGCAGCAACTCTACGAATGGCTGCGCGGGGTGCTGGTGCGCAGTATCCGCGCGGTCGACCCCGACACCATGGCGCAGGCGCGGCGGGTGGTCGGCAACCTGACCGAAGCCTGGCAGCAGATTGGCAAATAAGGCACCGGCCGGCGCGGGCTGGGAGGTCGTGCGCGACCTTTCCGTCGAGATGCTGAAACTCGCCGAGGCCGGCGATTTCCTGACGCTCGGTCAGCTGGATGCCGAGCGCCGGCGAGCCCTGTTCGCGATTGCGAACCGGCGCGAGCAGTCGCTGTCGCCTGCGCTCGCGGCTCAGCTCGCCGACTTGCAGGCTCGGCTGGTGGCGCTGGCCGAACAGCAGGCGCGCGCCGAGGGCACCGCTGCGGCCAAAGCCAAACGCGCGGCGGAATTTACGCCGAGCGTTTGATCTTCGCGATGATGGTGGTGCGGTTGGTGCGTAGTACCCGTGCCGCCGCGCTCACGCTGCCATTGCAGCGGTCGATGGCGCGGTCGATCAGCGCCCGCTCGAGGGCCTTGATGTAGACCGGCATATCAATGCCTTCCAACTGGGTCAGCAGCGTGCCCGCCAGCCGTCCCGGCTCCATCCACTCCGCGGCCTGCGCGCCCGCCGCGGTCGCGAGCCTTGGTGCCGGGGGTGGGCTGGGCCGCAGCGCGTTGTCTTGCGCCGCCCATGCCGAATCAATTACCGGGCAACCTGCCGCCGTCCATACCGCGTCAACTTCTGTTTCAACTTCGTCGACAGCCTCGGCCGAATGGCGGAACAGCGCCGGATGCAAGGTGGCGAGATCGACCGCCTCGCCCGCGTAAATCACGCAGGCCCGCTCGACCAGATTGCGTAATTCCCGAATATTGCCCGGCCAGCCGTAGCGACTGAGCAATTCGAAGTCCTGTGCGCTGAAGCGCGGCGGGCTGCCCATGGCGTGGCGCTGCAGGAAATGTTCAATCAGCGGCTTCACATCGTCGGGGCGCGCATTCAGCGCCGGCACCTGCACCGGAAAGACGTTGATGCGATAGAACAGATCCGCGCGAAATTGGCCGGCTTCCACCCGCGCTTCCAGATCGCGATTGGTCGCGCAGATCAGGCGCACGTTGATCTTGATGGGGTGTCGCCCGCCAATGCGCTCGACTTCGCGGGTCTCCAGAATCCGCAGCAGCGTCGACTGGGCCGACAGCGGCATCTCGCCAATCTCATCGAGGAAAATGGTGCCGCCGTCGGCTTGTTCGAACTTGCCGGCGCGCGCCACCACCGCGCCGGTGAAAGCGCCTTTCTCGAAGCCGAACAATTCAGACACCACAAGATGCTCGGGCAGCGCGCCGCAATTCACCGCCACAAAAGGCCCGTGCGCACGACTTGATAGATCGTGCACAGCGCGCGCGGCGACGTCCTTGCCCGCGCCGGTCGGGCCTTCGAGCAAGACCGAGGCCTCTTTGTCCGCCGCCAGGGCCAGCATCTTTTTCATGGCGAGCGTCGCGGCGCTGTGTCCAACGATCATGCAGCGGACCTGTCTGTCAAAAAGTGTCAGGAAGCCTAGTGGCATTCTCAACACGTTGACACTCCTGCGACAGGCGAAACGAACCAAACTGAAAGTAATCCCGCGGAGAAGCGCGAAAACAATCACTTACAGCTGAAATAATTCTGGCCTGCCTTTTGCTCTAGTGCTTCCGTCAACAGGAGAAGCCCCATGCGCAGAATTATCGTGACGGAAGATGCAGTAGACGCCGGCTTTGATCTAAAGCCGCTGACCAGTCGTGGCTACGAAATGGTGGTGACCAATGACCCCACCCGCGTCGAGCGCCGCGACGAGCCCGCCTCGCTGGTGCTGAACGCCGAAGGCAATACGCTGCAGAAACTCGATATGTCCGTTGGCGCGTTGGCGCAGAAAACGAACATCGACCGCCTGCTTAATTTTCGACGTGGCAAGACGTTTTGCTTCAACCTGAAGCCCAACGGCGTCATGGCCGATGCGACCATCGCGCCGGAGCACACCGAGTTTCAAACCGAACTGCTGAGTTACTTTC
>Ga0255100_1000033_pt1 | contig 69681 bp, 66 predicted proteins | sample Colum_Colum_RepB_2_FD_188449 | JGI IMG/M metagenome (GOLD analysis project Ga0255100, IMG submission 188449) | Freshwater microbial communities from Columbia River, Oregon, United States - Colum_Colum_RepB_8d | ecosystem: Environmental > Aquatic > Freshwater > River | place: USA: Oregon...
CGCTTGGGCGTGAGCACACACGGGTATGCCGAGATGGTGGTGGCCGATCAGGTATCACCCAGTTATTTGGCGTTGGGGGCGGTATTTCCCACCACGCTCAAACGCATGGCCACTGCACCGCAGGGCCCGGGCCGATTGCGTGCCTATGCCCGCCTGATGCGCCATTACCCCCTGGTGGCCATTGGAGGCATCGACCTCGACAAACTCCCCGCTGTGCTCGCCAGCGGTGCGGGTTCGGTGGCGGTGGTTCGGGCGATCACGAGTGCCCCGAACCCCGAGGAAGCGGCCCATACTTTCATGCGAGCTATCGCAACGGGGCGCTGAAAAAAATGAGGTTATAATCACAGGATTGATCCCCGATAGCTCAGTCGGTAGAGCGCCGGACTGTTAATCCGTAGGTCCCTGGTTCGAGCCCAGGTCGGGGAGCCAAACAATCAAGCCCCAAAAGCCCATTGCTTTCTAGAAAGTGTTGGGCTTTTTTGGTTTCAACGGCGCCAGGCCCTCCAAAACCTCGCGCGCTTGGCAAAGTGCAGAACCGAGGTCCTCAGCCAAGGCATGCGGGGTCACAACACGCGAGGGGGATGTCAAGACGCCAGTGGCGGCAGGTCCACCCAGGCTCTGTTGCGATGGCTTTGGTGGCAAGCGTCAATGAGTTGCAAACCACGTGCACCGGCCAAAAATGGCGAAGGAAAAGCACAGCCTTGTGCCACATGCGTCAGAAACAACTCCCACCCCCGGCGGTATGCATTGGCATAAGTGTCAACATCGGGCATGGCCTGCCATTGATCGATGAAGCGTTCTGAACGCTCTTGACTGATGTTCCAACTGGGTTTGGGCGTATTGGCCAGGCTTTGAAAATTGCAGGTGTGCAAGCCCACCACGGCAGACCCCAGACTGCCATCCACATGCAAAGTCATCATGTCATCGCGTCGCAAACGTGTGGACCACGATGAAAACACCTGTACCGGGATGCCACCTTCCAAAACCATCATGGCCATCGCCAGGTCTTCCACATCAACTTTGTAATCCCGTCCAGATTCGTCCCGTCGTTGCGGGACCGAAGTGGAGGACAAACAACTGACAGATTGAATTGGCGCGATCAAACGTTCAATCATGTAACACCAATGCGGGAACATGTCCAATATCAGCCCACCCCCTTCTGACTTCTTGTAATTCCAACTCGATCTCTGAGCGGCACTGTAATAGCCGTCAAACACCCACCAGCCAAACTCAAGTTTGACTGAGAGCACTTTGCCCAGGAATCCACCATCGAGCAACTTCTTCAATTTGTGCAAGCCTGGCAAATAGACCTTGTCTTGAACCACCCCGTTGCACAACCCCTGCTCGGTAGCAAAACGGTGCAAGGCCATGGCTTGCTCGAAGGAGTCGGTCAGAGGCTTCTCAAGATAAACATGTTTACCCGCCTCTAGGGCTTGCATGGCACGCTCGAATCGCCCCGCAGTGACAGACGCGTCGAAATAAATCGTCACGTCTTTTTGCGACAAAGACGACTGCCTGTCCGTGCACCATTCGAGTTGATGTGGTTCAGCTAATGCACGCAATTTCTCAGGATTGCGCCCCAAAAGAACAGGCTCAGGAAAACAACGGCTGCCATCGGACAACTTCAAACCCTCTTGTCGCAACTGCAAGAGGGCCGGCAAATGTTGTGTGCGTGCCAAGCGACCACTGGCACCTTCGATCAAAATTTTCATGCGGGTGCTTGTCATGTCAAAGAGCAAAAGCATGAAAGGGATAGCTGCATGGCGGACCGTTGGCAACCCACATGACCCGATCATTCAAATCCATCAGCACGGCTGCGGTGGTCATGGTTTGCTTGGCTGCAGGGTGTTGGGGATCGGAGTGACGGCACAACGACAGGGGATGACTGAAGTGATCTGACATGGCGGATTTCATGCCAGCCATGTCCAAAGGTGCCGCACGGCGCAAGAGTTCGCGCATCCGGTGCGCTCGAAACAATGTGCTTGGGCTGATTTTCTCCATTTGTGACTCGCCATGTCCTGAAGTCACAAAATGGTTGGAATGTGTCACCAATCCGTCTTGCGGATAAATCATCTGGTAATGGTCAGGACTGGTTTCGAAATCAATGATTTCGCCTTGATCACTGCCGATGACGAAGTTGGCCGAGCATGTTCGACGCGTCGCGACGATGGGCTGCAAGGCGAGATCAAAACGCCGCGCATCCAGCACTTGCCGACACCGCATGTGAAAAGGCGCGGAATAGGGGTTGCGACCATCATGCGAAGAAGCAAGGCCGTTCTCCACCAATCCAATGCCGTGCTCATTGAGCCCCATCTTTCCGCCAACGATCCCCGCTTCAGTCAAACAGATCAGACTGGGCTTGTGGGTACGCTTGATGCGCAAAACCAGATTTTGTCCGTGGACTCCCGAGAGCCAATCCCAGTTTTGTCCCAGCCATACATGCCCATTGCCCGTCAGATTGGGCAAAAGACCAAAGGTGGTGCAACCATCAGCCTCTTCCACAGCGGCGGCAGGGGTCTGGGCGCTCGCGTCTTTGCCAAACAATTGAAATGCGATTTCATAGCGCGCGTTCAAAAGGGCTATGTCCAATTCGGAACAGCCACTGCCCTTGGCAATGCCACTCATTTCGGTCACGTACTCAAGGTCTTGTGAGGACATCGACTGCCACCAACGCCCGGCCTCCGCCATGGCCGCCTCATAAGTCATTCCTGAGGACATGAAGCGTTGCAGATAGGTTTGCAGGTTGCTCGCCACTTGCTTGGCGAACTGACGACCCTGCATGAGCCCACGCTCAAAGGGATCGTCACCGACGGTGATGCAGGGAATGATTTCCTCGGTGCTCATTTCATCACCTGATAAAGTTCTCGGTTGAGTTCTCCCACAAGGTCTGAGAATTGTTTCGACAAACGCATGTTCTCATCGCGGGGTCTGGGCAAGTCGATGTCATAAATCCGGTGGATGCGTCCCGGTCGGGCGCTCATCAGCACCACTCGGTCGGAAAGAAACACGGCCTCCGCCAGGGAGTGGGTGATGAAAACCACTGTCTTCTGGTAGCGTTGCCAAATTCGCATCAGCTCGAAACCCATGCGGTCACGGGTGATTTCGTCAAGGGCAGCGAACGGTTCGTCCATCAACAACAAGGCCGGATCCAGCAACAAGGCGCGCGCCAACGCAGCACGCTGCTGCATTCCTCCGGACAGCTGATGGGGGTATTTGCTCTCAAAACCTTTTAACCCCACCACCTCAATGAGTTCGGAAGGATCCAGCGCGTTACCGACAGGGATGCCTCTTTCACCGACCAATTCACGCATCAATGCGATGTTTTGCGTGATGTTTCGCCATGGCAACAGATTGGCCTGCTGAAATACCAAACCAATTCGGCCTTGTCGCCGAAGATCACCTGGCGTCTGGCCTTCAATGATGACCTGGCCGGAAGTAGGCTGCAACAAGTCAGCCAACACCTTGAGCAAGGTGCTTTTGCCGCAACCGGAAGGACCCACAATGGAGACGAAGGATCCGCGGGGGATGTCCAGATCCACTTTCTGCAAGGCCTGCACGGGGTCCCCCATGCCCAGGTCAAAGATTTGGTCAACTTGACGGATCTGTATACCGGTAGAGGTTGTCGCAGGAGATCGGGTCACGGTCATCTAGTTCACTTGGCTGGCTGCTTGATCAATGTCGCAAGGGTTTTGGCCTCATCCAAGGCATCCACAAACTGATTGGTGAACATGGAAGCAGGCGTGGGCTTTTTGGCCAGATCTCCGGCTGTGGCCATGATCTCGATGGACGAAGCCCACTTGTCTTGGGTCATCGACCCAAACCGCGTTGCGTAATCGCCATTGTTGTAGAGATCAAAAATCATGCGCAATTTACGCGATTCCAACTTCAGATCACGGTCTGGCGAGACTTTTACCACCTCTTTCATGGCCTCTTCCACATTGCCATGCGTCCAAAGCAAGCTTTTCATGGTGGCACGCACGAAGCGTTTGACCAAATCGGGATTTTTCTTGATCAGGTCCTCATTGGTGTAAATGTGTGTTCCATAGATCTTCACGCCGAAATCGCGAATTGGAAATACCTTGACAGGAAACCCCCGCGATTCGAGTGTGAGCGCTTGACCATAGGCATAACCAAACAAAGCATCGACCTGACCTGCAGCAATCATTTGCACCTCGGAGCCTCGCGCCACGTTGACGAATTCAACGTCTTTTCGAGTCAGGTTGCCAGCTTTGAGCATGGGGTCGATCATGGCCGGCACATTGGTCTGAAACCAGGCCAACTTCATGTTTTTCATCTTGGCGGGCGAGTCGATGCCGCTCTTTGCCAGTGTGACCACGGCAAAAGGGTTGTCCGGCTGATCCATCATGATAGACACAATGGGCAACCCGCTGGACTTGGCCTTGACAAAAGAGTCCACATTGCCAACACCAAATTGCTCTTTCCCCGTTCCAATGAAGACTTCGTTTTGTTGTCCCGCAGCCGGGGGGCGGATCTCCAGGTCAATGCCTTCCTTTTCGTAAAAACCTTGCGCTTTCCCACCGTAATACTGCGCGTGCATGCCCCATGCCGAGAAGTTGATTCGCATCACCACCTTGTCCAAAGACCAGGCCGGGCTGGCCCACGTTAGACAGGCCAGCGAAAGAAGACAGGCTGAGTGACGCACAAAATGGAAGCTCTTCATGACAGGGTCTCCTGGTAAATCAATGGTTTTGAATCTGAACGCTGCGCCAAGAAATGCGCTGCTCAACCCAAGACATCAGCGCAAAGAATGCTGTGCCGATGATGGCCAGTGCGATGATGGCGGAAAACGATCTGGCGGTGTTGAAATTGAAGCTTCCAGAAAGCACAAGGTAGCCCAAGCCACTGGAAGCAGCCAGCCATTCGGCCACGATGGCCCCTAAAACAGCCAAGGTTGTGGCAATGCGCAGGCCGGCAAAGATGTAGGGGACGGCATAAGGCAAACGCAACTTGAACAGCAACTGGCGCTCACTGGCGGCAACCGATCGGAACAGCTCGGCCAAGCCGCGGTCGACTTCTTTGAAACCTGCCATGGTGTTGATGACGATTGGAAAAAAAGCAATCGACATCACCACCATGATTTTCGATCCAGCCCCTGCGCCCACCCACACCAGAATCAGAGGGGCAATGGCGATCTTGGGAACGCTTTGCATGCCGACAAAAATTGGCATGATCAATCTCTCCAGCAAGGGATAGCGGATCATCAAAGCCGAAACAAACAGCGCAAAGGCAACGGCACAAACATAGCCCGAAAGAATGGAGCCAATCGTGGACAGGGTATGGGTCTGTATGAGATCCCATTCGTTCACTGCCAGGGCGACAACTTGGCTGGGTGTGGGCAACAAAAATTGCGGCACATCGAACACGCGAACGAGAGCCTCCCAAGCCGACACCAAGACAATGACCATTAGCGCAGTGCCGTGGCGCTCCAGAAAGCTGGATGAGTTGGGGCGTGCAACGGTGGGTTTAGGTGAGTCGAAAGCCATGAACAATGATCAATGTGAGAACACACCATGAACGCCATGGCATTCGTTAACCATAAACGCAAAGACGTGACTTGACATTTAGGGTAGTTACTAACCTATCAATAAGAACATTGGCGACACCTGCTCTAGCCAGTTTGAAGGCCGCCAGCCATAATGATTTTGAATCTCAGGACTTGCTCTGAACGCCTATGAAAAAGCACATCGTCTGCCTTACATTTGATTTTGATGCTCAATCAGGATTCATCGCTCGCGGGTTGACCACACCGACCCCCATCTCACGCGGTGAATTTGGCGTGGTGGCCTCGGGGCGCATCCTGGACTTTCTCAAGCGAATGGGCATTGCCAGCACTTGGTTTGTTCCGGGCTTCACACTCGAAAGCTACCCCCAAGCCTGCGAACGCATCTTCGCCGAGGGACACGAAATAGGCCATCACAGCTGGGCCCATATCGTCCCTGCCACTCAGACATTGGAAGAAGAAAGTGCAGATTTTGAGCGCGCTCAAAATGCCATCAAACGCCTGACCGGGCAAGGCGCAGTGGGGTATCGCTCACCGGCCTGGGACCTCAGCCCCAACACCCTCGACCTGTTGCAACAACATGGTTTTCTTTATGACAGCAGCCTCATGGGTGATGACTACTCGCCCTACTTTGCTCGCCAAGGCGATCGCGCAGAACTGGGCCAGCCATTCTCTTTTGGAAATCTGACCCAAGTTTTGGAAATGCCCATCAGTTGGACCATGGATGACCATCCACACTTCGAATTTTTGCGCTGGCAGAATACTGTGATGCCGGGCTTGCAATCTCCGCGCACGGTGATGCAGGGGTGGTTTGATGAATTCACTTACATGCAAAAATCGACCGAAACGGGGATACTCACCTACACCATGCACCCTTATGTGATCGGGCGTGGCTATAGAATGCTTTGGTTCGAAGATTTGGTGGAAAAATTGCAAAAATCTGGGGCTGTGTTCATGACCATGGAGCAAGCTGCGCGCGCGCATTTGAACGCCACTGCGACAAAGTGACGATTTTCAAATGGACAGTTCCATATAAACGCGCAGATCAATATTTCCTGCAAATCTATGAGCTGCCATGATTGAAGAAGCCCCTACCATACAAACGCAAGCCATACACCGGCCTGACCCCTCGCTGGTTGCGCAATTGCAAAACACACCGACGGGTTTTTTGGTCGATGCCATGGGCGGCGCAGGCGCGGTGGACTATCGGATCAGTCCGGCCATTGCACAGCAGTACGCTTTTTGCGGTGTCGCACTGACTTGCCACACAGGGCCGGCAGACAACCTTGCCTTGGTTCATGCCTTGCCTCACATCCAGCCTGGCGATGTGCTGATGGTGGGGACGGACCAGTTCACCGCTTGTGCCGTCACTGGAGACCTGGTCTTGGGTATGGCCAAAAACTGCGGGGCCGTCGGTTTTGTCACCGATGGTTGCGTACGCGATTTGGTCGGCATTGAAAATGTGGGCCTTCCCGCCTGGTCCCTGGGTGTGACACCCAATTCTCCCCACCGAAGCGGCCCAGGCACCATCGGTTTTCCAATTCAACTTGCGGGTCTGCGTGTATGCAGCGGCGATGTGGTGGTGGCCGACCGAGACGGCGTGGTCGTGATTCCTCAAGCCATGCTCGAATCCGTGTTGTCCAAACTTCCTGTCATACGGCAATCAGAGGCTGCAGCAGACGAAGCTGTTCGTCAAGGCGCCAAACTTCCCGCCTTCTTGAAATAATTGCAATGTCCGACGCTGCTCGCTCGCTCAAGAACGCATGAATGATTGCAGCGCTGGAAACCTCTGGAGTGCAGAAAGCGCTAGCAGTGACAGCCATCCGCATTTTCTCAAGCAATTCTTCGGTTATTTCTTGACCCTCTAGCTAGGCTCGGTGGGCATCAGTCACAAACCGATTGTCAATGGCTATACCTCACGATCTACTTTTTTCTACAAAATCTCCAGGCACGGAAGCCACTCTACTTTGCGGGGTACGACGCTGATGGCCCGATGGGTATGTTGAACTGCTTGACAATGCCCTGCAGACAGTGGACTTTGTGCGTTTTGGGCAATCCACCCAGAACCACCACACCACCGGGGCCTGGAATGGCAGTGCTGCCACTGCCATCCCTTCCAATGCCAGCAGCTATGATGCCTCGCTGGTGCGGCCGCGTCCTATTTCTCAAGACACCCACTCAGCGGCTGATTGGACCGTGGTGAATTTCTCGACGCGATCGATGACCCCAGTACTTGCAGTACCAACCTCGCGCAATTTATCATCAACCAATCAAACGGCAGTGACGCCTCACTGGATGAGACCGCTCTGAAGGAAAGTGCCCACCTGGGTCTAGGTAGCACAGGGGGCCTATGCAAATTGGGATCAAAGTGGCAGCCTCACCGCGTCGACCGTGTCGGTGGACGTGAACAAAGACGGCCTCATGAACGTGTTGACGGATTATGGCCAACAAAGGGACGATTTGTCACAATCTAAAAGCATGCACGATAACAACATTGAATTACAGTACAACCCAAGACACGCCGTCCCTAACGTCGAGGAACACGCTGCTCGCATGCAGCAGTTGAGCGCCCGAGCTCGCGATCGCCATCAGGGGCTGTACAACCTGCGCTATGGCTCCGGGCCCTTGGCCACGCTGGACGTGTTTCGCGCAGCGCAGGCCCATGCCCCGGTGCATGTGTTCTTGCATGGCGGATACTGGCGAGGACGCGACAAAAGTGATTTCAGCTTTCTGGCCGATGCATTGATCCCGCAAGGCATCACCCTGGTCGTGATGAATTACGACTTGTGTCCCCAAGTCGAACTGCCAACGATCGTAGACCAGGTGGCTCAGGGACTGACCTGGGTACACCAACACGCAAAGCACTGGGGCGCAGACTCTTCTCGCTTCAGCGCCAGTGGTCACTCGGCTGGCGCCCATCTCATTGCTGCAGTGCTCGCGCGCCACTCCCATGCCACGTCGGTGCCCAGTGGCCTGCCCTCCTCTGCTGTGCTGATCAGCGGCGTCTATGACCTCGAACCCGTGTTGTCCATATCGGTGAACCAGGAGATTCGATTGCGCCCCGAGCAAGTCGCGCCCATGAGTCCGCTTCGGCACTCGCCGTGCAAGCCCGTACGACTGGACGTGGCTGTGGGAGGGGCAGAGACGACTGGCTTCATCAAGCAGTCAACACAGTTTGCCAGCCATTGCATCAACCATGGCGTTGACGCTCGTTTTCTGACCATCGAAGGCGCGGATCACTACACGGTCCTGCGCCAATTCGAATCACCTGCGGGTGAGTTGTCGCGCCGGGTGGCCGATGGCCTTCTGTCCCCTTGATGTTTTCTGGAGATGCCTGTGTCTGTTTTCAACTTGAAGTCATCACCTCACCACCACCGTCGCTTCGTGCTACAGGCCTTGGGTTTGACCGGTCTAGCCCTGATGGCCTCACAGCCACTCAACGCACAATCGAATTGGCCCAGCAAACCCATCAAGCTCGTGATTCCGTTTGCCCCAGGAGGTGTCACCGACACCAGTGGGCGCATCATCGCCGACTATCTCAGCAAGAAATTGGGACAGCAAGTGGTGGCGGACAACCGCCCCGGCGCTTCCGGGAATATTGGCAGTCAGGTGGTGGCCACGTCTGAACCGGATGGCCACACCCTCCTGCTCGTGCTAGACGGCACCTTTGTGATCAATCCGCATGTGTATGACAAAGTGCCCTTCGATCCGCTGCGGGACTTCAGTCCAATTGGCAAGATCGGCGACTCCACCACCATGCTGGTGGCCCACCCCAGTTTCAAGGCCAACTCATTGCGAGAGCTCATAGAGCTCTCAAAATCGCAACCAGGCGGCGTGTCCTACGGAACGTCTGGCACCGGGAGCATCGTTCATTTGGCGGGTGAGATAGTCAAGCAGCGAACAGGCGCCAATTTGGTTCACATTCCCTACAAAGGGGGCGCACCCGCCATCGCTGACGCGTTGGCGGGTCATACGCCGCTGGCCTTTGCGTCTGCCGCCTCGGTCCAACATCACCTCAAGACAGGCCATCTCAAGGCGCTGGGCGTGCCGTCTGGTAAACGCTCGCGCCAGTACCCCGACATCCCCACCTTCGCTGAATCGGGGCTGTCCGACTTTGACATCAATTCGTGGGTCGGCCTGGTCGCGCCAGCCAAAACCCCGCGGGCCATCATTGAGCGACTCAACGTCGAACTCAATGCGGCACTGGCGGATCCGGAGATTCGAGCCAAGCTCGAAACCTCCGGCATCGCTCCCACGCCAGGAACACCCGAGACCTTTGCTGCCACCATTCGCAAGGAGCTGGGCCTGTACGGTCCTGTGATCAAAGCAGCTGGCATCAAGTTGAATTGACGCGCAGCGTCAGCATTTCATGAAAACCCTGCCTGCTGACCGATTGAATCTCAGGGAGTACATCCGGCCTGGTGACCATATCGTGATGAGTGAGGCCGCAGGCGAGCCCCAAACCCTGGCTGACCTGCTGATTGAGCAACGCGCCGAATTGGGTCACCCCCAGTTGTTTTTCGGCATTGGTGCGTCGACCCGCTTCAAGCCCGAGCACGCCGATGCGCTACGGTTCAGTGGCACTGGGGCTGCCATGACGTACCGGCCCCTGATCAAAGCCGGGGTCATGACCGTGGTGAGCCAGCATTTCTCTGACCTTCCCCGCTTATTTCGCAGTGGCCAATTGCGCTGTGATGTGGTGCTGATTCAACTCAGCGCGCCCAATGAGCGTGGCGAACACAGCTTCGGGTTGAGTTGTGACTATTTGCGCGCCGCGATGTCTCAAGCGCGGTTGGTGATCGCCGAAATCAATGATCAATTGCCTCAGACTCCCTGCGCCCAGCCGGTGCTGCCCCATGAGATCGATATCGCCATCCAGACCTCACGACCACCGATCGAATGGCCCGCTGCGACGATTGGCGACCTGGAGCAACGCATTGCGCGTCAAGTGGCCGAACTCATTCCGGATCGTGCCACGCTGCAGATGGGCCTGGGTGCCATGCCCGAGGCCTTGTGCACGCAACTGCTGAATCACCGCGACCTGGGCATTCATTCAGGCATGCTGGGTGATGGCTATGTGGACCTGATGGAGCATGGGGTGGTGACCAACGCCTACAAGGAAGTCGACGTGGGTGTCAGCGTGACCGGCGTGCTGATCGGCACCCGCAAGCTCTACCAGCATGTGCACCAACAGCCTACCCTTCGTCTCTTGGATGCCGACATCACGCACGGCGCGGCATCTCTCAGCCGCTTCAAGCGCTTTCATTCCGTCAACTCCGCGCTGGAGGTGGATCTGACGGGCCAGGTCAATGCCGAGGCCATTGGGCGCGATTTTCTGGGCACCATCGGCGGTCAGGTGGACTATGTGCGAGCAGCCTCTCTTTCAGAGGACGGTCGCTCCATCATCGCCCTGCCCAGCACGGCTCGGCAATCCAGCCGCATCGTCTCCAGCTTGAGCGGCCCTGTCACCACGGCCCGCAGTGATGTGGATGTCATCGTGACCGAACACGGCAGCGCCCATCTGCGAGGGCTCTCAGGGCGGGATCGAGCCAAGGCCTTGATCCAGATTGCAGCCCCAGAACACCGCGAGGCCTTGACCCAGCAGGCACAAGAGGCAGGACTCCTGTGAAGGCGAACATGGAGAAGCCTCAGGCGCGTGCAAACAAGCCGCGCGACGCATCCACGCATCGCACCTGACCGGCGTCTTCCAATTCACGCAAGTGCTGCTCGATCATGCGGCGCTCCACATCATTGACAAACGCTGCCTCATAGCCCAAGGGATAGACCAGCCGTTGTGCCACCAAGGCCTCCAGACTTTGGGGCTCGTGGTGCAACATACCCAACAGCTTGTCCGCACGTTGATCCAGCTTGTCGGCGAATGCCTGCAAGGCCGTCAAGAAGGCGTCGCGATCGGTGATGACAGCGCGATGATGCGAGGTGACCCACACCTGCGCATCGATGTCGCGCACAACGTTCAGCGTATGCCGAAACTGTGCCAGATTGGACGTCGCGTCCCCGTAATACGGGCCGAATCCGGTGAGGTCGATATCACCGATGAACGCCACGCCTTCGGGCTCCACCAGCAGCACGCAATGCCCCGAGGTGTGGCCAGGGGTGTGATGGGCCCTCACCTTCACCCCTCCCCCCAGGTCCCAGACGTGTCCATCGGTATACGACAGGGCGTCTGGTCGCGATTGGTAGAAGAAATCACGCACCATGCGGCCGTGCCAGTCCTGCAGCACGTCTGGCGAGTAGCCAAAGTGACGCGTCATGCCCTCCCAGGATCGGGCAGCCTCTACGTCCCCCTCGTGCACCCACACAGGGACAGCCGGGCATTGCCCCAGACCGGCCAGATGGTCCTCATGGACATGCCCCAAAATCACCATGTCCACGCCCCCCAAGACCCCGTTCAAGGACCGGGCGACCAACGGCGTGTCAAATGCCACCTGTTGATCAGCCCCCGTGACCACGACTTGATTGCCATCGGGGTACTTGCCCGACTTGTTCCCCAGGTAGACCTGAACCGAACCGCGGTGAAACGATGCCTCGATCATGATTGGCGCCCGAGATCGCGGGCCGACTTGAAATCCGCACGGCGGGGGGCGTCGTCTGCCAGAGCCTGGCGAATATGACCGGCCAAGAGTCGCCCCACGTCCTGACGCAGGGTTTGAGTGCGTAAACGAATATAGGTTTCCCGTGCCATCGCGGTATCGTTGGACGACTGACTCAGCGCCTGCTCCCAGAGGTCAACGCGGTACGTCCCCTGGCGAATTTCTTGCCAGGCCATGTCTTCGGTGATCTTGGATGGGTCAGAGTTCATGCAGCCATTTTGTCACGACAGGTGGCGGCGGGCCAGGCTTGGACGGATCGGTCGGCTCGATGGGCCAGGGGGTCAGAGAGTGCAGCGTTGACGGAAACAACGATCGCGCCTGTGTGTAACAGCACACAGATGGGTTCACTGAAGACTGCTATAACCCCAACATACATGTGTTTTTGAAGCCTGCGCGCATCTTGATCGTGGCCTCAAGATATTTCGAACCCCTACTAGGATCACCATGAAGGAAGACATTGCTCATTTGCGCAAGGAAATGGACACCTTGCGCACTGAGTTCAGGGAGCTCAAGCAGACCCATCTGGACGTCAATCGACGCTACAGCGAGTCCCTGATCACCTTGCGTGGTCTGACCCTGCACGCCACCGAGTCTGCCGAGAAGGCGGCCAGCGCCGCCGAGCACTCGGCCAACTGCTCCGAGCGCTGCCTGGAAGCTGCCGCCAAAGCCGCCTCCACCCATGTGACTGAAGCCGCCGAAGCGGCCGCCGCAGCCGCCAGCGCCGCCGCCCAGTCCGCCATGGAAAGTGCCGCCTCGGCGGCCTCGGCCGCGGCGGCGGTGGCCATGGCCGTCGCCCACCATGCCGAGGACGCTTCCGCCCAGGGTTCTGCGGTGGCTGCCGACGCATCCAAAAATGCCGCTAGCTTCGCGGCCAAAGCGGTGATGCTCTCCAACAAAGCAGCAGAGTTCGCCCGCTCGGCGCGCAATCACACGGGTTGACGGCCTGAAAGCCCGGCGGTCGTCGCAGACTGTCCAAAAGAGTGACAAAATCGACAGGATGGATGCACGCTTCCTGAGATTTTCATGCCCCTGCTCCAACTGAATGGGATCACCAAGCGCTACCCGTCGGTTGTCGCCAACGATGCCGTCTCTCTCACGCTGGAGCCCGGTGAAATTCATGCGGTGTTAGGCGAAAACGGCGCGGGCAAATCCACCCTGATGAAAATCATCTACGGGTTGGTGCAGCCCGACTCGGGTCACATCGTCTACCAAGGCGAAACGCTCACTCACCACCATCCGCACCAGGCGCGTGCCCAGGGCATTGCCATGGTGTTTCAGCACTTCAGCCTCTTTGACACGCTGACCGTCGCACACAACGTCTGGCTGGGCTTGGACAGCAAAGTCCCCCTGTCAGATACCCGCGCACGAATTGTCCAGATCGCCAGTGATTACGGCCTGGACATCGACCCGGATCGTCCTGTGCACACGCTCAGTGTGGGCGAAAAGCAGCGCGTCGAAATCATCCGGGCCTTGCTGGGGCAACCACGCCTGCTGATACTGGACGAGCCCACCTCGGTCCTCACACCCCAGGCCGTCGAGAAACTTTTTGTCGTGCTCAGACGGTTGGCCGACCAAGGCTGCAGCATTCTCTACATCAGCCACAAGCTGCATGAAATACAAGCCTTGTGCCACCGTTGCACCGTGATGCGGGCAGGCCGCGTGGTGGGCGTGTGTGACCCCCGACACGAAACGCCCGCTTCGCTCAGCCGCCTGATGATGGGGCAGGAACCTCCTGCCTTGGTACATCGCGCCTTGACACCAGGACCGGTGCGGTTGTCGGTGCAAGGCTTGTCTCTGCCCAGCGATGATCCGTTTGGTGTGGCATTGGAGCAGGTGCACCTGGAGGTTCGACACGGCGAAATCGTGGGCATAGCGGGCGTATCGGGGAATGGTCAGCGTGAACTCATGGCAGCGCTCTCCGGCGAAGATGCTCGCGCTGAACCCCGACAGATCTGCATCGACGGGGTCCCCGTGGGTCACCTCGGCCCACGGCAGCGCAGACGCCTGGGCCTGTACAGCGTGCCCGAAGAACGGCTGGGTCGAGGGGCTGTGCCCGAACACTCACTGGCCTTGAACCTGCTCCTCACCCGCAACACGGGGCTCAGCACGGGAGGCTGGCTGCGGCTGTCGTCCCTGCAACGGGTCGCTCAAGACCTGATCGATCGCTATCAGATCAAGGCCAGCGGTCCGCAAGCGCTGGCCAAGTCACTGTCGGGGGGAAATTTACAAAAATTCATCGTCGGCCGTGAAATGGAGGCACAACCCAAGCTCCTGCTGGTGTCGCAACCCACTTGGGGCGTGGATGTGGGCGCCGCCGCTCAAATCCGTGCCAGCCTTCTGGCCCTGCGTGACCAAGGCTGTGCCGTGTTGGTGGTGAGTGATGAGCTCGACGAACTGTTTGAGCTATGCGATCGATTGGTCGTGATGTCGCAAGGTCGACTCTCGCCTTCCCTGGACCGTGCAGGGGCCAGCACCGAGCAGATCGGCGCCTGGATGAGTGGGCTGTGGACCGAGGCATCTGCCACACCCACGCACCCACCCCTGGCATGACAACCCTGCGCACATCATGATCACCCTGCGTCCCCGTGCCCAGCCCTCTGCCGCGTGGTCCGTGCTGTCGCCGGTGTTGGCTCTTGTGCTGACCCTCGTCATGGGGTCGTTGTTGCTCATGTTGCTGGGCAAGGATCCGGTGCGGGGCCTGATGGTATTTTTCTGGGAACCCATTCGCTCACCCTACGCCTTGGGTGAGTTGATGGTCAAGGCCACGCCCCTGCTGCTGATAGCCACGGGTCTGACGGTAGCCTACCGCGCCAATGTCTGGAACATCGGGGCCGAGGGGCAATACGTGCTAGGCGCGATTGCAGCCACCTGGGTGGCCTTGCAGGTCACGCCCGATCAAGGACCCTGGGTGGTGATTCCCATTGTGATGGCGGGGCTGTTGGGCGGAATGGCCTGGGCGGCCATCACCGCCGTGTTGCGCGACCGCTTCAACGCCAACGAAATCTTGGTCAGCCTGATGCTGGTGTATGTGGCCATCCTGCTGCTCAACTACCTGGTGTACGGCCCCTGGAAAGACCCGGGCGGCTACAACTTCCCCCAGACCAAAACCTTCGAAAAAATCACCCAGATTCCTCGACTCTTTCAAGGCTCTCGCGTCACGCTGGGATGGGTATTGGCCTTGTTGGGTGTCGTCGGTCTGTGGTTATTCCTGTTTCGCACCCGCGCGGGGTGGGGCTTGAGCGTGAGCGGACTGGCGCCGTTGGCCGCGCGCTATGCCGGGCTGTCCTCCAGCCGCGCTCTGTGGACAGCGATGCTGGTGTCGGGGGGACTGGCTGGTCTGGCGGGTGCGCTGGAAGTCGCTGGCCCCGTGGGGCAGCTAACCCCCTATGTCCCCGTGGGCTATGGCTTCGGCGCCATCATCGTGGCGTTTGTGGGGCGATTGCATCCGGTGGGTCTTGTACTGTCTGCGCTGCTGATGAGCATGCTCTACATCGGCGGTGAGTTGGCCCAATCGCGGCTGGGCTTACCCAAGTCCATCACCGGTGTGTTCCAGGGCTTGCTGCTGTTTTGTTTGCTGGCGTGTGATGTGCTGATTCAATACCAGCTGCGATGGACTGGGCGCCTGCGAGGAACCTCTTGATGGACACCTACGCCCTGTTACTTGCTGCCACCTTGCATGCCGGCACGGTGCTGGCCATCGCCTCCCTGGGCTTGCTCATCAATGAGAAGGCTGGCGTCATCAACCTGGGCGCCGAAGGCATGATGCTGTGTGCCGCTATCGCCGGCTTTGCCACCGTGGTGCACACCGGCAGCGACAGCCTGGGTCTTCTGGCCGGATTTGCGGCGGGGGCGCTGCTGGCGTCAATGCTGGGTGTCCTGGTGATCTGGCTCAACACCAACCCTTACGCCACCGGCTTGGCACTCAGTCTGTTTGGCGCGGGCTTGTCCGCTTTTCTGGGCACTCCTTATGTTCAAGCCAAATTGCCTGAGCGACTGCAGTTCAGCGTGCCGGGGCTGTCCGATCTGCCCTGGGTGGGACCGGCCTTGTTTCAGCACCACCCCATGGTGTATGCGGTGGTGGCGTTTACCCTGGTCTTGATGTGGTTTTTGGACCGCACCCGGGCAGGACTGGTCTTGCGTTGCGTGGGAGAGTCCCCAGCGGCAGCCCACGCCTTGGGCTACCCGGTGCGGTCGATCCGCATGCTCGCGGTGGTAGCCGGCGGCGGTCTGTGTGGGCTGGCGGGCGCCTATGTCTCCACGGTGTACACCCCGCTGTGGGTGGAGGGCATGATCGCCGGCAAGGGCTGGATTGCGCTGGCTTTGACCACCTTTGCCACCTGGCGACCGGCTCGGGTGCTGCTGGGCGCCTACCTGTTTGGCGGCGTGACCATGCTGCAGTTTCACCTGCAGGCCAGTGGCATTGAGGTGTCCAGTCAGTGGCTGAGCATGTTGCCGTACCTTGCTACCATTGTGGTGTTGGCCTTGATGTCGAGACGGCCGGCCTGGATCAAGATGCACATGCCTCTCTCCTTGGGCAAGCCCTTTCATCCTGGCCACCACTGACCCCTTGACCGCATATTTTCAATCACCCTCCTAGGACACACGATGACAACCTTCACCACACGCACCTGGATCAAAGCCTTGGCGCTCGGCGCCGTGGCCTCGGCAGCTCTGCTGGGCTGTGCCAAAAAGGAAGAGCCGACAGCAGCCCCGGCCAAGTCCGAACCGCTGAAAATCGCTTTCGCCTACGTCGGCCCGGTGGGCGATGGAGGTTGGACCTTTGCCCACGACAATGGGCGCAAAGCCATCGAAAAAGAATTTGGCGACAAGGTGGTCACCACCTTTGTGGAGAACGTGCCCGAGTCGGCCGACGCCGAGCGCGTGATTCGTGACCTCGCTGGCCAGGGCAACAAGCTCATTTTTGGCACCACCTTTGGTTACATGGAGCCCATGCTCAAGGTGGCTGCCGACAATGCCAACGTGAAGTTTGAACATGCCACCGGCTACAAGCAAGCGCCCAACATGCGCACCTACGACAGCCGCACCTACGAAGGCGCTTACATGGCGGGCATCATCGCGGGCAAGATGACCAAATCCAACACCCTGGGGGTGGTGGCATCCATTCCCATCCCTGAAGTGGTTCGCAACATCAACAGCTTCACCCTGGGTGCCCAAACCAGCAACCCCAAAGTGAAGACCAAGGTGGTGTGGGTGAATGAGTGGTTCAACCCGCCCAAGGAAACTGAAGCCGCCACCTCGCTGATCAATGGCGGTGCAGATGTGCTGTTCCAGAACACCGACTCACCCGCCGTGCTCAAGACCGCCCAGGACAAGGGCAAACGCGCTTTTGGCTGGGACTCCGACATGACCGCCTACGGTCCCAAGGCGCACCTGGCCTCGGCCATCATCAACTGGGCGCCGTACTACTTGTCGGCCACCCGTGACGCCCTGGAAGGCAAGTGGACCGGCGGCGGTGCCGTGTGGTGGGGCGTGAAAGAGGGCGCCATTGACCTGGTCTCCATTGCTGACGACGTGCCCGCCGACACCAAGGCGCGAATTGACGAGGTCAGGAAGGGCTTGAAAGAGGGCAGCTTTGCCATCTGGAAAGGACCCATCACCGACAACACCGGCAAGGTCGTTCTGAACAAGGACGAGGTGGCCGATGACAAGTTCCTGGGCGGTGTGAATTTCTTCGTCAAAGGCGTGGAAGGCAAAGTGCCCGGTGGCACCAAGTAATGGTGAATGTGCCACTCTGTTGCGCCGTGACCGCTTGCAAGGTTTTGTATGCATGACGTGCTGATCAAAGGCGGAACCGTCATCGACGGGTCCGGCAAGCCCGGCTTCACAGCGGATGTGGCGATTGCCAATGGACGCATCGCCGAGGTCGGTCGCATCGACACCCCGGCACGTCGCACCGTGCCGGCCGATGGCCTGCTGGTCACCCCCGGCTGGGTGGACATCCACACCCATTACGATGGCCAGGCCACCTGGGATGCCTTCATGACCCCTTCATCCTGGCATGGGGTGACCACCGCCGTCATGGGCAATTGCGGCGTCGGCTTCGCCCCCTCACGGGCCCATCAACGTCAATGGATGATGGACTTGATGGAAGGCGTGGAGGATATTCCTGGAGCGGTGCTGTCCGAAGGTGTTCAGTGGGAATGGGAAAGTTTTCCTGAATACCTGCAAGCGCTTGACAGCCGTCCTCGCATCATGGATGTGGGCGCACAAGTGCCGCACAGCGCCTTGCGTGTCTATGTCATGGGCGAACGGGGTGCAGCACGCGAACCCGCCACCCAAGAGGATATCGACGCCATGGGCCGCTTGGTGCAGGAAGCCGTGAGCGCAGGCGCGCTCGGGTTCAGTTCCTCCCGCACCGTGGTCCATCGAACCAAACAGGGACAAGCCGTGCCCACCCTGGACGCGGCCGCACAGGAACTGATTGGCATTGCCTGCGCCATGGGCCGAACGGGCAAGGGTGTCAACCAGTTGATCTCCGACTTTGATGACCTGGATGGTGAGTTTGAACTCATTCACCAGATCGCCCGTCAGAGCGGTCGTCCCATTTCCTTCACCCTGCTGCAGCACGACTTTCTTCCCCAACGCTGGCGCGAGGTGCTGCGTCGCACCAGTCTGGCTCAAGACGGTGGACTGAGCGTGCGTGCGCAAGTGGCGTGTCGCCCGGTGGGCATGGTGCACGGTTTGGAATGCTCCATGCATCCGTTCTTTCTGGCACCCAGTTACCTCGCCATCGCGGACCTTCCCTTGCCAGAGCGCGTGCGCCTCATGCGCGACCCATCCCTGCGTGTTCGGATTCTGGCAGAGGCCGCACAGGCCCCGGACAACCGCCGCCTGAACTCCATCACACAGCACTTCCACAAGCTCTTTCCGATTGGCGAGCGCTCGGACTACGAACCTCGACCCGAGGACAGCGTGGCCGCCATCGCGCAACGCCAGGGTCGACCGGCTCCCGAGGTAGCCTATGACATGCTGCTGGAGGACGAGGGGCGTCGCAAGTTCAACTTCCCCATCTACAACTACACCGACCAGAACCTCGACGTGGTGCGCGAGATGATGACGCACCCAGCCGCCTTGTTTGGCCTGGGTGACGCGGGAGCGCATTGCGGTTATATCTGCGATGCCAGCTATCCCACGTTCCTGATGACGCATTGGGGCCGTGACCGCACCCGTGGTGAAAAGTTGCCCCTGGAATTTCTCGTGCATGGGCAAACCCGGCGCAACGCCCAGGCCTTGGGCATGCACGACCGGGGAGCCTTGCTGCCCGGCCTGCGTGCTGACATCAACCTCATCGACTACGCCCAGTTGAACCTGACTCGCCCCACGATCACCCACGATTTGCCTGCGGGGGGTCGCCGTCTGGTGCAGCACGCCAGCGGCTATGAGCAAACTTGGGTGGCCGGACAACTCGTGATGCAAAACGGTCAATCCACGGGTGCCCTGCCCGGTCGACTGGTGCGTGCGTGAGCGTGCTCGCCCCCTTTCGGACACGCGCTTTCCGTTACCAATGGCCTGCTGACCTCGCCACCTCGTGGGCGGTCGAGATGGAGGTTTTGATTCTGGGTTGGTACATCCTGGTAGAGTCCGAATCGGTGGTGTTGCTGGTTTTCTTTGGGGCCTTGCAGTATCTGGGGTCACTGGTATCGCCCATGTTTGGGGTGGCGGGTGACCGATTCGGCTATGGCCGTCTGCTGTGGATGACACGAGCGCTTTACGCGGTCATGGCGGCCCTGCTGGGATGCCTGGCGGCCAGTGACTTGCTCAGCCCCACGGCGGTGCTGATCATTGCCGGACTCAACGGTCTGGTGCGCCCCTCAGACATGGTGATGCGCTATGCCCTGATTGCCCAATACCTACCCGCCTCACAACTCATGGGCGCACTGGGCATCTCGCGCATCACCTCAGACTCAGCGCGTATCGCCGGCGCCTTGGCCGGTGCCGGGGTGGTGGCCATGTTCGGCATGGCGCCCGCCTACCTGGTGGTGACCACGCTGTATGTGGTGAGTTTTATGCTGTCGCTGCAGGTGGTGTCTCCCCAAAAGATTGAGTCTGATACAACACCCATTGCGCAGACGAATGTCGACGCTGCTGCGCCAGCCAGCCGTTCCAACCGACCCAGCTCCTCGCCCTGGCAGGACTTGCGTTCTGCAGCCGTGTATGTGTGGCATCGTCCGGCCTTGATGGGGGGCATGTCCATGGCCTTTCTCGCCAACCTCGTGGCCTTTCCACTGTTCATCGGCCTGTTGCCCTATGTCGCCAAAAACATTTACGGGGTGGGTCAAGGTGGACTGGGGTGGTTGGGGGCGAGTTTTGCCAGCGGCGCGCTTCTAGGTTCGCTGGTGCTCAGCAGCAATCGGGTCCGGCTAGGTGCGGGGCGCCTGATGCTGATCGCGGGCATGGGTTGGCTCGTGGCCAATGCCTTTCAAGCCCAGACCAGCACCTTGCTCTCGGGCATGGCCTGGCTCGCCGCAGCCGGGTTTGCTCAAAGCCTGTGCATGACACCCTTGGCCGCCGTGATGCTGCGGGCCACCGAGCCGGCCTATCGCGGTCGTGTGATGGGCATGCGCATCCTCGCCATCTGGGGCTTACCGGTGGGGTTGATGCTTTCGGGCCCGATGATCGAGCACCTGGGATTTCAGTTCACCATGACCAGCTACGCCCTGGTGGGTATGGCGCTCACCCTGGCCATCGGTCTGCGTTGGCGACAGGCCCTGTGGCATGAAGACCCGCCCGAGTGAATGTCACGGGGGTATCAACCCAGCGACGCCACAGTTTGATAAGCTGGCGTCGCGAACCATCAGGAGGCTTTCATGAAACCACGTGCGCCCCGCTCCGCCCAGGCAACGTCCTCTCACCGATTTGCCCCTGGGCGCATCGCTGACTGGTTGGTCGACGAGCATCGTCACCGACGCACCTTTGACCTGCCTCCCGCAGGCTTGCAAGTCCATGACCTTGAGCAAGCCACGCAAGTGCAACAGGCCCTGGTGCAACGCAAGTCACGGGAATGCGGTCCCACCGCCGGCTGGAAAATTGCACTGGCCACCCCCGTGATGCAGCAGATGGTGGGATTGAACGCCCCCATCGCGGGTCGCTTGCACCAACGCCAGGTGGTGAGTGCGCCTGCTCACACCCGCCAGCGTGACTACGGTCGGTTGTTGGTCGAGTTTGAAATTGCCGTGAAGCTGTCCCGCGACCTGCCTGCAGGCACCACCCCGCACACGGCGCAGAGTGTGGTCAACGCCGTCCAGGGTGTGGCACCCGCCATGGAAATTGCTGACGACCGCAACGCCGACTACACCCAACTGGCCCGTCTGGGCTTGTATTTGGTGGCCGACAACGCCTGGAACGAAGGGGCCATGCTGGGACGTTTTGACACCCGGTGGACTCGCTGGCTGACCACCCCCGAGGTGTGCGCCGACGACGGTCTGGGTCGTCTGCGTGGTGAGGCGTTCATCAACGGCGCTTCTGTGGGTGGCGGCCAGGGCCGTGACCTGATGGGGCATCCACTCAAAGCCCTGGCCTGGTTGGCCAACGAAGCCAACGCCCGTGGCGAGCAGTTGCGCGCGGGCGATGTGTGCATACTGGGTTCGCTGGTGTCGTCTAAATTTCCGCAACAAGGCGATGTGCTGCGTTTTGATCTCGAGAGCTTTGAGCCGATTGAACTCACGATCACCTGACAGTTCCTGACACCTCGCCCTCAGGCGCTTTGAGCACCTGAATGCGTCGTGCCTGAAGCACTGGCGTCAGGTGCCCGGCATCGCGGCGCCCCATACCGTCTCCCAGTCCTTGCCCGCCATGTCCACGACTGAGCCGGGGCGATCGTAAAACTTGTTGGGCACCTGAAAGAAGGCCAGAAAGGTACCCCCCTTGGGAGACCAGGCACTGTGCTGGCTGCCGGCAGGTCGCCAGATGAACTGACCCGCCTTGCACTCCATGCCTTCATCGGGACCGGTCTTGTCCACCAGATGACCTTCCAACACCCACGTCTGCTCGATCAGCACATGCTCGTGGTGCGGCAGCACCGAACCGGGTGCCATGCGCATCAGCACACTGGCCAGCCCTGACTGGGGATCCACCAGCAAGGGCTTGACCTCAATGCCCTCAAATCGCGTGGACTGCCACGCCATGGCGTCGACGTCGACCAGACGAGACGCCAGCGGGCCCAGGCCGGCGTGCCCGGCCACCTGGGGGGAAAAGGCTTGACTGCTCATGCGCAAGTTCTCCTGAACAATGAACATACCGCCAACTGCAAATGCAGACGGGATCCTGTGGTGCCAGTTTTTACACCCAATCCTTGCCTCTGGTGTCCCACAGATTACAGAAGCACACAAGCGATTGCCAGTCCCCAGCAACAGGGTCTAACATGCAGTTATCTTGAGCTTTTACCACCCCCATTCAACTTCCCGGAGACCTTCATGAAAGCACGCTGTGGCGACATCGATTTGCATTACACCGTCGAGGGCGAAGGCCCCTGGCTCACGCTATCGCACTCACTGGCCTGTGACAGTTCGATGTGGAATGATCAGATGCCCTGGCTCACCCAGCACTTCAAGGTGTTACGCTTTGATACCCGGGGACATGGACAGTCCAGTGCCCCCCCAGGGCCCTACACGCTTGAGGGCCTGGCCGATGACGCCTACCATCTGATGCAACATTTGGGCATCCAGCAGACCCATTGGTTGGGCCTGTCACTGGGCGGCATGATCGGTCAGACCTTCACGCTCAAGTACCCGCAAATGGTGAAAAGCCTGGGATTGGCCGCCACCACCAGTCGCGGCATGCCCGCAGCGCCCGCCATGTGGGCTGATCGGGCGCGCATCGCCCGCACGCAAGGCATGGCCTCGCTCTTGGAGCCCACCCTGGCTCGTTGGTACACCGCACCCAGTCGCGACGCCAAATTGCCCGTCATTGAGCGCATCACCCAAAGTATTCTGAACACGCCGCCCGAAGGCTACGCATCGTGTTGCGAAGCCATCTCCGGCCTTGACCTGACCGACCGTCTGGGCAGTATCCGGTGCCCGACGCTGGTGGTGGTGGGCACCGAGGACACGGGGACGCCACCCGAGATGTCCCGCATCATTCACGAACACATTCCAGGGTCCGTCATGCACCTCATCCCGAACGGGGCGCACCTGGTCAATACCGAGCAACCCGCAGCCTTCGATGCCGTCTTGAAGGAATTCCTGCTGCGGGTGAAGTGACCCTGAAGGACACCAGGCCAGCTCAAGGAGACCAACTCAGGCCGTCGGTTTCTTGGGCTCTTGGTGTCCCCCAAATTGCTTGCGCAGGGCCGACAAGGTCTTTTCGGCAAAGGTGTGGTCCTGACGCGAGCGAAAGCGCGCATACAAGGCTGCTGACAAGACCTCGGCAGGAACGGCCTCTTCAATCGCGGCCAGCAAGGTCCAGCGGCCCTCGCCCGAATCTTCGACATGCCCCGAATAGCTGCTGAGGTCGGGATCCTGCGCCAGGGCCATGGCGCTTAAATCCAGCAACCATGACGAGACCACGCTGCCGCGTCGCCACAACTCGGTAATGTCCGCCAGATCCAGGTTGTAGCGGCGCTCGGCAGGAATGAACGACTGGCCCGCACCTTTCAGAATATCAAAGCCTTCTGCAAAGGCCTGCATCATCCCGTACTCGATGCCGTTGTGAATCATCTTCACAAAGTGGCCCGACCCGGCAGGCCCCGTGTAGAGATACCCCTGATCCGCCGTGGAGGTACGACCCTCACGACCCGGCGTGGGCTCCAGCGACCCACGGCCCGGTGCAAGGTCGCGAAAAATGGGATCGAGGTGCTCAAATGCCGACGCGTCACCGCCAATCATGAGGCAATACCCACGCGCCAGGCCCCACACGCCACCGCTCGTTCCCACATCCAGGTAGCGCAGGCCCTGCTGCTGGAACGATTGCGCGCGGCGCACATCATCGACGTAGTGGGTGTTGCCACCGTCAATCAGAATGTCGCCCGCAGAGAGCAAACCGGCCAGTTCCTGCAAGGTGGTTTCGGTGCTGTCGCCGGCGGGTAGCATGACCCAGATGGCGCGTGGAGCGGCCAGTTGATGCACCAGGTCGTGTAAATCGCGGGCGGGTTTTGCGCCCTCAGCCGCGAGTGTCTGCACGGCCTCGGACTGCGCGTCAAACACCACACACGCATGCCCACGTGGCAGCAAACGTCGGACCAAGTTGGCGCCCATGCGACCCAAGCCCACCATGCCCAATTGCATAACCTCTCCTTGGATAATCAAGGGGAATTGTCGCACCGCCCGAGTTCAGCGCCGCTGGAAGTTGGGCGGACGACGCTCCGTCATGGCGCGCACACCCTCCTTGAAATCCTCGGTCTTGAACTGTTGGTATTGTTCGGCGCTTTCACGGACCACCGCTGCGCGCAATTGCTCGACCAATCCCTGTCGCAGGGTGGCGCGTACCGATTCCAGGGCGATTGGCGCTGACAAGGCAATGTCCTGAGCCCACTCGAGTGCCCGGGGCAGCACCTGATCCTGGCTCACCAGTTCGTCCACCAGGCCCATCTCCAGCGCCTGCCGACCATGGATGCGCTCGCCCTTGTAAAACAACCGCTGTGCAGCTTGCAGCCCCACCAGCCGGGGCAAGGTCACCGACAAACCAAAGCCCGGATGAAAGCCCAGGCGGGTGAAGTTGGCCGAAAAGCGGGCTTGCTCACACGCAATACGAAAGTCGCCAACCAGCGCCACGCCCAGCCCACCCCCGATGGCAGGGCCATGCACTGCTACCACTATGGGTTTGCGGCAAGCAAAAATGCGCAAGGCCTCATGGTAGATGGGGTTCATGGTGCCCCCGGCATCGCGACTCACCGTCTCATGGGGATCGTTGAAATTGGCCCCGGCGCAAAAGGACGAGCCTTGTGCGGCCAGGACGATGGCGCGACAGGCAGGGTCGGCATCGAGTTGCTCAAATGTATCGGCCAGCTGACAGATCAGGGCGTGGTCAAAGAAGTTGTGCGGCGGGCGGCACATGTCCACCTGGGTGACATGGCCGTGCGGGGTGATCTGCAAATCGGTCGAGGTGCTCATGAAAGCCTTGAAGGAGAAAATTTCACAAAGAGGTCAACAAAGGCCAGAGCTGATCGGCGCCTTGCTGGGTCACCAGGCGGCCCAGTCGGGTTTGCCACAGCGTTTCGTTGCCGAATTCATCGCGCCAGGCCCACAGGCGACGGGTCACGTGGTGCAGGGGATGTTCGCGGGTGAATCCCATCGCCCCATGCACCTGGTGGGCAATTTCGGTGCCCTTGCTGGCGGCCTCGCCCACGCGGGCTTTGGCCACCGCCGTGAGCAACGTGTGGGGGTCGTGCGCCGACGCACCCACCACGGCGTCCACCGCGGCACTGCTGGCGGCCACGTGACCGGCCAGCACCGCCAGCATGTGTTGCACAGCTTGGAACTTGCCAATGGGCCGACCAAACTGCACACGCTCGTTCGCGTAGTGAATCGAATGGTCGAGCGCACGTTGCAAGGCACCCGCCATCTGCACCGAACGCATCAGTGCCCCCTCCAGCAACAGGCGCTCGGCCGCGTCGTTCAACGGCGCCATGGCCATCACAGGGGCACGCTGCACTTCAATGTGAGTCCGGGGCTCGCCGGCGAGGTTGTGTCGAGTCGAGACGCTAACGTCAGCCCAGGCGGCACGCTCGAGCACGGCCACACATTCGCGGTCTTGGTGTCGCGCCACCACCACCCAATGCTCGGCATGGGAGAGCCAGGGCACGCGGTGCGCTTGACCTTGCAGCCACCGATGCTGGCCGTCACCCTGCACTTGCAAGTCATCCTGTGCATGACAGGCGGTGACCGTCAGCACGCCCGTCGGCACAGACAGTCCGGCGGCCAGCAACAGCCGCGTGGCCAGCAGGGACTCGGCCAGCGGCACTGGCAAGCCTTGGTAGGCGCTGCGGCGCAAAGCCACCATGGCGTCAGCAAATGGCAGCTCGGCGCCGCCTTGATCCGCGGGCACACAAGCCCGAGGAACACCCGCTTGCGCCAATGCCTCCCACAAGGCCGCTGGCCAAGCGCCTCGTTCCATGCCCAGGTAAAGCGCTTGATCGGTGAGGTCGGCACTGATGCGGTCAATCAGCGTTTCAAGTTCGGCGTGCATGTCGCTCATCGCAGCCCCAATCCCTTGGCAATCATGCCGCGCAAGATTTCTCGAGTGCCCCCTCGCAGGGTGAAACCGGGCGACTTGAGTGTGCCCATGCCCAACAAGGCCTGGTAATCCGAGGACTCATCATCCATGATGGGTTCGCCGGGCAAGAGATGGCGAAACACCTCGGGAATTTCACGCTCAAACGTCGTGCCCACGTCTTTCACCAACGCCGCTTCGAGGACCGGCTTTGCCCCTGCATCCAGCATGCCGGCCACCGAGGTGGACATGCAGCGCAGGGTGGCCAAGTGCGCCACCATGCGACCCACCTCGTTGAGCGCTCGCTCGCCGGGTTGGTCCCCCAGCTGCCGAATGGACTCGACGAACAGCTGGTAAGTGCTCAGAAAACGGTCCGGGCCAGAGCGCTCGAAGGCCAGCTCGCCAGTCACCATGTCCCAGCCGCTGCCCACCTGCCCCATCACCATGTCATCGGGGACAAAATACTCGTCAAACACCACTTCATTCCAGTCGTGAGCACCGAAGATGTTGTAGATGGGGCGCAAGGACACCCCCGGTTGCGAGAGATCCACAATGAACTGGGTCATCCCCGCGTGTCGATCCTCTTCTTTGGGGGCCGTACGGGCCAGGGCAATCAGGTAGTGACAATGGTGGGCATAACTGGTCCAGACCTTGGTGCCGGAAATCTTCCAGCCACCTTCACAGGCCACGGCGCGGGTGCGCACCGCCGCCAGGTCAGAGCCCGAATCGGGCTCACTCATCCCGATAGCGAAATAGCATTCACCCGCCGCAATGCGGGGCAGGATGGTTTGGCGTGCGCGCTCGCTGCCATGACGCAGGATTTGATGTCCACTTTGTCGATCCGCCACCCAGTGGGCCCCCACCGGCGCGCCTGCCGCCAGCATTTCTTCGGTCATCACATAGCGCTCCAGCGCCGAGCGCTCGTGGCCGCCATACTGCTTGGGCCATACCATGCCGATGAAGCCGGCTTGACCGCATTTGCGGCTGAAGGCAGTATTCGTGTTGGACCAGGTATTGCGGCTGGGCACGAAGGTTCCTGCGTCAATTTCGGCTTTGAGGAATTGCCGAATGTGTCGGCGCAGTGCCTCGGTTCCTGCAGGCAGCGTGACTGGCTTGAAGACAAAGGGGTGCATGGGTTGGACCATCGATCAAAGGCTGGTGATCATGGGCCAACTATAGAACCTGTCAAGCATGCCAGGGACAACCCTAGGTTGCACTTTCGATAAGCTAACGCCCATGAAACACCTATTTGGCCGCCAGGCCTTTGTCGAGTTGATGATCGACGAGGGCATCACCCATCTCTTTGGCAACCCCGGCACGACCGAACTGCCCATCATGCAGGCTTTACCCGATTACCCGGACCTGCGTTTTATCCTGGGTTTGCAGGAAGCGGTGGTGGTGGCCATGGCCGATGGCTTTGCCCGGGCTTCGCACCAACTCACAGCCGCCAACGTTCACGTGGCGCCGGGTCTGGGCAATGCCATGGGTGCGCTCTACAACGCCAAGTTTTCCGGCTCACCCCTCATCCTGACTGCCGGCCAGCAGGAGCAAGGGCATGGTTTGCTGGAACCCCTGCTGTACGACCCCCTGCCCGCCCTCGCTGCGCCGCTGGTGAAGTGGTCGGTGGAAGTCACGCAGTTGCAAGACCTGCCGCGCATCATGCGGCGCGCGGCCAAAGTGGCATGCACCTATCCGATGGGGCCGGTATTCATCAGCCTGCCGGGTGACATCCTCAATGCCGAGGGTGATCTGGACATGATGCAGTCGATGCGCATTGACCCGCGCGTGCGACCCAGTGACGAGGTGTTGGCGCAGTGGGCCCAGTTGCTGCTGAGCGCCAAGCGTCCCTGCATCATTGCGGGGCAGGAATTGGCCATTCACGACGCTTTTGGTCTGGCCAGCGAACTGGCGACCACCCTGGGGGCCGCGGTGTTTCAAGAGCCCGTGCCCTACAACGCCTCGTTCCCCACCGATCATCCCAGTTACCAGGGTATGCTCACACGATCACAAGAGAATGTGCGTGCCACGCTCGAACCCTATGACCTGATCCTCTGTCTGGGAGCCGACTTGCTGCGCATGTCGGTGTACAGCCCGGTGGAGCCCCTGCCCGCCCATGCGCGTGTGTTGCACCTGAGCGAGCGGCCCTGGGAACTTGGCAAGAACTACAACACCGAGGCCGCCATCGCCGCCAATGTGCGTGAGACCCTGCGTGCCTTGCTGCCGGTACTCCACACCCACGCCAAGGCGGACGATCGGGCTGCTGCGCAGCAGCGTAACCAGGCACTGGCTACCGACAACTGGACGCAGCGTTATCCACAACGGGTGGCGATCGCGCAATCCCAGGCTGCGCAGCGACCGCTGACAGCGCCCACCATGCTGTGGCATCTCACACGCGAATTGCCGCGCGAGGTCATCGTGGTGGAGGAAGCCTTGACGTCCACGCACGCCCTGCCGCATTATTTGCGGCGACAAGATCCCGACAGTTTCTTTGGACTGGCCAGTGGTGGTCTGGGCTTTGCCATCCCCGGGGCCGTGGGGATCAGCCTGGCCAAGCCGGGACGTCCCGTGCTGGCCGTGGTGGGCGACGGCAGCGCGATGTACAGCATCCAGGGTTTGTGGACGGCCGCCCACCTCAAACTGCCCATCACCTATGTCATCACCAACAACCGCAGCTACCGCATCATCAAGGAGCGCTTGGTGTCCATGCAGCAGTGCGACACCTTCATCGGGATGGACATGCGCGACCCAGCGATTGACTTCTGCCAATTGGCCGGATCGATGGGAATCGAGGCGCACCGCATCACCGAGGCCGACGACATCACGCCGGCACTGCAGCGCGCGCTGGCCAGCGGTCGCCCCCAGCTGATCGAGATCATGATGGCCGACGGCTTCGGCCAATGATCCGGACCTGATCAGGCCTGGATGGCTGCGTGCACCAGGTTGCTCACCTGATCAAGCCGCACCGAGTGCCAGGGGTCAGGGACGCGCGAGTTGGTGATGTAGGCAAACGACAGACCACTGTCCGGGTCCGCCCAGCAGTAGCTGGTGCCGACACCGCCATGGCCATACGCGCGCGGCGACGCCAGTGACCCCAAGCCACGCATGCCCACCGTGTGGCCGCGCACATGCGGGCCCAGACCCCGGTGCATGGCCATACCCATGAATTCGTCCACCCGCTCGTCGGTGTAATTGCGAATGGCATAGGCCAGGGTGCGGGGCGAGAGCAGTTGCACCCCATTGAGTCGCCCCCCCTGCAACATCATCTGGTAGAGCGCCACCATGCCGCGCGCGGTGCCATAGCCGCCACCGCCCGGTGCGCCGCACTGTTGCCAGGCCTCGCTGGTGCTCTCAAAGCGCATGGCATACGAGCCCACCGTGCTACCGGGTTGATAGAGAAAGGACATGCGGGACACTTCGCTGCTGGGCAATCCCACAAACAAATCGTTCTCCAGGCCCAGCGGACGAATGACCAGGTCGGTGATGGCCTGGCGGAAATCCTGCCCGGTGATGGCCTCGATCACCATGCCCAGCACCCAGTGTGCACTCAAGCCGTGGTAGTGCACCCGTGAGCCAGGCTCCCATTGGAGTTTGAAATCGCACACCCGCTCGCGCACCCGCGCATGATCCCCCGTTAGCTCGAGCGGCACGTCGGCATCCGGAAAGCCTCCCTGGTGGGTGATGACTTGAAACAAGGTGATGGCACCTTTGTCATGCTGGGCAAATTCGGGCAGATGGTCGGCCACCGTGTCGGTGAATCGCAAGCGACCTTGTTCATGCAGTTTCCACAAGGCGGTGGCGGTGATGACCTTGGTGTTGGAATACAGCAGCCACAAGGTGTCGTTTTGCGCGGCCATGGCTTGCGTATCGGCGGGGTCGCCGTGCCCCAAGCGGGCCTGACCGAAACTTTGGTTGAACACCAATCGGCCCTGGTGGGCCAACGCCAGTTGACAACCCGGGTAACGCTTCTCGGCTATGTGCTGTTCGATCAAGGCCAGCAAAGGGTCGAGCGCGCCAGGGCGCAAGGGAGCAGATTCGAGGGACGCAAGGGGAAGCGGGTAAGCCATGATGAAATCCTCATTCAGCAGCGGGGAGGGGTTGAGTTCATTATGGCGGATACGGTCTTTGCGCCAGGGTTATCACCAGTCGCACTGGAGATTGGTAGCATGTGGGTTCAGACCTTAGTTGCCAACGAAGGCATCGACAAGATGCTGCCGTTTGCGCACAATTCCCCCGAGGGACCTGATCCATGTTTCATGACCACGGAGACTGACTATCCATGAGCGCCTTCCAATTGCTGAGTGACCGCGTGCCTTACCAGGCTTTTCCCGACCGCCCCACTGTGAAGTTGCCCAACGGCAACCGCATGGTCGTTTGGGTCATTGTCAACATTGAGCACTGGTCGATCGAGCGGGCCATGCCCCGCACGGTGCTGCCTCCACCCATGGGGCAACCCTTGTTGCCTGATCTGGCCAATTGGTCGTGGCACGAATACGGCATGCGCGCCGGCTTCTGGCGGCTGTTTGAAGCACTTCGATCGCGCGGCATCACACCAACGCTGGCCACCAACGGGATTGTGTGCAAGTCGTACCCTCGCGTGGCACAAGCCGCTCTGGATGCGGGCTGGGAATTCATGGGACACGGCTACGTCCAAGGCCCCATGCACAAGGTGGAAGACCAGATGAGTGCTATCCGGGATACCGTAGAGACCATCAAACAGTTCACCGGCAAGGCACCCCGAGGCTGGGAAAGCCCTGGCCTCACCGAGACCGACGACACCCTGGATTACCTCAGCGCCAATGGCATTGAGTATGTGGCCGACTGGGTGATTGACGACCTGCCCGCCTGGATCCAGGCACACCCCAAGCCGGTGCTGTCCGTGCCCTACACCGTCGAACTCAACGACATCCCGCTCATGGCCATCCAGCACCACCGCAGCGACGAAATGTACGTGCGAGGTGTTCAACAACTGGATCGGTTGTGGAAAGAAAGTCTCACACAGCCACGCGTGATGGCTATCAGCGTGCACCCCTACATCACCGGCGTGCCCCACCGCATTGACGCGTTTGAGCGCCTGCTCGATGCCGTGCAAGCCAAAACCGAAGTGGCCGTCATGACCGGTGAAGAGGTCGCGGATTGGTACCGCGCTCAGGTACCCGCGCCCGCCAGCGTCTGACGCGTCAGACTTTGCCCAGCGCCTGCAGCACCCGCTGCGGCGTGAAGGGCTGCAGCGCGACCGAAGCACCCAAGACACCAATGGCGTCGTTGATGGCGTTCATGATGGCGCCTGGTGCACCCGCCGTCCCGGCCTCACCGGCGCCTTTGGCGCCCAGCTCCGATGTCTTGGTAGGCGTCTGCACGTGGCCCACCACGATATCGGGCATCTCGGCTGCCATGGGCACCAGGTAGTCGGCCATCGAGCCGTTGAGCAATTGGCCGTCGTCGCTGTAGAGGCATTCCTCAAACAGGGCACCGCCAATGCCTTGCACCACACCACCGCGAATTTGCTCGTCCACCAGCATGGGGTTGATGACGGTGCCGCAGTCTTCCACGCACCAGTGCTTGAGTAGCTTGACAAATCCGGTCTCGACATCGACCTCGACGTACGAGGCCTGGATACCGTTGGTGAAGGTGAAGCCGTATTCACGCGGCGTGAAATGGCGCGTGACCGTGAGCTCCGACTGGAAGTTCATGGGCAAGGTGTCGGGACGGAAATACCCCACGCGGCCAATTTCGTTCAAGGGCAGGCGCTCCTGGCCGGTCAGTCGGTCCACCACACCGTTGTTGCGCACATCGAGGGTGGATTTGTCCACTTGCAGGATCGCCGCAGCCACATCCAGGATGTTGGAGCGCAAGGCCTTGCCGGCCTGCAACACGGCCTCGCCCCCAATACCGGCGCCACGCGACGCCCAGGTACCCCCACCGTAGGGTGTGACAGCGGTGTCGCCCGTGATGACGCGCACACGATCAACCCCGACACCCACGGCGCTGGCCGCCACTTGGGCAAATACCGCTTCGGTACCCTGCCCTTGCTCGGTCACGCTGACCAACACGTGTACCATGCCGCCCGGGTCGAGACGCACGGTGGCACCGTCCTGGGCCGAGATGCGCGCGCCGCCCACGCCATAAAACGCAGGAGACGGGTTGGTCACCTCGATCATGGCAGCAAGACCAATGCCGCGGTACACACCACGTTGGCGACACTCGGCTTGGTCACGACGCAAGCCGTCGTAGTCCATGAGCTTCAACAACTGATCCAGGCACTGGTGGTGCGACAGCTTCTCGAACTTGATGCCCGAGGGGAAGGTATAGGGATAGGCGTCGTCGGCAATCAGGTTGCGACGGCGGAATTCGGCTGCATCCATGCCAATGGCACGGGCACCTTCATCCACAATGCCTTCGGTGATGGCCACCGCAATCGGATGTCCCACTGCACGGTACTGGCAGGTGACGTTTTTGTTGGTGAACACCACGTCGAGTCGAGCCCGGTAATGCTTGTGCTTGTAAGGCCCCCCGGTGAGGTTGACCACCTGATTACCTTCAATGCCACTGGTGCGGGGATACACCGAATACGGACCGATACCGGTGAGGTCACGCAAGTCAAAACCAACGATCTCGCCCGTGCGGTTGCACGCCATACGCACCGTCACCGTGTGCTCGCGCGCATGGATGTCGGTCAAGAAGGATTCGAGGCGATCGGCCAAAAACTTGACCGGACGACGCAACATGACCGACAGTGCTGCAGTGGCCATTTCGTCGGCATACACGTGAACCTTGATGCCAAATGAGCCGCCCACATCCTTGCACACCACACGCACATTCGATTCCGGAATGTTCAGATGCCGCGAGAAGATGTCCTGCATCATGTGAGGCGCTTGCGTGCCGTGGTACACCACCAACGTGTGATCCGCTGGGTTGTAATCGGCCAGCAGGCCACGCGGCTCGTTCGTCACTCCGGTGTGTCGGCTGAAGTCGTAGGTTTTTTCCACCACCACATCCGCCTTGGCAAAGGCTTCCTCGAAACCCTCGGTGACCATCTCGCGGGAAAAACAAATGTTGTCACCCAACTCGGGGTGGATGACCTGGCGATTGGAGAGCGAGTCGCGCATGTCGGTGACGGCAGGCAGCACCTCCCATTCAACCACCACATGGTCCAGCGCGTCCTCGGCCTGACGCCGAGTTTGCGCGACGATGGCCGCAACCGCCTCGCCCTGCCAACACACACGGTCGATGGCCACGGCGTGCTGCGGTGCGGACTTGAGACCTTTCAAGTGCGTGAGCACGCCCACCCAGGGAGTACAAAACTCGGCAATGGCACGTCCATCCACAGCGGCAATGACACCGGGTTGTTGGCGCGCAGCGGTCAGGTCGAGGTGCTTGATGCGAGCATGCGCATGGGGGCTGCGAAAGAACACCACGTGCGCCAAGCGCGGCACACGGATGTCATCCAGGTACATGCCGCGGCCCTGCAACAATTTGCGGGCGCCTGTGCGTGGGGTGCTCTGACCGATAGGATTGGTGCTCTGAGCGATCTGGTCGCTCACCGGCAGTTCGTTGCGTGCATTCATGACGTGGCTCCTTGGGGCGGCATGACACGTTGTTCCAGGAGCACCGATTCGATGGCATCGACAATGGCCTGGTAACCGGTGCAACGGCAATAGTTGCCCGAGATGAGGTCTCGTATTTCTTCGCGGCTGGCTTGAGGATGATGACGCACGATGTCGAGTGCTGTGATCAACATGCCCGATGAACAGAACCCACACTGGAAGGCGTTGTGCTGCAAAAAGGCTTGTTGCAAGCGGGCCAGGTCGCCCCGCTCGGACAAGCCTTCAATCGTGTCCACGCTGCGTCCTTGCATTTGCACGGCCAGCGTCAGACAACCGCGCACCACCTGCCCGTCCACCATGACCTGGCAGGCACCGCAGACGCCGTGCTCGCAGCCCAGGTGCGAGCCGGTGAGATCATGACAATCGCGAAGGAAGTCAACCAGGTGCTGGCGGGCAGCAATGTCTTGTTCGACCTTCACGCCATTGAGCGTGAACGTGGTCTTGACGGTGAATTCACTCATGGTGCAGTTCTCCAAGCAGCCAAGGCGCGCCCGAGCAAGACTCGAGCACAATGCAATTTGGTCGCGGCATTGGCCTGCAAATCACCTGCGGGATGCAGGTCCTGATCAAGGGCTTGCTGCGCTTGACGGACGGTGCTGTCGTCGAGCTGGCGGCCCTCCAAGGCCGCCATGGCCTGGCGTGCCAGCACGGGGCCATCACCGACTGCCAGGAAGCTCAGTCGCACCCCCGAACAGGCGCCGGCTTGGACTTGGGCTGCCGCTGCCAGCCCCACCATGCCGTAGTCGCCGCGGCGGCGTGACAGTTCGTCGAAATGGAAGCGCTGATGCGCTTGTGCGACCGGTAGTTCGATGGCGGTGAGCAATTCGCCGGGTTGCAGAGCCGTTTGGTACAACCCCACAAAGTAGTCGTCCACCGGGATGCGTCGCTCTCCACCAGGCCCTTGCGCAATCAAGGTGCCTTCAAGCGCTTGCACCACGGTGGGGTATTCAGCGGCCGGATCCGCCAACGCCAAGCTGCCCCCGATGGTGCCCACATGGCGAATGGCCAGGTGTGCCACATGCGGCACGGCCTGTGCCAGCAAGGGCACCGCCGCCTGGATGACCGGCGATGTCAGGATCTGGTGGTGGGTACATAAGGCCCCGAGTCGAACCACTGAACCCACTTGCTGGATGTCTGACAAGCCGGCAATGGCACGGATATCAATCAGTGCCGGCGGGTTGGCCAGACGCAGGTTCATCATGGCCAACAGACTTTGTCCCCCCGCCAGCCACTGGGCCTGCCCGTCATAGCGCGCCATGCAGGCAAACGCCTCGTCCAGGGTCGTGGCTCGGTGGTATTCAAATGCAGCAGATTTCATTGCTGACACCTTCCTCAAACGGGCATCGCAAAGCCCGTAACAATCAACGCTGGATCAGGACGTGCAGGTCAGGCCGCCACGCCCAGGTAGAAACTCTTGACCAATTCGTTGTTCTTGACCGTGTCCACATCGCCTTGGAACACGATCTCACCGTGCACGATGATGTAGCCGTGGTCAGCAATGCGGATGGCCTGGTTGAAGTTTTGCTCGGCCATCAGCACCGTGAGTTGGTACTTCTCTTTGAGTTCGCGGATTTTCGTGATGGTGTGTGATACCAGCAAGGGTGACAGGCCGACCGAGGGCTCATCGACCAACAAGACCTTGGGCGAGGACATCAAAGCGCGCGCAATGGCCAGCATTTGCTGCTGCCCCCCCGACATGGAGCCCGCGAGTTGCTTTTGACGCTCCAGCAGCAAGGGAAACGCTTCGTAGCAAAACTCCAGGTTGCTGGCAATCTGAGGACGAGCCGTTTGCCGAAATGCGCCCAACAGCAGGTTTTCTTCCACAGTGAGCTTGGGAAACAGTCGACGCCCCTCGGGCACCAGCGCCACGCCCAGGTTGACGATGTCTTCGGTGGACATCTGGGTCAGGTCGTGACGCTGCCCATCGATCTCGAGGTGGATGCTGCCTTGGTCCGGCTTGACCATGCCCATGATGCATTTCATCAGGGTGCTCTTGCCGTTGCCGTTGGTGCCCAACAGCGCCACGGTCTGACCCTGGTTCAGGTCCAGGGATACGCCCATCAAGGCCCGGACGGCGCCGTAGCCTGCGTGCAGATCACGAATTTCAAGCTTCATCGCCAAGGTATGCTCTCTGTACGTCCGGGTTTTTGAAAATGCTTTCAGGCGTGCCTTCGCAGATGATCTTGCCGGCATCCAGGCACACCACACGCTGTGAAAACTTCATGACGGCCTGCATGATGTGTTCGATCATGATGATGGTGATGCCCATGGCATTCAGATCAAACAGGATCTGCAACACCTCGTCAATCTCGGCGCCGGCCAGTCCGGCCATGGCTTCGTCAGAAATGAGCAACTGGGGTTTGGCCGCCATGGCCCGTGCCAGCTCCATCTTGCGCAACTCCACTTGAGACAACTGCTTGGAGGACACTTCAGCTTTGGCGGCAAGCCCCATGCGCTCGAGAATATTCATCGCTTCGCGACGCTCGTTGGGGCCATCAGCGCCACCGACATAGGCAAATGGCACCAGGAGGTTTTCCAGCACGGTCATGCTGCCAAACGGGCGCGGAATCTGGAAACTGCGCGCAATGCCCAGCTTGGTTCGTTGGTAGGCCGGCAGGGTATGAATGTGGCGACCATCAAACCGAATATCGCCGCTGTCGTTGATCAGGGCCCCCGAGATGCAGTTGATCATGGTGGTCTTGCCCGAGCCGTTGGGCCCAATCAGGCCCAGGCGTTCACCGCGCTGCACATGCAAGTTGACCGCATTGAGGGCCGTGAAGCCGCCAAAGTGCTTGCTGACGTTGTTTACTTCGAGGATTGCTTCCATTTTTTCACCAGTCCGAGCACACCATCAGGCGCAGCCACGACAAAGAACACCAGCAGCAACCCGACCACCAGCACGTTGAGTTCATTCGACACCGTGACGGTAACGATTTGCTGCAAGGTTCCCAAGAGCAGAGCGCCAATCACCGGGCCCATCCAGTGAGACGTGCCCCCAATGATGGGCATGGCCAAGGCAGAGATGGAGTAACTGAGGTTGAAGGTGGCCGTCGGCTCGATGTAACTCAAGTACATCGGCATGGGCGCGCCCGCCACACCCATCAAGGCGCCCGAGACCACGCAGGCGATCAGCTTGATGCGCAGGGTGGGCACGCCGGAACACTCAGCGGCCTCTTCGGAATCACGCACGGCCCGAAGACCACGCCCCAAAAAGGAGTTCTGGATGTAACGCGCGATGATCACCGACCCAATCGCCAGTACCGCCATCACAAAGAACAGCATGCGGGTGTAGGAGTCGAAGAAGGCCAAATCCGCAGGACGGGTCAACTGCAAACCCGTAGCACCGCCGACATAGCGCCAGTTCATCACCACGGTCTCCAGAATGAAGACCACAGCCACGGTGGCGATAGAAAAGAAAATACCCCGCAACTTGAGCGTGAGCAGTCCCACCGCCAGGCCCAACACACCCGCCAGGATGCCGCCCCCCAGGATTTGCACCAGGATGGGCGCCTGCATGGACTTGAACAGCACCACGGCGGTGTAGCCTCCGACCGCCACGAAGGCTGGTACCCCGAAGTTGACGTAACCGGCGTAACCGCCCAGGATGTTCCAGGCCGTGGCCAGCACCACGAACTGCAAAATGACGAAGCCGGCAAAGAAGACGTATTCGTTGATACCTGAGAGGCTCAGCCCGAGAGAGCCCAACACGAGGGCAAGACAAATGATCCAGAATTTCATGCTTGGCTTACCTTCCGAACAGGCCTTGCGGACGCAGGCCCAGCATCACGAGCAACAAGCCGAAAGACACGGCCGGCGCCCAGGACGCACCCAAGGTCATGAGCACCACCGACTCGACCACGCCCAGGATGAGCCCAGCCACCAGCGTGCCGCTCATGCTGCCCAGACCGGCCAGCACCACCACGCAGAAAGTTCGACCGATGTAGATGCGGTCCATGGCCGGTTCAACCGGCCCCACAATAATGAGCAAAGCACCTGCCAGGGCATTGACCGCGGTGGCGATGCCAAATGCCAATTGCTTGATCTTGACCGGGTTAGCTCCCATGAGTCTCAGGGCCGATTCGTCCTGACCCACGGCCTTGATTGCACGTCCGTTGAAGGTTTTGGAGAAGTAAATCGTCAGCACCAGGGTGAGCAGCAACGCCACGGCAAACGCCATCAACATGCGGTAGGGGAAACGGTAATCACCAATCTCCAGGCTGCTGCCGATGTAACCCGCACGCACGGTACGCTGATCCACACCAAAAACCAGGATCAGTGCGACTTCGATGATGAAGGCGATACCAAAAAAGAAACCCAGGCCGCGAACACCGGCGTCACTGCCGCGCTTTTCGAAGGTTTCGTAATAAAAGCGGTACAAGCCCATGCCGAGCAAGAAGAAGATAGGCATGAGCAAAAGACCCGATAGCAACGGGTCAATGCCCAAAGAGCTGATCAGGTAGGTGGCGTAGGAGCCCATGACCAGCAAGGCCGGATGCGCCACATAGGGCACATCCAGCAAACCGAAGGCAACCGACAACCCCAAGCTCACCGCTGCATAAAAGCAACCCAGAAGCACCCCAAACAGGGCTGCCTCGAACAAAAGTTCAAGTGAAAACATGAAAGTGCAATCCAGGCGGGGCGGCCGAGGCCGCCCGCTTCAAGTCAATCGAGAGGTTCAGGTGGCTTTGCGAGCCTTGTCGAACGGGAAGATGAAGTCGCCCTGTTTGTCGATATCCGGCCACAGCACCACCTGCTTGCCCGTGTTCTTGAACTGGTCGACGTTGTTGTCCTGGATGTTGCGGAATTGAGCCTGCACCATACGCGGCTTGGCACGCTCGCCGAATTTGTCGAAACCAATGGGGCCAACGATGGTCTGGAACTCGGTCTTACGCATGTACTCGGCCAGTTTCTTGTGGTCGAAGCTCTTGGTGGCGTTGACCGCCTGCTCGATCATCTGACCGGTGGCATAGTTGAACGGGGGCAAGTAATAGCCCAGCGGATCCACTTTGGCGGCCGCCGCGCGAACGCTGTAACGCTTGAAGAAGTCGTCGATGCCGGGGAACTTCATGCCAGGCACGTAGGAGTTGAAGTTCACCACGCCGTTCAGGAGACTGCCCAGACTTTGCATGATGGGCGTGAATTGCAAACCGACCATGCCGCCACCGAAGATCTGCACCTGCGAACCCAAGCCGATCTCGTTGACCGAACGCATGACGGCCACCGCCTCGTTGGGGTAGCAGGCCACGAACACAGCCTCGGGACGGGCAGCGCGCACAGCTCGGATGATGGACGAGAAGTCGGTGTTGTTGGGCGGGTAGTTTTGGTCGTAGACAACGTTCCAGCCGGTTTTTTTGACGATTTCGCGAGCGCCATTGGCCAGGTTTTGAGAGAACTCAGCATCAGCCGCAAAGATGGCGATGGACTTGGCTCCCGCCATCTTGCCCAACTCGAGGAAGCCCTCGGACCAGCCGCGGGCGTCGTTCCAGGGCGCATTGTTGAACCACATGTCGTGCTGGACCTTGGCGTTCACCTGGAAAGAGAAGTTGCCCATCAGCATGAGGCCACGCTCCTTGACCAGCGGCATGATGGGCGCGGTGGGGTTGGTGCCGTACGGGGCGATCAGGAGTTCTGCCTTGTCGACATCCAGCAACTTGGTGTAGATGCCCGGGGTGTTGGCGCCGTTGCTCTGATCATCGTAGGCAATCAGCTCCACCTTGCGTCCCAGCAGGCCACCTTTGGCGTTGACGTCATCGACCCACATGCGAAGGGCCAGCAACGCCGCCTGACCTCCGGCGCCGAGTGCGCCGGTTTGCGGCATGCTCATACCAATCTTGAGCGGGGCCCCTTGGGCCAGGGCTGTTGAGGGCACATTGGCAGAGAAAATGGCAACGCCAGCAGCGCCCAACATTTGACGACGTGTTTTATTCATGGTGATCTCCTGTGAAGGTGGTCCGACTCGGATCGAGTGTCCAGACCATAACCGGTTTTGTTCAAGACGATATTAGGACAAATACGTTGCCATCAAAGCAACAATCCCCCCTGAGGTTGTAGGCCCAATGCACTTTGTCCATAGGCTGCCGCGTGGACATCCCAGGTCAGCGCGATGTGCGATGAGGCTGCATGGATATCACGAAATTGCCTCTGAAGTGGCAAGTCCATCTTGAGGCCTCCCGCGCCTGCCGCAGGCATCAGGGCATCGATGGCGCGCACGGCCAGGCCTGTCGCAAAAGCGACGTTTCGCTTCCAGCGCAGTTTGGTCTCCATGCTCGGAAATTCGCCAGCCATCACATTGGCTTCCAGCGTTTGCCAGTCGCGCCGGATCACGGTTTCGGCAAACTCCACACAGGATGCCGCCTCGGCGATGCGTGCCTGCACCGACGACAACTCAGCCACGCGGGTGCCGGTGTAGGTACCTGCGCGAGCGCGCATGGAGCTGGTGAACTGCTCCACCGCCGCCTTGGCCGTGGCCACTGGGACGCTCGACAAAATGTAGGCAAAGGCCGCAAACGTTGGCATGGAGAACAGGGGGTTTTTGTACAACTGGGCGCCAGGCAGGTTCTGTCCTGCCGCAAAGATTTCAGCCGACACCGATCGGTGTGCAGGCACAAAGGCGTCCTGGACCTGAACGTCGTGGCTGCCCGTGGCTGTCAGTCCATAGGCGTTCCAATTGTCCTGGCTCTTGAAGTCCGACTGCGGCACGAGGAAGAAACGCCGTTCGGGGGCGCCGCCTGCGCGTTCAGTCATGGCGCCCACCAGCATCCAGGTGGAGGCATCAACGCCACTGCCGAAAGGCCACAAACCGCTCAGTCGGTAGCCCCCGTCCACTGGAGTGGCTTTGCCGCAGGGGAACGCCAGACCAGTGGCAGCGAGCGCATTCGGATCGTCACCCCAGATATCTTCCTGGGCCTGCAATTCAAACTGCCCCAGGTTCCAGGCGTGCGAGGCCAGATTGGAGTAGACCCAGGCGGTGGAGGAGCAACCGCGTGACAGTTCGAACACCACGTTCATCAGGTCGTCCAACCCCAGTTCCGAACCGCCGAAACGTGCAGGTTGCATCAGGCGCATGAGACCACTGCTGTGCAATTCGGCGATGGTGTCCGGATGAACATGCCGCAGGCGCTCGGACTCGGCAGCCCGGGCCAACAAACGCGGCACCATGTCGGCGGCAGCCTGGCGAGCTTTTGCCGATGTCAGCACGGGCGACGGGCTGATCGCGGATCGGCGTGGTGCAAGCTGGTGAATCGTCATCTCGTCGCTCCTGTGAATGAATCCTAAAAGTCTAACCTGTGGGCACGCCTTGCACAATCATGACAACCCTGTTGAAGGGTTAATAGGTCGGCCATGGCCACCGGGAGGTCACCTTGGTGACGGGCTGGCGGGGACGAGACGTCCTCTGTATCTGTAAAACCGAGGGATCCCCTATCATGACTCAGACCGCCACCCACGGAGAACCCTGATGAGTGCATCGCCTCGCTGGAAACAACGCCCACCCGGTTCCACCTGGAGTGACTTTGGCCCTGATGACCAGGCCGGCCGGATGAATCTGTTGACGCCGGACAAGGTGTTGCAAGCCGTGGCTGAGGTACGCACCGGACAGACTTTCAACCTGAGCCTGCCTCTGGACTTTCCCGGCGGTAACGTGCTCAACCCCAGGCGAATGCCGCCCGTGTTGCGCCCCACGGCTCGCGAAGGCACGCCCATGCTCAACTACCAGTTGCGCTCCCACGACCCCAGTTGCACCGACGTGCTGTGCGACGACCTCGTGATCATGCACTTGCAGTACAGCTCACAATGGGACAGTCTGGCGCACGTGGGCAGTTTGTTCGACGCCGATGGGGATGGCATTCCCGAGCCCGTCTACTACAACGGTTTCCGTGCCGGGCAGGATGTGATCGGCCCGTCGCACCCCGGGGGCGCTGGTATTTTCGATTTTCCCGGCATTCCCCGCACCTCCACCACGCAAGTCAAGAAACTCGGCATTGAAAACATGTCCGAGCGCTGTGTGCAGGGGCGTGGCGTGATGATCGATCTGCATGCGCACGTGGGCCGCAATAGAGTGAACATCGATTACGACCACCTGATGGACATCCTGCGTCAAGACAACGTGACAGTCGAAAGTGGCGACATGGTATGTCTGCACACTGGCTTTGCCGACATGTTGCTGGAAATGAACCGCGAGCCCGATGGAGCGCTGCTCTCACGCAGCTGCGCGGTGCTGGAAGGCCGAGACACCAAGCTGCTGCAATGGATCACGGATACCGGCCTGGTGGCGCTGATTGCCGACAACTATGCAGTGGAAGCACACCCGCCCACGGCGCAGGAGGGCCCCTGCGCTTTCCTGCCCTTGCACCAGCATTGCTTGTTCAAACTGGGCGTTCACCTGGGCGAAATCTGGCATCTATCACCCCTGGCCCACTGGTTGCGCGAGCACCAGAGATCTCGCTTTTTGTTGACTGCACCGCCGCTGCGACTGCCCGGCGCGGTGGGTTCACCCGCCACGCCCATTGCCACCGTCTAAGAACCGGTCAGTGCTCGGGTAGCGCAGTTGAAGGCCACTGTTCAGACGTGACCGTTTGATCTTCGATCAGGCGGGCACCGCCTCGGGGGCCTGGATGCCCATGCTGTCTAGCGCGTGCGCCAGATGCTGCACACTGCGCGTCACGTTGTGCAGCTTCTCCAGGCCGAACAAGCCAATGCGGAAAGTCATGAAATCGGCGGGTTCGTCGCACTGCAGGGGCACCCCCGCAGCCGTTTGCAGACCCAGCGCCAGAAATTTCTTGCTGTTGTGGATGTCGGTATCGGTGGTGTAACTCACCACCACGCCGGGTGCTTTGAAGCCTTCGGCTGCCACGCTCTTGAAGCCACGCGACTCGAGCAAGGCACGCACCTGCCGACCAATCTCGAACTGCTCCTGCCGTACCTTGTCAAACCCATAGGCGCGGGTTTCCATCATCACGTCACGCAAACGGGTCAAGGCATCGGTGGGCATGGTGGTGTGATAGGCGTGACCACCCTTTTCATAGGTTTCCATGATGTTGAGCCACTTTTTCAGGTCGCAGGCAAAACTCGTGCTTTGCGTGGACTCGATGGCCGTGCGCGCCCGCTCGCTCAGCATGACCATGGCGCAACAGGGCGAACCGCTCCAGCCCTTTTGTGGCGCGCTGATGAGAACATCGACACCGGTGGCCACCATGTCAACCCAGGCTGCGCCCGAGGCGATGCAATCCAGCACCATCAGTCCGCCGACCTCATGCACGGCGTCAGAGACTGCACGCAGGTAGTCGTCGGGCAAGATCATGCCGGCAGCGGTTTCCACATGAGGCGCAAACACCACGTCGGGTTTGTGTTGTCGAATGGCTTGCACCACCTCGCCCACCGGACACGGCGCCCAGGCGGCTTGTGCATGGGTACCCTCGCGACGGGCCTTCATCACCATGCTTTCGGCGGGGATGTTCCCCATCTCGAAAATCTGGGTCCAGCGGTAACTGAACCAACCATTGCGAATCACCATCGCCCGTCGACCCGTGACAAATTGTCGCGCGACCGACTCCATCCCGAAGGTGCCACTGCCAGGCACCAGGACTGCGGCATGCGCGTGGTACACCTCTTTGAGAATGCCAGAGATGTCCTTCATCACGCCTTGAAAACGCTGGGACATGTGGTTGAGCGCCCGGTCGGTGTACACCACCGAAAACTCCAGCAGGCCATCCGGGTCGATATGAGGAACGAGTCCAGCCATGTCTTTTCTCCTGTTGCGCACGCATGACACAGGCCCGGCCGACGTGGCCTAGGCGGGTCAATGATGATATAGGTCTTCACCGCTGGCCGCAAACCAGCCCTGAATCCCCCTCCATGGCGGCTTTGTCAGTCTTGCGCGAATGGCGGGTGCAGCTCAGTCGGCCTTGAGGTTGGCTTTGCGCGCTGCTTCGGCCCATTTGACCACCTCGGCATTGACAAATTCGCCCCACTCGCGGGCGCCACGCATATCGGCCACCATGCCCCGGTCCATGATCATGTCTCGCATTTTGGGATCGCTCAGAATCTTGCGCGTGTCCTCGCTGATCTTGTCGATCACCGCTTGAGGCGTGCCCTTGGGGGCTACCAAACCGGCCCAGCCCACGCCTTCAAAGCCCGGGAACGTCTCGGCCACGGTGGGCAGGTCGGGCATCTGGGGCACCCGTTGCAAGGTGGAAATGGCCAGGGGCCGGATCTTGCCGGACTTGATGTGCGGCATGGTGGCTGCCAGGCTGTCCACCAGGAGGGACACCTGACCGCCCAGCAAATCGGTCACCGCGGCGGCACTGCCCTTGTAGGTCACCCCCACCAGGTCGACCTTGGCGTAGGACTTGAACAACTCTCCGGTGAGGTGCTGCGTGTTGTTCACGCCGCCATAACCGATGTTGTATTTGCCCGGTTCCTTGCGCGCGGCATCGACCAGGTCTTTCAGACTCTGGAAAGGGGAAGTGGCGCTGGCCACGATCACCATGGGGATGACACCCCCGCCGTGGATCATGGCGAAATCGCGTTGTGTATCGTAGGTCAGCTTGGAATAGACCGCCGGGTTGACCGCCAGCGTGCCACTGGTGCCGAAGGTGAGCGTATAGCCATCCGGCAAGGCTTCCTTGCCGGCCATCATGCCTGGTACACCCGGACGGTTTTCCACCACCACCTGGTGGCCCCAGGATCGGCTCAAGCCCTCGGCCAGCATCCGCGCCACCATGTCCGTGGCCTGTCCCGCCGGGAAGGGGACGATCATGCGAACGGGCTTGTTGGGGAATGCCGTCTGTGCAGCAGCCGTCAGGGTGCTGCAGGTGAGCAGTGCCGCCAGGCACCCGGAAAACACGGTACGAAAACGCATGATCGACTCCTTGAATGGTTGTTGTGCAGGGGCGCTGAACGCGCCGAAACAGGAAAGGGTCAGTAGAACGACTGGTCCTCCAGCGACAAGAGCGGAAAGGCACTCAGTGTATGCGGCGAATCAATGGCCGGCGCAGCGGTGATGTAGGAGCGATCCAGCTCAGACCAGTTGTTCACACCCAACAGGCCCATGCAGGTCACCACTTCGTGTTCCAGAATTTCTAACATGCGCACCACGCCTGCTTCCCCACCGGCGGCTAAGGCGAGGCATTGCATGCGCCCCAACCCGACCATGTCGGCACCCGCAGCCAGGGCCTTGACGACATCCGAGCCGCGGTTGATGCCGCCATCGACGATGATCGGAATGCGCTTCTTGACCACGTCCACAATCTCTGGCAACACCGCCATCGAGCCCAGGCAATGGTCGAGTTGGCGTCCTCCGTGGTTGGACACATAAATCATGTCCATGCCGTGGTCCAGCGCCAGCTGGGCATCGGCAGCCGTGTCCACGCCTTTGAGCGCCATGGGGATCGAGTACTTGGCACGGATGCGCTCGATGTCCTTCCAGCTGAAGTACACCTGCATCTCACGACCTGGCACCACATTGCGCCGAATGTTGCGCTTGGCCTGATCGCGTTCGCGGCGACTGTACACCGCAGAGTCCACGGTGAAGCAAAACGCTGAATAGCCTGCAGCGATACAGCGTTCGATCCGATCGTCAATCCAGCCGGCATCACCATGCACATACAACTGGTAGGTGCGCAGCGCATCCGGGGCCGCCTGCGCCAGCCCCTCAATACCCGGCTGGCAGACCGAACTCAGCATATGAGCCACCCCAAAGCTGTGCGCTGCGCGGGCCGACGCAGCAGCGCCCTCGGGGCTGAACAACTCCAGGCTTCCCACTGGCGCCAACACCACCGGCAGACGCAATCGGCGACCGAGGAAATCGGTCCCGGGGTCGATACGACTCACATCGCGCAGGATGCGCGGACGAAACCCCAACGAATCCAAAGCCAGCCGGTTGCGTTTGACGCCCACCTCGGTTTCGGTTCCGCCGATGATGTAATCCCAGTCATCATGGCTGAGGCGTTGGCGGGCGCGCTTGACGATTTCATGCAGGGTCAAATATTCGGGCAAATCGCGCGTCGCGTCTGAAACGGGCGCGAGGGTGGTGGGAGCACGGAACATGGAGCAAAGCCTGGTTATCAACAGTCGAGCCCACTGTAGGGAGGCCCCCTGCCCTTGTCAATTCAGAGCTTCACGCTGCGGTGTGCATATCGTCCACCCCGCGACAGGGGCTGTTTGTCAGCCATGCAAGCGCGCTAGACTCATACGCTTGCCTCAACGCACCGAGAAGCTTCATGAACACCTCCGCCATCGCCCAGGAACTGGCTCCCCAAGGCAGCTTGCGTGCCGCTGTCAACCTGCTCAATTTTTTGCTCGTCAGCAGCCGGGGGCCTGCCGGCGAGCCCCAAGGCGTGGGGCCGGACATGGCACGCGCCATTGCAGATCGGCTCGGCGTGGGCTTGCAACTGGTTCCCTATGAGACGCCTGGCGAGCTCGCTGATGCCGCCGCGGACCATGTGTGGGATATCGGCCTGATCGGCGCTGAGCCCGCGCGCGCAGAGCGCATCACGTTCACCAGCGCCTACGTTGAAATTGAAGCCACCTACCTGGTGCCCCCCGGCTCAGCCATCCAGTCACTGGAACAAGTGGATCGGCCCGGCGTGCGCATCGCAGTGGCAGCGCGCAGTGCCTACGACTTGTGGCTCAAGCGTCACATCCAGCACGCCACCCTGGTGCACGCCGAGGGTTTTGATGCCACCTTTGAGATGTTCCAGCGAGACGGCCTGGAGGCCATGGCCTGCCTTCGGCCTCGCTTGCTGACCGATGCCGAGAAGCTGCCTGGCTCACGCATACTACCCGGCCAGTTCACCACCGTGCAGCAATCGATTGGCACGCACAAGCGCAACACACAAGCCGCCGCTTTCTTGCAACAGTTTGTGAATGAGGCCATCGACTCGGGTCTGGTCGCTCGCCTGATTGAGCAACACGGCATACGGGGCCTGTCGGTGGCGCCTCGCGTCAAGTGAGCATGCCGTAGCCTAACACCAGCAAGGTGCCCGTCAACAAAGCTGGTACCAACCGTCGTTCGGGGCGCGACATCATCACGGCCACACTGAGCGCACACACGCCGATGCGAACCCACAGCGGCACCGTGGCCAAGGGGCCTTGCGGCAACACCACCAGCCGCACCGACAGCGACGCCACCATGGCGTAAGTGACGGCCGAGAGCCACCGAAAAACTTCACTCTCCGGGTTGAGGCGACCCGCCATCAATACGCCGACCGCACGACACAGGTAGGTGCCGACGCTGGCACCCACCAAAGCCAGCCACGGGGCATGTCCCTGCCAATCCATCAACCCACCCCCGATGCGATCTGGGGCTTGCGCAACCAACGACGGTCCACCCAATAGCCCAGGCTGCCCGCCACCAACCCCGTCACCAGGAGGCTGCTGTCAGCATCGAACCAATAAGTCAACGGTCCCAGTACGCACCCCATCACAATGGCCAGTCGGTTGGCCCAGGGCCTGACCTCGGTGAAGGTGAGCAGAAAAAACAAGGGATTGATCAGCACCATGGCCAAGGTGACCGCCGGGTGCACACTGCCCGCCAGCCAATACCCCAGCAAGGTACCCGGCAGGGTGACGAGTCCGCAGACCAAGGCCAGCCCCAGAAAAAATGGCGCGCGGCGTTCTCGTGGAATGGCGTGAAAGTCACGCATGGACAGCGCCCAGGCGGTCATGGCCAGCAGATGCACCGCGGCATACAGCCAGGGCTGGCGATCGCGGTCATCCAATTGTGAAAACAACGTCACCACCATCACCACAAATCGACTCGAGGTCAGCGTCACCGCCAGGGTGATGGCCAGCCAGGGCGCCCCATGCGAGAGCATTTCGATCATCACGATCTGCCCCGGCAAGGCGAGAACCGTCAAGCTACTGGTGGCCAGCAACCACGGGTCCATCTGGCTGGCATACCCCAAGGCACCAAACCCCACCATGCCGGAGAACAACACGGCGGCTGGCGCACCCACGGCGGTTCGCATTCCCTCACGAAATGCGCTGCGTCGAGAGGCGAGTTCGGCAGGACTGAAGGGCATGGTCAGTTCAGTCGCATGCCATCACATCGGCCAGATCATGCCGTACGCGACTTGAAGCAAGTCATGCCATCGCGTTTCGTTTCACTCGGGCTTCACACCGGCGGCCTGTAACAACGACCCCAAAGTGTCCATTTCGTTTTTCAAGTGGGCACGCAGGACCTCAGGCCTGGCTTTTTCGGGAGGGACGGGCACGGTGGCCAGCGCAGCCAGACGTGCCTTGACATCAGGGTCACGCACCGACTGCTGCAAAGCAACCGTGAGGCGGTCCAGCACCGGACGAGGCGTGCCTTTGGGGGCATACAGGCCAAAGAAGATGCTGATCTCAAAGCCACTCAAACCGGCTTCTTGCAAGGAGGGCACCTCGGGCAGTTGAGTCAGGCGTTGCGACCCGGCCACCGCATAGGCTTTCACCCGGCCACTTTGCACGCTGGGCAGGTTGTTGCTGGTCTGGTCACACATGAAATCCAGTTGACCGCCCATGAGGTCATTCAGGGCAGGGGCTGCGCCTTTGTAAGGGACCTGGGTGATGTTGACCTTCAAAGCCTGCATGAATTTGAGGTTACACAGATGCGATGCGGAGCCCGGACCGGCGTGTCCCATGCTGAGCTTGGCAGCGTTGTTGCGAACATAATCCAGAAATTCACGGGCATCCTTGGCCGGAAAGTCCTTGCGCGCCACCAGCACCATGGGTCCTTCGGTGGCCATGCCGATGGGCTCGAAATCGTCCACCGGGCTGTAACTCAGGTTCTTGAACATGAAGGGGTTGGTGGCATGGCTCACATGAATCATCAACAGGGTATAACCGTCGGGCTTGCTGCGCGCGACTTTGGCTGTGCCGATGGATCCGGCTGCCCCTGCCGGGTTTTCCACGATCACTTGCTGACCGAGTGCCTTTTGCATGGCTGTTGCATAAATGCGCGTGATGACATCGCCCGGTCCGCCCGCCGCATAGGGCATCACCAGGGTGATGGGCTTGGTGGGGTAGTCCTGCGCCTGGGCCTGCAAGCTGCAGAGCGCCAACAGCGCACAGCTCACCCAACGGGCTGACCCGCGAAACACGGCTTGTAATTCGAACATAGGGTCTCCTTGTATCGATGAAGGGGGATATCACTGAGGGTTGGATAATTTCAGGCGAGCCATGTCGGCCAACACGGCAAATACAGCCGCCGTGTCCTGCGAGCCTAGCCCCTGCGCCATTGCCGTGCTGTAGATGGGCGCTGAGGCATGGAACAAAGGCGTGGGCGCACCCACCTTGGCCGCAAACTCGGCAATGATTTTCATGTCCTTTTGCCAGGTCTCGACCTTCATGGTGGCCGGCTCGTAGTGGTTGGCCACCATCAGCGGGCCTCGTACCGTGAACATGCGCGAGCCCCCTGCCCCATCGGCAATCACCTTGTAAATGGTCTCGGCGTCCAAGCCCGCCTTCATGCCCAGCGCAAAGGCCTCCGCCGTAGCCACGTTGTGAATGGCCACCAGCAAGTTCGCCACGAATTTCATGCGCGAGCCATTGCCAAATGCACCGACATCGTAGTGCGCCTTGGCAAAACCGTTGAACACTTGCGAACACGCAGCAATGGCCTGCGAGTTGCCACTGGCGTACACCAGCAAATCTTTTTTCGCCGCTTGGGCCCCCGTGCCACTGAGGGGGCAGTCCAGCATGTGCCAGCCCGTGGCCTGGTCATGCACGGACTGCTTGTCTTCGATCGGCAGCGTGCTGGTTTCGACCAGGATGCGCCCTGGAATCTGCGCCGCCATCAAGCCTTGCGGACCCAGCACCACGGTATTCAAAGCCGCCACACTTGGCAAGGAGGTGATCACAATGGAAGCCGCTTCGGCCACCGCTTGGGGCGATGCGGCGGGAGTGCCCCCGGCCGCCACAAAGGCCTTCATGCGTTCGGGCGACACATCAAAGCCGACCACTTGAAAACCTGCTGCCAGCAAGTTGGGCGCCATGGCGCTGCCCATGATGCCCAGGCCGACCAGGCCCACCGTTTGGGAAGATAGAGAGGAACTCATCGCGGTACTCGTCCAGTTAAAGGGTATTGGGGATCGTTGTAGCCATGCGTCGAGGCATAGCCCGGTGGCACCAGGGCATCGATAGCGGCCTCGTCCTCAGCGGTCAGGCGGCATTGCCAGGCTGACAGGTAGTCTTGCCACTGGGTGAACGTTTTGGGGCCACCAATCACACCGTGCACCAACCGGTTGTTGAGCACCCAGGCAATGGCCAACTGGGTGGCGCTCATGCCGCGCGAGCGAGCGTGTGTCTCGAAGGCCTGTGACATGGCCAGCGATTCGGGACGAAACTCGGTCTGCAAAATTCGTTTGTCACCGCGTGCGGCGCGGCTGTCCGGTGCGGGGGCCTGACCCGGCTTGTACTTGCCGGTCAACACGCCGCGAGCCAGCGGGCTGTAGGCCACCACCCCCACGCCGTAATGGTCACAACACGGGAGCAATTCCGTCTCGATCAGACGGGTGGCCGCGCTGTAGGGAGGTTGGCACACAATGGGGGCTGGCACCCCCATGCGGCGAGCAGTTTCAACCAGACGGGCCACACGCCAGCCACGGAAATTGGACAGGCCGTAGTAACGGATCTTGCCCAACTCGATCAGACGCGCAAAGGTAGACAGCACTTCCTCGATGGGCGTGTTCTCGTCATCCCGGTGCATGTAGTACACGTCGATCCAGTCGGTGTTCAGTCGTCGCAGGCTGTTGTCCACTTCACGCATGACCCAGCGCCGCGACAAGCCCCGATCGTTGGCCTGATCGCCCATGGCATTGGCCACCTTGGTGGCCAGGATCCAGCGCTCACGATCGGCGGCAATCAATTGCCCCAGCATGCGCTCAGAGGCTCCGCCCGCGTAATTGTCCGCGGTGTCCACGGCATACAAGCCCGCCTCGCGGCAGGATTCGATCATCCGGCGCGCCTCGTCCATGGGGGTTTGATCCCCGAACATCATGGTGCCCAGCCACAAGGGCGGCGTTTTGAGGCCGCTATGGCCAAGCGAACTATAGGGAATGGCTGCCACACAAATCTCCTGCAATAGGGGCGAGGCTATCACGCTCGAGCGAAGGGGATGAACGAGGCATGCACCACACGTGACACGAGACCGCTATCATCCGCTCAAACCTTGCCCCCTGCCTGAGGAGACTGCAATGCCCAGAAAATTTGTCGACTTGTCTATCTACCTGGAAAACGATGTGATGAGCGATCCGCCCGCCTTTGCGCCCAAGATCCAGTACTTCACCCATGAGAACACCTACCAGCAAATCGAACCTTTTTTTCCTGGATTGAAAAAAGAGGATTTGCCGGACGGCGAAGGCTGGGCGGTGGAGACCGTGACCTTGTCCACCCACAACGGCACGCACCTGGATGCGCCCTTTCACTTTCACTCCACCATGGACAAGGCACTGGGTCAGGCCAAACCCGCCATCACCATCGACGAGGTTCCGCTGGAGTGGTGCTTTCAGCCCGGGGTCAAACTCGATTTCAGGCACCTGCCCGACGGCCATGTGGTGACGGCCGCCGAAGTGGAGCTGGAACTCCAGCGTATCGGGCACACCCTCTCACCCCTGGAGATCGTGGTGGTGAACACACGTGCGGGTTCTCGCTACGGACAGCCGGACTATGTGGCCAGTGGGTGTGGCATGGGCTACGAAGCCACCCGCTACTTGCTGGACCGCGGGGTGCGATTGACTGGCACGGATGCCTGGAGTTGGGATGCTCCCTTTGTTCACACCGCGCAAAAGTACCAGGCCAGCCAGGACGCCTCGCTCATTTGGGAAGGACACAAAGCGGGGCGTGACATCGGTTACTGCCACCTGGAGAAACTGCACAACCTCGAAGCCCTGCCACCCAGCGGGTTCTACATCAGCTGTTTTCCACACAAGATCCGCGGCGCCTCGGCAGGCTGGACGCGTGCCGTGGCGATTTTTGATGACGCGCTGATGGTTTGAGACTTCAATCGACGGTGGCGCCGGAAGCTTTCACCACCACCGCCCAGCGATCAATCTCGGCCTTGAAAAACGCCGAAGCCTGCTCGGGTGTGTTCCCCACAATGTCAAAGCCCTGGTCCTTGAACCGCTGAGACACATCGGGGGCGCGCAGGCCACGTGCGATATCAGCCTGCAATTTGTTCACGATGTCGCGCGGTGTACCCTTCGGGGCCACCACAGCCTGCCAGGACGTCACATCAAAGTCAGCCAGCCCGCTTTCGATCATGGTGGGCACGTTGGGCAGTTGCGGCATGCGCTCGCGCGAGGTGACCGCCAGCGCCTTCATCTTGCCAGACCGGATGTAGGGCACCACGGTGCCGAAGTTCTGGAACGAGGCCTCGATGTTTCCCGCCATGATGTCCATCTGGGCCGCTGCACCGCCGCGGTAGGGAATGTGCACCCCGAAGGTGCTGGTTTGTTGCTTGAACAACTCGGCCGACAAGTGATCGCTCGACCCTGACCCCGACGAGCCATACGACACCTTCCCGGGGTTGGCCTTGGCATACGCAATGAACTCCTTCACCGAATTGGCGGGCAGACCCGGCGGGGTGATCAGGACGTTGGGCGTGCGCACCGCCACGGTGATGGCCTCGAAGTCACGCATGACATCGTACTTGGGGTTTTTGTAGAGGCTCATGTTGATGGCGAAGGTGCCAATCGAGCCCACCAAGAGGGTGTAGCCGTCATTGGGTGATTTGGCCGTGGCCTCGGCCGCCAGCGAGCCATTGGCCCCCGGTCGGTTTTCCACCACCGTGGTGTAACCGGCCTCGTTGAGTTTTTGCGCCACGGCACGGGCCACGATATCGCTGGTACCCCCGGCCACGAAGGGAACGAGGATCTTGACGGGCTTGGTGGGATAGGTCTGCGCCTGGGCCATGCCGCTGCCCAGTCCGGCCCAACTGGCCAGGGCGCCCCACAGCAAGACACGACGCGCAAGCGAAACAGTTCGAAAGTGTTGCATGACAGGCACCTTAACTCATAGTGATGGAAAAATACTATACCCGAGCCCGCTGTGAAACGCTCCCGGGCCGACCCGGGGGTCACCGCTCCTTGCGCGACACAAACGCCTGCCAGGCTTTGATAACATGAAACGCAACCACTCTTCTGAGTCCCAACCCCTGGCCGCATGAGCGAATCCGCCCCCTCCTCCCCCCAACCCTTCAAGGGACTGGTGGTGATCGAACTTGGTCATAGCGTGGCCGCACCTTTCGCGGGCCATATCCTGAGCGAACTCGGCGCCGACGTCATCAAGGTGGAAAAATCCGACGGCGATGATGCCCGTCGTTGGGGGCCTCCTTTTTGGGAAGGTGCCTCGGCATTTTTCCAATCGCTGAACCGCAACAAATCCTCGGTGGTGTGCAATTTCCGCGACCCCAAAGACTCGCAAGCGCTTCACCAACTGATCCTGGACCGCGCCGATGTGGTGCTGCAAAACCTCAGGCCCGGGCACGTCGAGAAACTCGGACTGGACGGTCCCAGTCTGCTCGCGAAAAAGCCTTCACTGGTGTATTGCAACCTGGGCGCCTTTGGTCGCGCCGGCCCGTTGCAAGACCGCCCTGGCTACGACCCCCTCATGCAGGCCTTTGGGGGCGTGATGAGTACCACCGGCGAACCTGGCAGGCCTTCGGTACGGGTGGGCGCCTCCATCGTGGACATGGGGACCGGCCTGTGGTCGGTGGTGGGCGTTCTCACCGCGTTGTACGAACGCCAGCAGACCGGGCGTGGCCGTGTGGTCGACGTGTCCCTCTTTGAAACGGCCACATCCTGGACGTCATTGTTGGCCGCGCAGTACCTGTGCACCGGCGACAGCCCGCAAAAGCAAGGGTCGGGCGCCTCGGGCATTGCGCCTTACAAGGCCTACATCACCCTGGATGGTGAAGTGGTCGTCGCCGCGGGCAGTGACAGCCTCTTTCGCAACCTGGCGCAAGTGGTGGGACATCCCGAGTGGATCGAGGACCCCCGGTTTGTCGACAACCCCTCACGGGTGCGCAACCAGATTGAGCTGTACCACATGCTTGACGGCATCATGGCTCAGCGCCCGACTCGCGAGTGGGTGACGGCGCTGGAGGCCGCGGGCATTCCGTGCTCGCCCGTACAGTCCATTGAACAGATGGCGGAGCACCCGCAAACCCAAGCGCTGGGACTGATCCAACCTGTGCCAGGTACCGGCATGCGTTTTGTTGCCTTGCCACTGAGCCTGGACGGACAGCGTCCGGTTTCCAGTGGTCCGCCGCCCACCTTGGGCGAGCATACCGAATCGATTTTGTTTCCCAGGAGTTGATCCCATGACGCTGTCCTTGCCCGCTTACGCAACCGTCCTCACCGAGATGGCCGCGCCCCATGTCTTGAAAGTCACGCTGAACCGTCCCGAGGTGGGCAATGCCATCAGCACGCAGATGGGCCGTGACCTGCTCGACTTGTGGACCCGTCTGACCGAGGATGCGGGGGATGTGCGCTGCATTGTGTTGACCGGCGCTGGCCCCAACAAGATTTTCTGCTCGGGGGGCGACCTCAAGGAACGCAACGGCATGACCAAGGCACAGTGGATCAAGCAACACGAATTGTTTGAACGCATGTACTGGACCCTCACTGACTTGCCCATTCCGGTCATCGCTGCGGTCAATGGCCATGCCTATGCCGGCGGCTTTGAAACCGTGCTCAGCTGCGACTTTGCCTATGCCTCGAGCGCCGCACGCTTTGCGCTCACCGAGGTCACGCTGGGCATCATGCCGGGTGCCGGTGGCACACAAAACCTGCCGCGCGCCATTGGTCAGCGCCGCGCCAAGGAAATCCTGATGACCGGCCAGCCGATCAACGCCCAGAAGGCCCTGGCCTGGGGCCTCTTCAACGAAATCGCCGAGCCCGAGGAGGTGTTGCCTCTGGCCCTGAAAACCGCGACCACCATCGCGGGCAATGCCCCGCTGTCAGTTCGCCAGATCAAAAAGTCGGTTCGGTATGGCGGCGAGATGGAACTGCGCACCGCTTTCCGCTTCGAGGTCGAGGCCTACAACCACCTGGTGGAAACCGAAGACCGCTACGAGGGCGTGCTGGCCTTCAACGAAAAACGCAAGCCTGTGTTCAAAGGGAAATAAGGAGTCAACCATGTCCACCATTGATGTTGTGGTTCGAGAAGTGGGCCTGCGCGATGGCCTGCAGATTCACCCAGTCTTCATGCCCACCGAGCGCAAGCTGGCCTGGATTGCCGCTGAGGCCCAGGCGGGTGTGCGTGAAATTGAGGTCACGTCCTACGTCCCCGCCAAGGTGGTGCCCCAGTTTGTGGACGCCGAGGCGGTATCTGTCGGCGCCTTGAAAGTACCCGGCCTCACGGTGGCCGCGCTCATTCCCAACTACCGCGGCGCTGAGCGAGGACTTGAACTGGGCGTGCACAAGCTGAACTTTGTGATGTCTGCCAGCAAGACCCACAACCTCAAGAATGTGCGGCGTGAGCGCGAGGAGTCTGTGGCGGACTTTCACCGTATCGTCGAATTGGTGCGCTCGCAACCTGCTGACAAGCGTCCCTTGATCGTTGCCGGCTTGGCCACCGCCTTTGGCTGCTCGTATGAAGGCCGTGTCGCGGTGAACGATGTGGTCAAGTACGCCTGCCTGCTGGCCGAAGCGGGTGCCGATGAATTGGTCATTCCCGACACCGTGGGCTATGCCGATCCGCAACTGGTGCGGACCGTGTTCAAGGCGCTCAAGGCGGAGTTGGGTGACAAGGTCATCGCTGCACACTTTCACGACACGCGCGGCACCGGTCTGGCCAATGTGGCGGCCGCTCTGGAGTGTGGCATTCGCCACTTTGACGCGTCGCTGGCCGGCATTGGTGGCTGCCCCTTCGCACCGGGTGCCACGGGCAATATCGTCATGGAAGACCTGTGCTTCATGCTCGATTCCATGGGCCTGCGCACCGGTGTTGACATCGAACAACTGATCGCCATCCGTCAGATCATTCGAGAGGCCTTGCCAGACATCGAGATGCATGGCGCACTGTCCCGCGCGGGCCTGCCCACGCACTACCGCACCATGCAGGACCCCGCGCGTGAAGCGGTCTTGGCCTGAAGCGGATCACGACACCCCATCACTGACGCGCACCAACGCCTGACCTCATATCCCAACCAGGAGCCCTCATGTCTGGATTAACTGCCGCGCTGGCCGCCTTTGTGCATCAACCGGGTTGGCCACAGACACTGCCGGATGAAGCCGTGCGCATCATCAAAACTGGCTTTGCCGACACCCTGGCCACCCTGGTGGCCGGGCGTGATGAGCCGGTGGTGAAGATCGCGCGCCAGTTCGTGGCGGCTCGGCATCCTGCCGCAGGCACCTCCTCGGTGCTGCTGGGTCGCGAGCGACTCAATGCCGCCGATGCAGCGCTGATCAATGGCACCGCGGGTCATGCCCTGGACTTTGACGATGTGGCGCTAGGCGGGCATCCCAGCACCGTGCTTGTCCCGGCGGTTCTGGCCGCTGCCGAGGAGGTCAATGCCTCGGGGGCAGAGTTGCTGCGCGCTTATCTGGTGGGCTACGAGGTATGGGCTGAGTTGTTCTCCCGTGAGACCGACGCTTACCACCTCAAGGGTTGGCACCCGACCGCTGTGCTGGGCACGGTGGGGGCCTGTGCGGCCGCGGCTTACCTGCATCGCTTACCGTTGGCGCAAATTGAGCATGCGCTCGCCTTGTCCGCCAGCATGGCCAGCGGACTGGTGGCGAACTTTGGCACCATGACCAAACCCCTGCATGCCGGGCGCGCCGCCGCCTGTGGCCTGGAGGCCGTGCAGTTCGCCAAACTCGGGCTGACCGCCGCCCCCGATGTGTTCGAGCACCACGCCGGCTACCTGGCGGCCCTGTCGCCCCGTGGCCATGCGGACCGCACCTCACCGTGCCCACAGCTGGGCAGCACCTTGCGCATCCTCGATTACGGTTTGTCGATCAAGAAGTACCCCACCTGCTATGCGACGCACCGGGTCATCGATGGCGTTCTCGACCTCAAACGTGAGCATGGCGTCGAGGCGTCTCGCGTCAAAGCCATTCGCGCCCGCATTGGCGTGGCACAGGCTTCGATGCTGCGCAACCATGCCCCGGTGACGGGCCTGGAAGCCAAATTCAGTCTGGAATTTGCCGTGGCCTCTGCGCTGGTGCACGGCCGCGTGGGCTTGAACGAGTTGACCGATTCGGTGGTCAATGAGGTCCCGATTCGTGCGCTGATGCAGCGACTGGACATCAGCACCGACGACTCCCGCTGCACCGTCGAGCCCATCTTTGCGATGAATGATCGGGTACAACTCGAGCTGGATGACGGTCGGGTGCTGGACAGCGGCGATATCCGGTTTGCGCGAGGCAATGCCAAACTGATTCTCTCCGAACAAGAGATGCGTACCAAGTTCATGGACTGCACCCAGCGCCAGTCCGACATCGACCGCGAGGCCTTGTGGGGCCACGTGTCACTGCTGGAGCAAGTGTCCTCGGCGCGCGCATTGGCAGCCGCTTGATGCTTGATGCGGGACCTTGAGCATGGGGTCACCCCTTATGCTGGCCATGCCTGTTTGATGGTACCTTGACGCATTGATGCCTCCTTTGAACCTGCCAGGAATGTTCCCATGAAACGCAAACTTCAGACGATTCAACGCAAAGAGTGTCTCTCCCGCCGTGACTGGATGGGTCAGGCCACCGCTCTGGGCGCAGCCAGCCTTTGGGCGCTGTCCAGCGGCGCACTGGCTCAATCGGCCTATCCCAACCGCCCGATCAAGCTGATGGTGCCCTGGCCCCCCGGTCAGGCCACCGACCTGGCAGCCCGCGTCCTGGGCCAGGAGCTGAGCAAGATCCTGGGGCAGCCCATCATCATCGAAAACCGCCCGGGCGCTGGCGGCACCATTGGCACCGATGCCGTGGCCAAGGCGCCCGGTGATGGGTACACCCTGCTGGCAGCCTCCAGCGGCCCGGTGAGCATCAGCCCCCTCTTCACCAAGACGCCCTACGACTCGGAAAAAGACCTGCAACCGATCGCCATGCTGGGTCTGTCGCCGTATTTGCTGGTCACCAACCCGGAGTTTCCGGCCAAGGATGTCAAGGAGTTGGTCGCCCTGATCAAGGCCAACCCCAACAAGTACTCATTTGCCTCGTCGGGCGCCGGGGCTACTGCTCACCTGATTTGCGAGGCCTTCAATGCTGCGCTGGGTTTGCAAGCCACGCATGTTCCGTACAAGGGCTCGGTGCCGGCGCTGACCGACGTCATCAGCGGCCAGGTGGCTTACTGCATTGAAACCGCAGCCTCTACGCAACCCTTTATCCGCAACGGGCGATTGAAGGCCTACGGCGTCTCACTCGAAAAAGGCAGCAGCGTCACCCCGGGCATCCCCCCGCTGGCCGTGGCAGCAGGCATTCCGGGCTTTGATCTGGGCGCCTGGTTTGGCATGATGGCGCCGGCCTCCACCCCAAAACCCATCCTCGACCAACTGACCGGTGTGCTGGAAAAAGCCATGCAGACGCCCGAGATGAAAAAAGCCTTCGACGGTATATCCATCGAAATTGATTACCGCCGGCCTGAGGACTTCAACAAATACCTCAAGATGATCTCAGCCAGCTTCGCCGAGGTGATTCGACGCGGCAACATCAAACCCTGATCACGCCACGGGCCCCGCCGAGCCGGGCCAGGCACATCAGCCGTTGATCTTGAGATAGATCGCATACAGCGAGGTGGTGCCACAAATGAAGAGGCGGTTGCGCTGCAAACCGCCAAACTCGACGTTGGCCACCATCTCGGGCACGTGCACCTTGCCGATCAGTCGACCGTCGGGCGCGTAGCAGTTCACTCCCCCGGCGCTGGATGCCCACACGCGTCCCTGCTCATCGATGCGAAACCCATCAAAAACACCCTGGGTGCACTCAGCAAACACCCGCGAGCGTGTGAGTCCTGTGCCGTTGGCGTTGACGTCCAGACAACGGATGTGGCGCGGCCCCTGGGGCGATTCGGTGAAACCGCTGTCCGCGACGAACAGTTGTTGTTCGTCGCGCGAGAAGGCCAGCCCATTGGGGTGATCAAAGTCATCAGCCACGCAAGTCACCTCGCCCGAGTGCGGGTCGATACGGTACACATGACAACCGGCTTGCTCTTGCTCGGCACGGCTACCCTCATAGTCGGCGATGATGCCGTAGTTGGGGTCGGTGAACCAGATCGAGCCATCCGACTTCACCACTACGTCGTTGGGTGAATTCAGGCGTTTGCCCTGGTAGTGGCTGGCCAACACGGTGATGGACCCGTTGTGCTCGGTGCGGGTGACGCGTCGATTCTGGTGCTCACAGGAAATCAGACGGCCTTGCAGGTCCACGGTGTTGCCGTTAGAAAAGCCACTGGGCTGGCGAAAAACCGAGACCGATCCGTCGGTGTCGTCATAGCGCAGCTGGCGGTTGTTGGGCAGGTCTGACCAAATCAAGTAACGCCCACCCCCAAACCAGGCCGGACCCTCCGCCCAGCGGCATCCCGTCCAGAGCCGCTCCAGGCGCGCGTGCCCGACAAAGCAGCCCGCAAACTCGGGCTCGATCACCTCAAAGCCGCCACCCTCGATTTCACCGTAAAACATGATGTTCACTCCTGGTTGACTGACCATGCGACGCCGGCCGGATGAGCCAGCGAGAAAATTCGCATGATGAAAAAAAGACAGCGCGCCTGGCCCTCAAGTTCCTGTGAATGAGGTCGATCCTAGGGGCATGAAAGTTGAACAATTTATTGAGCAGGTCACCGCCAACGCGTTGGTTGAACACACGCGCCACCGGGAGGCCTACGAGGACACCTTTGACTACCTCGCCCGTCCGGGTCGAACGGTCATCGTGCTCAAAAAGCCGTGGCCGGTCGGACAGACCGGGCGCGTGTTCGAATTTTCCGAACCAACGGACGGCTATTTCCGTGTGGGGGTCGATTTCGGCTCCAAGCAGATGTTCATCCCGGCCCACGCCCTGGCACGCTGGTTGGGCGCACCGGACTGCGAGAAGGCCGAGTTGCGACATTTCTACTTCCTCATGAAGCTCAATGCGGGCGGCATGGCGGTGTTCCCGGAAGACCCGTCGGGCCTGGAAGCCTGAAGCTCGAACCCCTGGCTCAACCACGTCAGCTGCCAATGGTCACCCCCCCGTCAATGACCAGACTTTGACCGGTCATGAAAGAGCCTGCGGATGAGGCCAGAAACACGGCAGCACCAGCAATCTCGTCGGGCTCGCCAATGCGGCGCAGCGGTGTGGTCTCGGTGCGGCGCGACAGCATCTGAGGATCCTCCCACAACGCACGCGCAAAATCGGTCTTGATCAGGCCCGGCGCAATGCAATTCACACGGATATTATGAGGCCCGTACTCCACGGCCAGGTTGCGGGCCAGCTGCATGTCAGCGGCCTTGCTGATGCAATAAGCCCCGATCACGGGCGAACCCCGTAAGCCCCCTATCGACGAGACGATGATGATGGAGCCGCGACGCCGCTCTTTCATCTCGGGCACCGCCATGCTGATCATCCAGTGGTTGGCGATGATATTGTTGTCCAGGATCTTGCGGAACTGCTCATCCGAGATCCCCTCCTGCGGCCCGAAATAGGGGTTGCTGGCGGCGTTGCACACCAGGATGTCAATCGGCCCGAGTTGCTGGCGAGCCTGGGTCATCAAATGCTGCAGGTCGTCCTTGGAGGAAATATTGGCGGGAATGGCCACGGCGCAACCAGCGCCGAACCGCTGTTGTAGATCTTGCGCCACGGCTTCGCAGGCATCCGCCTTGCGCGAGGAGATCACGACCCGAGCCCCGTGTTCAGCCATGCGCTCGGCTATGGCGCGGCCAATGCCACGGCTGGAACCGGTGATAACGGCCACTTGGCCTGTGAGGTCAAACAGATTCATGAAGCACTTTCAAAAGAGGCGCAAGCAGGTCACACCAGGGAGCGTCACACCGCAGGCACTGGAACTTCTGTGGAAGAATACCCGATCACGCCTGAAACGTCTGACATGAAGCGACACTCTCTTCGCATGGACGGGGTTGACACCCCCATCATCCCCACCATTGCGGCCCTCGCCCGCGCCACACCCGGCACCATCTCCCTGGGCCAAGGGGTGGTGAGTTATGCCCCGCCGGCCGAAGCCATTGCAGCCTTGCCCGAGCTCATGGCCGAGGCCCAGTTGCACAAGTACCAGGCCGTCACCGGCTATCAGCCCCTGGTGGAGGAGATTGAACGCAAGCTTGCGCGTGAAAACGGCATCGTCTGTGCCGGGCAATCCATGGTCATGGTCACGGCGGGCAGCAACATGGCCTTCCTGAATGCCGTGCTGGCCGTGGCGGATCCAGGGGATGAGTTCATCCTCCCCATGCCCTATTACTTCAACCAGGAGATGGCCATCCGCATGGCCGGTTGCGTGCCGGTGCCCGTGCCCACACGCTCGGACTGGGGACTGGATGTGGACGCGCTGGCCGGTGCCGTCACCCCGCGCACCCGGGCCATCATCACGGTCACACCCAACAACCCGACAGGTGCGGTGTACAGCGAGGAAGACCTGCGTGCCGTCAATGCCCTGTGTGCGCAGCATGGGCTGTATCACTTTTGCGATGAAGCCTACGAATACTTCACCTACGACGGGGCCCGGCATTTTTCGCCCGGTTCCATTCCAGGGGCTCACGCGCACACCTTGTCCTTCTATTCGATGTCGAAGAACTACGGCATGGCCAGCTGGCGGGTCGGCTATGTCGTGTTTCCCCGTGACTTGTTCGACGCCATGAACAAGGTGCAGGACACCAACATCATCTGTGCGCCCGTCATCTCTCAGGTGCTTGCCCTGCAGGCACTCAAGCTGGGTCGTGACTGGATGGCCCCCCACATCGAAGCCTTGGGGCGGGTCCGCAACACCGTGCACGCGGCGCTGGATACGCTGGGCGATCTGGTCGAATACCCGCACACGCAAGGCGCTTTTTATGTTTTGATGAAGCTGCCGGGTGTCAGCGACGCGCTGGCCTTCAACACCTTCATGACGCAACAGCACCGGGTGGCCTGTATACCCGGGTTTGCCTTCGGGCTCACAGACACTAACAAAGCCAATTACCAGCGACTGTCTTACGGCGCGCTCGATGCAGCCACCGTCTCAGAAGGGGTTCAGCGCTACCTGGCCGCGGTACGGGCCTGGTATCGGGCTTGACGAAGGCAGCGCCAGCCCGGCGCTGCCCTGGATGCCCTCAATCTTTCAACTGCGCTTCTTTTGCAAGGCCTGAGACATGTAACTGTCAAAGCTGCCTTCCGCCACCCGGAACCAGGCCACTTCCTCTTGCAGGTAGTTCATGTAAGAGGTCAGCATGGTCTTGAACTCCGGGTGTTTGCCTGCCCACTCCGCATACTGCTCCTGCGTCGCGGTGTAGCACGCATCCAGCACGGCCTTGGGGAACACGCGCAGCTGTGCACCCCCTGCAATGAGTTTTTTGAGTCCAATCGGGTTCAGGTGGTCGTACTTCGCCATGGCCATCGAATTGGACTCGCCACACGCTGCGGCAAAGATCTGCTGGTACTCCTTGGGGAGTGCCTCCCAGGCCTTGAGGTTGACGATCATGTGACCGGAGGAGTTGCCTTCCCACCAGCCCGGGGTGTAGTAATACTTGGCCACTTTGGAGATGCCCAACCGGTCATCGTCGTGCGGGCCGATCCACTCGGCGGCATCAATCGTGCCTTTTTCCAATGCGGGGTAAATGTCACCGGCCGCGATCTGCTGCGGCACCACGCCCAGGCGCAACAGGATTTGTCCGGCCACGCCGCCGACACGGAACTTCAAGCCCTTGAGGTCGTTGACGGTCTTGATTTCCTTGCGAAACCAGCCGCCCATTTGTGTGCCGGTGTTGCCGTAAGGAATGGCATAGCAGTTGTAGGGCTTGAGGAATTCGTTGTAGAGCTCTTCCCCACCCCCGTAATACCACCAGGCGTTTTGCTGGCGTGCGTTCATGCCAAAGGGCAGGCACGTCGCAAAGGCAAACGCAGGGTTTTTTCCGAAGTAGTAGTACATGGCCGTCTGACCAGCCTCGACAGAGGCGTTCTGCACGGCATCCAGCACCTGCAAACCCGGCACGATTTCTCCGGCGGCGAAGGTCTTGATCTGGAATTTACCGCCCGTGGCATCGAGCACACGCTTGGCCACATTGTCGGCCGCGCCAAACAGGGTATCCAGGGTTTTCGGGAAACTGGAGGTCAGACGCCAGCGAACCTCGGGCAAACCCTGGGCAAATGCGGGAGCAGTGCCCGCCGCCAAAATACCGGCCAGACCACCTTGCTGAATCCATTGACGACGCTTCATGCCTTGAGTCTCCTGTGAATAGATGAGGTTGTGCACGCCATGACGTGACTACGTCATGCGGGTTCTAGGTTGCCCTGACTCTTCACGGCTGTCAATGGCGACTCCCCCACCCTCAAGCTTCTCAAGATGAGGTCGATTCAGGCCTGACTTCCTGTCTATTCCGGCGGGAGTCCACAGCAAGGATGCATCATGGAGTCCTGGTCAGGCATGCGTGTTGAGGCACCGAGCGGTCACAGCCGGGGCCGCGGCGTGTTCGCACCCGATCAACGCCGGCGGCGAGCGCACTGGCTGATCAACCTCGTACACGCCCTTGAAGGTGCAAATTTGGATGGTGCGCGGATGCAATTTGCCGGCTTGGTACAGGCCGATCCCGGCTTGAGCCAACAACCCTTGTTGCACCGTATCGGCAATGCCTTGCAAAGCAGCAATCTCAAAGTGGCGCAGCAACTGGGACAGGAATTGCGCGATGAAAGCTTGACGCTCTGGAACGACATGGTGCATGCCCACGACGACACTCAGGACGGAACCACCCGTGTCACGGCCAGCCCTCCACCCTCGTCGTCATTGCCTGCGCCCGTTCGCGTGCACCGCGCCTCCAACGGCCAACACATCGTCGACTTTCGCGCCTGATTCACGCCTGATGCCCGCCAGTGGCGGATGGACCGATTGAAGACTGAACGGGCCACAGGCCTGGGGTAACATGAGATCACTGCGCCGCAGACCTGGGGTTCTGCCGGCTCCCTGGTTGTCTGTTTTCTTTCCACCCATGAACCCGCTTGAGCAACCGTTTGGCTCACTGCCCGATCTCATCCATCAGCATGCCCTGACGCACGGGTCACATCCAGCCCTGCAGTGTCAAGACCGCGTCCTCAGTTACGCCGAGTTGGACCGGCTGATGGACCAGATGGCAGCACGTCTGCAACAACAAGGCTTGCAACCCGGTGACGTGATTGCCTTGTGTGCGCAGTCTTCCCTTCACTATGTGGTGGCGTTCATGGCGGGCCTGCGGGCCGGTCTGATTGCGGCACCGCTGGCGCCCTCCTCATCGGCGGCGCATCTGGCGGCCATGCTGGACAACGCGCAACCGCGCTATTTGTTTCTGGATGCTGAGAGTCGCGCCCGACTCCCGGCCTCGACACAACAAGACTGGCCCTGCGTGGCACTGGACGACAGTGATGCCGGGCAAGCCTGGACCTCCTGGCTGCATGAAGCTGGCGCATCGGCGCGCCCCACCCCTGTGCAACCGCAACCGGATTGGGCGTTCAACCTCATTTACTCCTCCGGCACCACCGGTGTGCCCAAAGGCATCCTGCAACCCTGGAGCATGCGTTGGGCGCAAATTCAGCGGGCGCACGCCAACGGCTACGACGCCCACTCCGTCAACCTGGTGGCCACGCCGCTGTACTCCAACACCACGTTGGTTTCCCTCATTCCCACCCTGGGCCTGGGGGGCACCAGCATTCTGATGCCCAAGTTTGAGGTGCGGTCCTACCTTGAACTGGCACAAGCCCACCGTGCCACGCACACCATGCTGGTACCGGTGCAATACCAGCGACTGATGGATTTCCCAGAGTTCGACCGATACGACCTGAGTAGCTTTCAGGCCAAGTTTGTCACCAGCGCTCCGTTCCGTGCCGACTTGAAGCGGCAGGTGCTCCAGCGCTGGCCGGGACGGCTCACCGAGTACTACGGCATGACCGAAGGTGGGGGCCGTACCGAGTTGTATGCCCATGACCACCCGGACAAGCTGCACACCGTGGGTCGCCCTGCGGCGGGCCATGACATTCGGCTGATCGATGAGCAGGGCGTGGAGGTGCAACCCGGCGAGAGCGGCGAGGTGGTGGGTCATTCGGCCGCCATCATGAAAGGCTATCACCGCATGCCCGAGAAAACGCGGGAGGTGGAGTGGTATGACCCCACGGGCAAGCGATTCATTCGCACGGGCGACGTCGGTCGTTTTGATGCCGACGGATTCCTGATTCTGGGGGATCGGAAAAAGGACATGATCATCACGGGTGGCTTCAATGTCTACCCCTCTGACATCGAAGCCGAATTGCGAGAGCATCCCGGTGTGAAGGAATGTGCCGTGGTGGGGGTTCCCTCCCATCAGTGGGGCGAAACACCCGTGGCCTTTGTGGTTCGACGGGTCAACAGCAACGCCAGTGCCGAGAACCTGCTTGAGTTTGTGAACCAGCGCGTGGGCAAAACCCAGCGCGTGGCCGATGTCGTCCTGACCACGGCACTGCCACGCAGCGAGATTGGCAAGGTGCTCAAGCGCGAATTGCGCGAAACGTATTTGCAGCAGCACGATCAGCCCCTGCCGTATATCGAACGCACCCGTCAGTGGTACGCAACCCTGGGCTATGACAATCCCTATCGTTACGCACACTTCGACGAGGTACCCTTCACGCCCTTGAAGAAACCCTTGGCCGCGTCGCGTGTGGCACTTCTGACCACTGCAGCGCCCTACCAGCCGGAGAAGGGTCCGCAGGACGCCAGCGCACCCTACAACGCAGCCGCCAAGTTCTACCAGGTGTACTCCGGCGAAACCGACCAAGACCACGATGTGCGCGTCTCGCATGTGATGGTGGACCGCCGACATTTGAGCGACGACAGCAACACCTGGTTCCCGTTACCGGCCTTGCGTCGCGCGGTTGATCGCGGTGAGATCGGATCGCTCACCGCGCGTTTTCATGGTGTGCCCACCAACCGCAGCCAGCGCCATACCCTCGAGGTCGATGCCCCTGAGGTGTTGCGCCGCTGTCTGGCCGATGGGGCGGATGTGGCCATCCTGGTCCCCAATTGCCCGGTTTGTCACCAAACCCTGAGCCTGGTGGCGCGGCAGCTGGAGGCCAACGGCATCGCCACGGTCATCCTGGGCGCGGCACTGGACATTGTGGAGCACTGTGGCGTGCCGCGGCTGCTGTTCAGCGACCTCCCGCTGGGGCACGCTGCTGGGCTGCCCTACGACCTGGACTCGCAAGAGGCCACACTTCGTGCGGCCTTGGATGTATTGCGCGATGCCACACAGGCCCGCACCACCGTGCGCAACCCGCTGCGCTGGCCAGGAGATCCGGACTGGAAGCGCCACTACCTGAGTGTTGAAGGTCTGAACGCGCAGGACATTGCGCGCCTGAGGGCCGAGAACGATCGCATCAAGGCGACAGCACAGCAGGTGCGCGATCAGTCTCTCTAACGCGCCAGCCAGGCGGCGCCCCGCACCCCCGAGGCGTCTCCATGCAAGGCGACGCGAACGGGGGTGTGAACGCCCCGGTAGAACGTGTGGCGCGGAATGGCTGCTTCCAGCCACTGCGACACCGAGGGAATAAGACTCAAGCCACCGCCCAGTACCACCACATCCGGGTCGAGGAGATTCACCACTTGTGCCAGGCCTCGCCCCAACCGGTCGACCCAATCGTCCACGCTTTGACGTGCCTGGGCGTCGCCGTGTTGCATCGCCTGCACAATGTCAGGGGGTGTCAATACACGGCCTGTGCGTCGCTCAAACTCGCGTGACCAGCCAGGACCACTCACCCAGGTTTCCAGGCATCCTTGCAGGCCGCACCAGCAGGCCGGTGACTGCAACTCCTCCACACTAGGCCAGGGCAATGGGTTATGACCCCACTCACCCGTGAGCGCGTGTCGGCCGGGCCGCACCTGGGTGTTGATGGCCAGACCTCCCCCGCAGCCCGTGCCGACAATCACGGCAAACACCATCCCGGCGCCTGCCCCCGCACCGTCCACCGATTCGCTCAGGGCCAGGCAGTTGGCATCGTTGTCGAGTCGCACCTCAAGCCCCAGCAACGACGCGAGATCGTGAGCCAGAGGTTGACCATTCAGCGCTTGCGTGTTGGCGCCTCGCACCCGTTGAGTCTGAGGGTCCAAGCAGCCGGGGATGGCGCAACCAATCCGCTCAGGCCAGGGCAGATTGCATGCGTCAACCGCTTGCCGCACCAACGTCGCGATGAGTGACACGATAGCGCTGTAGTCGTGTGAAGGTGTCGGCTGACGGTGGCGCCAGCGAACATGGCCCGTGGCATCGAGCACCGCCACCTCTGTCTTGGTGCCGCCCACATCGAGACCGATCCAACCCGTCATGACACGTGGATTTGTCGATGGTGGTGTTCGTCAATCAGAGACGGTGTTGAAATCACCCGGGAGCACAATCTCGATCAGTTCGAGGTCGTCGGAGTGTGCGATTTCACGGTGCCGAATACCAGGAGCCTGGTGCACACAGGTGCCTGCCACCAGGGTATGTTCACCCTGCCCTTCGTATTCAAACTTCACCCACCCTTTGAGCACATACACGATTTGCAACTGCACCTCGTGATGGTGCCACTCGCCGGTGAGCTGATGACCCGCGTGGGCACGAATGACATGCATGACCGCCTTGCCCGCCGTCGCATCCTTGATGCCCAGATCTCGATACTCGAAATAGGGACGCAGTCCATCATGCACAAAGGTACCGTCGATGGCGTGCTGCACACTGAAGCGCATGTCGGCGTTCGTCAAGGATGCAGAGGGTGTCGGGGGGTTCATGAAAATCTCCGTTGAGTGACTGCGGATGACCGCAATCTATCATCATTCCTGAAGGCTGGATGCAACGTGTGCGTCCTCGAGTGGTTGACATGAATATTTTTTTATTTCGGTCAACAACGCCGAAACAGATGCCGTTGTAGCAGTACTCCCGACACGCGGAGTAACAACCTACCGAAAGGACTTCACATGAACAAGCTCATCACCTCTTTGATCGTCAGTGGTTTCTCCGTGGCAGCCTTTGCGGCCACCACCGCGTCAACGCCCGCTACGCCGACGCCCGCCAGCACAGCGGTGGCGCCGGCAGCCGTTGCCCCCGCACCCTCTACCAAGGCCGAGGTCAAAGCCGACCGCAAAACCGAGGTGAAAAAGACGGCCAAAGACAAAACGGCCCACAAGGACGACGCCAAGAAGTAAGGCCTGTTGCGCAGGCGTGTGAGTGGCGCTTAGGCAGCCATCACACGCTGTGCCAGCTGAACGAGCGACAGGTCGCTGCCTGGCGGGCCGATCAAGGACAAGCCCAAGGGGGCGCCCTGGCGGCTGGCCAGTGGCAAGCTGATCTGCGGGCAGCCCGTCAGGCCAGCCAGGCACAGCAAGCGGACTGCGCGGTTGCGGTAGTGGTCAATCTCGGCATCGGTCGAGGTGCTCAAGGGCGCAATGTCGGGCATGGTCGGAAGCACCAGCACGCCATCTGTGCCCAACACCTGCAAGAACGTCTGCTTCAATTGGGCACGCAGAGCGCGTGCCTTTTCCATGTCTGCATCCGTGACCTGGCTGGACCACTCTATACGCTGGGCCACATCTGTCCCAAGGGGCGGGGTAAAGCGGGTGATCAGGGCACGGTTGACGCCCCAGGTTTCATGCCCCTGAATGTGGCGCACAGTCCAGAACATGGACTCGATGTCGAACAGGTCAGAGGCCAGACCCGTGGCTGCGCCAGCCACCGCCTCAACCCGTTGCAGCGCCGAGGATAAAGCCTGCAGGGCCGCAGGCTCTGCCACCCCATCCAGTTGAGGGGAGCGCAGCAACCGGACGCGCTGGGGCAAGGGGTGCTGATCACTACCCAGCAGCACCTCGGCCACACGCAGGAAGGTGTTGATATCGCGGGTGAACCAGCCGCAGGTGTCCAGACTGGGGGCCATGTCCAGAGCTCCCGTCAGGCTCACGCGACCATGGGTGGGCCGCAGCCCGATCAAGCCACAATGATTGGCGGGTGCCCGCACCGAGCCGCCGGTATCGGTGCCCAGCGCAAAGTCGCACAGGCTGTTGGACACAGCGGCTGCAGAACCACTGGACGAGCCGCCCGAAATTCGGTCGCGGGCAGCCCCATTCAGGGGTGAGCCGAAATGAGCGTTTTGTCCGTTCATGGAAAAGGCCAGTTCGTCGGTGATCGTCTTGCCCACAAACGTGGCCCCTGCCTGCAGCAAGCGTTCCACCGTCAGCGCATGTCGCGTCTTGATACCAGACTGGGCCAAAATAAACGGCTGCCCACCACTCGTGGGATATCCGACCACATCGAACAGATCCTTCACGGCGAAAGTCAAACCGCTGAGGGGGCCGGTGCCGGCACGGGGCACATCGACCCAGGGGTAAGGCATAAAAGCGCGGGCGGTGTCATGAACTTGAGACATGAAAAAACTCCAAGGTGAGGATGTTGAATCGTAGCGTGCTCCCGCGCTGTTGTCTTGCACCCGCTGGACATGCCAGCACAGCGCCTTGGACGGTGCTGGCGCCCAACCTCCTCTGGCAAGCCCTGATGAAGTCTGTCGGACTTCCGGCTAGGATGGCATCTACATTCACCCAGCAGTCAGGAGCTCACCGCATGTCGACCTTTCGTTTCTCACGCCGTCTGTGTTTCACGATGGCCACCGCGGGACTGTCCGTCCTCTGGAGCTCCTCGCCGCAAGCACAGACGGCCTGGCCGTCGCGCTCGGTC
>Ga0255100_1000038_pt1 | contig 65670 bp, 62 predicted proteins | sample Colum_Colum_RepB_2_FD_188449 | JGI IMG/M metagenome (GOLD analysis project Ga0255100, IMG submission 188449) | Freshwater microbial communities from Columbia River, Oregon, United States - Colum_Colum_RepB_8d | ecosystem: Environmental > Aquatic > Freshwater > River | place: USA: Oregon...
CGGGCGCGGGTGGCGCAGTACTCGGGCAGGTAACGGCCGGCCTGGCGCATCAACCACAGCGGGGTGTGGTCGGTGGCTTGGCGCCAGCAGGCTTTGAGAAACGTGTCGTTGAGCAGGGCTGGAAAGGTCATGTTCAAGGCTAATTCAGGCTCGATCGGGAAACGAGAGGTGCAAAGTGTCAATTCCGTAAGATCCAGATAGTGTCATCTCTAGTTGACATTTTGTCAAAGTTGGGTAGATTGGGGGCTTGTCAGTTTCCTCAGAAGGCCACCGGTGACGGGTTTGCTTGAATGGATCGATTCCCCGCAACGCTTGCGACATCTGCAGCGGGAACAATTGCAGCCACTCGCCGATGAGTTGCGGCAATGCCTGCTGGAGTCCGTTTCGGGTTCTGGCGGGCATTTGAGTGCCAATCTGGGTACCGTCGAGTTGACCGTGGCCTTGCACTATGTGCTCAACACACCCGAAGACCGGTTGGTTTGGGACGTGGGACATCAAGCCTATGTCCACAAGATGCTGACCGGACGCCGCCAGGGGCTGTCGACCATCCGACAAACCGGGGGGCTGAGTGGATTTCCCAGTCGTGGGGAAAGCCCGTATGACGCCTTCGGCACCGGGCACTCTTCCACCAGTATCTCGGCAGCGCTGGGCATGGCGCTGGCCGCGAAACAACAGGGCATTGCCCGCAAGACCGTGGCCGTGATTGGCGATGGGGCGATGACGGCGGGGATGGCCTATGAGGCGCTCAACCATGCTGGGGTGAGCGATTGCAACCTGCTGATTGTCCTGAACGACAACGACATGTCGATCAGCCCGCCGGTGGGAGCCTTGAACCGCTACCTGGCCCAGTTGATGAACGGCGGTTTTTATGCGGCATGCCGTTCCTTGGGTCGCGAGGTGATCAAGGCGGCGCCTCCGTTGTTCGAATTGGCGCGCTGGATCGAGCAGCAGGCAGCGCCTGTGCTGAACCGTGACACGTTGTTTGAGAAGCTGGGAATCCGTTACACCGGACCTGTCGACGGCCATGACTTGAACGCCCTGATTCCGCAATTGCAGGCGGCCTTGGCATTGCCCGGGCCGCAACTGCTTCATGTGGTGACCCAAAAAGGCAAGGGCTATCCCCTGGCCGAACGAGACCCCGTGGCGTATCACGGACCGGGCAAATTCGATCCCCGCGTCGGCCTGGTGCCGAGCAAAGCAGTGGGTGCGCCAACTTTCACCCAGGTCTTTGGCCACTGGTTGTGCGATATGGCGGCTCAAGATGATCGTCTCGTGGCGATCACGCCGGCGATGCGCGAGGGCTCGGGTCTCAACGCATTCAGTCAACAGTTTCCCGAGCGTTACCACGACGTGGGCATTGCCGAACAGCATGCGGTGACCCTGGCAGCGGGGTTGGCGTGTGAAGGGCTCAAGCCCGTGGTGGCGATTTACTCCACGTTTTTGCAACGTGCCTATGATCAATTGATTCACGATGTGGCCTTGCAACAGTTGCCGGTGGTGTTTGCCCTCGATCGTGCCGGTCTGGTCGGGGCGGATGGTGCCACCCATGCGGGACTGTTCGATATTCCCTTCACCCGCTGTGTGCCGAACATGAGCGTCTTGTGTCCTGCCGACGAGCCGGAATGCCGCCAGATGCTCACCACGGCCTACTTGCAGGACCATCCGGTTACCGTGCGGTATCCACGGGGCGCCGGCGTTGGCCGCGAGGTCGAGCGAGACTTGCAGCCTCTGCCCTGGGCCACCGCTCAGGTCCGGCGACAAGGTCGACGCATCGCCTTGCTGGCTTTTGGCCCCTTGCTGTACGAGGCACTGAAGGTGGGTGAGTGGCTCAACCTCACGGTGGTGAACATGCGGTGGGTCAAGCCACTCGATCTCGAGGCCCTTCGCAGCGTGGCCGAGTCGCATGAAGGGCTGGTCACCTTGGAAGACGGCAGCAAGATGGGAGGCGCGGGTTCAGCCGTGATGGAAGCCTTGCAAGCCATGTCCTTGTCGATACCGCTGCTCAACCTGGGTTTTGACGATGCCTTCACCACGCACGGTGACCCGGCCAAGCTCATGGCGCAACATGGATTGACCGCAGCAGGCATTCAGTCTTCCATCGAGCGCAGGTGGCCCGACTTGGCTTGTGGCGTTGCCACACTGACACCGGTCAGAAAGGTGGGCTGAATGTCTGTTTGGACGCTCGGATTGAATCACAAGTCAGCGCCGTTGGCGCTGCGCGAGCGCTTTGCCTTTGCCACCGAGCGCATGGAGCAGTCGCTGCATCAACTGCGGCACCGTTTTGATTCGCACAAGGAAGTGGCCATCTTGTCCACCTGCAACCGCACCGAAATTTACTGTGCCGGCGAGCACTCCCAGCTACCCCAGACCTTGAGCTGGCTGGCGCAGGAGGGCGACACAGACGTGTCAGTACTCCAGGAGCACACCTACTGCCTCACCGGCGATGACTCGGCGCGGCACGCCTTTCGGGTCGCCAGTGGTCTGGACTCCATGGTCCTCGGCGAGCCGCAAATCCTGGGTCAACTCAAGGATGCCGTGCGAGTGGCCAACGAAGCGGGAGCGCTGGGAACGACGCTGAACCAGCTCTTTCAGCGCTCGTTCTCCGTTGCCAAGGAGGTGCGCAGCAAGACCGAGATCGGGGCCCATTCCATCAGCATGGCTGCAGCCGCCGTTCGCTTGGCGGGACGCCTGTTTGAAGACCTCAGCCAAGTGCATATCCTTTTTGTCGGTGCAGGGGAAATGATCGAGCTGTGCGTGCCGCATTTCGCCGCCAAGTCGCCCTTGTCCATCACGGTGGCCAACCGCAACCCGGACAGGGCGCAGGCCTTGGTCGACAGCTTTGGAGGCAAGTGCATGCCACTGTCGGATCTTCCCCGGCGGCTGCATGAATTCGATGTGGTCATCAGTTGCACGGCCAGCACCTTGCCGCTGATTGGCTTGGGAGCTGTGGAAAGCGCCTTGAAGGCGCGCCGTCATCGGCCCATGTTCATGGTGGATCTGGCAGTTCCTCGCGATATTGAGCCCGAGGTCAAGGCTCTCAGTGATGTGTTCCTCTACACGGTGGACGATTTGTCAGAAGTGGTCAGTCAGGGACAGAGTCAGCGTCAATCGGCGGTGGTGCAAGCGGAGATCATCATTGACGATGGCGTCAGAAAATTCATGAGTTGGCTGGATGCTCGCAGCCATGTCCCCTTGATTCAACAGCTCAACGCCAAAGCCCAGACCTGGCGCGAAGTGGAATTGGCACGCGCCCGGAAAATGATCGAACGCGGTGAAAGCATTGATACCGTGCTGCAGGCGATGTCGGTCAACCTGACGAAGAAAATGATGAACGGCCCCTTGCGTGAGCTGAATCACCTCTCGTCGGTGCAGCGTGGCAAAGCACGCGAGGCCGTGAGTCAATTTTTCTTGCAAGCTGACGCGGCCAATGAGGAACTGACGTCCCGCACAACGGGCTCATAGGCGTAAGACCCAACCCGAGTGCTGTCGCGGCGGCTCGTCAAGAGGCGTTCAGTGCTTCGACAACTTGTTGTGCAGGTGGCGAATGAACATCCAGACCAGCACTGTGACCACCGGAACCGAAGCCGCCGTGGTGATTTCAACCCCCCAGGGCCAGCCAATTCGAGTGACACCATCCGCCATGAAGTTGACCAGTCCCACGATGTAGTAAGTGATGGCTGCGACCGACAATCCCTCCACAGTCGATTGCAGTTGCAGTTGCAGTCCCTGACGACGGTTCATGGTGGCCAACAATTCCTGGCTGCTTTGCTGCTGCTCGATCTCCACCCGTGTGCGAAGCAGGTTGCTCATGCGGGACACGCGCTCGGACAAAGCGGTTTGACGGCGCACCGCCCAGTCGCAGGTGCTGCGGGCAGGGGTCAAGCGTCGTTCCATGAACTCGCCGATGGTTTGCATGCCGTCCAGCCGAGATTCGCGAATATCCCGGATCCGCTGATCGACCAGTTCGAAGTAGGCGCGACTGGCCGAGAAGCGCGAGTGCGAGGCGGCGTACTGTCCCTCGACTTGACCGGCCAGACGGGTCAGGCGGTCCAGCAGTCCCGCTTCTTCTTCTCGCTGGGCGCTTCGGATGGCTTGGGCCAACTCGGCCAATTCGCGCTCGGCGTCGGCCAGCACAGTGCCCGCATCTCTTGCAGCCGGAAGTCCGAGCAGCGCTGCCATGCGGTAGCTTTCGATTTCCAGCAGTTGCTGAATGAGCCTTCCCAATTGGCGTGGGGGGAGCGCATCGGCGAACAGCACAATGCGTGAGAAGCCATCAGGGTGCAATTGAAAATCGGTGTAGACCGTGGCGTGGTCGTTGGCGACTCTGGACGCGACCAGCGTTTCTTCATGCAGGTAGCGCGAGACCCAATCGGCTGAGGAGTCCGTGTGTGCCATGGCCCACATATGAATACGAGCCAGGCATGCACCGGGCAAGTTGGACAACCACGCCTGGGGGACGGCCTGCAATGCGGATTCAGGCTCTGTGCCGGGGACCCCAGGGTCGCCCTCTCGCATGAAAGTCCAGGTTACAAATTCGGTGTGCAGCTCCCAGCGCAAACGCCAGGAGCCGAAATCGGCGCGCAAGTGGGTGGTGGTTTCTTCCGGGATGGCCAGGTGGTGGTTGCGAAGCAGTTGTACCAGGTGCGAACGGCTGGCTTGCCGCGATTCACGATCGATGCCCATGACTACGTGCGAAATGACCATGGGCACGCCCACGGGCTCGGGGGGCCGTGCATGCACCTCATTGTGCAGGGCGAGTCGCTGAAGGTGGTCTTGCATGCGTGTTCCTCAAGAAGACGAATTTTCGCATGGGGGCTGAAGTTGATCACGTTGGTGTGACATCAGACCCCAATACAGAACACCCGCTGCCAGGAGTTTCAGCGCACAAGGCAGGATCGCGTAACTGAAGGTGAGCGCCCGCAGACCCTCAGGGGCGTGGTTGCCGGGTTGGTAACCCAGACGCTCCAGCAACGGCAAGGCCAATCCGGCTGCCAGCGCCAGGTTGAGTTTGCTAGCCAGGTTCCACCAACCAAAGTAGGCGCCCTCGTGCTGGCCACTGTCACCCTGTCGCATGATCATGCCGGCCAGCAGTGCACCCGGCAGCGCCAGATCGGCGCCCAGAGCCAGCCCGGATAAAGCGCAGACCCAGCCAAACGCCCATACATCGCCTTGGGACAGACCGGCGGTCCAGACAAAGACCAGCACGGCCAGAACCATGCCGATGAGCCATGAAGCCATCAGGCCCCATCGCCTGACCATCGCCATCCACAACGGCAGAGAGGCGGCGGCTGCCAGAAAATAAGTGACCAGATACAGGGGCTGCAGCGAGGGTGCCTGCAAGCGGTCCTGAACGAAAAAAAGCACCAGGGTGGCGGGTAAGGCACTGGACAAGCCACTCAGGACAAACACAGCCATCAACCATCGCCATGAGGCGTGTCGCCACGGTCGTAGCAGGCTGTCTCTCAGGGGGCTGGATTCAACCGCAACCGAGGCTGGGGCCGGACATCGCGACAGGCCCCACCCCCCTATCAGGAGCGTCACCCCAAACACTGCAATCCATTCGCCCCATCCTAACCAGGCAGGCAAAGCCGAGGCGGTCAGCACGCCCGCCAGACCGAACCCTTCACGCCACGCCACGATGCGGGCCCGTTGTGTCTCATTCCCGCCCAAGCGGGCACCCCAGGATTGATGCACGATGCTGAGCAGGCTGTAACCCAAGTAAGTCAGCACCAAGACTGCCAGCACAGAGGCCGGGCTGTCCGCCGGCTGCCAGGGCGGGAAAAACAGCAGCAGCATGCCCATGAGCAGCCCCACGGCCGCCCCAGCGCCAGCAGCCAGTGCCCAACGAGGAGAACGTGCGTACAGACTATCACTCCATCGCCCGAGCACCGGGTCAGTCAGGGCGTCGAACAAACGGGCCAACAGCAGCAGACTGCCCAGGGTGGACAAGGCCATGCCATGTTGAGTGGCGTATACATGGGGCAGGTGAACGTACAAAGGCATGGCCACAAAGGCCAGCGGCAGACCCAACAACCCATAGGAGAGCAGTGGAATCTTCATGGTGTGGCGCAGTCTGAGGCTCGTGTCATCACGAAGTGGTGAATTGACCATCCATCAGCCTGTCAATCGATTCGGCCAGTTGGAAATCCAGATCGGTCAGGCCTTGTGCATCGTGCGTAGAGAGCTGAAGTTGCAAGTGGGTGTAGCAGGTGGTGATGTGGGGGTGATGGTCGAGTTGCTCGGCCATCTCGGCTATTTGCATGAGGCACGCCATGAGGTTGCGAAAGCTGTCAAATGTCCACGATTTCACGATGCAGTTCCCCGCGGTGTCCCAGCGCCAGGCAGACAGCCGTTCCAGGTGGCGCTCGATCTGGGCGGGGGGAAGGGCACGGCGTGAGGGAGCTGTTGTCATGGTGGAGAAGGCGAGGGTGTCAGGGGAAGTTCTGGCCAACAGGCACAGTCGGCACAATCAGTGTGCCATGCGTGAGGACAGTCGGTGTGCGTGAGCCACCATTTCCCTGCTGGGAGTGCATGTAAGATGGAACAAGACGCAAGGCCTTGCGGTCTGTCGGTGACGCTCCAACCCTATTTCCATGTCTTCCCCCTCAACGGCGCCCTCATTGCGCAGACTGTGGTCATTTGTCCGTCCTTACCGGTGGCAAGTGACGATGGCGCTTTTTTTTCTGCTCATGGCGGCCGCCACAACCCTGGCTTTTCCGTGGGCCTTGCGGCGGCTCATCGATGAGGGCCTGGCGACGGGCGCTTCCTCCGACCAACTGCTGCTGGGCTTTGCTGAATTGCTGGCCGTAGCCCTGGTGCTGGCCATCTTCTCGGCCGCCCGCTACTACACGGTCAGTTGGCTGGGCGAACACGTCACCGCGGATGTTCGGCAACGGGTCTATGCCCACGTCATCGAGCAAAGCCCGGCGTTCTTTGAAACCACCCACGCCGGGGAGGTGCTGTCCCGTTTGGGGCAGGATGCCACCCTGATTCACACCGTTGTGGGTTCCTCGCTCTCGATGGGTCTGCGCAATCTGGTCATGGGCATCGGGGCGCTCATCATGCTGGTGTGGACCAACCCCTGGATGATGCTCAAGGTGGCCACGGTCTTGCTGGCGGTGGTGTTGCCCAGCGTTTACTTGGGCCGGCGTGTGCGGCGGTTGTCCCGTGCCAGCCAGGACCGGGAGGCCGATGCAAGCGCCGTGGCCGCAGAAGTGCTCAACGCTATCCCCGTGGTGCAGAGCTATGTGGCCGAACAGCGTGAAGCCGAGCGCTTCACAGCCATGAGCGTGCGTTCCCTGGGCACGTCCCTGAGCCGTATCCGGGCTCGCGCGCTGCTGGTGCTGTTCATCATGGGCGCGTCCAGTGTGGTGTTGCTCTGGGGCCTGTACCTGGGCACCTTGTCCGTCAGGGACGGCACCACCACCGCGGGTGAGCTCGGGCAAACGCTGGTCTATGTGCTGTTATTGGGCAGCGCCTTGGGTGTACTGGGTGAGGTCTACGGGGATGTGCTGCGAGCGGCTGGTGCCACCGAGCGTTTGATGGAGCTCTTGCAGACACGCTCAGAGATTCAGCCCCCCGCCCATCCGCAAACCCTGCGCTGGCCCGACAACGGGATCAGCGTGCGCGTTGAACACCTGGTGTTTGCTTACCCCTCGCGCCCGGATCGCGCCGTGTTGAACCAACTCAGCGTGGAGGTGACGGCTGGGCAGACGATTGCGCTGGTCGGACCCAGTGGGGCGGGCAAGAGCAGCCTCTTTGCGCTGCTGTCCCGCTTTTATGATCCACAAGCGGGCCGCATCTTGCTCGATGGCGTTCCCATCGAATCTCTGGATCCGCGGGATCTGCGCAGGCATATCAGTCTGGTTCCACAGGAGCCGGTGATCTTCTCGGGATCTGTGCTCGAGAACATTCGCTACGGTGCCCCGGATGCGACCACAGCGCAAGTCGAGGCCGCTGCCCAAGCTGCCTATGCGGATGAATTCATCCACCAACTGCCCCAGGGCTACCTCACCGATCTGGGGGATCGCGGTATCCGGCTCTCAGGCGGTCAGCGGCAGCGCCTCGCCATCGCACGCGCCATCCTCAAGAACGCCCCCTTGCTGTTGCTGGATGAGGCCACCAGTGCCTTGGACGCGCACAGCGAGCGAATGGTGCAAGCCGCCTTGCAGACCGCCATGAAAGGTCGCACCACCCTGGTGATTGCCCACCGCCTGGCCACCGTGATGCGGGCCGATGTGATCTGGGTGTTAGACCACGGACGATTGGTGGAACAGGGAACCCACCCGTCGTTGATTCAACAGGGGGGGCTGTACGCCAAACTCGCGGCCTTGCAATTCGACAACGTGGACAGCGCTTGACCCCATCACAGGGTCATCAATGAAGGATCAAGCGCGACCGATGATCGAGGCGGTGTCGATCAACTCTTCCAGCAGGGCCAGCGATACCTTGCCAGAGACGTTGTAGGGGTTGAGTTCGGCACGCTCAGAATATTTGAGCAGGATGTTGGTGTTGACGTGTGAAGCGTCCACTTGCCCCATGGTCCAACCCCCAAAGCGGCGCTCGGTGATTTCCTCATAATGCAAGAGCACCACATCCTTGTGACGCGGGTCTTTCTGGATGTGTCCATACAGGTCACTCACTGCCTGACGTCCTCCCTCAATGGCTTGCAGAAAGATACCGCCTCCATAGCACAGGATGCCGGTGATGCCATGGATCGGGTTGAACTGGCGAGACGCCGCGAGGATGCCGTTGATGGACTCTGTGCCAGAGTCCACCGTGCGGCTGGCGTAGAGCAGGCGAACTAACATGGGTTAACTCCTGGTGGGAATCAAGGATAAAAATTCACGACGCAGGTTGGCATCTTTCAGAAATGCGCCGCGCATCACGGAATTGATCATTTTGCTGTCCATGTCCTTGACCCCGCGCCACCCCATGCAATAGTGACTGGCCTCCATGACGATCGAGAGGCCGTCGGGCTGGGTTTTGCGTTGAATCAAGTCGGCCAGTTGTACCACGGCTTCTTCCTGAATCTGGGGGCGACCCATGATCCACTCGGCCAGTCGGGCATATTTTGACAGGCCAATCACATTGGTGTGCTGGTTGGGCACCACGCCGATCCAGATTTTCCCAATCACCGGGCAGAAGTGGTGGCTGCAGGCACTGCGCACCGTGATGGGGCCGACGATCATCAACTCATTGAGGTGCTCGGCGTTGGGAAATTCGGTCACCTCGGGCGCGGGCACATACCGGCCTTTGAACACTTCCTGGAGGTACATTTTGGCCACGCGCCGGGCCGTGTCGGCGGTGTTGTGGTCGCTCTCGGTGTCAATCACCAAGCTTTGCAGAACGCCCCCCATCTTGTCGGACACTTCGTCGAGCAGTTGTTCCATTTCACCCGGTTCAATGAACTGTGAGATGTTGTCGTTGGCGTGGAAGCGTTTGCGCGAGGCCTGAATGCGTTCACGGATCTTGACGGAAACGGGAATTCCCTCGTCAGGGAGCGCTGGACTGGAAGTGTTCATCGTAGGGGCGGGTGACTGAAGGTGAAGCGGTTGTTTGTCACGCCCTGTGCAGTGCCCATCGTGCACTGTATAGGGGGTGGTCAAAGGCGTGTGGGTGTGGAAGTCAGAGTCGAGTGAGTCGGCGAATGGCAGCGAAATACCAACGGGTGGGTAACAGACGCAGCAGTTTCATCACCCAGGTGAAGCGTTTGGGAAAGTGGATTTCAAACTCGCCACGCGTCCAACCCAGCACGATGGCCTTCGCCGCCTCTTCGGCGGTGATGATGGCTGGCATGGGAAATTCGTTCTGGGCGGTGAGCGGGGTATCCACAAATCCCGGGTTGATGAGGCTGACGCCCAGACCTTGGGCATGCAAATCCAGGTAGAGAGTTTCGGCCAAATTGATCAGCGCGGCCTTGGTGGGTCCATAGGCCAGTCCCAGGGGGAGTCCTCGGTAGCCGGCCACGCTGCTGATGAGACTGAGATGCCCTTGGTGTCGGTTGACCATGCTGGGCAGGACAGCATCCAGAACATAGAGCGCGCCCACGGTGTTGACCTCATGGTGGCGCAACAGGTCGGTGAGGTCCAACGCAGTGGCTCGCATGGGGTGGTAGTAGCCAGCGCAGTAGCACACCAGGTCGAGCGGGCCCTGCGCCAGCAGGGTGCGCGCAGCGTCTTGAACGGCCCCCTGGTGGGTGACATCCAGCGGCACCGCGGTGCTGCCCGGGTGCGCGAGTACGAAGGACTCCAGTGCCTCGCGGTGTCTTGCCGATACCACGACCTGTGCGCCCAGTGCATGCAACTGAATGGCCAAGGCCCGACCGATCCCGGTCGACGCACCAATCAACCAGACACGTTGGCCATGCCAGTCGCGAATGGGAGGGTTCAGGCTCATGGAGTCTGTTTGTAGAAAGAGAGAGTGACCTCACCCAGTCGGATGCCAAACTTGCTCATGGTGGCGCGGTTGAGCATGACCCGCTCGTCCATCAGGTACATCCAGTCATCAAACTGCACCTCGTAGACAGTGCCATCCACCGGCAGTTTGAGGGTGTAGGCCCATTGAAAGGCGTTGCCGGCGGTACGTCCGCTGGCCACGCCTGCCACGTCATCGGCCGTGCCGGTGTAGCGGCCATCGGCGGATTTGGTGAGTCGCCAAATGCGGCGCTCGGTCTTGCCGTCCGAGTAGGTGAAGCGCTCGTCCAGCACACCCTGGTTGCCTTCCCATTTTCCATCCATGTCGACGGTGAATCGGCGTACCACCTCGCCACTTCGGTTCTGGAAGATGCCGTGAGCGATGATCTTGCCGTTGAAAAACTGGTCGAGCTCCAAGGCGGGGCGCTCCGTGGCATATCGGGTCACGTCAGGACTCGCGCATCCCACCAGCAGTGTGGCCGCGGTGAGAATGCCCAGCACGTGCAGGCACAAAATCCGGTAAGTCGACAGCAGGGGAGACATGGTGATTCCTTGGGTGGGGTCTCAGCGTTCTTGGGCGGGACTCAGGCCCAGAAGTGCCGTTCGCATGTCCGGCTGAGAAGTGGTGGGTGCTAACCAGATGCCAAAAAAGCGGCGTGCAAACTCCGGGTCATCGACACGACCCAGGGGCTGGCCGTTGTAAACAAAGTTCGCCCCTTGCCCCGGAAGATGCTGTCCCGTCAAGCGGTCCCCATTTTTAACATCGGGGAAGAGGCGTTGCATGTGCGCCAACCATTGTTGGGACTGCTGTTCAGAGATCGGGCCAGCTCGCTTCATCTCGGCGAGCGATCGTTCTGCAATTGCACGGCCTTTGAGTTCACGCAGGTACTCGAGTTCGAGCACCAAAGCGTTGTCGGTCACTTGATCAGCCCGCACAGATGGCAAGGTCCATAAACGCGCGTGGTAAATCCGCAGACCCCAATAGCGAAGCAGGGCTTCTCCGGTTAGCCGACTGCCGGGCAGCAGAGGGTGTGGCCCTGCCTTGGCAGGGGCCGTGTCAACCGCTGGTTCACGTGCCTGAGCCACACTCGGTGTGGGTGAGAGCCCCAGCACCGCCAACGCCGTCAGCAGAGCAAGCAAATAATCAGCCCGCAAGCGTGTACTGAACGACATCGATATCCCCGGCTTCGAAGCCTGCCTCGCAATAGGCGAGGTAAAAGTCCCAGATGCGGAGGAAGCGCTCGTCAAACCCGAGTGAGAGGACCTCTTCCCTCCGCGCAAGAAAGTCTGCGCGCCAGCGGCGACAGGTTTCGGCATAGTCGCGCCCGAAGTGAAACTCGTCGATGACCTTGAGGCCTGCGCTGTGTGCCTCGCGCTTGAACTCGCGTGGGCAGGGCAGGCAGCCGCCTGGGAAGATGTACTGCTGGATGAAGTCGGTGGATCGGATGTAGCGGTCAAACAAGTCATCGCGGATCACGATGCTCTGGATGCAGGCCCGCCCCATGGGCTTGAGAAGACGCCTGAGGCTTTGGAAGTAGTTGGGCCAGTAGGCCTGCCCCACGGCTTCCAACATTTCAATGGAGCAGATGGCATCATAGGGGCCGTCATGGATATCTCGGTAATCTTGCAGCCGCAGATCGGCTTGCGTTGACAGGCCCTGCGAGGCCAGGCGTTGCTGAGCCCAGGCCAGTTGTTCGGTGGACAGGGTCACGCCAGTGAGGTGAGCGCCAAACTCCTGGGTGGCCTTCTCGGCCAGGGCACCCCAGCCACAGCCGATTTCGAGCACGCGGTGGCCGCGCCGCACACCGGCCATGTGCAAGGCGCGGCGCACCTTGGCGTGCTGGGCCTGCTGCATGTCCTGTTGCAGGTTGCCCTGAAAGAGGCCGGATGAGTAGTTCATCGTGCCGTCCAGCCAGAGGCGGTAGAAGTCATTGCCCAGGTCGTAGTGGGCGTGAATGTTTTTGCGGCTGTTGCCGCGGGTGTTGCGGTTGAGCAGATGGCGCAAGCGGTAGGCGAGCCGTCCGATCCAGGAACCGTGGATCACATCGTCCAGGGCCTGGCGGTTGGCCGCGAGCAGGCGCAGGAGATCTGGGAGATGGGAGGTGGTCCAGTCACCGGCGATGTAGCTCTCGGCAAAGCCAATGTCCCCGGACTTGAGGGCGGCCTTGAAGGGCTGCCAGTTGTGCAGGTGCAAGCTGAGGTGGGGGCCTTGGCCATCGCCCACGGTTTGCACGCTGCCGTCGGGCAGGCTGATGGTGAGAGATCCGTGGCGCAGTTGCTGGAGCAGTCGAAACACGGTGCGTGCCGATGCCGGGGTGCGTTCGGGCAACTGCAAAGCCTCGCGTGCGGTCACAATATCCATGAAAAACCTTTGTTTGTCCTAGACAAATTTATTCTATGGGTGGTTTGTCCAGTCTTCAACGCCTTCGGTCATTAACCTGAGTTCTCATTCAGGTTATTGAGGCGGAGCCGCCAGGTTGAGCCTGTTGGGCACTAGCCTTGCTCAAATTGCGTGCGGGTACGGATGCGTGTCATCAAGCTCATGGCATATTCCTGAGCATGACTGGCATTCGTGGCTGCAAAGTCGGCATTCACTTCTTTTGCCAAGTTGGGGCGGAGAAAAGCCTGCGTCCCCCCCACGACCACCACGAGATCTTTGTTGCGACTGACTTTTCGGCATTGGGAAATGTATTTGTGCCCCATCAGCAAGTCACGATCGAGTGACAGGGTCACACCCAGCAAATCAAAATGCTCTTCAGCGAGCATGTCGGGAGCCATGTCCAAGGTCAGTAGAGGGCCGGAGGTGACTTCCCATCCATGGAGGTGAAAAATTTCTGCAGCCACGTTGATTCCCAAGGTGTGTTGACTGTCCTTGGGGGCTGCGATGAGGGCTTTATAGGGGTTGAAAGGTTTCTGCGTCGACTTGACACGCTGATCTGCCAACTCATAAATGAGTTCGGTCAAACGATTCGCCCCCAGGCGCACGGCCGATATGGAAATGCGATCGCAGGCCCACCATTCCCCCAACACCATCGCAGCGCCGCTCACGACTTGCGTCATGTAACTCTCGATGTCAAAGCTTTCCTGCAATAACGTTCGAGCCAGTTGATGGAAGGCGCGGGGGTCAAAGTCCAAAGAATCTGCCGCCAGATGTCGGATCATCTCTTGGGAGAACTTAGGGTGAACCTGGCTGGTGTCAAAGCATTGTGCGTATTGATTGGGCAAGACAAAGCTCAACAGCTCATTGCGATTGACCGATAGTTGAGTGGAGGACTTGTCCATTGCTTTCACCACAGAAAAAGTCTGGGCTTTCTATGTGTAACTATGAACTGACATTTAGAAATGTCAATTATAAATTTCACTAACCTGGGGTGTATCCCCCTATTAATACAAAATATTTATTAAAAATCTCTGGCCTATCGGCTCAGTGGATGGGCTGTGCCTGTCGGCGTGGCTATGATCAGCGCAAACAGGGCGTTCTCCATGGGCATGACATTCGTCGAGTGTGTGAAAAATCTGGCGCTCGACGTGATCGGGGCCCGGGTTCAATCCATGACGGGCTCTGAGTCGTCCCTGGACGACTTTCGCACACCCGCCGGTGACCCGGGGCTCTTCGGTCCGGACTCGATGGCATGGCGAGTCCATGCCCATTTCACCTCGATGATGGTCGGCGGTTTGTCCTCGTTGATCGTCCAGGCCCTGCATCCGCGTGCCTTGGCGGCGGTCTGGGACCATTCGAATTTCCGACACAACCTGAAAAGTCGGCTGGGGCGAACTGCCTATTTTGTTGCTGCGACCACGTATGGCGCAGAAGACTTGGCGATGGAGTCCATTCGCCGCGTCAATGCAATCCACGCGGGTATTCGCGGTGTTGATCAGCAGGGCCAGCCCTATGTCGCCAACGAACCCGACCTGGTTCGCTGGGTTCATCTCGTTGAGGTGAGTTCGTTTCTGTCGGCGTATCAGCACCTGTCGGTTGCGCCCTTGAGCGCTCGGGCGTGTGACCTCTACATCGCTGAAATGACGCGGGTTGGGCATCTCCTGGGCGCGGTTGAGTTGCCGCAAGACTGGGCATCGACCCAAGCCGAATTACTGGCTTATCGCGCGACGCTCAGGTTTGACGACAGGGCGAAGGAAATTCTCCGTGTCGTTGAGTCCTACCCCGTTGAAGGCCTGGACAAACCTTTCATGACATGGGTGTTGCAGTCGGCCATGGACATCATGCCAGCGTGGGCACTTGCGTTGATCCAACGTGATCCTGGTTGCCCCCCAGGACAAATGACCCGTCGCTGCGCGCTCCAGGTCGCCTCGCAGCCGATTCAATGGACGCTAGACACCCGTGGGGTATCGGCCATTGCACGCAAGCGGGTTGACTCTGCGACTGTCAGGGTGCAGAAATCTCAACCATGATTTCATTGCGTTTGAACATCGGCAGCGTCCAGGGTGGGTCGTACCGAGCCAGTTGGGGTGACCCGATGACCTGCAGCGATGAGCGCTGCGCCCATTGCAGGGTCTCCTGAATTTTTTCTTGAACGCGCCCCTGCGTGTTCAGCCACGAATAGCGGTGCACGGCAAAGACCTTGGCGGGAATTTCGCGCAGCTGTATCGCTTCGTTCCTAGGCTTGGGAATGCTCGCCAGGGTGTAGGCGCGGGGCATCACGAAATGAATGCGCCAGCGCTGGACAGCCGCCAGACCGGCCTCAGCAGATTGAGGTTCGACCGTCATGGGCGCAGCGTTAGCCATGGCGGTTGGTTGAGGCTCTACCGTCACAGGCGCAGTCATGGCAATTTTGGCGGCCTGATCCGAGTCGTGGCGCTGGTTGTTGCCGAATATGAAATTCGCAATCAGCCGAAATCCTTTGTTCGAGGCTTCATCCATGTCGCCATCCGCCCAGGTTTCTGCCACCAGCATGGGGGCGTATCGCCTGATCTCAAAAGGGCCGTCCGATCGAAGGACTTCATAGGCGGGTTCTTCAATGGCCATGGCAATGGAGCTGAAGAGGCTGAGGCTCAGCGCACTGAGTCGACGGATACATAAAGAGGGCATGATGCTTGATGGGGTGAAATCATCGCAAGTAAAACGGATCAGCTATTCCAGCCCCTGAAGGGCTCAAAACCCTGGCGGTGAAGGGTGGTGCTGTCTTCTGCGCACCTCTCACACCTCCCGATCGACGGGGTCAGGGGCTGACAAGCTCTGTATGTTCCCATCGATTGCATCAAAGAACACGGGCTGAAAAAAATATTCCTCCGGCAACAGGGGTGTTTCAGGTCGAGGGCCGCTGGGGACATAGTTCAAAACCCTGAACAAATAAGCATTCAGCGAGGTCATGAACCGGTCGAATTCTTGCAGCGGGATATCCGATTGCAGGACCACCATCTGCCAACGATCATTCGCCACGGGGTCTGGCCGTATTTCCACCGGGCACACCTGGTTGTGATACACGCGGCCATATTGCTCAAGATGGAAGAAGAGTCGGGCTGAGTGGGTATGCTCGACCGCTGCGTCCACCATCATTTTGCGCGGGTATATCTTGAAGTAACTCATGACGAAATCAGAGAGGATATGCGAGGCGTTGGCTATGGCCCATATCTGCTAGCTTACGCGTCAAGCCTACCCACAGGGTTCCCATCTTCTACCAGAATAATCTTCACACAATGACCACTACCCCGCAAGCCCTGGGCCCCGACGAGACCGCACGGGCATTGCCCTACCTGGCACTGGGCGAAAGTATTCGAGCGGTGCTCTCTGATGACTCCGTGTCAGTAAAGCCATGACTCGTACAACCCTTGGCCACGGGAGGCAGCCTCTTTGTGATGCCAGCGTCGGATTCAACGGTGGCCCTCAACAAACTCATCACTTTTATAGCCGCACCCGTCGGGTTCTTCAAGCAGCCTCACTCAACGGGAGACCGCCCGACTGGCCTTCTTCCTGTAGCGGATGTTGAGCATCTCCACGCCGACCGAGAATGCCATCGCAAAGTACACGTAACCCTTCGGGATGTGATGTTCAAAGCCTTCGGCCACCAGCACCACCCCCACCACCACCAGAAAACTCAAGGCCAGCATCTTGATGGACGGATGCTCGGAGACGAAGTGACTGATGCCTTTGGCAAACACCATCATCAGACCCACCGACACCACCACGGCCGCGATCATGACCTCCACTTCATCGACCATGCCCACCGCGGTGATGATCGAGTCCAGCGAAAACACCAAATCGATCACCATGATCTGGACAATGATGGACCAGAACGTAGCCTGGTGGGATCTCCCAGCGCCGTGTTCGGCACCTTCCAGGCTTTGATGGATTTCCGTGGTGCTCTTCCACAGCAGGAACATACCCCCGGCGATCAAGATCAGGTCACGGCCCGAGAACTCATGTCCTCGAAGGGTGAACAAAGGCTCCACCAGGCCCACGATCCAGGCCAGGGCCAGCAGCAAGCTGATGCGCATGAACATGGCCATGAAGAGGCCCAGTTTGCGAGCCAATTCGCGCTTGTCCGCCGGCAGCTTGTCCACCAGGATGGAAATGAAAATCACATTGTCGATGCCCAGCACCAACTCCAACGCGGTGAGGGTGGCAAAGGCGATCCAGGCTTCCGGCGATGACAACAGTTCCAAGTTGAGCTCCAGTCAGTGATTGACCCTGCGCTTGAGCCAGCGCATCAAAGGCCCCACCAGGGGAAATTTTTCATACAGCTCTTCCGCGGCGTCCCAGTAGTCGCGATGCAACTGGACCAAACCGGCGTCATTGAACACCACATGCGTGCCGCCTCGTACCGTGTGCCACTGGGTGGCGTTAAACCGTTTGAACCGAAAGCGGAATTCCCAGGACAAAAAGCACTGGCGCTCTTGTACGACCCGATCGGTGACGATGAAATGCGGCTCGTGCAAGTTCTTGAACATATGGACAAAGATGCCTTCAATCGCTGCGATCCCTTGCACCTCATTGAAGGGATCCTTGAAATGCGCGTCTGACGCATATAGCTCGTTCAAGCGAGACAGGTCGCCGGGCTGAAGTCGCTCGAAGAAAGTCGCCAGCGACTGAACGGCCTCTTGGGTGGTGTGGGCGTTGACTGAGTTCAAGGGTCAGCCTCTGGGGTTAGCGGGTGATGAATTGATCGGGCGCAGCAGGCTTGCTCACGTAGCGAACGCGCTTGAACCATAACTTGAGAGCCTGCCAGTGGATGCGGGCCATGACCATCGCGGTCATGGCGGGATAACGCCATAGCGCACGCTTGAGCACGGCAGGCGTGACGGGCTCAAGCACACCGCTGACACTGGTGTTGAGCAGTGGGCCTTGGGCATCATCGTGGTCGACCCGGACGACGGTGTGCTCCTGGCCGTGGTGCGGGGTGCGCAGGAAGCGAAATCGGTACTGTCCTTCCACGTGGCAAAAGGGGGAGACATGGAAGCATTTATTGGCTTGCATCTCGACACCGTAGCGCGGATGTTCCAGCAAATAGCAATGCCGTTCACCGAAGGTGTTGTTGACCTCGACCACGATCGCCCTTAGCGATCCATCAGCCCGGTGGCAATACCAGAAGCTCACCGGCTTGAAGGCGTAACCCAGCATGCGTGGGTAGGTGTGCAACCAGATCTCACCCTGGGCATCCTCAATGCCTTCACGCTGCAGCAAGTCCTCGACCCACGCTAACGCGCCGCCGGCTTCGGGGCCGCGCCCATCGCCATGGTCGCTGTCATGAAAGCTGATGGCACCCGAGCGGTTCACGGCCAGGCCCCCCATGGCCTGCGGTTGGGTCAACTGGCGCATGGGCAGCAGCAAAAAAAACGTGCTGTACGCAAAGCGGTGCTGCTGTGGTCGCAAGCGCGCATGACGAACCTGACCGAATCCGATCTGCGCGATGTTCATGCCGTTGCCCCCGCGGGCTGTGTCGTGCGGGTCAGCAACGCTTGCGCCACGGCCAAGCCAGATTTGAGACCATCCTCATGAAAACCGTAACCCGTCCAGGCACCGCAGTACCAGGTGCGCTGAACGCCCTGCATGTCGGCGACGCGTTGTTGGGCCTGGATCGCGGCCAGGTCAAACACCGGATGGCTGTACTCAAACTCGGCCAGCACGGAATCGGACTTGATGGGCCGCACCGGGTTGAGTGACTCCACCACCGGTTGCTCAAACGGCAGCGGTTGCAATTGATTGAGCAGGTAGTGCAGGCACACCCGACTGGATTCCTGCTGGTCGTTTGCGGCGCGTTCGTAATTCCATGCTGCCCAGGCGGCTCGGCGCTGCGGCAACACCGAGGTGTCGGTGTGCAGCACGGCGCGGTTGGGTTGGTAGCGAATCGCCCCCAAAATCTCGGTCTCAGCCACCGAGGGTTGACCCAGCATGGCCAGTGATTGGTCGGAATGCGCGGCCAATACCACCTGATCAAAGCGCTCGCTGCCCTGATCGGTCAGCAGCGTCACCCCGTTGGCATCACGGTCAATGCGGCGCACCGGCATGTTCAGATGCGCGCGCTCCAGGCTGGCGATGATCTTGTCCACATAGTGCCGGGCCCCACCCACCACCGTGTGCCACTGTGGCCGGTTGTTCACTTGCAGCAGCCCATGGTTGTGACAAAAGCGAATCATCGTGGCCACGGGAAACTGCAGCATCTGGTCGGTTGGGCAACTCCAGATGCAACCCAGCATGGGCAGAAAGTACCACTCGCGAAACGCCCGCCCGAACCCTTGTCGGTCCAGGAATGACTGCAGACCCTCGCGCATCTCGCTTTCACGACCGGTCAGCGCCAGTTGTGTACATACGCGGTTGAAGCGCATCAGATCTGACAACATGCCCCAGAACTCGGGGCTGAGCAGGTTGCGTTTTTGGGCAAATACAGTCGCCAGGTTGCTGCCACTCCACTCGATCGCCCTTGAACCGCGCGTCTGCGGCACTTGCACGGAGAACGACATGTCCGAAGCGGCGGTGGTGACCTTCAACTCTGCCAGCAAGGCAATCAACTGAGGGTAGGTGCGTTCGTTGAACACCAGAAAACCCGTGTCCACGCCCCAGGTGACAAGACCCTGTGGGGTGGGCAGGGTGATGTCCACCGTGTGGGTATGACCCCCGAAATAGGACCCGGCTTCAAACAGGGTGACGTGCGCGTGGGGCCGCAGGCGGTGTGCGGCGGCAAGCCCGGAAATGCCCGACCCGACGATAGCTATTTTCATGCAGAAACCGATTGTCTTGGACAAAATTATTTTAAGGGAACGCGATTGTCTAGGCTAAGCAAAGGGCAAGTTATTTTCCGAGGTTGTGACGCTGCTGGTAGGCTACACGTTTTGTCACCCGCTTGGAGAGTTGTGCATGAAATCCTTGTCCACGCCCCATACCTGGGCCAAACGATGCCTCGCGCTGGGTTTGTGGATGGCGGCCTTGTCCAGCCTGGCTCAGCCTTACCCGAACAAAACCGTCCGGCTGCTGGTGCCGTTTCCAGCCGGTGGTGCCACGGACATCTTTGCGCGGGCCTTGTCGCAAAAACTGCCCGAGAAACTCGGCGCCGCCGTGGTCATTGAAAACAAGCCTGGCGCCGGCGGTACGCTGGGCTCGGACCTGGTGGCGAAATCAGCGGCCGATGGCTACACGGTGCTGCTGGCCACCACCAGCACGCACACCATCGGCCCCTTGTTCAGCAACCGATTGCCCTACGACGCCGTGCGTGACTTCACGCCCATTGTTCACGTTGGCAACGCCGCCAATATCATGCTGGTGCCCAACACAGCGCCGGCGCACACCCTCAAGGACTGGATTGCGTACGCCAAAGCCAACCCGGGGCGGCTCAACTACGCGTCCAGCGGCAACGGCACCATCGTGCAACTCACCGCCGAACTGTTCAAGGCCGAGACGAATGTGTTTGTGGTCCACATCCCTTATAAGGGCACGGCGCTGTCGATCCCTGATCTTGTCAGTGGCAAGGTCGACGTGCTGTTTGACTCGTTGCCCAGCGGCATGCCCCATGTGAAAGAGGGCCGCCTGCGCGCGTTGGGCGTGACCTCACTCAAGCGCAGCCCTTTGGTGCCCGAGTTGCCCGCTATTGCCGAGGTCGTGCCGGGTTATGAGTCGGTCACCTGGTTTGGCATGTTCGGCCCCAAAGGATTGCCGGCCGACATGGTGAGCAAGCTCAATATCGCGGTGAACCAAACTCTCAGCGATCCCGAGGTCAAAGACAAACTTTCGCGTCTGGGAATTGAACCCGTGGGGGGCAGTCCAGCCGAATTTGCGGCCATGCTGACGCGTGAGACTGCCAAGTGGCGCAAGATCATTGTCGACCGCAAGATCACGGCGGAATGAGCCGCTTGAAAGCCCGTTGCCCGTGATCCTTCAGGGCTTGGCTTTGAGGCTTTTTTCGATCGCGCTGATCAAGCTGCGGCTGTCGGGCTCGGTCATGCTGTTGTAGCTGTCAATCAGCTTGCCGTCTCGACCGATCAGGTATTTGTAGAAATTCCACCGCGGGGGCGTTGCGCCTTGTGCAATGAGGTGTTTGAAAAACGGGTTGGCCTGAGGCCCCTTCACACTGGAGGCCGCGAGCATGGGGAACTTCACGCCGAAGGTGTTTTCGCAAAAGTCGGCAATTTCCTGGTTGCTGCTTTTTTCCTGGGCGAAGTCATTGGACGGAAAGCCCAGCACCACCAAGCCCTCGGACTGGTATTTTTCATGCAGCGCCTCCAGTCCCTTGTACTGCCGTGTGAAGCCGCAGTAACTGGCCGTGTTGACCGCCAGCACCACCTTGCCCGTGTACTGGCAGAGTGAATGGGGCTTTTCGTCCTGCAAGCGCAGCAGGGTGTGGTTGAGCGAGGCGGGGCAGGCCTGCGCGGTGTGCACAACCAGGGTCAAGCAAAGGCCGAAACAGCGGGTGAACCAGGTCAGTGGTGAGGTCATGCGAGTTCTCCGGTGATGAAGACACTGCCCAAGGCACGCGGACTGATCGACAGTTGGGCCAATCCAGGCCATTGACCCGTCGCCACATTGTCGACGCGCATCGAGTCGACGTTGTCACGGCTCATCAGCGGCGGGCCTGGCAACGCCTCCAGCACCCAGGCCTGCAAGCGTCCAATGCTCAAGGGCAAAGGCAGAATGGGTCGCTCGCAATGGGCCCACCGACCGGCGTGTCGTACCAGGTCAGCCAGCGTCCATACCTCGGGGCCACAAGCCTCGTAGGTGGTGTGTTGGGTCGCCGTGTCGCGCATCAGGTGCACCAGGGCCTGCGCAACATCCTGCACCCACACAGGCTGGAAGCGCGTGTGCGCACCCGTCAGCGGCACCAGGGGCGCAAGCCGTTGAAGTCGGGCGAAGGTGTTGATGAATTGATCATCCTGTCCAAAGATGACGCTGGGCCGCAGCAGGCGAATCGACAACCCCGTGCTGTCGGCCACCTGCAGCAAGGCCGCTTCGCCGCGGCCCTTGCTGCGCTGGTACTCCGAGGGGCCTTGGGCCTGTGCGCCCAGGGCACTCACATGCACCAGGCGCTGAACGCCGCTTTGGGCGCAGGCCTGAGCCAGGGCTTGAGGGAGGTCAACATGCACGCGATGAAATTCGCCGGGCTTGCCATGGAGGATAGCCACCAAATTGACCACCACATCGTGGTCAGCGACCAGCGCAGTCAGCGTCTGGGGGTTGAAGACATCGGCCTCGACCACTTGCACGCGTGGCAGCATTTGCACCGAGCGGGCTGGCAGTCGGCGGGTGGGGACGGTGATCTGCACATCGTGCTTTTGCAAGGCTTCGCACAAGTGACGCCCGACAAACCCGGAGCCCCCCAAAATCAGAACGCGCTTCACGATTCTTAGCGGGAGGTTGGTTGAGTCTCGTCGCTGTGGCGTGTGCGCCAATCGTTGACATGGGCTGCCACGTCTCGGGCCCGAGAGATGACCGTGATGCCCTCGGGCACTGAGCGGCTTTGCAGGGCGGTGGCTGAGCCGCCGGCCCAGATTTCGACTCCCGCAGGGACGCCGTCGATCAACTGCTGCAGGCTGGAGATCACGTCATTGCGGGAGGCGTAGGCGCTGAAACTCAAAGCCAGCACGTCGATCTTCATGTGCTCGATGGCCTGCAAGATTTCGACCACGGGGGTGGAGGATCCCAACTCAAACCGCGCACAAGACTCCAGCGCCAGGTAGCACTCGGCCATCAACAGGCCCAGCGAATGGTACTCACCGGGTGTGGTGGCCAACAACACGCGTGGGTGTTGACCGAGGGTCGGTGAGCTGGCTTCCACCGAGGCAATGGCTTCACGCAGCACCTGTTGCAGGGTGGCGCTGAACAAATGCTCTTGGTACACCGACAGTTCACCGCGCAGCCAGGCCTCGCCGACATAGACGCACAACGGGGCGACCAGGTCTTCCACCGTGCTACCCAGTCCTTGTTTGATGATGTGCTGTCTGAGGGCCTGCTTGATGAGGTCGCTTCGGTCTTCGGCCAGCCAGCGCAGCCAAGGGGCATTGGCATCCAGTGCCGAGGGCTCTGGTGGGCTGCTGGCGCAGTCTTCAGCCCCCTTCACCAGGCTCATGCCATTGAGCAAATCCTGCAGTTGCTCGACGGATTGCGCCACGATCTTGCCGGGTCGGTGCCCGGTGTCCATCAATCGCTTGATGAGACGCAGTTTGTGAACTTGGTCCAGTGGGTAGAGCCGCTCGCCCAGGCTGTCACGCAGGGGTTGCGGGAATCCGTAGCGGCGCTCCCAGACGCGCAGCGTATCCTTGCCGATGCCGGTGTCACGCTCCACTTCGGCAATCGCCCAGCCCGTGGGGAGGGGATTTTTCTCAAATTGAGGCATGTTGCTGGAGGCGTCCATGGTCCAAGGGGATCTGACTGATCAAGCCGCCGAGCATACAGCCAAACTGTCTAAGACAAAAATAACCTTCAAAGTCGATATGGATTATGCCGATACCCACCTGGCCTGCGCGCTCACGCTGAGCTTGACCCGTATTCCTGATGACCGGACACTTCCCGCATGGATTTTGAACACCAAATTCCCGTGAACTGCCCGTGCCTTATCGGGATGCTGCCTGCGGGAACTGCACCCTACCTCACCACGCTGAAGCCATGATCATTCGCAACCAGGAAGAGGTCACCACAGCGGTGCTGGCCGAACTCGAGCGCGCCAGCGATCCGCGCTTCAAGGAAATCATGACCGCGGCGGTGAAGCACCTGCATGGTTTTGTTCGCGACGCTCGCCTGACCGAGGCGGAGTTTCATCAGGCCTGTGCGTTCATCGCCAAACTGGGGCAACTCACCACACCGTCTCACAACGAAGTGGTGTTGATCAGCGGCTCGCTGGGCATTTCAGCGTTGGTGTGCTTGCTCAACAATGGCCAGAAGGGTCAGACCGAGACCACCGCCAATCTGATGGGCCCGTTCTGGCGCACGGCGTCACCCCGGGTGGAGAACGGGGGGACGATTGTCAGGTCTCCAACCCCGGGTGCGCCCATCTTTGTCAACGCCTGGGTGCGCGATGTGCACGGTCGTGCGGTAGCGGATGCTGAGGTGGATGTCTGGCAAACCTCGGCCGAGGGCTACTACGAAAACCAGGACCCCGAGCAGGTCGACATGAACCTGCGTGGGAAGTTCATCACCGATGACAAGGGCCATATCGCGTTTCGCAGTGTCAAACCCGCGCCCTATCCCATTCCGCTCACCGGCCCGGTGGGTGCCTTGCTGCGCGCACAGGGACGACACAACATGCGGCCGGCGCATATCCACTTCATGATCAACAAGCCGGGCTACAAAACACAGTTCTCCCAGGTGTACTCCAGCGACGACCCCTACCTCGAGACCGATGTGCAGTTTGGCGTGACCCAGGCCCTGATCGGCCAATACGTGCTCCACACCGATGAGCCGGCGCCGGCGACGGATGTGCAGGGCTCGTGGTATTCGCTCGATCATCATTTCGTGGTCGAGGCGGGTGACAACACTTTGCCCAAGCCTCCCATCACGGGCAAGGCCGAGGGTGATCGCCCGCTGCGGGCGGTGCTGGAACGGCGTGAGTGATCGGTCACCTGGCTCGCGTTATTCTGGTCGCCTGTCATGAGCAAAATCCGAGTTCCTGCCACCCGTAAAACCTCGATCCTGGACGTGGCTCGCAAGGCTGGCGTGTCCTTAGGGACGGCGTCCCGAGTGATCAACCAGCACCCCAGTGTCAGCCAGGACAAACGTGTCCGTGTGCTGCAGGCCATTGACGAGTTGGCCTACGTGCCGGACAAAGTCGCGCAGGCCATGCGCAGTCATCGATCCATGACCTTTGCCTGCGTCATGCGGGACTTCATGGTGCCGGTGTTGAGCATGTTCGTGGACGCCATGCAGCGAGAGGTCGATGCCTATGGGTTTTCGTTGATGGTGGCGTCCAGTCACCACGATGCGAAGCGCGAGTTGTCCCTGCTACAGGGGTTTGAGCAACGTCGTATCGACGGTCTGGTGATTGCCAGTTCGTCCGAAACCGATGCGGACCTGCTGGCGGTCATGAGGGCCGTGAATTTCCCCATCGTGCTGATCGACCGCGATGCGCCAGACCATCTGGACCGTGTCATGATCAACCATGCGCAAGGCGTCAGTGATGCGGTGCATCATCTGGCCGGTCTGGGGCATCACGCCATTGCCATCATCACGGGCGATCCAGGCCTGCACCCCACCCGGCATCGTCTGCAGGGCTACCGCCAAGGGATGCGCGACTGTCGATTGCCGATCACATCCGACTGGGTGAGGGCCGTATCGTTCAGCCCAGAGGTGGGCTACAGCGAAACGCTGCGCTTGTTGGACTCCGCGCAGCCGCCCACCGCCATCATCGCCGGCGGCTCTGCTTTGTTGCCTGGTGTGTTGCGTGCGGCGCGTGAACGGCGAATGCGTGTCCCACATGATCTGTCTGTGATCGCGGGCGCCGACAGCGACCTGGCCTTGCTGTCCGAGCCCCCCGTCACGGCCATACGCTGGGGACATGATGAGCTGGGACGGGCAGCAGGCCAGTTTTTGATCAACCGCCTGCACGATGCAACGCTGGCTGCACAGCAGCATCAGGTGGATGCGGAGTTGGTGTTGCGGGGGTCCTGTGCGCCGCCAATCAGCCGACAGGCGACTGCTGAGCCCAGGGTGCGGCGTAGACGTCAGACACCTCAGTGACTACCAGCATTGACAAAACGGCCATCGGTTTTAGGATGCAGGCAAGTCGAGGGATCGACAGCTTGTCATCCCTTGAATTTTTTGGAATAAATTGGAAACGTTTCCAAATAGTGGACACAGGTCCTGGAATGGTCATTGGGATATGGCATGAGACGAATCGGGATTGACGTAGGCGGTACCTTCACCGATGTGGTGATGGTCGATGAAGACAGCGGGGCCATCTGGTCCACCAAGGTGGCCACCACGCCCGCGGACCGCACCGTGGGCGCCCTGAACGGCTATCGCCGAATTCTGGACCTGAGTGGCAGCACGGCCTCTCAAGTCAGCTTCATCGGACACGGCACCACCATGGCCACCAATATGGTGGTCGAGCACAAGGCCGCCAAGGCCGCACTCATCACAACGCGAGGTTTTCGCGACATTCTGGAGTTGCGCCGCCTGTCGCGCCACGACCGCGCTGATTTGTACGACCTGCAATTTGACAATCCACCCCCACTGGTGGAGCGTCGGTGGCGTTTTGAATTGGACGAGCGCTTGCTCGCTAACGGTCAGGTGGAGCAGTCGCCCGACCTGCAGGCCTTGCAAGACATGGCAAGACAGATTGCGGGCAGTGACATTGAGGCGGTGGCCATTTGCCTGCTGCACGCGTACGCCAATCCGCTGCACGAGCAGTTGGTGCGTGATGAACTCAAGCGCCTACTGCCCTCACACTTCATCACCTGTTCGCATGAGGTCAATCCTGAAATGCAGGAGTACGAGCGCTGTAGCTCCACGGTGATGAACGCCATGCTGGGCCCGGTGTGTGGGCGCTACATTCACCGCTTGCAGGGCTTGCTGGCCGAGGAGGGGTTTCAGGGCGAATTGCTGTTCATGCAATCCAACGGCGGTCTGGCATCTGCACAGACGGTGGCTCACAAGCCCATCGTGCTGCTCGAGTCTGGCCCCGCCGGAGGGGTCAGTGCCGGGGTGCGCAGCAGCCAGCAAACGGGGTTGAAGGGTTTGTTGCTGGGCGATATGGGCGGCACAACGTTTGATGTGTCGATGGTTCGCGATTCCCGTCCTGAAATTCGTACCCAGGCCCTGCTGCATACCTACGCGGTTCGCTCTCCCACCATTGACATCGACTCGATCGGCGCAGGGGGTGGCTCGATTGCGTGGATTGACAGCGTTGGCGGTGTGCATATCGGGCCCCAGAGTGCGGGCGCTGATCCCGGTCCTGCGTGCTATGGTCGCGGGGGCCAACGTCCCACCGTGACCGATTGCAACGTGATTCTGGGTTACGTGGATCCCAACAGTTTTCTGGGGGGGGAGTTCAAGCTCGACCAAGAGGCCGCTTATCGCGCGGTAGACGAGCATTTGGCCAAGCCGCTAGGCGTTTCCGTGCTGGAGGCCGCCTGGACGGTGCGGGTGGTGGCCAACGCATTGATGGCACAGGCCATGCGACTCATGACGGTCGAGCGCGGTTTTGATCCGCGGGACTTTGCTTACCTGTGCTACGGTGGTGCGGGTCCGGTGCACGCGATTGATCTGGCACAGGAGTTGGAAATTCAGCGCGTGATCGTGCCGCCCCTGCCGGGCTTGTTCAGTGCGTTCGGAATGATCGTGGCCGATCGGCAATATGACGATCAGATTGCGGTCGAGTCAGAACTTGCGGCGCTGAGTGCCCAGCAAATTCGTCAGGGGTGCGAACGGCTCAGGCAGCAGGCGGTGGACACCCTGGGCGCGACATCCCAGTCAGTGCAGACCACATTCCGTGCCGATTGCCGGTACGCTGGGCAGCCTGCGGCCATCTCGGTGCTTATTCACAACGATGACCTGGCCGACTCCTCAGGCGAGGCACTCAAAGACCATGTCCGCGCTGGTTTCGAGCAAGAGCACAAGCGCAATTGGAATTTCATCAAGCCAGATCAACCCATCGTGCTGGTGAATCTTCGGGTGCAAGCCAATGTGGCCAGTGGCTGGCATGGCCTTGTCCGACAGGTCGAGGCCGGCAAGCACGGTGCAGCGGGATCCGCCACCACGCGCCATGTCTACATTGACGGCAAGATGCAAGCCCTGCCGGTGTACCAGCGTAGCCAGTTGGCCGCCCATGCCACCATCCAGGGGCCAGCGGTCATTGAAGAGCCCAGCAGTTGTGTGATCTTCAAGCAAGGCCAGAGCGCCAGCGTTGACGATATCGGCAACCTCAACATTCACCTGTGATCGCCATGGAAACCATTGTTTACGAAATCATTCGACACTCGCTGTACGCGATTGCGCGCGAAATGAAGGTCGCGATGATGCGCACTGCAGCCAGCCCCATCATGCACCTTGGTGCAGATGCCTCAGCGGCGGTGTTTGACGCGCATATGCAATTGGTAGCGCAGGGTAATGACATTCCCACCATGCTGGGTTCGGCCGTGATATCCACCAAAGTGTCGGTGGAATCGATTGGACGAGACAACCTGCGCCCTGGCGATGTGATCATCAGCAACGACGCCTACCTGGGCGGGGGTAACCATCAACCGGACGTGCAAATCACCCGTCCGATATTTGTTGATGGCGAGATCGTCGCGTTTGTGATGACGCGCGGACACTGGACCGACATTGGGGGGCAGGCCCCGGGCAGTTACATGCTCAACACCTGGGACATCTTTGGCGAAGGCATACGGATTCCTCCGGTGCTGCTCTATCGCAACGACGAGATCGTGGCCGATGTGCAAAAGATGATCGTGCAAAACACCCGCGACCCAGAAGGCCGTTTGCTCGATATCCAGGCTCAGTACGCAGGAACCTTTGTGGGTGACCAGCGTATCCAGTCGCTGTGCCGCAAGTATGGGGTGGCCTCGTTGCGCGACGCGATGAAGCGCTCACTCGACCATTCCGAACAATTGATGCGAGAGGCCATTCGTGCCATGCCCGATGGCGTGTACGAAGCGGAAGATTTCGCCGAGGGCGTGCAGGCTCCTGGGTGGACGGGCGATCCCGTGCCCTTGAAGGTCAAGGTGACGATCCAAGACGATCAGATCCATTTTGATTACGCCGGTACCGGCGCTCAAACGATCGGGGGTATCAATTGCCCATTGGCTGTGACCTGCAACAGCACCTGGTTCACGGTCAAGGCGCTGACCGATATTTCGATTCCGATCAACCAAGGTTGCTACCGTCCCATCACCATCGATGCGCCGCTTGGCAGCATCGTCAATTGCCAGTTTCCTGCTTCGGTGGTGAGTGGCAACACCGAAACCTCACCGCGTGTCATCGACTTACTGCTCAAGGCACTGGCCCAGGCCGTTCCTGAACGGGTGGTGGGGCAAAGCAATTGCGCCGCGTGCTCGGGCGTATTCGGCGGCAAGGATCCAGACAGCGATCGTGTGCGCCGTACCGGACGACCTTTCGTCAGCATGGTGGAGCCGCATGGCGGTGGCATGGGCGCACGCGCCAGCAAAGACGGCGTCAACGGCATACGCGTGTATGTGGGCAACGCGGGATCTTTGCCCGTGGAATTCATTGAACAGACCATGCCGCTGGTGGTGGAGGAGTGGGCGCTGGTGACCGACAGCGGTGGCGCTGGTCGCTACCGGGGGGGACTCACGGCCCGACGCACTTACCGCGTTGGCTTTGACCAGGCGACCTTTACCGTGGCCGGTGAGCGCGGACAGTTTGCACCGCAAGGACATTTTGGCGGTCAGGCAGGTGCGCATTTTCTGTGCAGTGTCACGCACCCGGATGGCAGCACCGAGTTGCTGCCTCCCAAGGGCGCCACAGCGGTGGTACGTCAAGGCGATCGCGTGGTGGTGCAACCGGCTGGGAGTGGTGGCTATGGTGATCCGCGCCAACGCCCTGCTGAGGATGTGATGGCCGATCTGGCGAATGGCTACATCAGCGAAGCCTCGGCCCGCAACCAATATGGACGCACGCCCTGATGAGTGCGCAGCGCTTGCCCCTGAGCGGTACGTGTGTGGTCGAGATCGGTCACAGCCTCTCGGCGCCTTATGCGGCCAATATCCTGGCCCGGTTGGGTGCTCGCGTGATCAAGATTGAAAACCATCGAGGGGGGGATTACGCGCGCGACTGGGGGCCTCCCTTTGTGGACGGCGCCTCGGTGTTGTTTCATGGTGTGAACAATGGCAAAGCCAGTATCCGCGCCAATTTTGACGATGCGCACTTTGTTCAGCGTCTCAAGGCCTTCATTCTTGAGCATGCCGATGTGGTGCTGCAAAACCTCAAGCCCGGCACCTTGGAGCGTCATGGACTGGGTGCTCAGCAGTTGACCGCGGAATCACCCGATCTGATTTACTGCAACCTGGGAGCTTTTGGTCGGACGGGTCCATTGAAGGACGCACCCGGTTACGACCCACTGATGCAGGCTTTCAGCGGCCTCATGAGCGTGATTGGCAATGCGGGTGACGATTACAGCCGGGTGCCAGTGTCGCTCAACGACAAGGGCACCGGCATGTGGGCCGTGATCGGTATTTTGTCAGCGCTCTTGCAAAGACGCCAGGACCCTACCCATGCCAGCCGTATCGTGGATGTGTCTTTGTTTGAAACGGCATTGAGTTGGATGTCCGTGCCCCTGTCCGACCGCCTGGCAGGAGGCGCCATGCCGCAGCGCAATGGGTCGGGCAGCCCCAATATCGTGCCTTACCAGGTGTTTCGATGCGCTGATGGCGCGTTGATGATTGCAGCGGGCAATGACAAATTGTTTGCTGCGTTGTGCGGTGTGCTGGAATTGCCCGAGTTGGTGACAGATCCACGCTTTGCGACCAATGGGGCACGTGTTCAACACCGTCAGGCCTTGATTCCGTTGTTACAAGCCAAGGTGGAGCGCTTGTGCATGGCGCAGTGCCTGGAAAAAATCTCTGCTGCGTCCATCCCGTGCGGCCCCATGCACGACCTGGACCAGGTGCTTCAACATGAGCAAACCCGGGCACTCGGCATTTTGCAAACCACACCGAATGGGCAAGTGACCACCATTGGTCTGCCCATCAGCTTCGATGGCCAACGTCCTGCGCTGGCTGGTAATGGCCCCGCGCTAGGGGCTCATGACGACTTGCTTCCCTAACCCTGATCACTTGACCACTCACAAAGGAGACACAATGAACTCGACTGAAACACGCGACGACATGAGCCGTTCGACACGCCGGCGATTGGGCCTGGTGGGGGTGCTAGGGCTGGCCTTGGGTGCACTGACCCTGGGCTTGTCCTCCCCCGTCCTGGCGCAAAACGCCTGGAGCCCCAACAAGCCGATTCGCATGGTCATTCCCTACCCGCCGGGAGGGGCAACCGATGTGGCCGCCCGTGCCTTGGTCATGAAACTGGGCGATGCCCTGGGCCAACCCATGGTGCCCGACAACAAGGCAGGTGCCAACGGCATGATTGCCTCTGAACTGGTGTTCAACGCACCGGCCGATGGCTATACCGTCTTGATGGCCACGGCCGACACCAACTCCATCAACCCCAACGTCTTTTCCAAGATGTCCTATGTGGCGCGAGACTTTCGTGGCGTTGCGCCTGTGGCCAAGGTGAACTTTATGTTGGTAGCGCGACCGGGCTTGAAAGCCAACACGTTGAGCGAACTCGTCGCATTGGCCAAGGGCAGTGAGTTGACCTATGCCTCCTGGGGCGTGGGGAGCACCTCGCAAGTGGCTATGGAGATGTTCAAGGCCAAGGCTGATGTGAAAATTTTGCACGTGCCCTACCAGGGCGCTGCCCCTGCGTTTCAGGCCATCATGGCCGGGCAAGTGGATGTGATGATGGCCCCTGCCTCCATCGTCATTCCTGCCCTCTCCAAGGTCAAGGCCTTTGGTATCGCTTCGCCCCAGCGTTTTGCAGGAACCACTGTTCCTACCCTGACGGAACAAGGCTATGCCGTTGACGCCGACGCCTGGGTCGGGTTGCTGGCCCCGCCCAAAACCCCGCAAGCCGCGATTGACCACATCTACAAGCAGGTGAACGCCGCGACAGCCGATCCGGAGATGAAAAAACGCTTGCAAGACATTGGTCTTTCAAGCTTCTCGCCCGCCATGACCCAGGAGCAGTTCCACAACTACATGGTGGCCGAGATCGACCGCTGGGGTCAGGTCATTCGCAACGCCGGGATTCGCCTGGACAACTGAGGCCGGGGGCGGGTTGCGCAGTCAGGTGCTGGATGAGGCATCCTCGTTCAGCCAGCGCAGCCCGAACCCTGCAGCGCGTTCCTCGATAAATCCCCCATGTGGTGCCGCGAAATGCGCCGGCAGCATAAGGGTGTGATGCTCGCAGCAATGGTGAAGCATGCGCAGCCGTGATTGACGTGAAGCCTGCGGATCCTGACAGGCCATGGTGCTTAATTCCGGGTGATAGACCTGGATGGGGTGGTGAATGACATCACCAACAAACAGAGCTTCCTGGGCCGGTGTTTGCAGGCGCAACATGGCGTTGCCGGGCGTATGACCCGGTGCCAGTTGTACCGTGAACATCTCGTCTATCTCATGTCCGTCCTGAATCATCAGTGCTTGTCCTGATTCGACCACCGGCAACACACTGTCGTTGAAGGCTTGTTGCATGATGGGATTGGGGTGCTGATAGGTCGAGGCGTGCTCGTACTCCACGCGAGAGAAGAGGTACTGAGCCTTGGGAAATGTGGTGACCCAGCGGCCATCGCGCAGCACCGTGTTCCAGCCCACATGATCGGCGTGCATGTGCGTGCACATCACAACATCAATGTCACTGGGTTGGAAACCAAGCGCCGCCAGTCGATGCAAAAAATCACCCTGGCGCCGGTGCCAGTGGGCACGGGGCATGCGGTCCTTGTCATTGCCTATGCACGCATCAATCAGCACGGTGTGGCGCTCGGTCTTGACGATCCAGCTGTGCATGCTCAGCACCAGTGAGCCTGTGTCTGGGTGGAAGTGGTTGGGCAGCAACCAGCCCGGCATGTTATTCAAGAGCTCGGACTTGAATTGCGGGAAAAAAGACTGCCCTAGAAAACTGGTGTCTATGCATTCCTCGATGCGATAGATCTGGGCCGAACCCAGGTCGATGATGGGATGTTGCATGGTGCATTCATTGTAGGCAGTTCAGGGCTTGGCGACGATCGAGTTCAGGTCTCCAATGCCCAGGCTGTTGCGACGCCAGACCATCTGGCTTTCAGGACTTGCTACAGTCCGCAGCATGAATGCTTCATCCAGCCTGGGCGATACCCCGCCCCCCGCCCCTGTGAGCTTTGCGCAAGCCTCGCTCTTCTGGCTCAAGCTGGGCTTTGTGAGTTTTGGAGGACCTGCAGGCCAGATCGCCATCATGCACACCGAGCTCGTCGAGCGACGCCGTTGGATATCCGAACAACGCTTTTTGCATGCGCTCAACTATTGCATGGTGCTACCTGGGCCTGAGGCGCAACAACTGGCCACCTACATCGGCTGGTTGATGCACAAAACCCGAGGTGCTCTGGTGGCTGGCGGCTTGTTTGTATTGCCATCGCTGTTCATGCTGATCGCTCTGTCATGGCTCTACATCGCGTGGGGTGACATGCCGGTGGTCGCGGGCATTTTTTATGGCATCAAACCGGCGGTAACGGCCATCGTCCTGCAGGCTGCGCATCGCATCGGTTCGCGTGCCCTCAAGAACAACGGGTTGTGGGCCGTGGCCGCAGCCTCGTTTGTGGCCATCTTTGCGGCGGACGTCCCCTTTCCTGTCATCGTGATCAGCGCGGCTGTCACGGGTTATCTGTGGGGACACTGGCGCCCGAGGGATTTTCAGACTGGTGCAGAACATCGTGCCAGCCAGCAACGCCATGGCCCGGCCTTGATTGATGATGACACCCCCACCCCTGCACACGCCCGTTTCTCCTGGCTGGGTTTTAGCAAGGTACTGGGGGTGGGGGCGCTGTTGTGGGCGCTCCCCATGGCATGGCTGATCACCATGCTGGGATGGGACCACACGCTCACGCAGATGGGGTGGTTTTTCACCAAAGCCGCTTTGCTGACCTTTGGGGGTGCCTACGCGGTGTTGCCCTATGTTTATCAAGGGGCTGTTGGTTACTACGGTTGGCTCACGCCCACGCAAATGATGGACGGCCTGGCGCTCGGCGAGACCACGCCAGGGCCGCTCATCATGGTGGTGGCCTTTGTGGGATTTCTGGGCGGCTATGTCCAGGCCCTGTTCGGCCCCGAGAGTCTGTTTCTGGCGGGCGCTGTCGCTGCGACGCTGGTGACCTGGTTCACCTTTCTGCCATCCTTTGTGTTCATTCTGGCGGGCGGGCCGTTGGTGGAATCGACGCACCAGGTCTTGCGACTGACGGCGCCGCTCACCGCCATCACGGCGGCGGTGGTGGGGGTGATCGTCAACCTGGCCTTGTTGTTGGGCTACCACGTGCTGTGGCCGCAGGGCTTTTCGGGTCGCGTGGACTGGGCCTGCGTGGCGATCGCGTTGACCGCAGCGGTGGCGTTGTTCCGCTACCAACGCCCTGTGATGCAAGTCATCGCGGGGAGCGGCCTGGCTGGATGGGTGATCACGCTGGCGCGGGGCTGAATGGGCTCGACCCTTGTGTCAGGCAGGGTCGATTTTGATCGCCGTGAGTTCAATTGACGCTGTGAAGCAGTCCACGCTTCTCGATGAACTCAACCACCGTGGACAAGCCTTCCAGTGTTTTCAGGTTGGTCATCACCCAGGGGCGGGCTTGTAGGTTGGGGCGCATGCGCTCGGTGTCTTGCTTCATCACCTCCAGGTTGGCGCCGACATGCGGGGCCAGGTCGGTCTTGTTGATGATGAACAAATCGCTTTTGGTGATGCCTGGGCCGCCCTTGCGGGGAATTTTTTCGCCGGCCGCTACATCGATGACGTAAATGGTCAGGTCAGACAGCTCGGGGCTGAAGGTGGCGGCCAGATTGTCACCGCCGCTTTCGATGAACACAATGTCCGCTTCGGGGAAGCGCTCGAGCATGCGATCGATAGCTTCCAGGTTGATGGAGGCATCCTCGCGAATGGCGGTGTGTGGGCAGCCGCCGGTTTCAACCCCCATGATGCGTTCAGGCGGCAGGGCACCGCTGACGGTCAGCAGGCGCTGATCCTCCTTGGTGTAAATGTCGTTGGTGATGGCAACCAAATCCCAGCGTGTGCGCATGTGCTTGCACAGCATTTCCAGCAAGGTGGTTTTGCCCGAGCCGACAGGCCCTCCGATCCCGACGCGCAAGGGGGGCAGTTGTTTGGTGCGATGGGCGATGTGGTGCAAAGCGGTCATGATCTGAATAAACGCGAGTACTGGGTTTCGTGACGGGCTGACAGGATGGCCAGCATAGGAGAAAAGGCTTGCCGTGTCTCGTCGCTTTGATGCAAGGCGATCTGGACAGCCTCGGGGATATGCCGCGCCAGTTGGGCCAGCATGCGCTGACCGCTGCTTTGACCTAAGGGCACGGCCTTGAGCGCGGCTTGCGTCATGTTTTCGGCCCAACCGAACGCATAGGCCTGCAACGCCTGCGGCGGGCTGGCGTGGGTGCCCGACAAGGCCAATGCGTAGGCCAGTGGGTAAGTGGGGGGGAGCTGCGCCAGACACTGCAATTGTTCGGGGGTCACCCAGTCCAGGTTGCGCAACCAGTCCAACAGGGATCGGCCCATTTGCTGGGTTTGCAACCGCATCTCGCTGCTCTCGCGCGTGGAGAGTACCCAGGTGTTGAGATCTTGCAGGCGCGGCATGTCGAAACGCTTCCAGGCTGAGAGGGCCTGTGCCAGTGCGGCCATGTCGCCTCGAGCCTGGGTCAGCAGCAACTGGTCCACCAGCCATTGGGTGCAGGTGGGTTCATCGTGGACCTGCCCGTGATCAATGGCGGCCTCCAGTCCTTCCGAGTAAGAAAAGCCACCGACGGGCAAGGCCGGTGAAGCCAGCCACATGAGCTGCAACTGCGGGTCCATGTCAGTGGGGGCGGCCACAGTCTGCGCCATCATGGTCATGCGAGTGGGGGTGATCATGGGCATGCCCCTGGGTATGCGCATGATCGTGCGAGGGCCCGTGCGAATGTCCATGCACATGACCCATCATGGCGTTGTCGCCGTACGCACCGCCTTCGGGTTCAAACGGCGCCTGCATGTCGGTGACGATCATGTGCATGGCGTTCATCAGTTCGGCCAGCACATGATCGGGTTCGATCTTCAGATGGTCGGGTTGTAGCTCAATGGGCACATGACGGTTGCCCAGGTGATAGGCGGCTCGCATCAAATCGAAAGGGCTGCCATGCTCAGGACAGGCCGCGATATGCAGAACGGCCTGGTTGGCAGCCTGTACCTGGATGAGCGAGCCATCTTCGGCCACCAGCACGTCACCCCCACGCACCACCGTGCCGCGCGGCAAAAAAACGCCCAGCGAGCGCCCCTGGCTGTCCGTGGCGTCAAATCGGCTTTTTTGGCGCGTGTCCCAGTCCAGCGTGACGGTGGCGGCACGCTGAACCAGCACACGAGCCAGTCCCTTGCCTTGCGGCATTCGCTTCGAGCAAATCAGCATCAGAATAAAAAGTAACGTTGGGTCATCGGAAGGCTCGCGGCAGGCTCGCAGGTGAGCAACATGCCATCGGCCCGCACCACATAGGTCTGAGCATCCACCTCCATGTGCGGTGCGTAGTCATTGTGGACCATGTCGCGTTTGCCCACCGAGCGGATGTTTTTCACGGCGGACACGGGCTTGCTCAGCCCGTATCGCTCTTGAATGCCGGCCTGCAGGCCGGCTTGCGACACGAAGGTCAGGGAGCAACGGCTCAGCGCGTTGCCCAAGCTGCCGAACATGGGGCGGTAGTGCACCGGTTGTGGCGTGGGAATGGAGGCGTTGGGGTCGCCCATGGCCGCCAGAGCAATCATGCCTCCCTTCAGAATCCAGGAGGGCTTGACGCCAAAAAACGCCGGACGCCAGATGACAAGATCGGCCCATTTGCCCACTTCGACGCTGCCCACCTCATGGCTGATGCCGTGTGCGATGGCCGGGTTGATGGTGTATTTGGCGATGTAGCGCTTGATGCGGGCGTTGTCATGTCGATCGGTGTCGCCGGGCAACTTGCCGCGTTGCAACTTCATCTTGTGCGCCGTCTGCCAGGTGCGAATGATCACCTCGCCGACGCGACCCATGGCCTGGCTGTCGCTGCTCATCATGCTGATGGCGCCCAGATCATGCAGGATGTCCTCGGCCGCAATGGTTTCCTTGCGAATGCGGCTCTCGGCAAACGCCAAGTCCTCGGCGATGGCGGGGTCGAGGTGGTGGCACACCATCAGCATGTCCACATGCTCATCCAGCGTGTTGACGGTGTAGGGGCGCGTCGGGTTGGTCGAGGAGGGCAGCACATTGGCCTCGCCCACCACCTTGAGAATGTCGGGGGCGTGCCCGCCGCCCGCCCCTTCGGTGTGGAAGGTGTGGATGGTGCGCCCCTTGAAGGCGGCAATCGTGTCTTCCACAAATCCTGACTCATTCAGCGTGTCGGTGTGAATCGCCACCTGGGTATCGGTTTCTTCGGCTACCGACAGGCAGTTGTCGATGGCAGCGGGGGTGGTACCCCAGTCTTCATGCAATTTGAGGCCGATGGCGCCGGCGCCAATTTGTTCGCGCAAGCCATCGGGCAAGGAGGCATTGCCTTTACCCAGAAAGCCCAAGTTCATGGCAAATCCATCGGCCGATTGCAGCATGCGCTCCAGGTGCCAGGGGCCAGGGGTGCAGGTGGTGGCGAATGTGCCCGTGGCCGGCCCGGTACCGCCGCCCAGCATGGTGGTCACGCCCGAACTCAAGGCTTCATCAATTTGCTGCGGCGCAATGAAATGGATGTGCGTGTCAATACCGCCCGCCGTGACGATCATGCCTTCGCAACTGATGATTTCAGTCCCGGGGCCGATGATGATGTCCACGCCGGGTTGTGTGTCCGGATTGCCGGCTTTGCCAATCGCCACAATGCGATGACTTTTCAGGCCGATGTCTGCTTTCACCACCCCCCAGTGATCGATGATCAGGGCATTGGTGAGCACGGTGTCCACCGCGCCTTGCGCACGCGTGCGCTGTGACTGCGACATGCCATCGCGGATGGTCTTGCCGCCGCCAAATTTCACTTCCTCGCCGTAACTGCCGGCCCGCAGGGTGAAGTCTTGTTCGACTTCCACCACCAGATCGGTGTCCGCCAGGCGCACCCGGTCACCCACGGTGGGGCCATACATTTCCGCATAAGCGCGCTTATCGATGGAGGCCATGTCACAGTGCTCCCTGAGTCAGGCCACGAAAGCCCCAGACGATTCTGTCGCCCGCGTAGTCCACCAGTTCCACCGTGCGCTGCTGGCCCGGTTCGAAGCGGACAGCGGTGCCGGCCGCGATGTTCAGACGCATGCCCCGCGCAGCGGTTCGGTCGAACACCAGTGCGCTGTTGGTTTCTGAAAAATGGTAATGCGAGCCCACCTGGATCGGGCGGTCGCCTGCGTTGACCACCACCAGGGTGATGCTGCGCCGGCCGGTGTTGAGGGGATGCTGACCTGCGTCAATGAGCAATTCGCCGGGAATCATGGGTGTCTCACTTGCGGTTGCCGAAGTACCAGGCTGCCACACCCACCACGACGGCGGCGGCGAATCCCAGGGCGTCCCAAGCGTGCCAATGAGAACCCGCGAGGCCGTGGCCGTCGTGAGACCACGCCTCAAGATGGGGCGTTGCACCAAGAAGGGGAATCATGCGATATAGGATTTTCATGGCAATGTGGCTCAAACAATGGGTTGATGAACGGTGACCAGTTTGGTTCCGTCGGGGAAGGTCGCCTCGACCTGGATGTCAGGGATCATCTCGGGCACACCCTCCATGACATCGTCGCGGGTCAGCATGCCCCGTCCGTCACTCATGAGTTGCGCCACGGTCTTGCCATCACGGGCGCCTTCCATGACGGCGGCGCTGATGAGTGCAATGGCCTCTGGGTAGTTGAGCTTCAAGCCGCGGTCACGTCGGCGTTCAGCCAGCAACGCCGCGGTGAAGATCAGCAACTTGTCTTTTTCACGAGGGGTGAGTTCCATGTTGGTGTGTCACGTTAAGAGGTTGTGCAAGCTGAGAGGGACCGTGCAAATAGCATGCCCTCAATATATAGGAAGGGTCGTCCAGCCGGGAGGCCGAATGCATGAATATTGTGCATGAAACCCCGATTCGGTTGGCACGGGCTTTGCAAAGTGTGAAGCGGGTGGTTCTGACGCCCGGATCTCAATTTTTCAACTGGAGTGACTACATGATCAACCGTCGTGGCAATCTTAAAGCCCTCGCCCTGGCTGCCGCCGTCAGCGCTGGCTCGCTGATCTTTACCCTGCAAGCTCAAGCGGCGGATACCATCAAGGTGGGCGTGTTGCACAGCCTGTCAGGCACCATGGCCATTTCTGAAACTGTCCTCAAGGACACGGTGCTGATGGCCATTGATGAAATCAATGCCAAGGGCGGTGTGCTGGGCAAGAAGCTTGAGCCTGTGGTGGTCGACCCCGCTTCCAACTGGCCCCTGTTTGCTGAGAAGACCAAACAGTTGCTGACGCAAGACAAGGTATCGGTCATTTTCGGTTGCTGGACCTCGGTGTCTCGCAAATCGGTACTGCCCGTGGTGGAAGAACTCAATGGTTTGTTGTTCTACCCGGTTCAGTACGAGGGGGAAGAACTGTCCAAGAACGTGTTCTACACCGGTGCCGCGCCCAACCAGCAGGCGATCCCTGCTGTGGATTATTTGATGAGCAAGGACGGTGGCGGCGCCAAGCGCTGGGTGTTGCTGGGGACCGACTATGTCTATCCCCGCACCACCAACAAGATTTTGCGTGCCTACCTCAAGAGTAAGGGTGTGAAGGACAGCGACATCGACGAGAAGTACACCCCGTTCGGCCATTCCGATTACCAGACCATCGTGGCTGATATCAAGAAATTCTCCGCCGGCGGCAAAACCGCTGTGGTGTCCACCATCAACGGTGACTCCAACGTCCCGTTCTACAAAGAGTTGGGCAATGCAGGCTTGAAGGCCAAGGACGTTCCCGTGGTGGCCTTCTCCGTGGGTGAAGAGGAACTGCGTGGTGTAGACACCAAGCCGTTGGTGGGACACCTGGCGGCGTGGAACTACTTCATGAGCATCAAGAACCCAGCCAACGACGAATTCGTCAAGAAGTGGGGCGCCTATGCCAAGGCCAAGAACATCGCGGGTCACAAGGACAAGCCGTTGACCAATGACCCGATGGAAGCTACCTACATCGGCATCAATATGTGGAAGCAAGCGGTTGAGAAAGCCAAATCCACCGACGTGGACAAGGTGATTGCGGCCATGGCCGGTCAAACCTTCAAGGCGCCAAGTGGCATCACCTCCAAGATGGACGAAAAGAACCACCACCTGCACAAGTCGGTGTTCATCGGTGAAATCAAGGCCGACGGCCAGTTCAATGTGGTGTGGAAGACCTCGGGTCCTGTGAAGGCCAGGCCCTGGAGCCCGTTCATTGCAGGTAACGAGAGCAAGCCTGACGAGCCGGTCAAGAAGTAATCGGTCCGCTCGGTCCTTCAGGAAGGGGGAGGGCGTGAGTCCTTCCCCTTTGATCTTTTCAGGGACAAATTCCCTGGTACCACATGAACATGATGAAACATTGGATACGTGCGTGGGTCCTGTTCGCGGGCTGTAGCGGGCTGCTTTCGGCCCATGCACTGACGCCTCAACTGGCCATGGAGATGGCCGTGGGCGAGAGTGACAGCAGGATCCAGGCAATCGGCAAAGCCTTGGAGGCGCCAGATGCCAACACTGCAGCGTTGCTGCAAGCCATGGCCGACGAGACCGCCAAAGTATTTGCCGATGCGGTCTGGGTGGTCGACCAGGGTCAGGCACGTAACGCCACTACGGGCGAAACCCGAGCGCTGCCCGATGACGCGCAAGACATCATGCTCAACAACCGCATGCGATCGGAAATCGATGCGGCATTGGCGGCACTCAAACTCTTCAGCCCTGATGCCCAGCAGCGCATCGTGGCGGCACAGGCCATGTTGAAAGAACCCGATGCCGCCCGCAAGCCGATGCTGGAAAAAGCGTTGGCGAGTGAATCCCAGGCCGAGGTTCAGGCTTGGTTGAAATCTGCCCTGGCAGCGGTGAATCTGTCTGACGCGGTGGCAGCAACGCGAATGGCGGCGGTGAAGGTGTTGGCGCAAAGTGCCCGACCCGATGTGCTGTTGTTGCTCAACCAGCAACTCACAGCCGAGCAGGATCCCGCGGTGCAATCCGTCCTCAAGGCTGCCATTCGGCAAGTGCAGGATGGCTTGAAGTGGGGGGAACGCCTGGGTGTGTTGTTCACCGGCGTGAGCCTCGGCTCGATTCTCATGCTGGTGGCTCTGGGTCTGGCGATCACGTATGGGTTGATGGGTGTGATCAACATGGCGCACGGCGAGTTGATGATGATTGGCGCCTATGCGACCTACCTGGTGCAGGTGTTATTTCGGCAGTATCTTCCATCGGGCTTTGATTACTACCTCATCGCGGCGATACCTGTTTCGTTTCTGGTTTCTGCGATGGTGGGGGCTGCGCTGGAGCGCAGTGTGCTCAAGTATTTGTATGGTCGTCCCCTGGAGACGCTGCTGGCCACCTGGGGTATCAGCCTCATGTTGATGCAAGCGGTTCGGTCTCTCTTCGGTGCGCAGAATGTGGGCGTGGAAAACCCCAGCTGGATGAGCGGTTCATGGGTTGTGATGTCGAACCTGCAGCTGCCCTGGAATCGCATCATCATCGTGGCATTTTCGCTGGCAGTGCTGGCTGCTGTGGCGTTGATGATTGGCCGCACCCGGCTCGGTTTGTTTGTTCGGGGGGTCACGCAAAATCGCCCCATGGCGTCCTGCATGGGGGTCAACACAGCGCGAATAGACACTTACGCTTTTGCTTTGGGTTCTGGCATTGCCGGGTTGGCCGGGTGTGCGTTGAGCCAGATCGGCAACGTGGGACCCGACCTGGGTCAAAGCTACATCGTCGACTCCTTCATGGTGGTGGTGCTGGGCGGTGTGGGGCAGTTGGCGGGTACCGTCTATGCCGCGCTGGGGCTGGGCCTGCTCAACAAAGTGCTCGAGGGCTGGGCCGGGGCCGTCCTGGCCAAGATTGCAGTGCTGGTGTTCATCATTGTCTTCATCCAGAAGCGCCCACAGGGTATCTTCGCGATGAAGGGTCGCAGCGCGGAGGCCTGATATGAGCGAGCATCACGTGAACTGGTTGCCTCGGCGTACCTTGCTGAGTGGTCGTGCCTGGACGGCATGGCTGGTGTGCTTGCTGTGCGTGTGCTTGCTGGCCCCCGTGCTCAACCTGTGGGTGCCCGCGGGCAGTCCCTTGCACATGAGCGATTACGCGGTGGCCCTGATGGGCAAGATCATGTGCTATGCCATCTGTGCGCTGGCGCTGGACCTGATTTGGGGCTACACCGGCATTCTCTCGCTGGGGCATGGATTGTTTTTTGCCCTGGGTGGTTACATGATGGGGATGTACCTCATGCGCCAGATTGGTCGCGACGGCCAATACCAGAGTGATCTGCCTGATTTCATGGTGTTCCTGGATTGGAAGCAACTGCCCTGGCATTGGACGTTCTCGGACAGTTTTGTCGCCACGCTGTTGCTGGTGGTGCTGGTCCCGGGTCTGCTGGCGGGTGTGTTTGGCTACTTTGCCTTTCGCTCGCGGATCAAGGGCGTGTACTTCTCCATCATCACGCAGGCCATGACCTTTGCCGCCATGCTCTTGTTCTTCCGCAACGAGACTGGCTTCGGGGGTAACAACGGCTTCACCGACTTCAAGCGAATTTTGGGCTTGCCCATCGCGACCCCGGGTATGCGCATGGTGCTCTTTGTGTTGACGGGTGTCACATTGCTTGGCTTTTTCCTGCTGGCGCGCGGGTTGGTCAACAGCAAATACGGACGCGTGCTGCAAGCCATTCGCGATGCCGAGAGTCGCGTGATGTTCTCGGGCTATTCGCCCTTGCCCTACAAGCTCAGCATCTGGGTGATTTCGGCGGTCATGTGCGCGGTCGCGGGCGCCTTGTATGTGCCACAAGTGGGCATCATCAACCCCGGCGAGATGAGTCCGGCCAACTCGATTGAAATGGCGGTGTGGGCAGCCGTGGGGGGTCGTGCCACACTGGTGGGACCGATTGTGGGAGCCTTCCTGGTCAATGGCGCCAAGAGTTGGTTGACCGTGGTAGCGCCAGAGTTCTGGCTGTACTGTCTGGGAGCTTTGTTCATTGCGGTGACCTTGTTCTTGCCGCAGGGGGTGGTCGGATTGCTGAAATCTCGCCAACGCAAGGGAGATCCCTCATGACGCCCGACCTGATGAACCAAGGGGCTGAGCGTGTCGAACGCTTTGCTGCTGAATCCGCCCGACGTGCGTCCCAAGCAGCGGGGGGCACCGCGAGCTATGGTCGAGTGTTGCAAGACCGCCATGCAGTGGATGTGTCCCATGGCCGCATCCTGTATTTGGAAGATGTGTGTGTCAGTTTTGATGGCTTCAAAGCCATCAACCATTTATCGCTCGACATTGCACCTGGCGAGTTGCGATGCATCATCGGACCCAACGGTGCGGGCAAGACCACGATGATGGACATCATCACGGGCAAAACGCGTCCGGATTCTGGCACGGTGTTCTTTGGCTCTACCATCGATTTGCTGCGACACAATGAACCCGAGATCGCCCAACTGGGCATCGGGCGGAAATTTCAAAAGCCCACCGTGTTCGAGCATCTGAGTGTGGTGGATAATCTGGAGCTGGCTCTTAAGACCAACAAGGGTGTGAAGGCATCCCTGCGTTTCAAGCTCAATGGGCAGCAACGCGATCGGTTGCACGAGGTGTTGACCACAATTCACTTGTTGCCGGATGCTTTGCGCACGGCCGGCAACCTCAGCCATGGTCAGAAGCAGTGGCTGGAAATCGGTATGTTGCTGATGCAAGACCCGAAGTTGCTGTTGCTTGACGAACCCGTGGCGGGCATGACCGATCACGAAACCGAGCGCACTGCCGAACTGTTTCTGAGCCTCAAGGGGAAGCACTCTCTCATGGTGGTGGAGCACGACATGAGCTTTGTTCGCACCATCTCGGATATTGTGACCGTGCTGTGCGATGGTTCGGTGCTGGCACAGGGAACGCTGGATCAGGTGCAGGCCGATGAGCGGGTCATTGAAGTCTACTTAGGGCGCTGATATGTTGAGTGTCAACCAGGTTCACCAATATTACGGAGGCTCACATATCCTGCGGGATGTGTCGGTATCCACCCGGGTCGGCGAGGTGACCGTGTTGCTAGGCCGCAATGGCGTGGGGAAAACCACGCTGCTCAAAAGCATCATGGGACTGGTTCCCATTCGCAGTGGTGGGATCCAGATGGGGCAACAGGATATCTCTAAAGCCAAGCCCTACGAGCGAGCCGCCTTGGGCATTGGGTATGTGCCTCAGGGAAGGGACATATTCGCCCGCCTGACGGTGGAGGACAACCTGCGCATGGGCTTGGCCACCTGTCCCGCCGGCACTCCGATTCCCCAGGAGTTGTTTGAGTTGTTTCCGGTGTTGCAGCAGATGCTGCACCGCCGGGGAGGCGATCTCTCAGGGGGTCAGCAGCAGCAACTGGCCATAGCACGGGCACTGGCCTTCAGGCCCAAGGTGCTGGTGCTGGATGAGCCCACCGAGGGCATTCAGCCGAGCATCATAAAGGACATCGGCCGCGTGATTCGGCGCTTGGCCGATGTGGGTATGCAAGGTCAGCGCATGGCTGTCTTGTTGTGTGAGCAGTACTATGACTTTGCGCAGGAACTGGCTGACCAGTATGTTGTGATGGAACGAGGCGAGGTGATTGCACAAGGGCCAGCGAGCGAAATGACAGCTAAGAATATTCGACAGCTGGTGTCGATCTGACACAGGCCTGTGAGCCCTCTACAGGTTCCACAAGCGGGGCGGTTGACCTGCCAGTCCCCACAGGGTGTGTCGCCAGGCAGCCCAGACGGGGCGCAACACATGCATGGCCGGCTCCACCATGGGAGCGAGCAGGCGAAACACGATCACCTGAGGGCCCGCAAGGGTCACGCCGGCCTGCAGCTTCAGTGGGCTTGTTTCTATGCATGCACGGGCGGCCTCCAGTGCCGCCTCGGCACGCGGGCCAGCCAGGGCAGAGCCTGAGGCAAACACAAAGGTGGCGAGGCAGCGTTGTCCGGCCAGTCCCAGTGGACTGTTCAGCAATCGGTGGTCCTGGGCATCCATCAGCCCCCGGTCCAGCCAGACACCCGGAATTTCCATGTGTTGGAGAAATCGGCCGGTGTTGAAAGGTGCGTTGGCATGTTCCAGTCCTAAGGCGGTGACGTCCCAGGCCATCAATTCGGCCGTGGGGGCCAGTTCGAATGACAGGTGATTGAGGGCATCACAACCGGGGTAGGCCAAGGATTCCAACGGAAGCCACTCTAGCCGTGCGCCTTCTTCCAACCGTGCATGGACAGTGTTGGTCGCTGTGTCTTGCTCGGTCCGGTAATAACGGGTGGCCCCGGGTGTGGTGATCAAGCCGTGGGCCTGGGCGCCCACCGTGATTTGAATATCCATCACATCACCGCCCACAAATCCCCCGGGAGGGTGCACCAGCACGTTGTGGCAGATCGCATCGCCCTCTGGATACAGGCTTTGCAAAATGCGCAATGGGCCTTCATGCTGGAAGCGGGCCACGCTGCGATCGCGTTCGTGCGTGTACTGCAGTGAGAGATGTGCGTGCCAGGTCATGGGAGTGCGGGTGTCCGCTCATGATAGAGCAGTTAGGGCTTTGCAGACTGCTGTACCCAACCCATGGCACAGGTAAAACCGCAGGAGTTCCGTCACTGATCCGTAGTCGAGGCGAAAAGAGACGGACTGCAGCACAGTCCGCCATCACAGGATGGCCAATGGCAGGAGGGTCAATGGCAGGAGGGTCAATGGCGTGCCGCGTCAGTCTGGTTGTCGGTGGTGAGTGGCGACCACATCTCGCAGATCGTGTAGGGGCGCACCACCGGATACTGACTCATGGTCTTGAACTTGCGCAGCAGTGGCGCCGTCATGTAGTGTTCGTAGCCGCACCGAAACCCCGTGGTTGAAGTTTCAGAGCGCATGCGGTAACAGCAATTCTCACAGCAGCGTTGTGCGGGGGGAATGGTGTTCATGAGTTCCTCGACGTCAGCTAAGGCTTTGTTGAGTGGTTAGGAGGGCGGTTGATCCCAATACAAAGGGTTGGGCAATTCGTTGAACACCTTGCGCAACTGCTGCCCCCAGCGCTCCCGAATGGACAGAAAGTAGGGATCGTGTTGATCGATGAGTTTGTGCTGTGTGACCGTCAAGCTGTCGTTTTCGTAGCACATCAAATCCAGTGGCAATCCGACTGACAAATTGGATTTGATGGTCGAATCCATGGAAATCAGACAACATTTCGCCACCTCATCCAGGCTCAAATCGCCCTCAATCACCCGATCCAGGATGGGTTTGCCATACTTGGATTCGCCAATCTGGAAGTAAGGCGTTTCTTCCGTGGCTTCGATGAAATTGCCGGCCGAGTAGACATTGAACAAACGTGGCTCCTCGCCTTTGATCTGCCCTCCGAGAATCATGTTCACATTGAACTCAATGCCAAAATCCTTCAGGCTGTCGGCGTCACGGGCATGCACCTTTCTCACTGTGTCACCCACCAGTTTGGCGGCGGAAAACATATTGGGGACATTGGCCAGACTTTTTTCATCCGGGTTGTGCATCATCACGCGCAGGTTGCTGGCAATCGACTGGCTGATGGCCAGGTTGCCGGCAGTCAGCAGCACAATCACGCGGTCGCCGGGTATTTCAAAGCGATGCAATTTGCGAAACGTGCTGATTTGATCCAGGCCCGCATTGGTTCTGGAATCTGCCAGAAATACCAGCCCAGCGCGGTTTCGAACCCCGACGCAATAGGTCATGAAAAAAGTCTCCTAGTGGGTTGACGTGATGCTGATCAGCCTGTCAGGCCGGAACCAGAAACTCCCGGCTGATCTCAGCACCGATCTGGTTGATCTGCTCCAAGAACTGGACCAGAAATGCATGCAGGCCTTGTTTCAAAATTTCATCGATGGTCGTGAATTTCAAGTCTGCGCGAAGTTTTCCCGCCAGCCGGCAACTCAGGCAACTCGAGGATTCACACACCGCGTCCAGGTTGTTCACCACCTCGTTCATGCACGATAACAAGGAGCGTGGAATGTCGGGCCTCAAAACCAGCAATTCTGCCACCCGGTCGGGTTGTATGACATTGCGGTACACCCGTCGGTAGATTTCAAAACCCGAGACGCTGCGCAAAATGGCACTCCAATGGTAAAAATCGTATTCCTGGTCCTGGTCACTGGCCAGGCCATAGAAGTCGCTGTCAACCGCGTTGAATTTGACGTCCAGCAATCGAGCCGTGTTGTCACCTCGCTCCAGGAAAGTGCCCAGTCGCATGAAGTACAAGGCTTCGTCGACCAGCATGGTGCCCACCGTCACACCTCGTGACAGGTGAGATCTGAATTTGACCCATTCAAAAAACTGGCCAGGGTCACGTTCCAGCATGTCGGTGGCGAGCAGGCGATTGAGTTCCAGCCAGGTCTGGTTCTGTGTCTCCCACACTTCGGTGGTCAAGGTACCCCGCACAGCCCGGGCGTTTTCTCGGGCAGCTCTCAAGCATGAAATGATCGACGATGGGTTTTGTTCTTCCCGGACCATGAACTGCAGCACCCGCTGCGGTGTGACCTCGCCATACAAGCCTTGATATGCCGGCAACAACTCGCTGATTTTCAGCAGACCTTGCCAGCCCAGTTCGGCCACGGCGGTGGACTGCGGTAGCAACGAAGTCTGGTAGTTGACATCCAGCATGCGAGCGGTGTTTTCGGCACGCTCGGTATACCGAGACATCCAAAATACGTGATCGGCAGTTCGGCTGAGCATGATCAATTCTCCAGAATCCAGGTGTCCTTGGTGCCCCCGCCTTGCGACGAGTTGACCACCAGGGATCCTTCTTTGAGGGCGACCCGTGTCAGCCCACCCGGAACCATCTGGACTGTTTTTCCGCTCAGGACAAACGGGCGCAAGTCGATGTGACGTGGCGCGATGCCGGATTCCACGTAGGTGGGGCAGGTGGACAGGCTCAGTGTGGGTTGTGCAATGTAACGCTCAGGATGGGCCGTCAGCAGTTGGCGAAAATTCTCGATCTCGGGCTGACTGGCCATGGGACCCACCAGCATGCCGTAGCCCCCGGCGCCATGCACCTCCTTGACCACGAGTTCCGACAGGTGTGCCAGCGTGTATTGCAGGTCTTCAGCCACACGACACATGAAGGTTGGGACGTTGTTCAAAATGGGCTTTTCTCCCAGGTAGAACTCGATCATCTTGGGGACATAGGGATAAATGGACTTGTCGTCGGCGATGCCAGTTCCGACCGCATTGCAGATGTTGACGCGGCCGGCTTTGTAGGCCTTCATCAAGCCGGCACAACCCAAGGTGGAATCAGCGCGGAAGGTGCTCGGATCCAGAAAATCGTCATCCACTCGGCGGTAAATCACATCGACCTTGCGTGGGCCGCGCGTGGTTCGCATGAACACCTGGTCCTGGTCGACAAAAAGGTCCTTGCCTTCCACCAGTTCCACGCCCATTTGCTGGGCCAGGAAGGCATGCTCGAAGTAAGCGCTGTTGTACATGCCCGGGGTCAGCACCACCACCGTGGGGTTGTCGGTGGTGGACGGGGCGCTGGCACGCAGCGATTCGAGCAGCATGTCGGGGTAGTGCGCAATCGGGGCCACGCGGTTGAGGCGAAACAGATCCGGGAAGAGACGCATCATCATCTTGCGGTCTTCCAGCATGTAGCTCACCCCACTGGGCACCCGCAAGTTGTCCTCCAGGACATAGTACTGACCGTTGCCTTGGCCGTCGGGCGCGCGGACGATGTCAACGCCGCTGATCATGGAGTACACCTGGTTGGGCACATCAACACCCATCATCTCAGGTCGAAATTGCGAGTTCTGCAGGATTTGCTCACTGGGCACGATGCCCGCCTTCAGAATGGCCTGCTCGTGGTAGATGTCATGCAAAAAACGGTTCAAGGCGTTGACACGCTGCACCAGTCCTTTTTGCAACTCTCGCCATTCGTGTGCGGGGATGATGCGGGGAATCAGATCAAACGGAATCAGTCGTTCCGTGCCCGCGCCATCTTCGTCTTTGTCACCATAGACTGCAAACGTGATGCCCACCCGTCGAAAGATCACCTCGGCTTCATCACGTCGAGCTCGCATGGCGGTCTCATCCTGTTGGGACAACCAGGCTCCGTAGTCACGGTAATGCGTTCGCAAGGCCTCCGTGCCCCGTTCATACATCTCGTCGTATTTCAACATCGGCTTCTCCTGCTGGTTGACTTAGCAAGAGCGGTGCCATTGAACCCCCTGGATTGGGCGGATTTGCGCACCATTTTGGGGAGCGTTGTGCACGACTCTGATGCCCTTTCATGCCTGGTGCAGGGCAGAGCTTGGTATTCGTGCATATTGCACGGAAAAAGGACTGGCTTGTCTCTTGCTAAATGGGTGCATGCCCATCCACGCAGCACTTCACCACGTCACGCAGTATCGTTACGACCGGCCTGTGCAGTTGGGACCGCAAGTCATTCGTCTGCGGCCAGCCCCCCACACGAGGGGGCAGGTGATTTCCTACAGCTTGCGGGTGGAGCCGGCTCACTTCATCAACTGGCAGCAAGACCCCTTTTCCAATTACCAGGCGCGTCTGGTATTCCCGGCTAAAACCCGTGAATTCAAGGTCACGGTGGACCTGGTGGTGGAAATGGCGGTGTACAACCCGTTCGACTTCTTCCTGGAGCCAGGGGCCGAGCACTATCCGTTCACCATGTCGGCTCAGCTGCGTGAGGAGCTGGCTCCCTACCTGCTGGTCACACCGCAAGGCGAGCGTTTCAAGGATTACTTGAATTCCCGGGTTCTCAAAACTTCGCAGCAGACACTTCGCACGATCGATTTCCTGGTGCAACTGAACCAACAGGTGCAGCGAGATATCCGTTACCTCATTCGTCTTGAGCCCGGGGTGCAGACACCCCAGGAAACACTGACCCTTCGCAGCGGCTCCTGTCGTGACAGTGCCTGGTTGCTGGTGCAATTGCTGAGACATTGCGGGTTGGCCGCTCGGTTCGTCTCGGGGTATCTGATCCAGCTGGTGCCCGATGTGAAATCCCTGGATGGTCCTGCGGGCACTGAGGTCGACTTCACCGACCTGCACGCCTGGTGCGAGGTGTACTTGCCCGGTGCGGGCTGGGTGGGTCTGGACCCCACCTCGGGCTTGCTGGCGGGAGAAGGCCACATCCCGTTGGCTTGCACCCCCATGCCGGCGAGTGCCGCACCCATCGAGGGCCTGGTTGATGAAGCGGAGGTGGAGTTCCACCACGAGATGCACGTCAGCCGCCTCGTGGAATCGGCCCGTGTGACCAAGCCCTATACCGATGAGCAGTGGCAACGCCTGGTGGCTCTGGGGGAGCAGGTGGACCAACGACTCGAAGCAGGCGATGTTCGTTTGACGCTGGGCGGCGAGCCGACCTTTGTGGCGATCGACAACCGCGACGCGCCCGAGTGGAATACCGAGGCCCTGGGGCCGACCAAACGCGGCATGGCAACGACGCTTGTCCACAAGCTACAGGCTCACTACGGCCAGGGCGGATTTCTGCACTTGGGTCAGGGCAAGTGGTACCCCGGGGAACAACTGCCTCGGTGGGCACTCAGCATTGGCTGGAGGGCCGATGGCCAACCTTGCTGGCACAACCCTGCGCTATTTGCCAATGAAAGCGAGCCACACCATTACACCCAAGAGGATGCCCATCGCTTCATTACAGTGCTCTCTCACAAGCTGGGGGTGGGTGATCAATTCATTCAGCCGGGCTACGAAGACACCTGGTACTACCTGTGGCGGGAGCGCCGACTGCCTGTCAACGTGGATCCCTTTGACTCCCGGCTCGAGGATGAACTCGAGCGCGCTCGATTGCGGCGTGTCTTCAGCCAGGGACTGTCATCGGCGGTGGGGTATTTGTTGCCTTTGCAGGCGCTGGAAGGCGGGCCACAGCGCTGGAAGAGTGGCCCCTGGTTTTTCCGTGATGAGCGTATGTACTTGATCCCGGGGGACTCCCCCATGGGTTATCGTTTGCCTTTGGATTCATTGCCCTGGGTTCGCACGCAGGACTATCCACACCAGCATCTGCCCGACCCGGGCGTCCCACGCGAACCCTTGCCCGCCGCAGAACAGACGCGCGCCCGGTATGTGGTGCAAAGCGAGTCTCAACAGCAACCCTGGTCAGGCCGGGGAGGATCGGATCCAACAAACCTGCAGGGGATGGGGGAGGGTCAGGCTTCAGGCGCCGCTGGCGTGCGACCCTTTGAATCGGCGCCTTGGGTCACGCGAACGGGCTTGTGTGTGGAAGTTCGAGATCCGGCGAGAGCCCATGGGCCGGTGGCCGAGGGCCTGGCTGGTTCAGGGTCGTCCGTGCTGTATGTCTTCATGCCGCCGCTGACACGGCTAGAAGATTACCTGGAATTGCTGAGTGCCATTGAAGCCACCGCCGAGGCCCTGCAGTTCAAACTGGTGCTGGAGGGGTACCCACCCCCTCGCGACCCTAGGCTTCAACTGTTGCAGGTAACACCCGACCCGGGGGTGATCGAGGTGAACATCCACCCCGCGTACCACTGGCATGAGGTGGTTGAGCACACCGAGTTTCTGTACCAGGCCGCTTTTGAATCGCGACTGTCGGCTGAAAAATTCATGCTGGACGGCCGACACACCGGCACTGGTGGTGGAAACCACGTGGTTCTCGGTGGCGCCACACCGGCAGACAGCCCATTTTTGCGCAAGCCCGAATTGCTGGCCAGTCTGATCCTGTATTGGCACAACCACCCGAGTCTGAGTTATCTCTTCAGTGGGTTGTTCATCGGTCCCACCAGTCAGGCCCCGCGGGTGGACGAGGCGCGCAACGACCAGGTGTATGAACTGGAAATTGCCCTGCGTGAAATTCAGCGCAACCGCGAGCGTCATGGCCAGGATATACCGCCCTGGTTGCTTGATCGCACGCTACGCAACCTCCTGATTGACGTCACCGGCAATACACACCGCAGTGAATTCTGTATCGACAAGATGTTCTCGCCGGATTCGGCGACAGGCCGATTGGGGTTGCTCGAGTTGCGTGCGTTCGAGATGCCGCCCCATGCCCGCATGAGTGTGGCCCAGTTGCTGCTGATCCGGGCCTTGGTCGCCCGTTTCTGGGATGAGCCCTACCGGGCACCGGCCACACGGTGGGGCACCGAATTGCACGATCGCTTCATGTTGCCTTACTTCATTCAAGCGGATCTGGATGATGTGCTGACCGAGTTGGGCGAGGCAGGGTTCCATTTCGATCCCGTTTGGTTCACCCCTCACCTGGAGTTCAGGTTTCCCCTGGTGGGCGAGGTTCAGGCGCTGGGCATGCAACTCCGGATCCGGCATGCGTTAGAACCCTGGCACGTCATGGGAGAAGAAGGGGGCAGTGGGGGAACGGTGCGTTACGTCGATTCGTCCCTGGAGCGCTTGCAGGTGCTGGTGCAAGGCCTGAACCCGAGTCGACACGCGGTGATGGTCAACGGCAGGCCGATTCCCTTGCAGCCCACCGGTGTGGTGGGCGAGTATGTGGCCGGTGTTCGGTACCGCGCGTGGGCGCCTGCCTCCGCCTTGCATCCCACGATCGGTGTGCACGCCCCGCTGACCTTTGATCTGTTTGATACCTGGATGCAACGAGCCATCGCGGGTTGTCAGTACCACGTCGCACATCCGGGCGGCCGAAATTACGAGACCTTCCCGGTCAATGCCTACGAGGCGGAAAGTCGCCGCCTGTCTCGATTTTTCCCGATGGGCCACACGCCTGGGCGTATGACCCAGGTGCCCAACACCCTGGATGTCGTGGGCAGCAAGGAATTCCCCTTTACGCTGGATCTTCGGCGATGAGAGAATTCGTGCATGCAGGAATCTTCGTCGAACCCGCGGTGGGTTTTGCCTTCTCACACCACGAGTGACGGGTTGAATCGCTCGCCCATCCATGCTCGCAGGGTGGCCGATGGGCATTTCGATGAAATGCAGTCCGACCCCCTGCGCGGGTTCGGCGCTGCCCATTGGGATGCGTTTTTCGCACAGGTAGCCTCCCTGGGCGTCGACGGACTCGATCGGCAGCACCGAACCATGCAGCGCCAGGTTCAGGACAATGGAGTCACCTACAACGTCTATGCAGACCGTGATGGTCCCAAGCGTCCCTGGGCCCTGGACCTTTTCCCGCTGCTCATCGACGGGCAGGACTGGGCTGAACTGAGTGCCGGCATTGCCCAGCGCGCCAGGGTCTTGGAAGCCTTGATGCGCGATGCCTATGGCGCCCAGCAATTGCTGCGTCAAGCCCTGGTACCCGGTGCGCTGGTGCTCGGGCACCCCGGCTTTGTGCGCGAACTGCACGGCTATGCACCTGCGGGCGAGACGCACCTGCATGTTGCGGCTTTCGATGTCTGCCGTGACACGCATGGGCGCTGGGCGGTGATCTCGCAACGCACCCAGGCGCCTTCAGGCCTGGGCTACCTGCTCGAAAACCGGGCCATCATCAGTCGTCAGTTCCCGCAAGCGTTTGCACAGTTGCAAGTCCATGCCCTGGAGGGCACCTACCGTCGTTGGCTGCAGTCCTTGCGGGCGGCCAGTCCCGTCGGGGATCGTGCCCATGTGGCGTTACTGACGCCAGGCCCTTACAACGAAACCTATTTCGAACATGCCTACCTGGCCCGCCATCTGGGTATCACACTGGTCGAAGGCCATGACTTGACGGTGCGTGGCCAGCAATTGTTCTTGCGGACCCTGCGTGGGCTCGAGCAGATTCATGTGCTTATCAAGCGACTGGATGACGCTTATCTCGACCCCCTGGAGTTGATGCCGGATTCCACCCTGGGCATTCCAGGCCTGCTACAAGTGGTCCGCGCGGGCCAACTGGTGGTGAGCAATCCACCCGGCACGGCCTGGCTTGAGTCACCCGCCCTGTTGGGATTCCTGCCAGCCTTGTGCGAGCGTATCCTGCACGAAACCTTGCGTCTGCCGTCGCTTGACACTTGGTGGTGTGGTGAGCGAGCGGCCATGGAAGCCGTCTTGCCCCGTTTGGCTGAGACCGTGATCAAGCCAACCTATCCCGAAGCGGCAGGGCTCAATGCGATCACGGCCACCCTGGGTCGAGAACTGACCGCCGCACAGCGCGACGAGTGGCGCGGACGCATTGTGCGCGAGCCGCACCGCTACACCTTGCAGTCGTATCAGCCTTTGTCGCAAATGCCCACCTGGCGCCAACGCGAAATTCAACCCCGCTCCATGGTGCTTCGCCTGTTCGCACTCAGAACTGGCCGGCACGAATGGCAGGTATTACCCGGTGGACTCACACGCATCGCATCCACGCAGGGCGAGATCACCTCCATGCAACGAGGGGGCAGCAGCGCAGACGTGTGGGTGCTGCGCTCTGCGCAGGTGATGCTGGATGTGGAATTGCCTCGTGACCAGACTGTTCCTCTCCCAAACGATGCGACTGCCAGGACCCCAGCGGGCAAATCACGTCTCGTGACCAGTCGATCGGCTGAAGACCTCTTCTGGTTGGGTCGCTACACAGAGCGCAGCGACAACGCGCAACGGTTGGCGCGTCTGTGCCTGCATCAAATTCACCACGAGGACCCCCCTGTGGGGAAAGCCTGGTCCTGGTTGCAAATGCTGTGCGAACGCAATGGACTGGTGCCCGTCGGCGTGCCCTCGGCAGACTCCGCTGATGCCGTCCGGATGGAGTCCCGACGGCGTCTCTTTGAGCGGACCCTGCTGGCGGGGTTGAATGACCATGCCCAACTCACCAGTGTGGGTTACAACCTCAGAGCCATGCAGCGCACGGCGTCGGGATTGCGCGAACGTCTCTCGCCGCAGCAGTGGCAGGCCATCACACAATTGGTTGATGGCTTCACCCGGTGGCACCTCGTGCCGGGCCAGGATCCGGACCATGCACGCGCCACAGCGCTGATGGCCTTGGACGAAGCTGCCGATTGGCTCGCGGCCATCATTGGGGCGCAAAGCGATCGCATGACCCGCGACGATGGATGGCAGTTGCTGACCGTGGGCCGCTTGCTTGAACGCATGATCTTTTTGCTGGATGCTCTGATGCTGACCTGCGAACTCGATCTGTTGTCACCAGAGCACTTGTCCAGACAACTGCCCTTGTTGCTGGAGGTGTTTGACTGTGCCCAGTCCTTCCAGGCCGAACACGCCGACCAGGCCCAACTGTCGGATCTGTGCCAATTGCTGGTGTGGGACGGCGAACAGCCCAGGGCCTTGCATTGGGTCGGCAGATCCTTGCGGGCACGTTTAAGCAAACTCGGGCAGGTCGATCGGCAGTCGCAGGACCCATTGGCGCAGAGGGTGCCTGACTTCTCGATGGCATCCGAGATTCATCAACCCAGCTTTCGCGATCGTCTTCACGAGGCTCGTCAGACGCTGTGGCAATTGTCGGATGCCATTGCGTCGCGTTACTTCAGCCACGCCGAGCGCGTGGGCAGCGTCGGGGTTTGATGCATGCGACTGGAGATCGTTCACACCACACGCTATGGCTATTCGGCACCGGTGAGTGTGGCTCAGCACATGGCGCACCTGCTACCCCGGCAGACGCCGTGCCAGGAGGTGGTCAGCGCGCAATTGGTGATCGATCCCGAGCCGACCTGGCTGAACCAGGTGCTGGACCATCAGGGCAATCCCTGTCATTACTTTGCGTTGGTGCAGCCGCACCTCGAACTGTCCATCCGCGCCCACAGTGTGGTGAATACGCGAGGACCGCTGATGGTCATGGGTGAGTCACCGGCGATGCCCTGGGAACTGGTGCGCTCGCATTTCGAGTACCGGACGGGCCAGCCTTGGGATGCCGCCAACGAGTATTGCTACGCCTCCCGGCATGTGCAGCCCCATGATGATTTTGTCGGCTACGCCATCAAGAGCTTTGGGGCCGGCCGACCCTTGCATGACGCCGCCATCGATTTGATGCAGCGCATGCACCGTGACTTTGCGTATGTGTCTCATGCCACCGATATCCATACGCCAGCGCTGGAGGCGCTGTCACTGCGGCGAGGTGTCTGCCAGGATTTTGCGCACATCATGCTCTCTTGCTTTCGAGCCTTAGGGCTTTCAGCGCGGTATGTCAGCGGTTATTTGCTGACCGACCCGCCCGAGGGTCAACCCAGGCTGATCGGTAGCGATGCCTCACATGCCTGGGTGTCGCTGTACATCCCCGGTTGGGCTTCGGGCAAGTTACAGGCTTCATCAAATTGGCTGCACCTGGACCCGACCAACAACCGATCGGGGCTGGGGACGCCGGGCGAGGACTATGTGTGTGTGGCGTGGGGGCGTGATTTTGCCGACGTCTCGCCCGTCCGAGGCGTGATTCATGGCGGAGCGCGGCATACGCTGGAAGTCGGCGTGACCGTCACCCCCGAAAATGAAGCCAGCAGCACGCTGTGATTCGCGCGCTGGCGCTTTCCGGAGTCGGCATATCACGAAAGCTGGGCGGGCAGTCGCCAGTCGCGCCACAGCGTGAGGCAGCGAAGTCCGGTGGTGACCAGGGCGCAGGCGGCGATGGCCGGGGTGTCAGCCAGGCCTAGCCAGGTCAGTCCCGCATAGCTGATGCCGCCGGCAAACGCACACACGGCGTAGGGCCGGTGGTCGCGAAACAGCGTGGGGATTTCATTGCACACCAGATCACGCAGCACGCCGCCAAAGGCGCCGGTGATGGTGCCCATCAAAATCGCCACCAGTGCAGGCTGGCCGGACGACCACGACAGGTGCACGCCGGTGGCGCAAAACAGTCCGAGCCCAATAGCGTCGGGCAGTTGCAGTGACTTGTGCGTCCACTCGACGTGGCGTTGCCTGAGCACGCTGGCACTCGCGATACACAAGCCCAGCACCCCCATCAACACGAACTGGTGTTCCACCCAGAAAAAGGGTCGCCGATCGATCAACAAGTCACGCAGCGTACCGCCCCCAAAGGCGGCAAGAAATCCGCATACGCACACGCCCACGATGTCCAGGCGCTTGCGCATGGCACCCATCACCCCGGACAAGACAAACGCGGCGGTGGCCAGTAACTCCAGAGCCACCAGCGTGTGTTGACCGAGGGATTCGAGGGAGTTCATGGTGGCGCCATGTCGGGCTCAAAAAGTCGCTGACTGTCGTGTTGACATCAGCCGTTCGCAGGTGCCAGGACCTCGTGGACCAGCGCACTCCAGAAGGCAGCGCCATCGGCAATGATGTCGTCATTGAAATCATAGCCAGGGTTATGCACCATGCAGGCACCAGGAGTTCCCGCGGCACCGTTGCCTACAAAAAAGTAACAGCCCGGTACGCGCTGCAACATGAATGCAAAGTCTTCACTGGCGGTGATGGGTGCTCCTTGCGGGGTGACGCGCTCGGCACCAAACAGGCGGGTCGCCAGTTCGACCGCCAGCGTGGTGCAGGCGCTGTCATTGATCAGCACAGCGTAGCCGTCTTGCCAATCGATGTCGGCGCGCACGCGGTAGCTCGCTGCTTGTTGCGTGACTAACTCATGAATCCGTTGCTTGAGCAGGCTGCGCACCTCGGGATCAAGCGCGCGGACGCTCAGCTTCAAGGTGGCCTGATCCGGGATGACATTGTTGGCCTGCCCGGCCTGCAACGCCCCCACGGTCACCACAGCGGTGTGTAGCGGGTCGACGTTGCGTGACACCACAGTTTGCAAGGCCATCACGATGGAGGATGCGGCCACCAGGGGATCGGCCGTGGTGTGGGGCATGGCCCCGTGCCCCCCGATACCCTGCAGGGTGATGGTGACGTTGTCACTGGAGGCCATGGTCGCGCCTGCGCGAAAGGTGAAGTGCCCGGTGGGGGAGCCGGGCATGTTGTGCAAGGCAAAGAGGGTGTCACACGGGAAGCGCTCGAACAACCCATCGTCCATCATGCGGACAGCCCCGGCGGCGCCTTCTTCGGCCGGCTGGAAGATGAGATGCAGCGTGCCGTCAAAGTCACCGTGTTCGGCCAGATGGCGCGCCGCCGCCAGCAAGGTGGCTGTGTGCCCATCATGACCGCAGGCGTGCATCACCCCTGGGGTCTGGCTGGACCAGGCATGGCCGGTGGCCTCGGTGATGGGCAAGGCGTCCATATCCGCGCGTATACCCAGCCGCCTTGAGCCCCGACCACGTTGCAGCGTGCCCACCACGCCGGTACCGCCCAGTCCGGTCGCGACCTCGTAGCCCCAGTCTGTCAGCTTGCGCGCCACCAGGGCTGCGGTGCGGTGCTCCTGGAATGCGAGCTCGGGGTGAGCGTGAATCTCACGTCGCAACGCGATGAATTCGCCCACGCGCTCGCTCAGGCTGTGTCGCAGATAGGGGGCAGAAAGTTCGGACATGGGAAGTGCTTATTGCGGTTGCAGGTTGATGGCTTTGGCCAGGGGCGCGAGGATCAGTTCGTTGGGAGAACCCTGGAAAATCATGTGCCCATCGGCCGGGCTGTTGAGCACCTTTTGCGCAGCAATGCCGCCGCTGGCGCCGCCCAGGTTCTCGACAATGACCGGCTGCCCCAGGTGTTTGGCCAGTGTGGTGTTGAGCGTGCGTGCGATGACATCGGACACGCCGCCCGCGGGGTAGGGCACCATCAAGGTGACGGGTTTGGCGGGAAATGACTGGGCCCAGACGGGGGTGCTCAGGCACACCGAGAGCAAAGTGCCGACCAGCCAGCGAAATGAGGAATGCATGGTGTGTCTCCGTTTTGTGTGAGGGTCGGCGAATACTAGAGGGCTCAAACCATGTCGTCCAATGCATTATGAACTCATAATAGATGATCTGAAATGCATGGATCAATGGTGCCGCTCATGACCCTGGTGCAGCTGAAACACTTCATCACCCTGGCGCGGATGGGCTCGTTTGCCAAGGCCTCCATGGCGCTGTTCATGACCCAACCCGCACTCAGCCGCAGCATCAAATCCCTGGAGGATGAGCTAGGGCACTTGCTGTTTGACCGCCTGGGCCGGCGTATTGAACTCACCCCCTTTGGCCAACGCACCCTGGAGCGTGCGCTGGTCTTGCAAGAGGACGCCGAGCATCTGGTTCGCGACGGCCGGTCGATGGATGCACAGGACTCGGGTCGATTGCGCATTGGGCTCAGTTCTGGACCCGGGGCACTCCTGACCGTGCCACTCATGACACACTTTGCGCAGCAGTTTCCGCAATGTCACCTGGACATTTTGCGCGCCAACACCGAGGTGTTGACGCAGATGCTGCGTGAGCGCCAAGCGGATGCCGTGGTGGTCGATTTGCGCTCATTGCGCCCTGCGCCCGACTTGGCGGTGACGGACGTCCATGAATTGGAGGGCGCCTTTCTGTGCCGAGCGGGACATCCGTTGCTGAAGGTGCGGCGCTTGACCGTCGAGCAACTGTGGTCCTACCCGGTGGCTTCTACGCCGTTGAGTGATGAGTTGGCCCGTCTGCTGGTGGAGCGCTACGGCGTGGGAGCGCACCCCCTTCGCATGGTCAAACTGACCACTGACGAGGTGTCTCATCTGGTTGAAGTGGCGCTGCGCAGTGACACCGTGCTGCTGGCCGTGCAGGCCGCGTGTCCGGCGCTCAAGCCCTTGAAGGTCCACCCGGCCTTGCAAGCTCGAGCCCGGTTTGGTCTGGTGACCCTGGCTCACCGCACCGAGCCAGCCCACCTGGCTGAGGTGCGGTCCGTGCTGGCACAGGTCCTGACCCGTTCTGCCTGAACTTGGGGGCGCATCTTCGACTAGACTTCAACACTTTCATACTTTCCGAGTCACACGCCATGTCCAATCCTCGTCAACCTGCTCACCCCGTTCACCCCATGTTCATCAACCGCTGGTCACCCCGTTCGTTGACCAACGAAGCGGTGCCGCACAACGTGCTGATGACGATTCTGGAAGCGGGTCGCTGGGCGCCCTCCGCCTACAACGCTCAACCCTGGCGCTTCATTTACGCGCTGCGCGGTGGGCAAGGTTGGGACGGTATTTTTGGAGCCATCAACGAAGGCAACCAAAGCTGGGTGCACCGTGCCGGTGCCCTGGTGGCGATTGCTTCCGCCAAGCAAGCCCTGTTCCCTGGCAAGACCGAATTGACCCCCAATGCCTGGCATTCGTTTGACACCGGTTCAGCCTGGATGAGCATGGCATTGCAAGCGGTGGAGTGCGGTTGGGTGGCCCATGCGTTGGCCGGTTTCGATCCCGTCAAATTGCGCACGGCCATCCACTTGCCCGATGATTATGCGATTGACGCCGTCATGGTGATCGGCAAGCAAGGCGACAAGGCCCAGTTGTCCGAGGCTTTGCAGGCACGCGAGGCGCCCAACGCCCGCAAGCCGCTGGCTGAGATCAGCTCGGAAGGCGTGTTCAAGGCCTGAGGCCTGAACTCGAGGCGGACAGCAGGCGGAACCTGCTGTTGCGCCCTCAGTTCGTCACGCAAAAGGTCAGGCCATGGCCTCGTGGGGTCTTGGCCTTAAAGACGGCCAAGACCGCTGATGCTCTCTCAACCGACGTATTTGACGAGGGTGAGCGATATCGAGGGAAATAGCAGCAACACGATGGTTCGGATCGTGTCACTGATGAGAAAGGGCATCACGCCCCGGTAGCTCTCCGCGATGGGGACGTCCTTGGCCATGTTGTTGACCACATAGACGTTCAGTCCGACCGGTGGGGCCAGCAAACCAAAGCCCACGGTCATCAGGACCATGATGCCAAACCAGATGGCCACGGATTCCTTGGGCATGCCAAAGTCCAGCCCCATGATCAATGGGAAAAAGATGGGGATGGTCAGCAAAATCATGGACAACTCGTCCATGACGGCCCCCAGGACAACGTAAAACAGCAAGATGGCCGTCACCACCATCAAGGGCGGCAGCCCCCAAGCGCCTACCACTTCGGCCAACTGTGCCGGCGTCTGGGTCAGGGCCAGCGAGGCATTCATGACATCGGCGCCGATGAAAATCATGAAGATCATGGCCGAACTGGTGGCGGTGTCGTAAAAGCAATGCTTGAATTTGGCCCAGTTGATTTCCCGCTTCAGCAGGGCCGCGACGAATGTCGACGCCGCGCCCACGGCAGCCCCTTCGGTGGGGGTGAACAGCCCGCCGTAAATACCGCCAAAGACAATGGCAAACACGACGGCAATGGGCAGAATCCCCAGCAGGGCTTCTCGGTTCATCGGTTCCGGCGTTTCGGCTTCCGGTGCCTGTCCAGGCACCAGACGGACGTAGATACCGATGGCCACCATATAACCCAGCATGGCAATGATGCCGGGCACCATGGCTGCGGCAAACAGCTTGGCAATGTTTTGCTCGGCCAGGATGGCATAGATCACCAACGGCACCGAGGGGGGAATCAGAATGCCCAAGGTGCCGCCTGCGGCCAGGGTGCCGGTGGACAGACGGGGCGAATAACCGTGTCGCTTCATCTCGGGCAAGGCCACCCCCGTGATGGTGGCTGCGGTCGCCACGGATGAACCGCAGATGGAACCAAAGGCGGCACTGGCCAACACGGCAGCCATGGCCAATCCGCCCTTGAAGCGGCCCATGATGCCGGCCGCAAACTGGAACAGGGCCTTGCTGATACCGCCTTGCGTGGCGAAATTGCCCATCAGGATGAACAGCGGAATGACCGACAGGTCGTAACTGGCAAAACGTGCAAAGGAGAGCGTGTTGAGAAAACTGGCAAACGGCGGCCAGCCGCTTTGCAAGATGTAGCCAAAGGCGCCCGCGCCGAACATGGCGACGGCAATAGGCACTCGAATGGCCATCAACACCAGCATGATGGCGAAAATGGTCAGCGCGATCGTCAGGGCGCTCATGCCGCTGCTCCTTGCTGGCTGCCAGAGACGGCTTGTGCCAGTGCGATCACACTGCACAGCGCAAATGGCGGCACCATGACCGCGTACACGATCCATTCTGGAAAACCGATCATCATGGTGCCAGAGAAACTGGCGTAAGCGTTCAGCCCGCCCAGGACCGTGCGCCACGCGATCAGCGCAAAGGTTGCACTGACGGCGAGTGCTCCCAAGCGGTCGAGTGAGGCGTTGGTGGCGTCGCTGTTTTTGGCAGTGAAAAAGTCCACAATGATGTGGCCCCGTTTCAACTGACACAGCGGCATGAACAGGGCAATGGCGGCACCCGCTGCAACACCCGTCAGCTCGAAATCACCGACGATGGTCCAGCCTGTTGTGTTGCGACCGATCAAGCTGACGCAGGTCAGCAAGGTGATGACGGTCATCAAGACGCCGGCCAGGATGGCGCACAGATTAGCCAGAATGGTAAGAATTTTCATGAGGGTGGCGCAAATTAGGCTTTATAGGGCTCAGGCATACCGCAATACGCCAGCACTGGCGAGATGATGATCAAATTGTGAACCGGCAAGGCTATTCTATGAATAATTGAACTCCAACTTGATTTTGATATGAGAGGCGCCTCTCGGGTGAGGCTTGCCGCCATGAGTTGTGTGCTCGTTTGAATATCGCTACGATGAGCTGATTTCTGACAAGGAGTGTTGCATGTTGAAAGTGGCCGTGATCGGATTGGGCTGGTGGGGACGCATCATTGTGGATGTGTTGGCCAACAACCCGAAGCTTCAAGTGGTTCGTGTGGTGGACATAGGCGCGGCTGGGCAGGCCTTTGCGCAAGAGCGCAGCCTGCCGTTTTCTCCGCGATTCGAGGACGCTTTGTTGGATCCGCAGGTGCAAGGCGTGGTGCTGTGTACGCCTCACACCCTGCACACCGATCAAATCGTGGCCGCAGCACAGGCGGGCAAACACGTGTTCTGTGAAAAACCCTTGTCCATGACCCGGGCCGATGTGCTGCGCGCCTGTGCAGCGGTGGACCGTGCGGGCGTGGCATTGGCCGTGGGGCACGAAAAACGATTCGAGCCCCCCATTCTCGAGCTCATGCAGTTGCTCAAGTCCGGCGCTTTGGGCACGCCCTTGCAGCTGGAAGCCAACTTCAGCCAGGACAAGTTCCTGGCCTTGCAACCCGACAACTGGCGCCTGTCCGGGCAGGAGGCGCCGGCCGGTCCGCTCACGGCCACCGGCATTCACTTGCTCGACTTGTCAATTGGCGTGTTTGGCGAAGCCCAGTCGGTCTTCACCAGCGTGAAGCAACTAGGCAGTCCGCTGACCAATGGCGACACCCTGGCCGCGCTGGTGACCTTCAAGCGCGGCGGTCATGCGCTCATTTCTGCCATCCTCGCCACCCCATTTGCTGGCCGCTTCGCGGTGTACGGCTCCCAAGGCTGGGCCGAGGTGCGCGATAAAACCCATCCTGAAGCGCCCGAAGGTTGGACCTTCACCACATGCCTGCGTGGCCAGCCCATCCAGGTGAAAGACATACCGCCAGCGCCGGCCGTCCTGCACAACCTGGAGGCGTTTGCCGATGCGGCTCTTGGCCGTGCGCCTTATCCGGTGCCGCGCGAGCAGATGATTGCCAACGTGAGTGCCTTGGAGGCGGTGATCCGATCGGCCAAGTCGGGTCAGTTGGAGCCTGTTCAGGGCTGAACCACAGCCCTTCACCCAATCGTCGGACTTCGTGCTCTTGCGTGACAGAGCTCAAGGGGTAACCCTGATGGCATGCTAACAGCGTGCCGATAGCATGCTTTTTTATCTTGCGGATTGAGCCATGGATATCGCCCTGGTAGGTGCTGGCATTGGAGGCCTCACGGCCGCTGCCTGTTTGTTGAAGAACGGTCATCGCGTGCGCGTGTACGAGCAGGCCGGTGATGTGCATGAAGTCGGCGCGGCTGTGCAGATGAGTGCCAATGCGGTCAAGGTGCTGTACCACCTGGGCCTGCGCGACATGCTGGAGCAGCAAGCGGTCAAGCCGCAGTCGTTCGAGTTTCGTCGCTTTGACACAGGCGAGTTGCTGCACGAAATTCGGCTAGGGGCCGACCACGAGGCGCGTCATGGTCATCCGTACTACCAGATTCACCGGGTGGACTTGCATGCGGCCTTGCTGGCGGTGGTGCAAAGCCTGGATCCGCAGGCGTTGCAACTCGGCGCCCGTGCCTCTCACGTCACCGAGCAAACTGGGGGTGCCACGATTCACTTTGCCGATGGCAAGGCGGTTCAGGCCGAGTTGGTGGTGGGGGGAGATGGCATTAAGTCGGTGGTACGCCAACATGTGGTGGATGCTGAGCCGCCGGTCTTCACTGGACAGGTGGCGTGGCGACTGGCGATTCCTATTGAGCGTATTCCTGTCGAGTTGCGCCCGCCCATTGCCTCCACCATCTGGTGTGGCCCCAACAACCATGCGGTGATGTATTACATGCGATCAGCCCAGGTGCTGAATTTTGTGGGTTGTGTGGAGCGGCCTTGGGAGGAGGAGTCCTGGACGGCGCGCCAGCCCTGGAGCGAGCTGGATCAGGACTATGCGGGCTGGCATCCGATGGTGCGCGCCGTGATCGATGCGGCCGATCGCGATCAATGTTTCCGTTGGGCCCTCAACAATCGAAAACCCGTGATGACCTGGAGCACGGCCCACGTGACCTTGCTGGGCGATGCGGTGCATCCCACCTTGCCCTACATGGCGCAAGGTGCCGCGATGGCCATCGAGGATGCGGCGATTCTGAGCCGGTGCCTGCAACTCGAGCTGCCCCTGGCCGAGCGGCTGAAAATCTACGAGCAGCACCGGGCGCCGCGCACCGCGCGGGTGGTGAATGAATCCACCGAAATGGGGCAGCTCTATCACATTGCCGACGCGCAGCAGATGAAGCAAGCGTTCAAGGATCGCAACATTGCGGCCTCGCGCAACAACTGGCTGTACCCCTATGACCCGATGCACATCGACCTGATGGCATCGACCGGCTGAGATCCCCATGCACACCACGGCGCGTCACTTCATCGATGGTCTGCTCGAGTCGGGCATCGACTACCTGTTCTCGAACCTGGGCACGGACCATGTGACGCTGGTGGACGAACTGGCACAGGCTCAACTCGAAGGACGCGCAGCGCCCCAGGTGGTGCTGTGCCCGCATGAAAACGTCGCGATTCACATGGCCGGGGGCTATGCCGCCGTGACGGGGCGTGGTCAAGGCGTGATGGTGCATGTGGATGCCGGCACGGCCAACGCAGCCATGGGCCTGCACAACCTCATGCGGGCGCGCTTGCCCGTGCTGTTGATGGCCGGCAAGTCGCCTTTCAGTCTGCACGGCGAATTGCCCGGGGCCCGTGACAACTATGTGCACTATGTGCAGGACCCGTTCGATATCGGTTCTTTGGTGCGCCCCTATGTGAAGTGGGAATACAACCTGCCCTCTGGGGTGGTGGCCAAGGAAGTGCTGCGGCGGGCCCACACGGTCATGCACAGCGAACCGGCGGGCCCGGTGTATTTGACCTTGCCGCGCGAGACCCTGATCGAGCCCTGGCCGGCCGATCGTGTGCGCTCCTACCCGGTTGAACGTTACGGGCCTGCTCAACAAGGTAACTTGCCCCCAGAAGCCGTACAACAGGTGGCGCGTTCGCTCATGCAGGCGCGCCATCCGCTGGTGATCACCTCCTACCTGGGACGCAAGCCCGAAGCGGTGCAGGCGCTGGAGGCGTTGGCGTTGCTGTGCGGTATCCGTGTGGTGGAGTTCAGCCCGTCGTGGCTGTGCATCTCGCGCGAGTCACCTTGTTTTTTTGGCTTTGATCCCACCCCCTTCTTGCCGGATACCGATCTGGGTTTGTTGCTCGATATCGATGTGCCCTGGCTGCCTCATACCACCCAGCCCCGTGAAGACACACAGTGGTTGCACATCGACGTCGATCCGATCAAGAAGGACTTTCCCATGTGGGGCTTTGCCAGTGATGCGCGCTGGCCCGCTGATTGCGCCACTTCGTTGCGCGCCATTCATGAGGCCGTCGAGTTGCTGGCCGATGAGGCTTTTCATGCGCGCGTTCGTGAACGCATGCGCAGTTGGCCGGATCAGCACACACAACGCCGTGCCCGGTGGGCGTCGGCAGCGGCCGAGTCCGGTGGCAAGGATGCACTCAACCCGGCCTGGGTGTGTGCGGCGCTCGGGCGTCGACTCGCACCGGAGGATGTGGTGATCAACGAAGGGATTCGCAATTCGCCGGCCGTCATGCAGATTCCCCGCAGTCAGCCCATGTCCTTTTTGGGGGGAGC